>Ga0214472_10008841_pt1 | contig 10511 bp, 10 predicted proteins | sample RVTome_6_FD_207662 | JGI IMG/M metagenome (GOLD analysis project Ga0214472, IMG submission 207662) | Soil microbial communities from uranium-contaminated site in the Upper Colorado River Basin, Wyoming, United States - RVT140D175 | ecosystem: Environmental > Terrestrial > Soil > Contaminated >...
TCGTCGGTGACGCCCTTCGCGCCGAGCTGTCGTGGTTCTGGCCGGTCGCGGTGGACGGCGAGGTGGTCGGGAAGGTGACGGACGCCATCTGGTCCCCTCGGCTGGAGAGGAACATCGGCTACGTGTGGGTCCCCGTCGAGCTCTCGCGGCCGGGGACCGCCCTGGAGGTCCAGTCGGAGAGCGGGCCAATGACCGGGCGCACGGCGGCCATCCCGTTCATCGACCCCAAGAAGGAGGTCCCGGTCGCGCCCCTCCAGATGTAGCGGCCATGGGCAGCCCGCTCGGAGGCAGGAGATGACGACGAAGCTCGACCGCAGGCCTCCGGCGTCGGCCCCCCAGGCGCGGGGGTTCCGCAAGGCCCTCCTCCTGGTGGAGCGGGGCACGAAGGAGGCCATCTGGGATTGCCGGATGTGCGGGCAATGCATCCTTCACTCCACGGGCCTGTCGTGTCCGATGCGTTGCCCCAAGTCGTTGCGAAACGGCCCGTGTGGCGGCGTGCTCCAGAACGGCAACTGCGAAGTGCTTCCGGATCAGCCGTGCGTCTGGGTCCAGGCCTGGGAGGGGTCGCGGCGCCTCCCGTTCTGGCGTGACCACATGGAGCATGTCCAGAAGCCCGTGGACTGGCGGCTCCAGGAGACCTCGTCGTGGGAGAACCTGCTCACCGGCCGGGACCGCCACGTTCCCGCCGGCTGGCTCGCCGCGGGCGGGGAGGATCGGGAGCGGTGAGCGGGGAGCCGCCCCGCAGCCATCTCCATCGATTGCTCTCGTCGGGAGAATTCGTGGTGACGGCGGAGCTCCAGGCCACGGACAGCCCGCATCCCGAGTCCGTGTACCGGCTCGCGGACCTCCTCCGAGGCTCCGTTGACGCCGTGAACTGCACCGACAACAGCGCGGCCCATCCCCACATCTCACCCCTTGCCGCGGCGCACCTCCTGCTGGACCGGGGCGTGGAACCGATCGTCCAGCTCGCCTGCCGGGACCGGAATCGCCTGGCCCTGCAGGCAGACCTGGTGGGCGCGGTAGCGCTCGGGGCCCGAAACGTCTGCCTGATGACCGGCGACGACGTCACGGCCGGAGATCATCCGGAGGCCAAGCCGATCTACGACATCGACGCCGTCCACGCCATCCACATCGCAAGGAGCATGCGCGAGCAGGGGGTGTACGTGAGCGGCCGCAACCTCGACGAGCCGCTCCCGCTGTTCATCGGCGCGGTGGAGAACCCGTTCGCTCCTCCTCACGACTTCCGGCCCATTCGCCTGGGGAAAAAGGTCGAGGCCGGCGCGGAGTTCGTGCAGACCCAGATCGTGTTCAACCTGGCGACGATGCACGTGTTCATGGCCAGGTGCGAGGAGCTCGGGCTCCTGGATCGCGCGTTCATCCTGCCGTCGGTGTACGTGTGCCGCTCGGCCGGCGGTGCCCGGTACCTGCGGGACATGGTCCCCGGCATCGACGTGCCGGACACGATCATCGACCGGATGGAGGGCGTCCCTTCCGATCGCCGGGAGGATGAGGGGATCCGCATCGGGCTCGAGATCGTGGAGGAGCTCCGGGAGATGCGGGGTGTGGCCGGTGTCCACCTCATCTCGATCAGAGGGGACGAATCGATCGTCCGCCTGGTGGAGGAGGCCGGACTGTTGCCCCGCCCCGCGGCGGTCGTCAACCCGCTCTCGCAGACCTGAGCCGGGTGGTCACACGCCGGGGGTAAGCTCCCGGGCGTGAGCGCAACGCCATTCGAGCCGGGGGAACGGGCCCTGCTGATCGACGACCGTGGCCGGCGGTACCTGGTGCGCCTTCGGCCCGGCGAGACGTGGCATTCCCACGGGGGGGCCGTCCCTCACGACGCGATCCTGGGGTCGGACGAGGGCGCGCGCCTGCGATCAACGCGCGGGATGGCCTTCGTGTGCTTCCGGCCGCGCCTGGCGGACTTCGTCCTCAAGATGCCTCGTGGTGCACAGGTCGTCTATCCCAAGGACCTCGGTGCCATCCTGGTGGAGGCCGACATCCACCCGGGTGCGAGGGTCCTGGAGGCCGGCACAGGATCCGGCGCGCTGACGTTGGCGCTCTCGAGGTCCGTCGGCACCGACGGCCGCGTCGTGTCGTACGAGCTCCGTCCGGAGTTCCACGCCAAAGCCGTGCAGAACCTCGAGGCCTTCTTCGGGAAGCTCCCGGCGTGGGTGGACCTCCGAGAGGGAGACGTCACCGAGGTGGTGGAGACGGGGGAAACCTTCGACCGGGTGGTGCTGGACATGCCGGAGCCGTGGGGCCCCCTCCCCGCCGTGCTGCGGATCCTGGAACCGGGGGGCGTGCTGTGCACGTACCTGCCCACGACCGTCCAGGTCCAGACCGCCGTGCTGGCGCTCCAAGCGCACGGGTTCGAGCAGGTGGCCACGTTCGAGGTGCTCCACCGGCCGTGGCACGTCACCGAGCGAAGCGTGCGTCCGGACCACCGCATGGTGGCCCACACGGGATTCATCACCGTGGCCCGCCGCGGCGGCGACGCAGATTGATTGCCCGAAGGTCCTAAGGCCAACCCGCCTCCGGGACGACAACGTATCAGTGGGCGTAGGACGCCCCGGTCGACTTCTCGGTTGACGAGGGGACGGGACGTATACTCGCTTGCCTGGAGGTGACGGATGCCCGGGCCGTTGGATTCAAGCGAAGAGCAGGAGCTCCACGAGAAGCAGGTGCACGAGCTCCAGACCCAAGTGAAGTTCCTGGAGGACGAGGTCGCGCTGCTTCGCCGCCGGCTCACGAACGCCCCTCGCCAGGTGAAGATCCTCGAGGAGAAGCTCCTCGAGACGAAGAGCGATCTTTCGCGCGCCCTGACACAGAACGAGAAGGTCACGTCCGCGCTGAAGTCCGAGCGCGACAAGATCGAGGCCCTCCGCGAGGAGGTCGAGAAGCTCAGCCAGCCACCCGCAACCTTCGGCGTGTACCTCGCGACCAACGAAGACGGGTCGGTCGACGTCTTCACCGCCGGTCGAAAGATGCGGGTGAACGTGACGCCCGAGCTGGATCTGGCGGGACTCACCCGGGGAGCCGAGGTCATCCTCAACGAGGCGTTGAACGTCGTGGAGGTCCTCCATCCCGACGTCGCCGGTGAGGTCATGAAGGTCAAGGAGAAGCTCGGTGACGACCGGGTCATCGTCATCGGCCACGGTGACGAGGAGCTGGTGGCCACGCTGGGGCACGCGCTCCGCGAGGAACCCATCCGGGCCGGCGACCCGCTGCTGATCGACCGGCGGTCCAACGTGGCCCTGGAGCGGCTGCCGAAGGAAGAGGTCGAGGAACTCGTCCTGGAGGAGATCCCCGACGTCTCCTACGAGGACATCGGTGGGCTTGAGACCCAGATCGAGGCCATCCGGGACGCCGTCGAGCTCCCGTTCCTGTACTCCGAGCTCTTCAAGGAGCACCAGCTGGAGCCGCCGAAGGGCGTGCTCCTGTACGGCCCACCGGGCTGCGGGAAGACCCTGATCGCCAAGGCCGTGGCCAAGTCGCTCGCCGACAAGGTCAGGGAGCGGACCGGCCGGCCCGACGCCCACTCGTACTTCCTGAACATCAAGGGCCCCGAGCTGCTGAACAAGTACGTCGGGGAGACCGAGCGCCAGATCCGTCAGATCTTCCAGCGAGCCAAGGAGCGGAGCGAGGAGGGCCTGCCGGTCATCGTGTTCTTCGACGAGATGGACTCGATCTTCCGGACCCGCGGGTCCGGCATCTCATCCGACGTGGAGAGCACGATCGTCCCGCAGCTCCTTTCGGAGCTGGACGGCGTCGAGACCCTGAAGAACGTGATCGTGATCGGGGCCTCCAACCGCGAGGACCTCATCGACCCGGCCATCCTGCGCCCGGGCCGCCTGGACGTGAAGATCAAGATCGAGCGGCCGAGCGCCGCGCAGGCCAGTGACATCATGTCCAAGTACCTGACCGGCGCCGTGCCCATCCATCCCGAGGAGGTCGGCCGCGCCGGCGGCAACGCCGGCGCGGCCGTCCGCCGGATGGTCCAGATCACCGTGGATCGCATGTACGCCTCCTCGGACGACAACCGGTTCCTCGAGGTCACGTACGCCTCCGGGGACAAGGAGGTCCTGTACTTCAAGGACTTCAACTCGGGCGCGATGATCGAGAACATCGTCCGCAGGTCGAAGAAGGAGGCCATCAAGCGGTTCCTGTCCACCGGCGAGAAGGGCATCAGGACCGAGGACCTGTTGAACGCCATCCGGGACGAGTTCAAGGAGAACGAGGACCTCCCCAACACCACGAACCCCGATGACTGGGCTCGGATCTCCGGCAAGAAGGGTGAGCGGATCGTCTACGTTCGCACCCTCCTCGGCGACGGTGGCGCGGAGGGACGACAGGTCGAGCGCGTGGCCGCAGGCCAATACCTGTAAGCTCAGCGGATGGCCATCCCCAAGGTCATCGGGACGGAGACGGAGTACGGCATCTCCGCGGTCGGTGCCCCCGATTTCAACCCGGTCCTGTCGTCATCGCTCCTCATCAGCACGTATGCGGGCGCTTTGCGGCGCATCCGGTGGGACTACGAGCAGGAGTCACCGCTCCGCGACGCCCGCGGCTTCGAGCCGGTGCAGGTCCGGGAGCCCGCGGAGGAGGACCTCGGCCTGGCCAACGTGATCCTGCCGAACGGCGCCCGGTACTACGTGGACCACGCGCACCCTGAGTACTCCACGCCAGAGTGCGCCAGCCCGCGCCAACTGGTCGTCCACGACAAGGCGGGGGAGCGCGTGCTCGAGCGGTCCCTGACCGAGCTCCACCACGTCCTTCCGCCGGGCCAGCGCATCGCCATCTACAAGAACAACAGCGACGGGAAGGGCAACTCCTACGGAACCCACGAGAACTTCCTGGTCGACCGGGGCACGCCGTTCGGCATCATCGTGCGGGACCTGACCCCGTTCCTGGTCTCCCGGCAGATCTACACGGGGGCGGGCAAGCTGGGAGCGGAGGCACCGTGGGACGACCGGGACCGCCATCGGTACCAGCTCAGCCAGCGGGCGGACTTCTTCGAGGCCGAGGTGGGCCTGGAGACCACGCTCAAACGGCCCATCATCAACACCCGCGATGAGCCGCACGCCGATCCCGACAAGTACCGGCGGCTCCACGTGATCGTCGGCGACGCCAACATGAGCGAGGTGGCCACCTACCTGAAGCTCGGGACGACCTCGATCGTCCTGAAGATGATCGAGGACGAGTACCTGCCCGACCTCACGATGGCCAATCCCGTGGCCTCGCTCCATGAAGTTTCCCGCGACCTCTCGTGCACCGCGCAGCTGCACCTGGCCGATGGCCGGCGGCTGAAGGCCGTGGAGATCCAGTGGGAGTACTTGGATCGCGCCCGCAAGTACGTCGAGCAGGAGGACGACACGGCGGACAATCGCGACGTCCTCCAGCGATGGGAGAACGTCCTGTCGGCCCTGGAGAGCGACCCCCTCTCGCTCCAGCGCGAGCTGGACTGGGTGGCGAAGTACCGGCTCCTGGAGAGCTATCGGGAGCGAGACGGCCTGGCCTGGTCCGACCCCAAGCTTCGGCTGATCGACCTGCAGTACCACGACGTCCGCACCGACAAGGGCCTGTACTACCGGATGGCCGCAACCGGCAAGGTGGACCGCCTGGTGAGCGACCGGGAGATCGAGCAGGCCGTCATGGAGCCCCCGGAGGACACCCGCGCGTACTTCCGAGGCCGGTGCATCGCCCGCTACCCCGACGCCATCGCCGCGGCCTCGTGGGACTCGATGATCTTCGACACGGGCAAGGAGGCCCTCCAGCGCATCCCCATGCGCGAGCCCCTACGCGGCACGCGCGAGCACGTGGCCGGCCTGCTGGACCAGGCCCCCGACGCGGCGAGCCTGGTCGACCTGCTCCAGTCCTAGCCTCGCCTGAGATCGCCGCCCGTCCCCCCTTCCACGCCGGGCCCACCGGTAGAATGGCCTGGCCGGCCCCAACCGGACCCGAGGGGGAATGCGAGCCGTGCCGCAGGAGCAGGAGCAGAAGAGGACCCAGCGAAAGGGCGGAGACGAAGGCGGCGGCGAGGGCGACGCCGGCCAGGTGCAGTCCGCCTCCAAGGCCGAGGAGCTCAAGGAGGAGATGGACGAGATCCTCGATGAGATCGACTCGGTCCTCGAGGAGAACGCCGAGGAGTTCATCAAGAGCTACGTCCAGAAGGGCGGGGAATGACGGACGACCCCGCCGGCTTCCCGCTCGGCGCGGGAGGCCCCATCGGCGCGAACCCCAGCTTCTTCGACCTGGTCTCGAGAAACCGTCCGGAGATCGTGCAAAGCATCGGGGGTCCCCACTCCAGTGGTACCGACCTGCCGCATCCCCACGGCACCACCGTCCTCGGCCTGAAGTACGAGGGCGGGGTGGTGTTCGCCGGCGACACCCGGGCGACCGAGGGCTTCGCCATCGCCGACGACAAGATGGAGAAGGTCTTCGCCGCCGACGACTACTCGGCAATCGCTATCGCCGGGGCCGCCGGACAGGCCGTTGAGATCGTCAAGCTCTTCCAGCTCGAGCTGGAGCACTACGAGAAGATCACCGGCGACCGCCTGTCGCTCGAGGGCAAGGCCAACCGCCTGGCGCAGATGATCCGGGGCAACTTTCCCCTGGCCCTCCAGGGCCTGGTCGTCGTGCCGCTGTTCGGCGGGTTCGACGAGGGGAGGAACGAGGGTCGGATCTTCTACTACGACGCCACGGGCGGTCGGTGGGAGGAGGACGACTACCGGGCAACCGGGTCCGGCGAACGCCCGGCCAAGGGCTCGCTCAAGAAGCGGTGGCGGCCCGGTCTGTCCCGGGAGGAGGCCATCCGGGTGGCGGTGGAGGCCCTGGTCGATGCGGCCGAGGAGGACGCGGCGACCGGCGGACCCGACCCCGCGCGGGGGATCTTCCCCACCATCCTGGTGGTGGCGGCGGAGGGGGTCGCCTCGGTTCCCGGCGACGAAGTGCGCTCGGCATACGAAGCGGTGGTGGGGGCCAGGTCCTGATGGCGTTCATGCCTTACGTCCCTCCCGAGCAGCTCATGAAGGACCGCTCGGACTTCGCCCACAAGGGCATCGCTCGGGGCAAGTCCGTCGTCGGCCTGGAGTACGCGGAAGGGGTTCTGTTCATCGCGGAGAACCCCAGCTCCACGCTGCACAAGATCTCGGAGATCTACGACCGGATCGCCTTCGCCGGGGTGGGCAAGTACAGCGAGTTCGAGGACCTTCGGATCGCCGGCGTGCGCCTCGCTGATCTCCGGGGGTACTCGTACGGGCGAGAGGACGTCCGGGCCCGGGACATCGCCAACGGGTATTCGCAGGCCCTGTCCACCATCTTCACCCAGCAGATGAAGCCGTACGAGGTCGAGATCCTGGTGGCCGAGGTAGCGGGCGACCACCGACCAAACGGGATCTACCACATCCTGTTCGACGGGACCGTCACCGACGAGCACGGGTTCGTGGGGATCGGCGGGCACGCCGAGACGCTGACCGAGGCGCTCAAGGGGACGTATCAGGAGCAGTGGGACCTGGCTACCGCGGTCCGGGATGCCGTGAAGGCCCTCTCCAGCGCGGAGGGCCGCGAGATCGAGCCGGCGTCGATCGAAGCCGGGGTCCTGGAGCGGACCCGGCCCCAGCGTAGGAAATTCCGCCGCCTCCCCGACCACGAGGTGGCGGGGATCCTGTCCGGTTAGGCGCATCCTCGCGTTTCGTCCGGCACGACCTACACTCATCGCGTGGACCGGCGGATCTTCGGCCTGGAGAACGAGTACGGCGTGACCTGCACGTTCCGGGGCCAGCGGCGCCTCTCGCCCGACGAGGTGGCCCGATACCTGTTCCGTCGGGTAGTGCATTGGGGCCGGTCCTCGAACGTGTTCCTGGAGAACGGCGCCCGGTTGTACCTCGACGTCGGCTCCCACCCCGAGTACGCCACCCCCGAGTGTGACGCCATCGCCGACCTCGTGGCCCACGACAAGGCAGGGGAGCGGATCCTCGAAGCGCTGCTCGCCGCGGCCGAGGTGCGCCTGCACGAGGAGGGCATCTCCGGCCAGGTCTACCTGTTCAAGAACAACACCGACTCGGCGGGGAACTCCTACGGCTGCCACGAGAACTACCTGGTGGCCCGGCAGGGCGAGTTCGCCAGGATGGCCGACATCCTGATCCCGTTCTTCGTCACACGGCAGATCTACTGCGGGGCCGGGAAAGTGCTCCACGGGCCGCGAGGGGCGCAGTTCTGCATCGCCCAGCGGGCCGAGCACATCTGGGAGGGCGTGTCGTCGGCCACGACGAGATCGCGCCCCATCATCAACACCCGGGACGAGCCCCACGCCGACGCCGAACGGTTCCGCCGCCTACACGTGATCGTGGGGGACTCGAACATGAACGAGTGGACTACGTTCCTGAAGGTGGGCATCACCGACCTGGTGTTGCGGATGGTCGAGGCCAACACGGTGATGCGCGACCTCACGCTGGAGAACCCCATCCGGGCTATCCGAGAGATTTCTCACGACATCGTGGGCAAGAAGCGGGTGCGGTTGGCCAACGGCCGGGAGCTCACCGCCATCGAGATCCAGGACGAGTACTACGAGCGAACGGCGAAGTTCGTCGAGCGCCGAGGGGGCGACCCCCAGACCAAGCAGCTGCTGCTGGAGTGGCGGGGCGCCCTCGACGCGCTGGCCTCCGGGAAGCCGGAGACCCTTGCCCGGAAGGTGGACTGGGTGACCAAGATGCTCCTGATCGAGCGGTACAGGGGCAAGCATCAACTCCCGCTGTCATCGCCGAAGGTGGCCCTGCTCGACCTGGCGTACCACGACGTCAACCGGAGCCGTGGGCTGTACTACCTGATGGAGCGGTCAGGGAAAGCCGAGCGCATGGTCAGCGAGAAGGACATCTCCCGGGCCATGCGCGAGCCACCTCAGAGCACCCGGGCCAAGCTCCGCGGCGACTTCATCAAGCACGCGAAGCAGAAGCGCCGCGACTACACGGTGGATTGGGTCCACTTGAAGCTGAACGACCAGGCCCAGCGCACCGTGCTGTGCAAGGATCCGTTCCGTTCGGTGGACGACCGTGTGGAGCAGCTCATCGCCCACATGTAGCAGGCGGCGCGCGATCCTCCAGGGGTGAGCCGTCCGGCCGATGGAACACCGGTCTCCCGTGGACCATCTCCATCCCGAACCGCTGATGGATCAGCCGATGATGCGGCCGGCACAGCAGAACCAGGTTGGACACCGAGGTGGGTCCTCCGTCGGCCCAGTGTTGGACGTGGTGTGCATCACACCATCCATGAGGACGGTCGCAGCCCGGGAATCGGCAACCGCAGTCCCGGACCACCACGGCCCGGCGCAAGGAAGCCGGCACCACGGGGGTGCGGCGCCCCACCTCGAGCGGCTCCGACCTTCCGATGGTGATGACCCGGGCGATGGAGGCATCGCAGGCCCACCGCCTGGCGGTCTCAGGGGTGATGGTGCCTGTCGCCGAGCTCACACCGGAAGCCGGAGCGCTCTTCGGGAGATGCCGGCTCAGGCGTGGTGGGCTGCTCAGCACAGGAAGCGACGAGAGGTTCAGCGCCATCACCACCCACCAGCGCGCCCGGCTAGTCTTCGTGTTCTTCGTGACCCGCATCAGGCGTGCTTGGTTCCCCGCAGCGCGGCAAGGCGTCACTCCAGGCCGAAGGAGGAATGGGACCGCGGCGGCGTGACGCCAGTGGCCACGAGGAGTCCCGAGCCAGCTTCAAAGGCGCACGGGAACCGGTCCACAACCCGATTGGTCAGCTGGTTGTGAGGTCCAAACGAAGGTTCGCCCTACGCGGTTCTCCACCAATCGCCTCCCTTATCCATGTGGGGCGAGATGCGCCCAGGGGCGTGGAGACGACCCCGGAACGAGAGCAGGAGGTGGAGCGCCTGTACCGGACCGAGGGCGGGCGGCTTTGGCGCGCGGTGATGGCGTTCTGCGGCGACAGGGAGAGGAGCGAGTCCTTCGCGCAGGTGCTCGCACGAGGCGAGGCGATCCATGCGCCGCTTCGTTGGCTCTGGCGGAGCGCCTTCCGGATCGCGGCGGGAGAGCTGAAAGCTCGAACCCGGGCCGTCATGCCGGCCGGCGACGCCACCTACGAGGCGCCCGAGCCGCTCATCGACGTGCTGCGCGCACTCAGGCGCCTCTCGCCCAACCAGCGGGAGGCGGTAATCCTGCACGACTACGCTGATCTCTCCACCGCTGAGGTTGCGCGGATCATGGGGATCGGCCAGGCGACCGTCCGCGTGCACGTCAGCCAGGCTCGGCGCCGGCTCCGCCGCCTGCTGGAGGATCGCGATGGCTAGGAAGGCCGAGCGCCTGGAGATCCTCGACCAGCTCACGCCGCCGGACCTTTGGCTCGACATCAGGGACCGGGAGCCCCGCCGCCCGCCCGAGGAGCCTCCAACTCCCCGCCGCGCGCTCGTCGCTGTGCTCGCCCTTGCCATCGCCGCGGCTGCCATCGCGTTCGCGGTTCTCGCGTTCGAGGTCGCCGAACGGACCCCTCGCCCGGCCTCG
>Ga0214472_10008843_pt1 | contig 10510 bp, 9 predicted proteins | sample RVTome_6_FD_207662 | JGI IMG/M metagenome (GOLD analysis project Ga0214472, IMG submission 207662) | Soil microbial communities from uranium-contaminated site in the Upper Colorado River Basin, Wyoming, United States - RVT140D175 | ecosystem: Environmental > Terrestrial > Soil > Contaminated >...
CGAATAGGGCGAATGAGTCGCTGGGAAAAGACGCGAAGCGAGGTGATCTACCCATGGCCAGGGTGAAAGTCGGGTAACACCGACCGGAGGCCCGAACCAGTGTTGGTTGAAAACAGCTTGGATGAGCTGTGGGTAGGAGTGAAAGGCCAATCAAACCTCGTGATTGCCCGTTCTCCTCGAAATAGCTTTAGGGCTAGCCTCGCGGGTTAGCTTCAGGAGGTAAAGTACTGGATGGACTAGGGCCCTTACCCGGGTACCGAATCCAACCAAACTCTGAATACCTGAAAGCCGCACCGCGGGAGTCAGACAGTGGGGGCTAAGCTTCATTGTCGAGAGGGAAACAGCCCAGACCGCCAGCTAAGGTCCCGAAGTTCAGGCTCAGTGGTAAAGGATGTGGATCCGCTAAAACAACCAGGAGGTTGGCTTAGAAGCAGCCATCCTTTAAAGAAAGCGTAATAGCTCACTGGTCTAGTGGATCTGCGCCGATAATTCAACGGGGCTCAAGCCTGATACCGAAGCTGCGGACTCAAGGGGACCTCGGTCTCTTTGATTGGTAGAGGAGCATTCCATGTTCGTTGAAGTCCGACCGACAAGGACGGGTGGAGGACATGGAAGAGACCCTGCCGGCACAAGTAGCGATAAAACGCGCGAGAACCGCGTTCGCCGAAAGCCTAAGGTTTCCTGAGGAAGGTCAATCCGCTCAGGGTTAGTCGGTCCTAAGGCCAGGCCGAAAGGCGTAGCCGATGGAAAACGGGTCAACATTCCCGTACTGCCGACGCACGACAAAGACCGATGGGGTGACGCAGAAGGGCAGGCCATCCCCCGATTGGACGTGGGGGTTCAAGGGTGTAGGAAGGTCCCGCAGGCAAATCCACGGGGCCGTGTTTCCGAGACCTGATGACGAGAGCTTCGGCTCGCAAAGTGGCCGATCCCAGGCTGCCAAGAAAAGCCTCTAAGGAGTGCGTGGGTGACCGTACCGCAAACCGACACAGGTAGGCGAGGAGAAAATCCTAAGGCGCTAGTGAGAACCCTCGTTTAGGAACTCGGCAAACTGACCCCGTAACTTCGGGATAAGGGGTGCCTCCAATGGTGAACCGACTTGCTCGGGGAGCTGATGGGGGTTGCAGTGAATCGGCCCAGGCGACTGTTTACTAAAAACACAGGGCTCTGCAAAGTCACAAAAACGACGTATAGGGCCTGACGCCTGCCCGGTGCCGGAAGGTTAAAGAGAGAGGTCAGCCGCAAGGCGAAGCCTCGAACTGAAGCCCCGGTAAACGGCGGCCGTAACTATAACGGTCCTAAGGTAGCGAAATTCCTTGTCGGGTAAGTTCCGACCTGCACGAATGGCGTAACGATCTGGGCGCTGTCTCAACGAGGGGCACTGCGAATCTGTAGCACCGGTGAAGATGCCGGTTTCCCGCAACTAGACGGAAAGACCCCGTGCACCTTTACTGCACCCTAGCCTTGAACTTGGGTGCCTCCTGCGCAGGATAGGTGGGAGGCTTTGATGCCGGGCTCTCGGGCTCGGCGGAGCCAACGGTGAGATACCACCCTTGAGGCTCTTAGGTTCTAACCTACTTCCCTTATCGGGAAGAGGAACATGGCTAGGCGGGTAGTTTGACTGGGGCGGTCGCCTCCTAAAGTGTAACGGAGGCGCTCGAAGGTTCCCTCAGGCTGTTTGGAAATCAGCCGTCGAGTGCAAAGGCACAAGGGAGCTTGACTGCGAGACCTACAAGTCGAGCAGGTGCGAAAGCAGGACTTAGTGATCCGGTGGTTCTGAATGGAAGGGCCATCGCTCAACGGATAAAAGGTACGCCGGGGATAACAGGCTGATCTGGTCCAAGAGTTCACATCGACGACCAGGTTTGGCACCTCGATGTCGGCTCATCGCATCCTGGAGCTGTAGCAGGTTCCAAGGGTTGGGCTGTTCGCCCATTAAAGCGGTACGTGAGCTGGGTTTAGAACGTCGCGAGACAGTTCGGTCCCTATCTGTTGTGGGCGCAGGAGACTTGAGAGGGCCTGTCCTTAGTACGAGAGGACCGGGATGGACGAACCTCTAGTGCACCAGTTGTCTTGCCAAAGGCACAGCTGGGTAGCTACGTTCGGTCGGGATAAACGCTGAAAGCATCTAAGCGTGAAACCCACCTCGAGATGACGTCTCCCGCAGGATAACCTGCCTAAAGACCCCTTGTAGACTACAAGGTTGATAGGCCCGATGTGCAAGAGCAGACTGTCAAAGGGATGCTTTTAGCTTACGGGTACTAATCGGTCGTGAGGCTTGACCATGACGTTTACAGTGCTTGAAGCCTGACGGCTTCGGTGACCTACATACATAGGACCGGCACGCGGCGACGGATTCACTCCGGCGCCGCGTGCGGGGGTTTCAAGGGGGCGCGGCGCAGCGCCCCCTTGCTCAATGGGGATCTTTGGTCGTCACCGTTCTTTGAAAAGTCCATCCCGGTGATCATGGCGGAGGGGTCACACCCGTTCCCATTCCGAACACGGCCGTTAAGCCCTCCAGCGCCGATGGTACTGCCAGGGTAGCCTGGTGGGAGAGTAGGACGTTGCCGGGATTTCATCTTCCGCATCGCGAGCCCCGACGGGCCAACCCTGTCGGGGCTTTTTTGTTGCCCGGGCGGATGGTAGACTCGCTCCTCCAGCACCGGGTTCACGACGTCAGACTGCCAGGAGACCGCCGATGTCGGGACATTCGAAGTGGGCCTCGATCAAGCACAAGAAGGGGGCGCTGGACGCCAAGCGCGGCAAGACCTTCACCAAGATCATCCGCGAGATGTCGATCGCGGCGCGCCTGGGAGGGGGCGACCCGAACTCCAACCCGCGCCTCCGTACGGCCGTGGACAAGGCCAAGGCGGTGAACATGCCCGCCGACAACATCAAGCGCGCCATCCAGAAGGGGACGGGCGAGCTCGAGGGCGCGGCCTACGAGGAGATCACGCTCGAGGGCTACGGGCCCGGCGGCGTGGCCATCCTCGTGGAGGGCACCTCGGACAACCGCAACCGCACCGTCGCCGAGATCCGCCATGTCTTCACCAAGAACGGCGGCAACCTGGGTGGGGCGGGCAGCGTGTCCTACCTGTTCAAGCCGCGGGGCCTCATCGCCGTCGCCAAGGACAAGGTCGACGAGGAGAAGCTGATGGACCTGGCCCTGGAGGCGGGGGCCGACGACATCCAGGCCAGCGGCGACGTGTGGGAGGTCTACACCCCGCAGCAGGCGTACGAAGCGGTCCTGGAGGTCATCAAGAAGGCCGGCCTGGAGCCCGAGGAGTCGCACATCGGCAAGTACGCCGAGAACAACATCACCCTCGAGGGGGTCAAGGCCCAGCAGATGCTGAAGCTCATCGAAGCCTTGGAGGACAACGACGACGTCCAGAACGTGTGGGCCAACTTCGACATCTCCGACAAGGAGCTGGAGGCGGCGGCCGCCGGCTAGCACGGCGCCGCGGCGGGAGCCCCCCGGAGTGTCGACGCCCCCCAAGGCGGCATGATCATCCTCGGCGTGGACCCCGGCTCGGCGCGCACCGGGTACGGGGCCATCGCCACCGACGGCCGGCGCCACCGCCTCCTGGAGATGGGCGCCCTCGCGCCCCCGGCGCGGCTCGAGCTTCATCAGCGGCTCCATTTCATCCACGAGGGGATGGCGGGCCTCATCGCCCGGCTGCGGCCCGACGCCGTGGCCGTGGAAGACGTCTTCCACGCCGCCAACACCCGCACCGCGCTCGTACTGGGGCACGTGCGCGGCGTGATCCTGCTCTCGGCGGCGGAGGCCGGCCTGCCGGTGCACGCCTTCCCGCCCGCCACGGTGAAGGTGCAGATCACGGGCTTCGGCCGCGCCCAGAAGGCCCAGGTGGCGCTGATGGTGGCGCGGCTGCTGGGGCTCCCCGGGGACGGGGAGCCGGGGGACGCCGCCGACGCCCTGGCGGTGGCCCTGTGCCGCGCGCACCTGCAGGGATCCCCCCTTCTCGCCGCCCGCGGGGGGCCCGCGTGATCGCCCACCTGCGCGGCCGCCTCCTGCGCAAGGGGCCCCAGTCCGTGGTGGTGGACGTGGCGGGCGTGGGCTATCGCGCGTTCATCCCCGTCTCCACCTTCTACCGCCTGGGCGACGAGGGCTCGGAGGTCAGCCTGCGCATCCACACCCACGTGCGCGAAGACACGATCGCGCTCTTCGGCTTCGCCAGCCCCGGCGAGCAGGTGCTGTTCGAGCGCCTCATCGAGGTGGCGGGGGTGGGTCCGCGCCTGGCCGTGAACATCCTCTCGGGGATCGAGGCCGACGACCTGGTCGAGGCCCTCCGCTCCGCCGACGTGGCCCGCCTCGTGCGCATCCCCGGGGTGGGGCGCAAGACCGCGGAGCGGCTGGTGGTGGAGCTGAAGGACAAGATGCCCGCGGGGACGGCCGCGCCCGGACAGCCCGCGCCCGCGGCCCTCACCCCCAAGGAGGACCTGCTCTCCGCCCTCGCCAACCTGGGATACTCCCGCGGCGAGGCGGAAAGGGGCGTGGAGCGGGCGCTCCGTGACGACGGCACCGGACGCTTCGAGGACCTCCTCCGGCGCGCCCTCCAGGTGGTGTCCGGGCGTTGAGCTCGACGGGGATGCACGGCGACCGCCTGGTCTCGGCGCGGCCCAGCGAGGACGACCTCGGCTTCGACCAGTCGCTCCGCCCGCGCCGCCTGGACGAGTACGTCGGCCAGCCCCACGTCGTCGCCAACATGCGCGTGGCCATCGAGGCCGCGCGCAGCCGGGGGGAGGCCCTGGACCACGTGCTCCTGTTCGGGCCCCCGGGCGTGGGCAAGACCAGCCTGGCCCACGTCATCGCCGCGGAGCTGGGCGCCGCCCTCAAGGCCACCGCGGGGCCCGTCATCGAGCGGGCGGGCGACCTGGCGGCGCTCCTCACCGCGCTGGAGCCGCGGGAGGTGCTGTTCATCGACGAGATCCACCGCCTCGACGCCAAGGTGGAGGAGATCCTCTACCCGGCCCTCGAGGACTACAGCCTGGACCTGATGATCGGCACCGGTCCGGGCGCGCGCTCCATGAAGATCCCGCTCAAGCCCTTCACTCTCGTGGGGGCGACCACCAGGGCCGGCCTGTTGACCGCGCCCCTGCGCGGCCGGTTCGGCATCGTGCACCGGCTGGACTTCTACTCCGAGGCCGATCTGCAGTTCATCGTGACCCGCTCCGCCCGGATCCTCGGCGTACCCCTCGAGGCCGAGGGGGCCGCGGAGATCGCGCGGCGGGCCCGGGGCACGCCGCGCATCGTGAACCGGCTGCTGCGGCGGGTACGGGACTACGCGCAGGTGCGGGCGGGGGGCGTGATCACCGCCGCCGTGGCCCGTGACGGGCTGGCCCTCCTGGACGTGGACGAGAACGGCTTCGACGAGGTCGACCGGAAGCTCCTGCTCACCATCATCGACAAGTTCGCCGGCGGGCCGGTGGGAGTCAACGCCCTGGCCGCGTCGATCAGCGAGGAGCCCGACGCCATCGAGGACATCTACGAGCCCTACCTCCTGCAGATCGGCTTCCTGGACCGCACGCCGAGGGGCCGCGTGGCCACCCGCCGCGCCTACCAGCACTTCGGCCGCGCCCTGCCCGAGGGCGGACCCGGACAGACGAACCTGTTCTGATCTGAAGACCTCGGATTTCGACTACGCGCTGCCGCCGGAGGCCATCGCCCAGGAGCCCGCGGCGGAGCGCGACGCGTCGCGCCTCATGCTCCTGCCGCGTGAAGGCGGCGCGATCCGCCACCTCGTCTTCCGCGACCTGCCGGACCTCCTGGCGCCCGGCGACCTGCTGGTCGTGAACCGCAGCCGGGTCATGCCGGCGCGGCTGCTGGGGCGGCGGTCCGGCGGCGGCGAGGCCGAGATCCTCCTGGTCCGGGAGCGGGGGGAGGGGCGATGGGAGGCGATGGTGCGCCCGGGCCGCCACCTTCGGCCGGGTCAGCGAGTGACGGTCGACGACGACCTTTCCGTGGTGGTCGAGTCGGAAGCCCTCGCGGGCGAGGGCCTCCGGCAGGTCCGCCTCCTCTCGAAGCGCCGCGACGTCGAGGCCGGCCTCGACCGCTGCGGCCACACCCCGCTGCCTCCCTACATCCGCCGGCCCGACCGCCCGGAGGACCGCGAGCGGTATCAGACCGTGTACGCGCGGGAGGCGGGGAGCGTGGCCGCGCCCACCGCGGGCCTCCACTTCACGCCGGCCGTGCTGGCCCGGCTGCAGGAGCGCGGCGTGGAGGTGGCGGAGGTCGTTCTGCACGTCGGGCCCGGGACCTTCCGGCCCGTCACCGCCGTGCGGGTGGAGGACCACGTGGTCGAACCCGAGCCGTTCTGGGTGCCGGACGAGACCGCCGCCGCCGTGGCCGCGGCGCGCGCCCGCCACGGGCGGGTGGTCGCGGTGGGCACGACCACCGTCCGCACGCTGGAGACCGCGGCCCGTGCGGACCGCACGATCGCCGCCGGCGAGGGCCAGACGACGCTGGTGATCGTCCCCGGGTTCGCCTTCCGCGTGGTGGACGCCCTGCTCACGAACTTCCACCTGCCGCGCTCGTCGCTGCTGCTGCTGGTGGCCGCTTTCGCGGGGCGCGCGCGGGTGCTCTCGGCCTACGCGGCTGCGCTCGAGGCAGGCTACCGCTTCTACAGCTACGGCGACGCCATGCTCATCGCCTGAGGCCTCAGCCGCGGCGGGGGCGCTTCTCGACCAGGGCCTGCAGCAGGCCCTCGTAGCGCGCCAGCTCGTCCGGCGAGGGCAGCAGGAGGTGGACCCGCCGCACGCTGGTCCCCAGCTCGGCGGAGGAGTAGCAGATCTGCGTCAAGAGCCGCAGGAAGCGCGCCGCCTCCAGGCCGGCGTGGGCCGTGCCCAGGGGTTGGACCGCCACCGAGGAGAGGCCGCGGGCCTTGGCCTCCTCGAAGGCGGCGAGCAGGGCCTCGAAGACGTGGACCTCGCGCGACGGGGGCGAGCGCTCGAAGTCGTACACGATGGCCTGCAGCACCAGCGGCGCTCCCTTGCGCGGCGGCGCCACCACGATGGACCCGGGCCGGCGCGGGCGGTCCCCCGCGGAGCGGGCCAGCACCTCCTCCGCGGTCTCGGCGGTGTCCTCGATCTGGGCGACCTCGCCCAGGATCAGGTGGACGTCCTGGGGGACGACGAGGGCGTCGGTAGCGGGGGGTGCCTCCTCGCCCACCACGAGGTCGAGGTCGAGCTTCTCGCCGAAGGAGAGCGCGAAGCGGGAGCGGGTCATCGTCGGATCCCGTGCGCCTCGCGGGCCACGATGCGCTCCACCTCCGCCAGAGAGGTGGTCAGGGTGTCCCCGGGGAGGCTGTGCTTGAGGGCGGCCATGGCCAGGCCGTAATCGAGGGCCTCCTCCCGGCCCGCGAGCGTGGCGTAGAGGTAGCCGGCGGTGAAGGCGTCGCCGGCGCCCACCCGGTCGACGGGGGACGAAGGGAACACCGCGCAGCGGCGGATCTGTCCCGCCTCGACGCTGACCCCGCCCTCTCCGCCGCGGGTCAGGACCACGGTCCGGCAGCGGAAACGGCCCAGGGCCTCGCGGGCCAGCTCCTCCGGCCCACCGGTCCACCCGTAGAGCGTACGCAGGTCCTCCTCGGTGGTGATCACGATGTCGGCCGCCCGGCCCAGACGCTCCAGCACGGGCCCCGCCTCCGCGGCCGTCCAGAGCCGGGCGCGGTAGTTGAGGTCGGTGGCCACGCGCGCCCCCGCCGCCCGCGCCGCCTCCGCCATCTCGAGGGCCAGCTCGCGGGTCGCGGTGGAGAGGGCGGGCGTGATCCCGGTCACGAAGAACAGCCGGCACGATCGAAGCGCGTCCCACGGGACGTCCTCGTGGCGCACCTGGCACACGGTGGAGTCGCGCCGGTCGTACAGGACCTCGATGGAGCGGGGGGGGCGCCCGTAGTCGACCCAGTAGGTGCCCAGCCTGCCGGGGGCCGTCCGGACCAGCGAGACGTCCACTCCGCCCCCGCGCGCGTGGCGCAGGACGCGGCGGCCGAGGGGGCCCTCGGGCACGACCGAGAACCAGGCGGCGCGCACGCCCAGCCCGGCCAGCGCGAAACAGGTATTGAGCTCGGCCCCGCCGGGATGGGCCATGAAGCGGACGGCGTCCTCGATGCGGCCGTCCCCTTCCGGTTGCAGCCGCAGCAGCGCCTCCCCGAAGGCGAGGACGTCATGGCTCACCGGCAACCGAGCGCCTCCTGCCGCAGCCGAGGCCGGCGCCGGCCGCGCGCTGTCGCTTTCGCGTGCGGATTGTAACGCCCGCTCCCGAAGGGCGTCAACGCGCCTTGACACCCCTGCGGCCGGAGGGCACAATTTTTCCTCGCACGGCTGCAGGCCATGGAACAGACCCTCGTCCTCAACGCCACCTACGAGCCGCTGAGGATCGTTCCCTGGCAGAAGGCCATGACCCTCCTCTTCCAGGGGAAGGTCGAGGTCATCGCCGTCTACGATAGGGAGATCCGCGGCGTCACGGTCCGGGTGAAGCTCCCGTCGGTGCTTCGCCTGCTCCGTCACGTCCGGATGAAACGCCCCTTCGCGGACGTCCCCTTCTCCCGCGCCAACGTCTACGCGCGGGACGGACAGCGCTGCCAGTACTGCGCCCGCCGTCTCGCGCCCTCGCAGCTCACGTTCGACCACGTCCTGCCCGTGGCCCGCGGGGGCCACAAGGGATGGGACAACATCGTGACCTGCTGCATCCCCTGCAACCGGCGAAAGGGGGACCACACCCCCGAAGAGGTCGGCTTCCACCTCGTGCGCAAGCCGCGGCGCCCCGACGCCCTCCCCTCGCTCACCCTGAGCCTGGGCATCCGCGCGGCGCCCGAGAGCTGGAGGGACTTTCTCTTCTGGGACGTCTCGTGGGAGCGGGGCTGAACCCCGCCGCGGTCACTCCTGTCCATGAGCCTCACCGGCAACCTCCGCACCATGGATCTCCCCGAGATCCTGCAATGGATATCTACGGGACGAAAGACGGGCACCCTTCACGTCGAGCGGCGCTCCGTCCACAAGCGGATCGTCTTCAAGGACGGGGTGATCCACTCCTCCACCTCCAACGACCCGCGCGAGTCCATGGGCCAGTTCCTGATCCGCGACCGCCACGTCACGGAAGAGCAGCTCTTCCGGGCCCTGCTCCGCCAGGAGACCGAGGGGCGCCTGCTGGGGGCCATCCTGGTGGGCGACGGCGTCCTCTCCCAGGAGGACCTGCGCCTCACGCTCGAGAGCAAGGCCGAGGAGACGATCTACGATCTCTTCCTGTGGACCGAAGGAAAGTTCGAGTTCAAGGACGGCGAGCTGCCCGCGAACATCCTGGTCCACGTCGACATGGGCGTGACCAGCGTGATCATGGAAGGGATCCGGCGCGTGGACGAGTGGCGGAGGATCAAGGAGGTGTTCCCGTCCATGGGCACGAGCTTCCGGGTCCTGTTGGTCGCCACGCTCGAGGACCCGGCCGAGCAGCAGGCGGTCGCCCTGGCCGGGGCGGGCAAGACCCTCGCCGAGATGAGCCTCGAGATGCGCCGCTCCGAGTTCGAGACGGCTTCCCTCGTCCTGGACCTCTACAACCGCGGGATCCTGGCCGTGGACCGCGTGAAGGAGGAGCTCCCCGACGACGCGGTGGGGAGCATCCAGGATCTGCTCTCCACGGCGCGCCAGCGCATCACCGAGCGCCGCTGGGACGCCGCGATCCAGACCTTCGAGAGGGTCCTGGCCCTGGACCATCTCAACCAGGACGCCAAGAAGGGCCTCATCTCCGTGGGCGAGGCCAGGAAGAAGGACCGCATACTGCGCACGGTCCCCCTGGACACCGTCCCCGTCCTCAAGATGGACGTGATCTCCCTTACCCGTCAGGATTTCGACGCCCGGGAGGGCTTCGTCCTCTCCCGAGTCAACGGGGAGTGGGACGTGCGGTCCATCCTGAAGCTCTGCCCCATGTCGGAGGAGGACGCCCTGCTCATCTTCGCCCGCCTGCTGGAGCGCAAGGTCATCGAGTTGCGCAGATAGCGTGAGCAAAGACCCGGCCGCCGCCCCCGCGCTCATCCCCAGCCTGCGCAGCGTCCTGCGGACCAAGCCCATCGGCGCCATCCTGGCCGACGCGGAGGAGCCGGAGCACCGGCTGCGCCGCACGCTGGGCCCCCTGCAGCTGACCCTATTCGGCATCGGGGCCATCGTGGGGGCCGGCATCTTCGCCACCATCGGCACCGCCGCCGCGGGCGACGCCTACCGGCCCGGCGCGGGACCGGCTCTCTCGCTCTCGTTCGTGATCACCGCGATGGTCTGCGGCTTCACCGCGCTGTGCTACGCGGAGCTGGCCTCCACCGTGCCCATCTCCGGGTCCGCCTACACCTATGCCTACGCCACGCTGGGCGAGCTGGTGGGCTGGATCATCGGCTGGGACCTCATCATCGAGTACGCGGTGGGCAACGTGGGCGTGGCCATCAGCTGGGCCAACTACTTCAAGACCCTGCTCAAGGGCATCCACATCCCGGCCCTCGGCATTGCGGGGATA
>Ga0214472_10008844_pt1 | contig 10510 bp, 8 predicted proteins | sample RVTome_6_FD_207662 | JGI IMG/M metagenome (GOLD analysis project Ga0214472, IMG submission 207662) | Soil microbial communities from uranium-contaminated site in the Upper Colorado River Basin, Wyoming, United States - RVT140D175 | ecosystem: Environmental > Terrestrial > Soil > Contaminated >...
TCGGAAGGTTCTTGCAACAGAAGCGAAAGCATGTGGTCTGCAGCCATTGCCTGCGTCCAACGTTATCACTTAGCTTCCCGCAGGCAACAGCTGCAGCCCACATGCTGTGCCGTTGGGAGCATGTGGGCTGCAGCCATTGAGTAAGGGAGCTGAATAGTTACAGGTTTTTTACTTGGGGATGGTGCCCTGGACACCCTCGACGAAGTAGCTCATGCCGAGCAGGTCGCCATCGCTGGGGATGATCCCTGCCGCGACCTGAATCTCACCTTTCTGATCCTTGATCGGCCCGGCAAACGGATGCAGCTTGCCAGCCTTGATCGCCTCGGTTTTCTCTTCAACCAGCTGTTTGACCTCTGCAGGGATCTTGTCGCTGAGCGGCGCCAGGCGGACCAGGTCCTGCTGCATTCCCCACCAGATTGACTCTGGCTTCCAGGTGCCGTCCTTGACTTCCTCGGCGATCCTGGAGTAGAGCGGCCCCCAGTTCCAGACAGGAGCGGTCAGAAAGGCGTTGGGCGCAAAGGAGCGCATGTCCGTGTTGTAACCGATGACATAGGCGCCACGGGCTTCTGCTGCCTGCAGGGTCGCCGGGGCGTCCTGGTGCATGGCCAAAACGTCGGCGCCAACATCAAGCAGGCTGTCGGCGGCATCGCGCTCGATGCCCGGGTCGAACCAGGTCTGGGTCCAGACGACGCGGACTTCAGCTTTCGGGTTGACGCTGCGCACGCCCAGGGTGAAGGCGTTGATGCCGCGGATGACTTCGGGAATCGGGAAGGCGGCAACGTAGCCGATCCTGTCGGCCTTGGTCATTTTCCCGGCGACGATGCCGGACAGGTAGCGCGGTTCATACATGCGGCCGAAGTAGTTGCCGACATTCTCGGCGGTTTTGTAGCCGGAGCAGTGCATGAAGACCACGTCCTTATTGCGTTTAGCAACGTCCAGGGTGGCGTCCATGTAACCAAAGCTGGTCGTGAACACCAGATTGTGGCCCTTGCGGACCAGGCCGGTAATCACCCGGGCAGATTCCGCGCCTTCGGGCACGGACTCGATGTAGGTCGAAGGTTCAACGAAAGGCAGGGCCTCCATCTCTTTACGTCCCTGATCGTGGGAGTAAGTCCAGCCGGCATCGCCGACCGGGCCGACATAGATAAAACCGGCCTTGATGTTCTTCTCGTTTGCCTCGACCGCCGTGGCAGACAGGGGCAGGGCCAACATCAGGGCAAGAGCCAGCAACGCGAATCTTTTCATCGGTGCATCCTTTCAATGGGGCATGGCCGGGGCGGTTAACAACCTGATTTGACGACGCCTTCTTCTACCTTACCGCCGCAATCTTGTCAAACGCAAAACCCGGCAATGCCAACCAGCACAGCCGGCTCAACCTATTGGTCCTTCTTTTCCCAGGTTTTCTTGAGGAACTGATCCCGCCCGGAATTGTAACGATAGAGCTTGTAACGGACCGGGCTCTCCTTGTAATAGTCCTGGTGGTCGTCTTCCGCCGGAAAGAACGTGGTCGCAGCGACAATCTCGGTTACGATCGGGCTGTCGAAACGCCCTGATTTTTCAAGCCGCTCCCTGGAGGATTCGGCCTGCTGCTTCTGCTCTTCGTCAAGGTAGAAGATCGCGGAGCGGTACTGGCTGCCGCGATCGACGAACTGCCCGCGGGCATCGGTCGGGTCGATATTCATCCAGAATACATCGAGCAGCTGGCTGTAGCTGATTCTGGTTGGATCGTACGTGATTTCAACGGCTTCGGCATGCCCGGTTATCCCCGCGGAAACGTCCTGGTAGGTGGGGTTGACCTTGTCTCCGCCGATATAGCCGGAAACCACGGCATGCACGCCGTCGAGCTTTTCGAAGGGCGGTTCCATGCACCAGAAACAGCCACCGGCGAAGATGGCTTTGGCCACCACGGCTTGGTTCTTATCCATCACAGTCTCCTTTTTCTCTGCAGCAGCGGCACCGGCCAGGCCGGCAACTACGCTCAGGCCTGCGAGTATGCTCATCAGGATTTTCATGCCTTTGTCTCCTTGCTCCTTGCGGATTCAGGTTCGTACCGTCTCAGTGTCCGCACGGCTACTATCTACCGGCAACAAATTCCAATGCTGCAGAATTCATGCAGTAGCGCAGGCCGGTCGGTTTCGGGCCGTCGTTGAACACGTGTCCGAGATGACCGCCGCAGCGGGCGCAAAGCACTTCGGTGCGCTTGATAAAAAAGCTCGAATCATCTTGGGTGACGATGTTCTCCGCGGCGATCGCTGCCGTGAAACTTGGCCAGCCGCTGCCGGAATCAAATTTGTCCGCGGATGAGAAGAGTTCGAGTCCGCAACCGGCGCAGTGATAGATGCCTTGTGCGTCATGCTTGTCATATTTACCGGAGAATGCGGGCTCGGTGCCTTTCTCGCGCAGGATGTGGTACGCCTCCGGAGTCAGCAGTTCGCGCCATTCGGCAGCGCTCTTGTCAACGTTTTCTGTCATAACGTATCTCCCTTGCTCAGCTGAATAAACCTTGATTTCTGCGGCTGCGGCGGGCAGCGATATGGCCGCTGTCAATCCGACGAAAAGCATGCAGACGATCAAACGGGTGGTTTTCATTGCGGCTTCTCCTTTCCTGAAAGGGCTTTAACGGCCGATTGCAGGGCTCTGCCCCGGTCGTCCATAACCCTCGGCGGGATTACAGTCATGCGTAGCGATGCTTGCATGGCGTTAAGCTTATCGGTTCGCTCTTTTCATTATAAGAGAAATAACAGTCAGGTGTAAACGGATGAGCAAGTGACGGTAACGATCCGTTCTAAAACGGCAAAGTCGACTGCAGTCGATATTTTCCTTGACATGCTCCTCTGCTGGCGTAAAATCTCGACCTTGGTCGACTTATCAGGAGGCTCTATGGCTGGAATTCGTGAACAAAAAAAACAACGGACGCGCAAGGCGATTGTTGATGCAGCAATCAGGCTCTTTGCTGAAAAAGGCTTTGAACAGACCAGCATGGACGAACTGGCCCGCGCGGCCGGTGTCGGCAAGGGCACGATCTATGGGTATTTCAAGGCCAAAGAGCAGATCTTTCTCGCTTACTGTGAAGCGGAGATCGATTACGCCTTTGTCGCTCTGGACCGCAAGCTCGATGAAAACGCGCCGCTGGTTGATCAGCTGGTTGCCCAGATGATGGGGCAGATTACCTTTGTGACCGAGAATCACGAATTCGGTCGCCTGTTCGCCCGCGAAATGGCCTTCCCCGGAGAGAACGCCGGTCTCGCCGCGCGCGATCTGAATCTGCGTTATCTGAGCAAACTCGGCACGGTGCTGGGACGAGCCCGGCAACGCGGCGAATTGCCGGCAGACAGCGATCTGCTGCTCTTGATCGCTCATCTCCATGGGCTGTACCTGCTGGTGCTCTCTGCCTTCTACCGTGGTGATGTGACGTCGCTTGAGGACGCTGCAGTGTTTATGCGTTCCCTGGTCCTGCAGGCTTTGTATGGACCGGCGGCGCTGGCGCAGAGCCAGGACGCAGTCCGGCAGGGCTGGGACGCATTGAAGCAGCACTTTCTCGATGAACACAAACTTGAACTGTGAGGTGGTGCATGCGACAGCTGTTGTTAGCCGTGGTCCTGTTGGTCTGTTGGCCTGTAGCCTCCGCGCCGGCTGAAATCCTGAATTTACGGCAGGCGCTGGTGCTGGGGATGGAGCATAATTTTGATCTGCGCATTGCCGACCTGGATGTGGCGCGGGCTGCTGCCGGTGTCCTGGGTGAAGAGGGGCGTTTCGATGCCACGGCCGAACTCGCGTTTAGCGTCAGCCGGAGCGAGACGCCGGCGGCTTCGGTGGTCATAAGCGAAGATGTTTTGACCACCGCTGAAGAGCGTGCCGAGGCCGCGTTAAGCAAGCAGTTTGCCACTGGTCTGCAGACACGTCTCAGCCTGAGCGGTGCTCGCAGTGATTTCGACGCTCTGGCCGATCGGCTCGACCCTGCTTATCGCACGGCGCTGGTGCTCGATTTGACCCAGCCGTTGCTTAAGGATATGGGTACAAACATCAATACCGCCGATCTGCAGATTGCCCAAAGGCGCCGTCAGCAGGCGGCGCTCGGTTATCTGGATCAGGCCCAGCAGCTCGCCGTCGAGATCGAACGAGCTTATCTGGACCTGGCTCAGGCTGACGAAGAGTATCGTTACGCAACCCTCGCCCGCGATCTGGCCGAAGAGTTACTCGAGGGCAATCAGCGCAAGCTCGAAGCCGGTCTGATACCGGTTTCCGAAGTCAGTGAAGCCCGTTCGGCCAGAGCCGGCCGTGAAGATGCCATGTTGCTGGTGCGGCAGCAGGTGATTCTTGCACGCAACAGGCTGCTTGACCTGATTGATCACGGTGAGGCGCAATTACCGTCAGGCTGGCAGGCCGAACTTCCCGCTGTTGCGCCATCACAAACGAGCGATCTGCAAGAGTCGTTGCAGACAGGGTTTAATCAGCGGCCCGATCTGCAACAGGCCAGGCTGGACATCGCAATGCGCAAGATCGCCCTTGTCTACGCCGGCAATCAACGTCTGCCGCGTCTCGACCTTGAAGCCAGTCTCGGCGTCAATGGTCTGGCCGGTGATGCCGGCGGCAGCGGCAACCGTTACGACGGCGAATGGCGTAACTCTGTCAACCGGGCTTTCGCTCAGGATGGCAGCAACTGGTATGCAGGCCTGCGCTTCAAGATGCCGTTGCAGAACCGGGCCGCCAGAGCCCGGTATCTTGATGCCGCGGCACAGGATAAACAGTCGCTGTATCGTTTGCGTCGTATCGAAGTTTCCGCGGAGACGGCGATCCGCACGGCACATGCCTTGCTGCAGCTGGGTCGTGAACGTCTGCAGGTGGCCCGTCGTTATGCCGATCTGGCGCAGACGACCCTGGATCAGGAAAATCGTCGCCTGCAGGAAGGCTTATCCAATTCTTTCCGCATTTTGACCTTTCAGGATGCGCTGGTGACTGCGCTGACCCGCGAGGTGGCTGCCAGAACCGATTACTCTCGGGCCGAAGCGGCCTTGCATCAGGCCATGGGCACCAGTCTCGAACGTTACAATATTGTCGCGGCATTGCCGCATGAAGGAGCGCTGCCATGAGAAACGCACTCTACCCGCTGATTCTGTTGAACCTCTGCCTGCTGCTCCTGGCTGCCGGCTGCGGGTCAGACGGCTCAAGTGTAGCAACCGCTGCGTCACAACCGGCCGTCGTTGCCAAGCCCGCTTCGGTCACGGTGCAGATTGTCACGGCCCAGGATCTTGAGGAACATCTGACCCTGCCGGGGACGCTGCACGCCTGGGAAGATCTGACACTGGCGGCGGAGATCGCCGGAGTGGTCGACTGGGTGGGGCCGCACGAAGGGGAGACACTGACGGCAGGTCAGAGGATTCTGACGATTGATTCGCTGAGCCAGAAGGGCAATCTTGAACGGGACCGGGTCGATGCCAAAATCAAACAGCAAGCCATGCAACGGCTGGAGAAGCTGGTCGCCGAAAACCTGGTCAGCCGCCAGGAATACGAGAACAGCGTCAGCGCACATGAAGAGTCCAGACAGCAGCTGGAGCTGTCCCGCATCGCCCTGCAGAAGAGCATCGTCACGGCGCCGGTTGCCGGGGTTCTCGATGCCCGGCTGGTGGAACGCGGTGAATATCTCAAGGTCGGCGACCCGGTGGCCGTGCTGCTCCAGATCGATCGACTCAAGGCACTGATCGACATCCCGGAGAAGGATGTCCGCTATCTGCATAGCGGTGAAGAGGTGCGCGTCATCCAGGCGCAGATCGATACCGGCGAGGAAATCAGCCGTAGCGGCACGCTGATCCACCTGGCCTATAAGGCGGATCCTCTGACCAGGACGTATCTGGGCAAGATCGAGATCGACAATCGTGATCGGCAACTGCGTCCCGGCATGATCGTGCGCATCGAAGCCTTGCGTCGCCAACTCAAGGATGCCATTGCGGTGCCTCTCTATGCCGTGGTTGAACTGGACGGCCGCAAGGTGGTGTTTATCGAAGATCAGGGCAAGGCTCATCTGCGGCCGGTGCGGATCGATCGCATTATCGGCGATCGGGCCGTCATCCTCGCCGGCCTTGACCTCAACGAACGGCTGATCGTCAAGGGACAGCAGTTGCTGAGCGACGGTGCTGCGGTGAAGGTCGAGGCAGACTGACATGCTGATTTCCAACGTCGCCATCCGCCAACGCAGTACGGTCTTTGCCCTGATGCTCATCATCATCGTCGTCGGCATCTATAGCTACATCGCTCTGCCGCGCGAGTCGACCCCCGATATTACCGTTCCCTATGTGCTGGTGGTCACCACTTACGAGGGGGTGGCTTCAAGTGATATCGAGTCGCTGATCACCATTCCGATCGAGCGCAAACTGCGCGGCCTCAAGAATGTCGAAGAAATCCGTTCGGTCAGTGCCGAGGGTTCGTCGATGATCACTGTCGAGTTTGTTCCCGATGTCGATATCGACAATGCCCTGCAATGGGTGCGCGACAAGGTCGATCAGGCCAAGGGCGATCTGCCCGACGACCTTGAAAATGATCCGCAGATCCTCGAGGTCAATCTGGCCGAATTCCCGGTGTTGATGGTTGCTGTCTCCGGCGACGTTGCCGAGACTGTCCTCAAGGGTGTGGCCGAGGAACTCGAAGATCATCTCGAGGAAGTTCCCGGCGTCCTCGATGTGGTGCTCACCGGTGGCCGGGAGCACCAGGTGCAGGTCGAGATCGATCCTGATCGCATGGCCGCCTATCGGGTTTCCTTCAACGAGGTCATTGCAGCGGTTGCCCGCGAGAATGTCAACATACCGGGCGGCAGCATCGACATCGGCAAGGGCAAGTACCTGTTGCGGATTCCCGGCGAATTTACCGATCCTGCGCAGATAGACAACCTGGTGATGGCGGTGCGTGACGGCAAGCCGATTTACTACAAGGACATGGCGAGCGTCGACTTTACCTTCGAGGATGCCAGAAGTTATGCCCGTCTTGACGGCAAGCCGAGTGTCACCCTGGCGGTCAAAAAGCGTACCGGTGAAAATATTATCGAGGTGACCGACCGGGTCTTCGCCCTGCTGCAGGCCGCTCAGCCGCTGCTGCCGGAAGGGGTCGAACTCTCGGTGACGCTCAATCAGTCCAAGGACATCCGCCGCATGGTCGAGGAACTGGAGAACAATATCCTCACCGGCCTGATCCTGGTGATTTCGGTGCTGTTCCTCTTTCTGGGTCTGCGCAACTCCTTTTTTGTCGCCCTGGCGATCCCCTTCTCAATGCTCATGTCCTTTGTCATCATTCAGGCGCTCGGCATGACACTCAACATGGTGGTGCTGTTCAGCCTGATCCTGGCGCTCGGCATGCTGGTCGATAACGCCATTGTCATCGTTGAGAACATTTACCGCCATATGCAAGAGGGCAAAACCCGGGTTGAGGCGGCGCAGATCGCTGCCAGTGAAGTTGGCTGGCCGATTATCAGCTCAACCATCACCACGCTGTGTGCGTTTTTCCCGATGATCTTCTGGCCCGGCATCATGGGCGAATTCATGAAATTTCTGCCGATCACCCTGATTATCACCCTGTCCTCGTCGCTGTTCGTTGCCCTGGTTATCAATCCGACGGTGTGCGCCACATTCATGCGCGTCAAGCAGGGTGAGGTCGAGCCCGACGTGGAACGCACCCGGATCGTGCGCGGCTACCGCAATACCCTGCAATGGGCCCTCAAGCATCAAGGGGCAACCATCGGTCTGGCCGTAAGCGTGTTGGTGTTGATCGGTGGCATGTTCAGCGTCATGGTCAGTACCAACCTGCTCGGCGTCGAGTTGTTTCCCGATGTTGAACCGAACCGGGCGTTTGTTGAGATCATGTCTCCCGAGGGAACCGGTCTCGACACGTCGGATGGCTACGCACGCATGGTTGAGCAAGTGGTTTTTCCCGAGCAGGATGTCAAGTACACCATTGCCGAGGTGGGCGTGGCGCCGAGCGGTGAAGCCGGTGCCGGCAGTGGCGGCCAGTCACACATGGCCAAGGTGTCTCTGGAGTTTGTCGACAGCGAGGAGCGTCACGAATCGTCCGATGTGGTGCTGAACCGGGTGCGCAAAGCCCTGGAGGGTTTTTCCGGGGCGGAAATCAAGGTCGAGAAGGAGAAAGGGGGGCCGCCGACCGGACCGCCGGTGAGCATAGAAATCAGCGGCGAGCGCGTCGTGGTACTGGAAAGCCTGGTTGCCCGGGTGCGCGAAAGGATCAGAAGCATTCCCGGACTGGTCGATCTCAAGGACGACTTTTCACGGGCCAAGCCGGAGATCCGGGTTTTGGTTGATCGCGAAAAAGCGACCTTGCTCGGACTGTCTACGGCCGACATCTCGGTGCTGGTCAAGGCGGCGATCAGCGGCAGCAAGATGGGCGTCTACCGTCAGGGCAAGGATGAGTACGACATCATGGTGCGCTTGCCGGAAAACCGCCGCCAATCGATTGCCGATATCGAGAGTCTGCTGGTACCGACCAACAGCGGCGCACAGGTGCCACTGACCACGGTCGCCAGGCTGGAACTCGGCACCGGATTCGGTTCGATTCGTCATATCGACCAGAAAAGGGTGGTGACCATCTCCGCCAACACCACGGGCCGCAACAGTAATGAAGTCCTTGCCGATGTGCAGAAGACGCTGGCCGGTCTGGATCTTCCCGCCGGCTATCGCATCGCATACTCCGGTGAGCAGGAAGAGCAGCAGAAAGCTTCGGCGTTTCTCGGCAAAGCTTTCGTCGTCGCCCTGTTCCTGATCATGCTGGTGTTGATCACCCAGTTTAACTCGATCTCACAGACATTCATTGTCATGACCAGCGTCATCCTGTCGCTCTCCGGGGTTTTCTTCGGGCTGATGGTCACAATGACGGATTTCGGCATCATCATGACCGGCATCGGCGTCATCTCCCTGGCCGGCGTCGTGGTCAACAACGCCATCGTCCTGATTGACTACATCAACCAGTTGCGGCGGCAGGGGCTCAACCTTTATGATGCGCTGATGCGTGCCGGTCTGGTCCGTTTTCGGCCGGTCATGCTCACGGCCATCACCACCATCCTCGGCCTCATGCCGATGGCGGTCGGCGTCAGCTTCGATTTCCGCAGCCTCTCTCTGCTGATCGGCGGCGAATCGGCCCAGTGGTGGGGGCCGATGGCCATCGCCGTGATCTTCGGCCTGGCCATCGCGACGCTGTTGACCTTGATCGTGGTGCCGGTTTTGTATGCGATCTTTGCCCGGATCAAAAACCACATGGCCGAGCGTTTCCAGGTGGAGACGAAGGTTTGATTGCGCTGCGCGCGTTGAATTGTGCTGCGCACGTTGAATTGTTGAATTGTTGAATTGTTGGGATACGTAATGGATAAACGGGCAATGGATCAGAAATTCATGCAGGCCGCCCTTGACGAGGCCACAGTCGCCAAAGTCCTTGGCGAAGTGCCGATCGGCGCGGTGATCGTTCTCGATGGCGCAATCGTCGCTCGCGGCCACAACCTGCGCGAAACCAGTAACGATCCGACCAGCCATGCCGAGATGGTGGCGATCCGCAAAGCCGCCGAACATATCGGCCACTGGCGCCTGCTGGAGACCACCCTCTATGTGACGTTGGAGCCGTGCGTGATGTGCATGGGCGCCATCATCCTCGCCCGCATCCCGCGCCTGGTCTACGCCTGTCGTGACCCGCGCGCCGGTGCGGTCGGCTCCATTTACGATTTTTCCCGGGACGAGCGCTTCAATCATCAAGTCGAAGTCAGCGAAGGCGTGCTCGCTGAAGAATGCAGCGAAATGCTGAGTGGCTTTTTCCGTGAATTAAGGGCTGCCAGAAAGTCGCCTTCGGAGCCTGGAGGCTAGGGGCTGGATTTTCCTTCGAGGTCTGTGACCAGTGATACCAAGTATGGAATTGGCAATAATTTTGGCTGGAAAAAAAATGAAAAGTTCTATATAACTGTCAACCTGCTGAAGAACTTGGGGTTTGAGCTTTTGCAAACCCCTAGGCTCCAGCCCCCAGTAACAGCCCCTGGAGGGGTGTCCGAGCGGCCGAAGGTGACAGACTCGAAATCTGTTGTGGCGCAAGCCACCGGGAGTTCGAATCTCCCCCCCTCCGCCATTATAAAACAAGGGCTTAGCCGATTTCGGCGAGGCCCTTGTTTTTTGTCATCAAGGTCTATGGTTTACAAACAGCAACCAGTCCCTAAGCTTCCGACCTTACAGATTTTCATAGATTCTGATCAGCTTGTCCGCCGTAGCCGTGGCGGAGGAGGGCGTCCAATAGGTTTTGAGGTTTTCTCAGTGAACTCAGCGGTGAATCGTCTTAAGCCTTAAGCGATTCAACGATTCAACAGTTCAACGATTCAACAGTTTTTTGCCTGAAGACCTATCAGATGTTATCAGACCTTATCCGGCAAAAAAAGGTTTTGCATAAAGTCAAAAGCAAAAGGACGCAGATTAACGCAGAAAAAGCGGATCAACCAAAGGTCTCAAGGTTCTAACCCAAGATTTATGGTTTAGCTTAATCA
>Ga0214472_10008845_pt1 | contig 10510 bp, 7 predicted proteins | sample RVTome_6_FD_207662 | JGI IMG/M metagenome (GOLD analysis project Ga0214472, IMG submission 207662) | Soil microbial communities from uranium-contaminated site in the Upper Colorado River Basin, Wyoming, United States - RVT140D175 | ecosystem: Environmental > Terrestrial > Soil > Contaminated >...
CCACGATGGTTCGGGTGGGTGAGGCGGCGATGCAGGTGACGTTCGAGTACGACGGTGACCTCCCTGCCGTGGATCCGATCTATGTTGCCGAGCTCGGTGGCACCGTGTACTACCGCGACATCGATGGTGTGTGTACTGCCCACGCAGGTGGGGGGGATGGGTCGACGACCGTGGCATTCGAGCCTGCCGCCGAGCTGGCGGGCGTGGTCGGCGCTGAGTTGATCGGAGACAGGGACCTCGGGGGTGTCGCCACGATCGGTTACCGATTCGACGAGCGTGCAGTCGGTCTTTACGGAAGCGCGCTGGCCCGGGGCGAGGTGTGGGTTGCTCGCGATGGCGGCTTCGTCGTCGAGTACGTGTTGGAGATCGACGCCACCGACGGGTTCTTCGGTGACGGTGTGGATGGCACCATGTCGTGGCGGTACGAGATGTCCGGCTCAGACCTTCCGCATCAGATCGAGATCCCGGACGATTGCCCGCCGGGCATGGTGACGGCACCGGTGCCCGACGATGCCGACATCGTCATCGACGCCCCCGGTATTCTCGCCTACGACACCGCATCCACCATCGACGAGGTTCTCGACCTCTATCGGGCGGCCAGCGCCGAATTGGGCTGGGTGCCCACGGGGGATGACGCCACCGGCGAGGCGGGTGGACTGGTCACCTTCGACTACGGCCGCTTTTTGGTCTCGGTGTTAGCGATGCCGCGGGAGGCAGGCGGATCGAGGGTCACCATCCTGATGACCACCGAATCCGCGGAGGACCCCGGGACGGGTGGGGTAACCCCTGAGGGTACGGTCAGCTTCGAGATCACCGGGGGACACGATGCGAGCGGAACGTGGGAGTTCGTCGAGCAGTTCAGCTTCTTTTCGGGAAGCTGGACGATGACGTTCACCGATCCTGAGAATCCGCTCCCCGATGGTTCGTTCCTCACCATCGTGTTGATTCCCGGCGCTGAGGACCTCAGTTTCAGCGACGGCCGCATCACCATCCTGGCCGAAACGGACGCCTGCACATTCGACATCGACCGTCAGGACGCATCCGGGGCCGCCGGCACCATCACCTGTGTGGGGGTGAACGCGGCCGGGGCTGCGGGTTTGATCGACCTCACGATCTCGTTCGACGTGTAGGCGCGGCCGGGGCGTGTCGTATCCCCGGTGAGTCCAGAGACGAACAGATGGGGCCCTCCGAGGGCCCCATCTGTTCGGTGTGCGACGCGTGATCAGCGGATGTCGTTCTTGCCGTTCGGTGGACCGAAGCCCTCCTTGAATACGAACGACTCGATCCGGTCGACGATCTTCGCCAGTATCGACTCGGCCATCTCCGGGCGCAGGCACTCGGCCTCGACCAGGGCGTCGAGGTGTTCGGCTGCCGTCGCCGTCAGCGCGGCGATCACGTCCTGCGGGTCGACGCCGTTGGCTTCGGCGACGGAGGCGACCGACTCGCCGTCGTGCAGGGCTCGCACCAGCTCACTCACCTCGATGCCGATCACCGCCGCCGAGCCCATGAGCGCCGCTCGGAGCCCGTGGAACCGATATAGGGCCGGTCGACGGCACTCACGGTCCGGATCGGGCTGTGGCGTGTCGTACACGAAGCCACTGATCCGCTCGGTGATCGCCGCCTTCAGCCGTTCGGCGGCGTCGGGGCGGAGACAACCGTCCTCCACCAGGGCGTCGATCTTTCGATGGGCAGGGGCTGCCAATGCCGCCACCACCGCCTCGGGATCGATGCCGTTGGCTTCCGCCACCTCGGCGATGGTCGAACCGTCGGCGATCGCCCGGACCAGCTCGGTGACGGGGATGCCGATTGTCTCGGCGGCCTTCACCAGGTGGAACCGGATGAAGGGGAATCGGTGGCCGTCAGGGGTAGGGCAGCCAGCACGGTCGGGGGAGGGCTCGGTGCCCGTCTCCTCGACTGAACCGCGGGCTGTGGACTCGCTCGTCGTGGCGAGCGCCGGCACCGCCACCGTGGCCATCAGCGTGGCGACCACGCCGAGAAGCATCAGTCGCTGTCGGATGCGCATCAGGTCTCCTTTCGTCGTTGCGATACACACCCAGGATCGGCGACCGGACTCGGAGCAACCTGAGAGCATCCTGGGAATCCGCTGAACCCCGACTCTCAGGAAACTCTCAGAGTCGCGGGATAGCGTGCTCCCATGACCGACGGTTCTGTGCCGACGCGCATCCTGGTGGTGGACGACGAGGAGTCGTTGCGCGATCTGGTCGGCAGCGCGCTCCGCTTTGTGGGCTACGAGGTGTCGAGCGTCGCCAACGGGTTCGACGCCTTGCGACATCTCAAGGACACCAGCGTCGATCTGGTGGTGCTCGACGTGAATCTCCCCGACATCGACGGGTTCGACGTGTGTCGGCGCATGCGGCGCGACGGGGATGCCACGCCCGTCGTATTCCTCACCGCCCGCACCGACCTCGACGACCTTCGCACCGGTTTCGGCCACGGCGGCGACGACTACCTGACGAAGCCGTTCAGCCTGGAGGAGTTGGGCCTGCGAATCGAGGCGGTGCTGCGCCGGTCGGGTCGCGAGGAGACGCCGGGGAGCCGCCTCTCGCGCGGGAGTCTCGTGCTCGACGATCAGGCGCATCAGGTGTTCGTCGAGGGTGACGAGGTCGAGCTGTCACCCACCGAGTTCAGGCTGCTGCGGTTCCTGCTCATGAACCAGGGCCGTGTGCTCTCGAAACGCCAGATCGTCGACCATGTGTGGGAGTACGACTTCGACGGGAACGACACAATCGTCGAGACCTACGTCAGCTATCTGCGCAGGAAGCTCGGTGACACCGACGGATCGGTGATCGCCACCGTCCGGGGCGTCGGCTACGTGATCCGGACCGAGCGGGTGTCGTCGTGAGCCTGCGCAGTCGCCTGGTCCTGTCCTTTACGGCGCTCTTGCTGCTCGCCGTGGTGCTCACCGTGGTGGTGGCGACCTCGGCGGTGAGGGCAGCCCTGTCTGCCCAGGTGGACGATGCCCTCGTCGAGGTGGCACGCCGCGGTCGCGCCATAGACGTGCGGACCCTGGTCGGTGGCGACGAGGTGTTCCCGCGCAACGTGGCCGTGGTCGTGATCGGTCCGGGCGGGCGGCTGCTGCGGTCGACCCCATCAGGCTTCGGAGATGCTCCTGACGCTCTCCCGGACGTGGACCTTCTGGTGGAGCGCTTCGAGGGCTTGTCGACCGTGCCGTCCGAGGACGGTGGCTTCGACTACCGGGTCCTTGTAGTGCGGACGCCCGGTGACATCACGGTGGCGTGGGCGTCACCGCTGTACCAGGTGGATCGAGCCGCCCGCGTGGTCGGCAGGTTCCTTCTCTTCGCCGGCGCCATCGTGCTCCTCCTCGGCATCGGGGCCACGATGTGGAGCGTCCGACGGGGGTTACGACCCATCGACCGGATGGTGGAGACTGCCGACGCCATCACCGGTGGCGACCTATCGCGACGGGTGGACGGTGCCGACCGAGAGACGGAGTTGGGTCGGCTCGCCGCGGCCTTCAACGAGATGCTGGCTCGCATCGAAGGCGCCAAGGCTTCCGACCAGGAGTCGCAGGATCGGCTTCGCCGCTTCGTCGCCGACGCCTCACACGAGCTACGAACACCACTCGCCGCCATCGGTGGGTACGCCGAACTGTACCGCCGAGGTGGTCTCGAGGACCGTGCCGAACTCGACCGGGCCATGGCGCGGGTGGAGAGCGAGAGTGCCCGTATGCACCGCCTCGTGGAGGACCTGTTGCTCCTCGCCCGGATGGACGAGGGGCCTCAACTGACCAGAGAGCGCGTCAACCTGATCGACACCATCAGCGGCGTGGTTGCGGACCATCGTGCGATAGATGCCACCCGGCCGGTGTCGATAGTGGCCCCGCAGCCGGCGACCGTCGAGGGGGATGGAGCGCGTCTGGCCCAGGTGTTCGCCAATCTGCTCGCCAACGTGCGGACCCACACTCCCGAGGGCACAACCGTGCTCATCGACATCGGTGTCGTCGGCGGCGAGGTGTCCGTGGAGATCGTCGACGACGGGCCCGGGATCCCGGCGGATGATGCCGACCGGGTATTCGACCGTTTCTACCGGGTGGACCCGTCGCGGTCGCGCCAACGCGGGGGTTCCGGCCTCGGCCTCTCCATCGTCTCCGCCATCGTCGCCGCCCACGGCGGGACGGTGGAGGCGGGGAGTTCCGGATCGGGAGGGGCGAGGTTCATGGTGCGTCTGCCACTGGCCGCTGGATTGGGGGCATCAGGGCCGGTGGAGCGGGTCGACGGGCCAGGATGATGGCCACCGGTACCAGCGCCACGACTGCCGAACCCGACGCCAGGGCGTAGACACCGACGGTGTCGAGTACCCAGCCGCCGAGGAGCACCAGGGTGGCGCCGAGGAGACCCCCCATCATGTCGTGAAAGCCGAGCAGCTTGCCACGCTCGCTCGGAGCGGCCAGGTCGGCGAGGGATGCCGTGGCCGCCACGATCGACAGGTTCCAGCCGACACCGAGGCCGAAGAGCAGGATTGCTATGCCCCATACGCCACTCACCCACACCAGCCCGGCACATGACCCGGCGACGACCACCAGCCCCCCTACAAGGGCAGGTCGACGCCCCATGCGGTCGATGAGGCTGCCGATCACCGGTGCCAGCCCGAACATGCCCATCACGTGGGCGCCGATGATCGGGAATACCAAGTGCTGGGCGTGATGGTAATGGCCGACGACGATGTGGCCGGTCAGGTTCATCACCGACACCATGACGGCGAACGAGACGAGTCCCGACAGGAGGGCGGGCACCACGCCCTCTCGCCGCAGGATTTTCCCGAGCGGTTCCGCCGGGCCCGGAGGCGGTTCGTCGGCGGTGCGGAACGACTCGGCGATCACCTTCGGGTCGGGTCGCACCCACAACACGATCGCCATTCCCACCAGGGCGATGCCCGCACCGACGAGCCAGGGGAACACCAAAGCCTCGGCAGCCACCTGCCGGCCGGCGAACAACGGAGCGAAGACGGAGGGTCCAAGGATCGCCCCGAATACGGCCCCGAACAGCACCCAGGCGATGCCCCGGGCTCGCCGTTCCGGTGGGTACATGTCGCCGGCAGCGGCGCGCGACAGCTGGACGGTCCCAGCCGACGATCCGATGAGGGCAAATCCGAGGACGGCGAGGAGCGGCTCCAGAGTTTGGAGCGAGAGCGCGGTGAGTGCCGATCCGATCGAACCAAGTACGAAGCCCACGGCTAGCACCGGGATGCGGCCGAAGCGGTCCATCAGGCGGCCGGCCACGGCTGCGGTCAACGCCCCGCTGGTGAGAAAGATCGCCGGACCGAGGCCGAGCAGCCCCGTGACGCCGGTCACCAGCCCGAAGGTGATCGCCGCCATCGCCGCCACCAGCTGAAGAGACGCCGAGTTCACCGCCATCGCCGCCGACAACAGGAGGGTGTTTCGACGAATCGGGAAGGTGGTGGCGGGGTCGGTCATTTCGGTATCCATGCGGGGTGACTCTACGCACTTGGGTGGGGCGCTTAACTTTGGACCTCGGGCGTGCTCGACACCTAGAGGATGAGGCCTGTTCGGCTGGGTGGTACCGGCGCTGTTCGTCGCCCTCGGTCAGCGCTCCTGGGCGGGCGGCTTCGGCTGCCCGCCGGCGAGCGCGCCTGATAGGTTTCTTCCGCCATGAGCGAAGTCCACAAACCGCCCGGCTACATGACCGAAGACCTGGAGCTGAGGGTGGTGTCCGGACCGCCGAGGTACCTCGCACTGACCGAGGGGCCGGTCGAGTACCTGAGCATCGCCATTCCGGGCGGTGTCGTCGTCGGATACATCTACGCCAACGACGAGGATGACGTCGTCGGGTGGCTGTCGGGCTCCGCTTTGGACCAACAGGCGGCTCACTCGGCATACTTCCCCTGGATGATGAAGTTGCGCGCCTGTAAGGCACGCGGTCTCCTGCCCTCTGCCGCCCTCGACGAACTCCTACGTGATGACACCGGCGCCGCCGTGGATCCGCGCAGTCACGTGGTGCCCGGATCGCGGCGGCGTGCTCCGAGCCTGGCTGCGCTCCGTAAGGCAACCGAACCAGCACCTTGAGTCCTGAGCGCACCACACCCTGAGATCAGCGGTCGGTGACCCGGTCGGCGGTGGATGTGCTCGGTGCGGCGAGCACCAGCGCGGTCCGGGCGCCGGGTACCGCCTACTTGCTCGAGGGGACTCCGCTCAACGGCAGGCGGACGCGGAAGGTGGTTCCTTCGGGTCCGGTGCGGTGGACGGTGATCTCGCCGCCGTGGCGGTGGGTGACGATGCCATAACTGATATCGAGACCCAACCCGGTGCCCCGGCCGGGTTCCTTGGTGGTGAAAAACGAGTCGAACACGCGGGGGAGCACCTCATCGGGGATTCCGGTGCCGTCGTCCTCGACCTCCACGATGAGACATTCGGCCTCGGTGAATGCCCGCACGACGATGCGGCCACCGTCACCGTCCTTGACGGCGTCGACCGCGTTGTCGAGGAGGTTGGTCCACACCTGGTTGAGCTCGCTGCCGTGGGCCACGATCTCGGGGAGGTCCTCCTGGTACTCGCGCACGACCTCCAGGCCGGACAGTTTGCTCCGCAGCAGTAGGAGGGTGTCGTCGAGCCCTTTGGTGATCACCACGTCCTGAATCGGCGCCTCGTCGAGGTAGGAGTACCCCTTGAGAGCCCGCACGATCTGGAAGACGCGGGCCGACCCTTCTCCGATCTGATAGAGGAGTCCCTGGACGGTGCCGGCACTGGCGAGCAGGGCAACCCGTGAGGCAAGGTCGTCGGCCGGATCCGATACCGCGTCGAGGTCGTCGACGGACACGCCGGCTTCGACGAGCGCGCCGGCCACGGACCACGCCTCGCCGACGCCATGCCCTTCGAGCCACTCTTCGAGGGCGGACTCTGCGTCGCTGCGGGCGAGCCCGTCCAGGCGCTTCGGCGGCTCGCCGCGAGTTATCCGCCGCAGCACCGTGTCGAGTTCTTCGGGGATCCCGGCCGCGGCGACCGTACGCATCGCATCGGCGTAGGCGCCGACCGCATCTTCGAGGTCCCGGGCGGCGCGCTGCACGGCGGCGGCCGGGTTGTTGATCTCGTGCGCGATCCCTGCGCTGAGCGTCCCCAACTGAGCCATGCGTTCCGACTGCCGGAGGCGCGACTCGGTCTCCCGCCAACGCCTCAGGAGGGCGGCAAACAGGGCCTTCGCCGCAGTGGCGCTGCCCTCGATCCTGCGGTCGAACTCCCCCTTGGGCAGCTGCAGGAGCGTCGCCGTCGAGCGCGCTCGCACCGTGGCGCTGCGAGGGGTGTTCTCGATCAGGGCCATCTCCCCGATCACCTCGCCCTCGCCGCGCACCGCCAGGAGCACCTCGCTGCCCGACGGTCCCCTCTTGAGAATCTCGACGTCGCCTGCCGTGATCACGAAGGCGGTGTCTCCCGACTCACCCTCCTCGAAGAGCGCTTCGCCCGGCTCGAGGGTCACCGTCCCCGCCGAGTCGGCCAGGGCTTGCAGGTCATCGTCGTCGAGTGCGGCGAACAGGTCGACTGCGCGCAGGGCGTCGATGACGCTCACATCGTCTCCAGATACTGATGGACGAACGACACGCACACCGACCCTTGACCCACGGCCGAGGCGACGCGCCGCACGGCTCCGTGGCGTACGTCGCCGGCGGCAAAGATACCGGGCTCGCTCGTCTCCATCAGATAGGGGTTGCGATCCAACGGCCATTTCGGTCGTCGTCCGTGCTCGCCGAGGTCGGGTCCGGTGAGCACGAATCCGCTCTTGTTGAGGGCGGTGACACCTTCGATGAAGTCGGTGTGGGGACGGGCTCCGATGAACACGAAGACCGCCGATACGGCCCGCTCTTGATCGCTGCCGTCGACCCGGAGGGCTACGCCCTCGACGCGGCGCTCACCCCGGATCTCGGCCACCGACGCTTCGGTGACGATCTCGATGGATGGGATCGCTTCGATCTGGTCGACCAGGTAGCTCGACATGCCCTTGCGGACCGAGTCGGCGCGCACCACCAGTGTCACCTTGCTGGCGAAGCGCGACAGCATCACCGCCGCCTGCCCGGCCGAGTTGGCGCCTCCCACCACGATCACTTCGGCGTTGGTATAGAGGGGAGCCTCGGCGATGGCCGCCCCGTAATACACGCCGGCTCCGGTGAGCCGATCCACGCCTTCGGCGCCCAGGCGGCGTACCGTCATCCCGCTCGCCACGATGAGGGCCCTCGACCGCAGCTCGGTCCCGTCTGCCAGGGTGACCACCTTGGTCGGTCCTTCCACTCGCACCGCGCGGGCATCACCGGCGGTGACGATCTCGGCGCCAAACCGGGTGGCCTGCGCCGCCGCTCGGCGGGCCAGGTCCACGCCGGCGATGCCCTTGGGGAAGCCCAGGTAGTTCTCGATTCGGGCGCTGGTACCCGCCTGGCCACCCGTCGCCTCTCGCTCCACGATGGCGACGCTCAGTCCCTCCGACGCGCTGTACACCCCGGCGGCGAGGCCGGCCGGGCCCCCACCGATGATGAGCACGTCGTAGAACGACCCGGTCGCCTCGGTCTGCATCCCCAGCCTCTCGGCGAGATCCCGGCGCGACGGCTCCAGCAGGTGGCTGCCGTCGGGGAACAGCACCACAGGAAGCCGCTCCAGGCCATCGAGGGCCTTTGCCGTGCTCGTCGCCTCGTCATCCCGCTCGACGTCGATGAATCGGTACGGAATCTCGTTGCGGGCGAGGAAGTCCTTGGCCTCGAACGTCGCTGGCGACCACGTGGTGCCGATGACCCGGATCCCGTCGAAGCCGGCGTTGTGGGCCGCCTGCCAGTCTTCGAGGAGGTCGTCGAGAATCGGGTACAGGTGGGTCTCGGGTGGGTCCCACGGCTTCATCAGGTAGTGGTCCAGCCCGACGTCGTTGATCGCCTCTATGGCGGCCTTCGTGTCGGCATAGGCCGTGAGGAGGACCCGGCGTGCCATCGGGTAGATCTGGAGAGCCTCGAGAAGGAACTCGGTGCCGGTCATCGTCGGCATTCGTTGGTCGGCGACCATGAGCGCCACCGTGTCGCCGCGCCGCTTGAACTCGGCGATCGCCTCGAGGGCGGAGGCCCCGGACTCGGCCTTGACGATGCGGTAGTCCTTGCCGTATTGGGTTCTGAGGTCTCGTTCCACCGCGGCGAGGACCTGTGGGTCGTCGTCGATGGTCATGATGATCGGCCTGGACATCGCTGCGGATGCTACGCCCGACCCGAACCCGGCGCGGCGACTCAGCCGGTGACCTCTCTGGAGAGGGCGATGGCCTCGGCCAGGCTGGTGTTGATGCCCTGGTCGAAGAGTTCGTCGGCGCGCTGTCTGCCGAGCGCCTCGTAGGCCTCCTCGAGCCCGAGGATGGCATTGGCGGCCACCTCGGCGAGGTTCATCCCGGTGGCGTGCTGCTGGTTGGCGACCGCACCGGCGAGGATGATGGCTCGCTCATAATCCCCCGTGCGCAGGCTGAGCTGGTTGAGGTTCTGCAGCTGGAGGATGAGGCCGGCGATGTCTCGTACCGGCTCGAAGAAGTCGAGTGCCGCCCTGATGTGAGGCATTGCCTCTTCGATCCGATCCATCGCCAGCAGGGCCACGGTTGCCATGTGGTGCGACCACGCCACCATGGTCATGTCGCCGGCGGCCTCGAGGTCGGGGAGGGCCTCCAGCGAGGTCTCGAGCGTCGTGTCTGCGTCCCCCACCCGGATGGCGGCGACGCCGCGGGCCCAGGTGATACGCGCCAGGCCGTGGTGGTCACCGAGATCGCGAAACAGTGTTTTCGCCTCGTCGAGCATGGCGTGGGCGACTTCCTGGTCTCCGTCACCCAGGAATTGTGGGAAGGCGGCGTCGTAGACCGCTTCGGCGAGGGCGTGGGGGTCGCCGACCCGTCGCGCCAGTTCGACGGCGCTGGAATAGTACTCGGTGGCCGCGTCGAGGTCCGCCGCCCAGTAGGCGAGGCTCCCGGCGGCGCTGGTCACGCGCAACCGAAGAGCGTCGTCGAGGTCGTCGGCGATGAGGACGCGGCGGGCGAAGTCCCTGCCCTCGGGAATCAGTCCGCGTGCCTGGAGGTAGCGCCACAGGCTGGAGACGATCCGCGCCGCGGCGTCGAAGCGGCCAGACTCCTCGGCGAAGGCGAAGGCGGCTCGGAAGTTGTCCCGCTCCCGCTGGACGATGTCGAGCCAATACGCCTGGTCGGCACCGGTCAGATGGGGCCCGACCTGCTCGGCGAGCTCGACGTGAGTGTCGAGGTGGGCGTCCTGGATGGCCCGGCAGTCATCGGTTTCGGTGAGCCCTCGCCAGGCGAACTCGCGGATGGTCTCGAGCATCATGTAACGCGGCGTCGGCTGGGTCGGGTCGTACCGCACCAGGCTGTGATGGACGAGGGCCTCTAGCGGGTCGAGGATGTCCAAATGCTCGTCGCCGAGGACCCGGCCGCACACTGACTCGATGGCCTGGAGGGTGGCACCCCCGCGGAAGACCGAGATGCCCCGCAGCAGTCGCTGTTCG
>Ga0214472_10008846_pt1 | contig 10509 bp, 8 predicted proteins | sample RVTome_6_FD_207662 | JGI IMG/M metagenome (GOLD analysis project Ga0214472, IMG submission 207662) | Soil microbial communities from uranium-contaminated site in the Upper Colorado River Basin, Wyoming, United States - RVT140D175 | ecosystem: Environmental > Terrestrial > Soil > Contaminated >...
AGGAGGCGGCCATGAAGGCCCTCGGCACCGGGTGGGGGCTGGGCATCCGGTGGCAGGACGTGGAAGTTCAGTCGGGAGGTGCGGTCCCGCCCGTCTTGCGCCTGTCCGGCGCCGCCAGGGACCGGGCAGATGCCCGAGGGATCCGCCAGGCCCTGGTCAGCCTGTCCCACGATGGGGACTACGCCATCGCCGTCGTGGTGGCAACCGACTAGCCCGGGTTCAAGGTTCACGGTGCAACGGACCGAAGGCGTACGAATGTACGAGGGTACGAATGTACGGGGCGCATCGAATATGGCTCGGCGGGGTACATTCGTACGTTCGTACTCTCGTACGGGGTCTGCGTGCGCGTCGCCCGTTGAGGGCTGAATCGTGATCAAAGTCGTGACCGCAGCGGAGATGCAAGAGCTGGATCGGCGCGCCAGCGCCGAATACGGGATTCCGTCGCTCCTCCTCATGGAGAACGCGGGGACCGAGGCAGTGCGCGAGATGCTGGCAGCCTTCCCGGGCCTCCCTCGCATGCGGGTGGCCATCGTCTGCGGGCGGGGGAACAACGGTGGGGACGGCTGCGTGGTCGCCCGGCACCTCCTGAACCGCGGCACCACGGTGGAGACGTTCCTCCTGGCGCGCCGGGAAGAGATCAGGGGAGACGCCCGCGTGAACCTGGAGATCCTGGCGAAGATGGGCGCCGCCCCGCGAGAGATCACGAGCGCCGAGGACTTGACGGCGATCGCGGCACAGATCCGCTCGGCGGACGTGGTGGTGGACGCCCTGCTGGGAACCGGCACCCGGGGACCGGCCAAGGGCCTCTCGGCCGAGGCCATCGAACTGCTGAACCGCGCAGGTCGTCCCGTGGTGGCGATGGATATCCCCTCGGGTCTGCTGGCCGATGATCCAGAGCCGCCCGGCCCCGCCGTTCGCGCGACGCTGACGGTGACCTTTGCCCTGCCCAAGCGGTGCCTTCTCCTGTACCCGGCCGCGGCGTACGCCGGCGCGGTCCGCATCGGGGACATCGGCATCCCGACCGCTCTGCGTCGCGATCCGGAGCTGCGCCTCGGTCTCCTGGAGGGGGGAGACGTGGCTCCGGCCTTTCCGCGCCGGGGGCCTGCGGCCCACAAGGGGACCTTCGGCCACGTGCTGGTGATCGCCGGCTCGGTGGGGAAAACGGGGGCGGCGGCCCTCACTGGCGAGGCGGCTCAGCGGGTGGGGGCCGGCCTCGTGACGCTGGCCGTTCCGGAGAGCCTCAACGACATCCTGGAGATCAAGCTCACCGAAGTCATGACCGAGCCCGTCCCGGAGACGGAGGCGCAAACTATCGGGCGGGAGGCCCTGGATCGACTCCTGCACCTGGCCGCGGACAAGAGCGCCGTGGCCATCGGGCCTGGCCTGGGAACCCATCCCTCCACGCAGAAGCTCGTGCACGAGCTTCTGGCTGCCTTGCGGATTCCCATTGTCCTGGACGCGGATGGGATCAACGCGCTGGCCGGGCAGGCAGACCTCTTGAGGGGGGTGGCGGGTCCCCTGATTCTCACTCCCCACCCGGGGGAGATGTCCCGGCTGCTCGGCGTGCCGCGGGACGAGGTGCTGGGGCGGCGGATTGCCCTGACGCAGGATGTGGCCAGCCGCTTCAACGTGACGGTCGTTCTGAAGATGGCACGCACGGTCATCGCGTTGCCCACGGGCGATGCCGCCATCGTGCCCACCGGGAACCCCGGCATGGCCACGGGTGGCACGGGCGACGTCCTCACCGGCCTGATCGCGGGCCTCCTGGCCCAGGGGATAGCGCCCGGGCTGGCCGCACAGGCGGGTGCCTACGTTCACGGGATGGCAGGAGATCTGGCGGCGGAGCGCCTGGGGCAGGAGGCGATGCTGGCCGGTGATCTGTTGGAGCGGGTGCCGGAGGCCATCCGACACGTCAAAGGGGCTGGCAACTAGGCAATTCGGCAACTAGGCAACCCGGAGATCCGGCAATCAGGCAACTAGGCAATCTGGCGACCCAGCGATCCGGCAATTAGGCAATTCGACGATTCGGCAATCGGGTCAGAATGGTAACAGGTCCTTCATGTTCCCCGATTGCCAAATCGCCAAGTTGCCTGATTGCCTAATTTCCCCCACCGAAAGTTGCAGCATGCAGATTGAAAAGAACGCGGACAAGCTGGTCAAGACGTTGCGTGTCTTCATCGTGGATCAGCCCGGATACCTGGGGAAGCTGTGCACCGCCATCGGCGAGGTCGGGGGCAACATCGGCGACGTCAAGACGGTTGCCCAGGGCTTGGTTCGGAACACCCGGGACATCACCGTCTACGTCGACGACGAGGCCCACCTTCAGCGGGTGGTGGACGCGATCCGTCCCCTGGAGGGGATCCAGCTGGCCGAGGTGATCGACGAGGTGCTGAAGCGGCACGAGGGCGGCAAGATCGCCATGATGGCGCGCTACCCGCTGGAGAGCATCGCCGACATGCGCAAGGTGTACACGCCGGGGGTGGCGACAGTGTGCCGCCTGATCCAGGCCAATCCCACGCTGGCCTACCGCTATACCGGCATCGGGAACACCGTGGCGATCGTCACGAATGGCACCGCCATCCTGGGTCTCGGGGCCATCGGGCCGGTGGCGGGAATGCCGGTGATGGAGGGGAAGGCACTCCTCCTGGAGCGGCTGGCCGGGATCAGCGGGGTCCCGGTGCTCGTGGACACGCGAGATCCCAAGGAGTTCGTGGACGCCGTCGTGCGGATCGCCCCGTCCTTCGGGGCCGTCAACCTGGAGGATGTGGCGGCGCCCGATTGCTTCGAGATCGAGGCCTGCATCCAGGAGGCGCTGGATATCCCGGTCATGCACGATGATCAGCATGGGACCGCGGTCGTGGTCCTGGCCTCCGTGCTGCGCGCCTGCGCCCTCACCGGGCTCACACTGGCGGACCAGACGCTGGGGATCGTCGGCCTGGGTGCCGCGGGCATCGGGATTTCGAAGCTCCTGCTCTCGTATGGAATCAAGCACCTGATCGGCACCGACCTCAAGGACGAGGCGATGGCCCGACTGGAGCAGGCGGGAGGGCAGCGGGACACCCTGCAGGGGGTGATGGCCCACGCGGACATCGTGGTGGCGACCACAGGCGCCCCAGGCCTGATCAAGCCGGGCATGATCCGGCAGGGTCAGGTCATCCTGGCCCTTTCCAATCCCAATCCCGAGATCCGGCCGGACGATGCCCTGGCGGCCGGAGCGGCGTTTGCCATGGACGGGAAAATCGTGAACAACGCCCTGGCCTTTCCCGGCATCTTCCGGGGCGCCCTGGATGCCCGGGCTCGCCGGATCACCGACGGCATGAAGATCGCGGCTGCGAAGGCGATCGCCGACCAGGCCCCGGAGGGTGAGCTGGTACCGGAGATCCTCGATCGGTCGGTCCACCAGGCGGTGGCCCAGGCCGTCGCCCAGGCTGCTCTTCCCTCGGGTGTCACGCTCGCGTGAATGCGGAATGCGAAATGAATGGACAAAGCAAGAGCGTACGAACGTACGAGAGTACGAATGTACGGCTCGAGCAGGCCGGAGGCCACTAATTCCAGAGCCTCCCGAGTTGGCTTCTCGCCGGCGTACCCTCGTACATTCGTACCTTCGTACGCCTTTCGCGTCATGACGGTCCTCGATCTTCGAGAATGCGTGCTGTCCTGGGACTCCGCCTCAGCCGAGGAGACCGAACGGGTGGGCCAGATCCTGGGTGGCTTCTTGCGACCGGGGGATGTGGTCGCCCTCTTCGGCGAACTGGGGAGCGGAAAGACCGTCCTGGTCCGGGGTATCGCGGCCGGTCTGGGCTGTGGGGCTGCCGAGGTACACAGCCCCAGCTTCACGCTGGTCAACGAGTATGCCTGCGGCCCGGCGGGACCGGGGACCAGCCCCGGGCAGGGCGGCTGGCGAATGGCGCACGTGGACCTGTACCGGATCCGGTCGGACGAGGAGCTGCCGGGAATCGGGTGGGACGAGTATGTGCATTCCCGGCATGTGGTGGCGGTGGAATGGGCAGATCGTGCCCTGCGCTGGCTGCCCGGCGACCACCTGCGGGTATGCCTCGAGATGCTGGGGCACGATCGGCGCCGGCTTTGCGTGCAGGCGACCGGTACCCGCTCCGCGGAGCTGGCCCGGAAGTGGCTGGAAGCGGCGGACGTCACCCCGCGGGCGACGTAGGTATCCTACGAGAGCGTTCGGTTGTTCGGTGGTTCGAGTGTTCGGCAGTTCCACGACCCGGATATCCTGGCGATCCCAGAACAACCGAACCACCGGGACCCACGGCACCGCGGTGGATTCCCACCGCCGTGGCGTGGGTGCCCCGAACTAGCGAACGCATTTGGCTTGAGAGGGAGGGTGCAATGAGGTCGGTAAACGGGTGGCGACGGAGGGCGATGGGGCTGGCCGCCGTTGCCCTGATAGTCATGGGTGGCCCCGGATGGAACCGGGTAGAGGCAGCCCTGTGGAGCGAGTCAGCCGGTGTGACGCGGGAGGACCCCGACCTGGCCCGCGTGAACCAGGCCATGGTCCGGTTGGCCAAGAGCTTGCGGCCGGCTGTCGTGCAGATCGGCGTGAGCGGCGAGAGGGGCAGCGAACAGGACCTGCCACAGGATCACCCGCCGCTTCCGCCGGGCGAGCGGCCCCGAGTGGGGTCGGGCATCATCCTCACCGCCGACGGATTTATCCTGACAAACCAGCACGTGATCGAGCAGGCTGCGGAGATCGAAGTCCATCTCATGGATGACCGGAAGTTCCCGGCGAAGGTGGTGGGGAAGGACGCCCGCACGGACCTGGCGCTGTTGAAGGTGGAGGCAGCGGGGCTCCCCGTGCTGCCCCTGGGGGACTCGGACAAGCTGGAGGTGGGGGAATTGGTCCTGGCCATCGGCAACCCCTTCGGTCTCGAGCACTCGGTGAGCCTGGGCATCGTCAGCCGAAAGGGGCGGGCCCTGGGAAGCGCGGGGACCTTCACCGACTACATCCAGACCGACGCCTCCGTGAATCCAGGGAACAGCGGGGGTCCGCTTCTCAACTTGCGCGGAGAGGTGATCGGCATCAACACTGCCGTCATCCCCAACCGGCAGGTGGCCTTTGCCATCCCCATCAACCTGGCGAAATCCCTTCTGCCGGAGCTCCAGGCCCGCGGTCGGATCGCATGGGGATTCCTGGGCGTGAGCATCCAGGATGTAACCCAGGAGCTGGCCAAGGCCATGGGCGTCCCGGAGAACAAGGGCGCCCTGGTCAATAACGTACTGTCCGGGCAGCCGGCCGAGACGGGCGGGATCAAGCGGGGTGATATCATTGTGCAATTCGACGGCAAGGCCGTTTCGAGCGTCCGGGTGCTGCAACGCGCGGTGAGCTTTACCCCCGTCGGAAAGCAGGTGGAGGTGCAGGTCTTCCGTGGGGGGAAGTTGGAGACCCTGACCGTGAAGGTGGGCGAGGCTGCGACGGCCGAGCGCCAGACCACGGCACCACCGGCGCGCCGGGACATGGGGATGATGGTGGAGGAGCTGGACGCGGAGAAGGCGAAGAAGTTCAAGCTGCGGGAGGGCGAGGAGGGCCTGGTCGTGAGCGACGTGGCCAAGGCCGGTCCCGCCGCCAGCGCCGGCATCCGCGCCGGGGATCTGATCCGCGAGGTGAATCGTCGGGAGGTGCGCTCGCTGGAGGGATACCGGAGCGCCCTCCGCCGTGACGAGGGAGAAGTGGACCTCTTCCTCCTCCAGCGGGGCCAGGCCCACTTCTACGTGGCCGTGAAACCCAAAACCTGATCGGCAATGAAAAATTTACAACCGACAACTGACAATGCAAAACCGAAGCCGGACATTGCAGTTCAACCACCAATCCCGCCAAGGGCGGGACAAGGCACAAAGATAGTCGTGGGCGAGGGGAAGGCGAATCCTGGTCAGACCCCTGGGACCGCGGGGAAGTTCTTTTCCCTGTTCACCACCCTGGAACTCCTTGCTCGGGAAGGCCCGGTGGTGTCTTGGTGCCTTGGTGGTGAAATGTTTGGGCGGAAGAGGTCGGTTGTCAGTTGTCGGTTTTACATTTTGAATTCGCACGGAGTGCGCTATGACTATCGTGGCGATTTCCCGTGAGCTGGGGAGCGGCGGGACCGCCATCGCCGCCGCCGTAGCCAAGGCATTGAACTTCGAGTACGTGGACCGGGAGATCATCCTTCAGGCGGCCCGGGTGCACGAGGTGCCGGAGGAGAAGATCGCCGACGTGGACGAGCGTCGCCTCTCCCTGTGGGAGCGCTTCGACGAGCAGAAGCGCCGCTACCTGATCTTCATCGAGTCGGCGTACTACTCCTTCGCCGAGAAGGGGAACCTCGTCACCGCCGGGCGGGGGGGCCCGTTCTTTCTCCGGGACGTGAGTCACGCCCTCAAGGTCCGGATCATGGCCCCCTTCGAGGTGCGCGCGCGACGGGTCATGGAGCAGGAGAAACTGGACCACAGGGCGGCCACGGCCCGGGTGAAGAGCTACGACCGGGAACTCTCCGGGCGCATCGACTATCTGTTCGGGGTGGACTGGACGCTCCCCGAGCACTACGACCTAGTCATCAACACCGGGGCCGACGCCTGGCCGTTCTACACGGACCTCCTGGTGTGGGCCGCGCGGCACCCGCAGTACCAGCCGACGCCGGAGTCCCTGCAGCGAATCCGCGATCTCAGCCTGGCCTCCCGGGTGCGGGCTGCCATCGCCAAGGATCCCGTGACCAAGAACATCAACGTCGAGGTCATGGCTCAGTCGGGCCGCGTGGCGCTGAAGGGCGTGGTCTTCAGTCCGGCCATGATGGATTCCGCCGCCGAGGTGGCCAAGCGGGTCCCGGGTGTGATCGGGGTTTCGTGCGAGGCTGTGGAGATCCCGCGCGTCTATCCGGGACCCATTATGTGATCCAAGAGCGTTCGGCTGTTCGGTAGTTCGGCAGTTCGGTTGTTCCGAGTACCACCGAACCACCGAACCATCGAGCTACCGAACGCCTTTGAGTCCGCCAGGGGGATTTGCCTGACCAGCACCCGGTCTCTGGCCGCCTATTACTTCTGGTACTTCGCCGCCATCGGGGTCTACGAGCCCTACCTGACACCCTTCTGGCTGCACCTCGGCTTTTCCCCCGCCCAACTCGGCCTCCTGAACGCGATCTACCCGGGGGTGGCAGCCTTCGCCCCGTTCCTGTGGACGGCCTATGCCGACATCACCCGACGTGGGGACGCAATCTTCCTCCGCAATACTTGGCTGTCCGGCGCGATCGCCCTGCTATTGCCGAACCTGAGCGGCCTGCTTCCGGTGACGCTGACCTTCCTGACTTTTGCGATCTTTCGAAGTCCGCTCATTCCCCTTGCCAACAGCATGGCATTCCGTGTCCTGGGTGGCTCCCCGGAGCGGTTCGCAGCCATCCGCCTCTGGGGAACGATCGGATACATCTTGGCCGCCGTAGGCGTCGGCGTCCTGGTTGACCGGGTCGGCCTGGGGGCGGGGATGCATGGGATCGCGCTGGCCACGCTGGCCTGCGGCCTTGTCGCCTGGATGGGTCGAAGCCGGGAGCGGGTCAGTCTGCCTGCGGTGCACCTCCGGGATTTCCTCGAAATCCTGCGCGACCGGCGCCTCGTGGTACTCCTGGCCGCCGCATCGCTGGCCCGGGTGAGCTTCGGGCCCTACACCACGTTCTTCACCATCCACCTGGAATGGCTGGGATTCTCTCGCACCTTCGCCGGGGTGGCCTGGGCGCTGGCGGCCGCCAGCGAGCTGGTGGTGATGCTCTGCTGGACCCGGATGTGCGCGCTGGCCTCCCCGCGCACCTGGCTGACCCTGGCCATGGGCGCGCATGCACTGCGATGGCTCCTGTCCATCCCGGCCCGGGACCCCGTCGCCCTCCTCCTGATCCAGCTTACGCACGCCTTCACCTTCGGGGTGTTCTACCTGGCGGCGGTGGAGCGGGTGGATGCCCTCGCGCCCGAGGGGCTCCGGGCCACGGCCCAGGGCCTGTTCGCTTCGGTGGTCTTCGGCCTTTCGGGCCTTCTGGGCAATGCGCTGAGCGGGATCCTGTATCAGCCGCTGGGCATGGGGCGGCTCTACGCGGCGGCCGCAGGAGTGGCGGCCGCGGGAACGGCCCTGTACTGGGCTGGGACGCGTGAGCCCGCTCCAACAAAGCGCGCCCTGGTGGCAGGCTGATGAGCGGTGCCCGCTGGGTCCTGGCCCTCCTGTTCGGCGTCAATCTGCTCAATTACATCGACCGGCAGATCCTGTATGCCGTCTTCCCGCCTCTCCAGGCAGAGTTGGGGCTCTCGGATACCCAACTCGGCCTCCTGGCTTCCGCCTTCATGTGGGTGTACCTGTCCACGGCCCCGATCTTCGGGCTCCTGGCGGATCGCTGGTCCCGGCCACGCCTGATGAGCCTCGGCGTCGGCATCTGGAGCATGGCCACGCTATTCTCCGGCTTGGCGCGGAGTCATGCAGAGCTCTTCATCGGGCGCGCAGCGGTCGGTATCGGCGAGGCGAGCTATGGAGCCGTGGCCCCTGCCCTGCTCTCAGATGCGTTCGCTCGGGCACAGCGAGGGAGGGTACTGGCCATCTTCAGCATGGCCATTCCGGTAGGGAGCGCCCTCGGGTACCTCCTGGGCGGGATCCTCGAACAGGCCTTCGGATGGCGGGCGGCCTTCTTCGTCGTTGGCCTGCCGGGCTTGGCGCTGACGTGGTTCGTGAGCCAAGTGCCCGACGCAACCCGAGAGGGCCTGGTTAGCCTGGCAGGCCCAGAGGCTGCGACGTCTCCTCCCCGGGCTCGCGATTATCTGGAACTTTTTCGGACGCGGACCTATGTCCTGAACTGCCTGGCCATGACGGCGATGACCTTTGCTATCGGGGGCCTGGCGGCGTGGGTTCCGACGTACCTCACCCGGGTGCGGGGAATGGAGCTGGCCCAGGCAAACCTCACCTTCGGGCTCTTGACGCTGGTGAGCGGCGTGGGTGGTACCGTGGCGGGCGGGTGGCTGGGCGATCGGCTGCTCCGCCGGATTCCGGCGGCCTATTTCCTGGTCTCAGGTGTTGGGCTGGCTCTGAGCGTCCCGTGCGCGGCGGCGGTCATTTTGCTGGAGGATCGCCTCTGGGTTCTGGTCGCCATCTTCCTGGCGGAGGTCCTCATCTTTCTCAACACCGGCCCCCTGAATGCCATCATCGCCAACGTCAGCCGGCCGGATGTGCGCGCCACCGCGTATGCGGCGAACATCTTCGTCATTCACGCCTTGGGGGATGCGATCTCGCCGACGATCGTGGGGATCCTGTCGGACTGGAAAGGACTGGCGGCCGCCTTTTGGATCGCGCCGGCCACGCTGGCCCTGGCGGCCCTGTTCTGCTTCTGGGGGATGCGGTATCTGGCGAGCGATGTCACCCGGCTGCGCGGCTGACTTGAAACAAATGCGTACGAAGGTACGCCGGTACGAATGTACGGTAGGAGGGGAACGAGATGTGCTCTACGCTATGGATCCGTCCAGGTACATTCGTACCTTCGTACTCTCGTACGCTCTTAAGAAGCTCGCTGCCTCGCCACGAATCTCTCAAGAGCTAGGGTAGCAGCACGACCTTGCCGAAGACAGCCCGGTCCTCGATCAGCCGATGCGCCCGGGCACATTCCGAGAGGGGCAGGGTCCGATCCACGACCGGTCGCAACTTTCCCTCCGCCATGTACCGGACGACCTCCAGCAGGTCCACCTTGCACCCCATGAAGGCCCCCAGGATGGCGATGGACTTCGAGAAGAGATAGCGGATGTCCACCTTGGCGTCATAGCCGGCGGTGGCCCCGCAGGTGACGAGGCGTCCCCCGGGAGCGATATTCGGGATCAACTTCTCCCAGGTGGCGCCTCCGACGTGCTCGAAGACCACATCCACGCCGCGCTTGCCAGTTAGGCGGCGGATCTCCTGGCCCAGATCCTGCTTCGCATAATTGATTCCCGCATCCGCTCCCAGGTCGGCCGCCTTGGCCAGTTTGTCGTCCGCGCTGGCCACGGCGATCACCCGGGCGCCATGCAGCTTGGCGATCTGTATGGCTGCCGTGCCCACCCCGCTGCCCGCACCCATGACCAGCACCTCCTCGCCAGCTTTGAGCCGTGCCTGGCGGACGAGCATGTTCCAGGCCGTGAGGAAGGTCAAGGGGACCGCGGCAGCCGCCGGATAGTCCAGCCGCTCGGGAATAGGGATGCAGTTGACCTCGGGCACGCAAACGAACTCGGCGCACCCGCCATCCACCCCGTACCCGCCGATGATCTGGTAGGCGCGGCAGAGGTTGTCCTCGCCGCGGAGGCATGCGACGCACTGGCCGCACGTCCACCCGGGAGAGACCATGATCCGCTCTCCCACCTTTAGGCGGGTGCAAGATTCCCCCACGGCTGCAACCTCACCTGCGATGTCGCAACCACCGATCTTGGGCAGCGGGACCTTCACCCCGGGCAGGCCCTTGCGGAGCCAAATGTCCAGGTGGTTCAGCGCCACGCCCTTCACCCGGAGCTTCACCTGTGTGGCTTTCGGGGTCG
>Ga0214472_10008847_pt1 | contig 10509 bp, 14 predicted proteins | sample RVTome_6_FD_207662 | JGI IMG/M metagenome (GOLD analysis project Ga0214472, IMG submission 207662) | Soil microbial communities from uranium-contaminated site in the Upper Colorado River Basin, Wyoming, United States - RVT140D175 | ecosystem: Environmental > Terrestrial > Soil > Contaminated >...
GCGCGTCGGTGGGCACCGAAACCGAGGACCGCTGGGCCTCTCTCGACATGATCGCCCGGCGCTGGCCTTACCAGAGCGGCAAGAATATCCAGAAAGGCATCAACAGCGGCCGTATCCGCATGCATGACAAGCATCTCTCCATGTTTGCCCAGGATATGGTCTACGGCTTCTACACCAAGGACCTCGGCGGCAAACTGGACTTCGGCATCATCGAGGCCAGCGCCATCACCGAAGAGGGCCACATCATCCTGGCCGGTTCGGTAGGCATCGCCGCCGAAATCATTCAGACCGCCGAACACCTGATCATCGAGCTCAATACCGCCATTCCTTCCCACGAAGGCTTGCACGACATCGTCCTGCCGGAAATGCCTCCCAATCGCAAACCGCACCTGGTCAGCCGGGTCCAGGACCGCATCGGCTACCCCTATGTTCCCTGCGACCCGCGAAAGATCGTTGCCATCATCGAATCCAGGGAACCGGACAACGGCCGTTCTCTAGGCGCCACCGATGCCGTTTCCGAAAGCATTGCCGGCCATATCCTCGACTTCTTCCAGGTCGAGGTCAAAGCAGGTCGGCTGCCCGCCAACCTGCTGCCCTTGCAGTCAGGGGTCGGCAACATCGCCAACGCCGTAGTCGGCGGCCTGGTCAAGGGGCCCTTCGACAACCTGACTGTTTTCACCGAGGTGCTGCAGGACACCATGCTCGACTTTTTCGATTCGGGCAAACTCGAATTCGCTTCCGCCACGTCCCTGTCCCTTTCGGCAAAGGGATTCAAGCGCCTTTATGACAACTGGTACGGATACACTAACCGGATCGTACTGCGCCCGCAGCAACTGGCCAACAATCCCGAGATCATCCGCCGTCTCGGGGTCATCGCCATGAACACCCCGGTGGAATTCGACATCTATGCCCACGCCAACTCGACCCTGGTCGGAGGCTCGCGGATGATTAACGGCATCGGCGGCTCGGGCGACTTTCTTCGCAACGCTTACCTGTCGATCATGCATTCCCCTTCCGCGCGCCCCAGCAAGACCGATCCGACCGGCATCAGCTGCGTGGTACCCATGGTCACTCACGTCGACCACACCGAGCACGACCTCGACGTGCTGGTCACCGAACAGGGGCTGGCCGACTTGCGGGGCCTCTGCCCTCGCGACCGGGCCCAGTTGATCATCGACCGTTGCACCCACCCCGATTACCGGCCGATCCTGCAGGACTATTTCGACCGGGCCAGCCGGTATTGCCTCGCCCATGACTGCGGCCACGAACCCCACATGCTTGACAAGGTATTCCGCATGCAGCAACATTTGGCCGAACATGGGACCATGAAGGTGGACAGCTGGGATTGATTCGTCCCGCGGGCAAGACGAAAAAAGGGCGGCCTGCCGGGCGCCTGAAGAGAAGAACATGGAGGCCCGTTCCCGAAAGGGGGCGGGCCATTTCATTTATCCATCCTCCTGTTTGCGCCCTGCCGCTTATCGCTTCAGGGCAAACGGAAACAAACGCTCGAAAATGGTAAAATATATCCGGACCATTCATAAAGGCTTCCGGTACCTGGTCAGCTAAAGGCGGGGCCGGTGCTTAACGTATCATGATCTTTGCCTGGTCATTTGAGAAAGGTGGGCCGCATGAAAATTACAACCGTTCTGATGGCCGCGTTGGTCCTTTCAGCCGGAGTGGTGTGCGCTCAAACAACCATCATCATTAATGGAAAGACAATACGCGCCGCCGACAACAGCGTCATCGCGAACGACAACACGGTGATGATCAACGGAAAGGTGGTGTCGGGAAATGTGACCGAAGGGTCCGGACAGGACGCCACCGAGATTCGTGAGCTCGATGGTTTCAACGAAGTTCATTTGTATCTCAGTGCGAACGTCAGGGTCACCCCCGGAGAAACACCCAGGTGCAGGATTACCACCGACGACAACATCATTCCTCTTATTTCTACCAAGATTTCGGACGGTGCCCTTCGGATCTCTACCGACCATAGCTATGTAACCAACCGGAAGGTTACGATTGACGTGGAGACGCCGCGTCTCACCAAGGCGGAGGTCAATGGTTCCGGGAACATCGATCTTCGGGAAGTTGCCGAGGACAGACTGGCTCTCGCCATCAGCGGTTCGGGCGACATCGCCGCCAAAGGGAGAGTGGAAGACCTGACGGTTGCCATCAACGGCTCCGGCAACGTGGATGCCACGGACCTGGAAGCGGCAACGGCCACCGTTGCCGTGAACGGATCGGGCGATGCTGATGTAAATGTCGCTAAATTCCTCACGGCCAAAATTCTCGGCAGCGGCAATATACGGTACATCGGAACGCCGGATATGCGGACTTCGGTGCTCGGATCCGGCGAGCTTGTCAGGAAATGACGGGGCGGACGAAGCCCCAGGGAAGTGCGGTTTCCGGGAATATACCCACCCCAGAAGGGAGACTCGACATGAAGAAAACTGTAACCGCCTTTTTGATCACCATCCTGTTGTTTTCCTCCCCTGCCCTCGCCGCCAACAGTGATTACTCCGCCGCCAGTGATGATTACGCCGCCCCCTCCGCCGAAGCCATCATCGTGGATTTTGTGGTGGTGCGCCCCCTCAGCATAATCGGTACCGCCATAGGTTGCGGTGCCTTTGTGGCCACCCTGCCATTTACCGTTTGGAGCAAAGAACGGATGGCAAAAGCTGGAAATGCCCTGGTGGTCGAGCCTGGCAGGTTCGCCTTTGTCCGTCCGCTCGGAGAGGGCCTTTAAGCCACTCGGATAATCACATTGTTCACGAGAACGGCCCACATGCTGATACCGGCAATCTGGTACTTGCCGAAGTTGCACGAATCGGTTAACGTATAAGTGCAACTTTCAACCTAGGAGCTGACATGGCGATCACCAGCAAGGATATCGTGCCTCTCAAGGAGATGCGGGCGAGACTGACGGAACTGGCCGAGGAAGTCTGTCAAGGGAAGGAAAAAATCATCACCCGCAACGGCAAAGCCTACGTGGCCCTGATCGATGCCCGCCGACTTGACTATTACCACCGGCTGGAGCGTGAGAACATCCACCTCACTCTCCTGGAAGAAGCATCCCGGGGGTGGGATGACGTCGAGGCCGGCGAACTGCTGTCGGTGGCGGAACTGAAATCCCGCTACGGCCGAGGATGAAACGCGTTACCGTCCGCATTACCCGCAATTTCAGTCGAAACCTCGAGGATATCGAAACGTTTCTTCGCGAGGCCGAGTCGGCCGCCGCCTTTGAATCGTTGCTTGACGATCTCTTCGATCAGGTCCTTCCCTCCCTCGAACAATTCCCCGATCTGGGAACGGACTTCTTCCACCGCCAGCCCTCCTCCCGGGAAGCCGCGGAACTGACCGCAACGCTCAGGGAGCGCCTCGGCCCGGAAACAGCTCTTCGTGAGTTGGTGCGCGGCGATTATCTGATACTCTACGCCCGACGCGCCGATGACCTTTACCCCCTGGCGATCAAACATCATCGGCAGCTTTCCTTCCATTTTCCTGATCAATAAACTACCCCTTCCCCAGTGTCTGCACCCCTTGCCGCCAGTTCAGCGGGCACAGTTCGCCGGTCTGCAGGGCTTCGAGAACCCGCAGGGTTTCGTCGACGCTGCGGCCGACGTTCAGGTCGTGGACCAGTTCATAGCGCAGCACGCCTTGCGGGTCGATAATGTATAATCCCCGCAGGCTGATGCCCTGTTCCACGATAAGGATGCCGTAGTTGCGGGCCACATCCTTGGTGATGTCCGACAGCAGGGGAAAGTGCAAATCTCCCAGTTCCTGGCTGATCCAGGCCAGGTGGGAAAACTTGGAATCGACGCTGGCGCCGAGAACTTCGGCATTGAGTTTTTGGAATCGGTCGTATTGTTCGTTGAAGCCGATGATTTCCGTGGGACAGACAAAGGTAAAATCCAGCGGATAGAAAAACAGCACGACCCACTTGCCGCGGTATTGTGACAGTGAAACTTCAAGAAATTCCTTGCCCGAAACCCCCTCCAGGGTGAAATCCGGGGCCGCTTTGCCAACTTGCAGAGTCGCCATGATCCATTCCTCCTGTTCAGGTTTTTCGGAACAGTTTAGCGGCCCCCCAGACCCTGTCAAGAAATCAAAACCAATCTGGTCATTTTTTCTTTCCCCGGGGATGCGCCTTGTCGTAAACCTCCATCAGGCGGTCGATGCTGACCTGGGTATATTTCTGGGTGGTCGACAGGGAGGCATGGCCGAGCAGTTCCTGGATGGCCCGCAAATCCGCGCCGCCATCCAGCAGGTGAGTCGCAAAGGAATGACGCAGGGCATGGGGAGTCGCCTCCTTGAGGATGCCTGCCTGCAACAACTGGCGCTTGAAATTGCGCTCGATGCTGCGGGCGGAAAGCCGCCCCCCCCGGCAATTGAGAAACAGCGGCTGCCAGTCATCCGGCATTCCGCGCAATTCGAGGTAGTGCTGCAGGGCCTCCCGGGCCTTGCTTCCGATCGGTACCAGACGCTCCTTGTTGCCCTTGCCGAGCACGCGAACCAGGGCTTCACCCCAGTAGACATGGCCGACATCCAACGCCGCCAACTCGCCGATTCGCAGTCCGCAGGAATACAGCAACTCCACTATCGCCCGGTCCCTGCAGGGCAATATTCCCGCGGCAGGCCCGCGCTCCATCAGGGAAAAAACCTCATCCACCGACAGGGTTTTCGGCAGGTATTTTTCCTGTCGCGGCGTCGACACCAGTTCGCCGGGATTGGCATCCAGCACGCCTTCCCGCACCAGATAGCCGAAAAAAGTTCGCAAAGCGGAAAGTTTGCGGGCAATAGTCGTCCGGCGATTATGCCGGTGCAACCAGGCCAGATAGCGACGCAGCATGATCGGATCGACACGGGCCAAGGGCGCCTTGCCGGCATCCGTCGCGGAATCCGCCAGCAGGAACTTGTGAAACTCCGCAAGATCCTGCCGGTAGGCCCTCCGGGTATGGGGCGAAAGGTTCCGCTCCACGGCAAGGTGTCTGTCAAATCGTGCCAACTGTTCTTCCACTTGGGCCTCCTGATCCATTCTTGCGGGAACCTGCCTCAGGCAACGCCGTTGACGCATCTGCCTGTGCATGCCATAATTAATTTCCATCCGGAGTTTCGAATGCAGATCGATCGGCAGATCGCTGAAACCGCCCGTCCAAGGGCTCAGCAGGCTTTTTTTACACCCTGTCAGGTATCCTTCGGGAGGGCGCAAAGGTGACAACTTTATTCGTTATCCTGGCCCTGATCATCGCCTGCGTCGCCGCGATGGTAACCCTCAGCTTCACTCTGGGCTGGTACGAATATGCCAACCGGGATCCGGCCTTGTTGGAAACCCGCTTCGCACCGAAGAGCCTCGCCCTGGCCCTTTCCCTGATCGCCACGGAAACCGCCTGCCTCTTGTTAACCCTCCTGCTTCATCCCTTCGGCTGGTTCAACTACCAGGAAAAGTTCCCGCCAACCCCGTCCTGTCCGATTATTCTGCTGCACGGGCTATTTCAGAGCCGGACCTGCTGGGTATGGCTCAAACTGGCACTGCGTCGCAAGGGTTTCCCTGCACTCCTTACCCTGAAACTGCCCCCATGGAAGGATGTTGAATCTCTAACCGAAGATCTGGCCAAACGAGTCGATGAGTTGCGCCATGCGACAGGCCTGCAGAAAGTGCATCTTATCGGCCATTCCATGGGCGGGATAATCGCCCGCAACTACCTGCAGGTCCGGGGCGGCAGCGACAAGGTCGATTGCTGCATCCTGTTGGCGACGCCGAACCAAGGCTCCAAACTGGCCCCTTTTTCCCTGTCCCCCCTGGGCTGCCTGATGATGCCGGGTTCCGCCTTCCTGCAACGCCTGGAAGCGGCCGTCCTGCCGGATAACGCCAGAATTATCACCATTTACAGCCGCCATGACAACATCGTGGTCCCTTTCGAAAACGCTCGCCTCGAAGGGGCCCGCAATATCGAGTTGACCGGTTCAGGCCACATGTCGCTCCTGTTCCGCCCGGGGATGGCGAGCCTCCTGGCCGGCCTGCTGGAGGAACCAAGCCCATGACGACCATCGACATCACAACCCATAAAAAGGTCGAAATGATCGACATCACCGCCAAGATTCGCCAGGCCATTGCCGACAGCGGCATTTCTTCGGGCCTGGCCCTGCTGCACGTGCCCCACACGACGGCAGCCATTACCTTCAATGAAAACGCCGACCCGAACGTGGCGCGGGATGTGGTTGGCGAATTGAATAAGATCGTGCCCTTCGACAACGGCTATTATCACCGCGAGGGGAACAGCGCGGCCCATATCAAGAGCACCGTCGTCGGTCCTCAGCAGTGGCTGATCATAGAAGGGGGAGAACCGGTCCTGGGCACCTGGCAGGGGCTTTTTTTCTGTGAATTCGACGGCCCCCGGCAACGCAAACTGCACATCCGGGTGGTAACCGCTTGAAGCCCCTGGTATCGCTGGTCTCCTGCCGGGATTACGACCGGAACCGCATCGAAGCGGCCCTGAAGCGCTTGCTGGAACCTGAAGGAGGCATGACGGCCTTCGTCCGCCCGGGGCAGAAAGTGCTCCTGAAACCGAATCTGCTCGCGGCCAGAAAACCGGAAAAAGCCGTCACCACCCATCCGGAACTGGTGCGGGCGGTGATCCGCCTCGTCCAGCAGGCGGGCGGGATCGTAACCGTCGGCGACTCGCCGGGCATCGGCGCTCCGCGCACCGTGGCCCGCTGCAGCGGCATTCTGCAGGTGGTCGAAGAAACCGGGGCCGATTTCGCTCCCTTCGAGGAATCGGTCCGGGTACGACTTGCAGGGTCTGCCTTTCACCAATTGGAGATCGCCCGCGACATTCTCGACGCCGACCTGGTCATCAATCTGCCCAAGCTGAAAACCCACCAGATGATGGGGTTGACCTGCGGCGTCAAAAACCTGTTCGGCGCGGTCATCGGCCTGCGCAAGCCGCGACTGCATCTGCAGGCAGGAACAGACAAGAAGCTTTTCGCCCTGATGTTGCTCGAACTGGCCGAGCATATCGCTCCGGTCCTGACCATCGCCGATGCCGTGACCGGCATGGAAGGCAACGGCCCCGGCGGCGGTGACCCGGTCTTCATCGGCGCCCTGCTGGCAAGCCGCAGCCCTCTTGCCCTGGACACCGTGGCCACGGCACTGGTGGGACTGGAGGAAAGGGACGTATGGACCCAGCGCCTCGCCGTGGCGACCCGCCGGCCCGGCAGCCGTCTGGAGGAAATCGATCTGCAGGGCGATGCCCTCGAAAACCTGATCTGCGGAAACTTTCGTCCGGCAAAAAGCACCGAGGTCAATTTCAACCTGCCGCCTTTTCTCCAGAAGCCGCTCAGGCGTTCCATGAGCGCCCTGCCGGTGGTGAACTATAAACGATGCCGGCTGTGCGGCATGTGTATCGGACATTGCCCGCCGGAGGTCATGCGTATCGAAAAGGGGCGGCTGCGCATCGATTACAACCGGTGTATCGGCTGTTTCTGCTGTCAGGAACTCTGTCCGGAGGGAGCGTTGCTGACCCGCCAGGGGTTGTTGCTGCGCCTGAGCAGGTTTTTGCGAGCCTCCAAGCCGGAAAAACAATGACCTGTCCGTAAAAAGGAGATTGCGATGATTTCTGCCCGATTCCCCAAGACAGCCGGACAAGCCGCCACCGCCACCCTGTTGCTGATGCTGTGCTGTTGCGCGCCACTTCGTCCGATTCCGCCGGAAATCAGCCTTTTCGGTCTGCAGTTGGAAAACCTGACCTTGAGCCACGCCATCCTTTCCGCCGACCTGAGCCTCTACAATCCGAACGATTCAGCCATAACCATCAAAAAAGTCAGCTATGCCCTGTCCCTTCAGGGCATCAGGGTGGCCCACGGGCAGTCGGCCCGATCGGTCAGGATCGACGCCCACGACACGGGACAGATGGCGGTACGCATTTCAAGCTCTTACCTCAATCTTTTGCGTATCAGTCAGAAAGCCCAGGGCAAGGAAGAGATTCCCTTTATCATCGACGGGGAAATATCGATCGGCGGTTTCGGCTTATTATCGCGCGACATACCCTTCCAGGAAGAAGGTATCATTCCACTGGAATTCTGGCGGACGGTCAGTCCCTGACCAGGGCTCTCTCCGGGCGGGAGGGCTGTATCCCCGCAGGGGGCTGCCCTTCCGCTATCGCAAGATATGGCATTTCAGCCGCAGCTCGTTCTGCAATTCGAGAATCTTCCTGCGCAGGGACAGGACTTCTTCGTGGGATGCCATGTTCGTCATATGGTAACGAAGCTCCATGTATTCCCCGTGCAGATCGGTCAGACGCTGTTGCAATTCCTTGTTCAGCTTCTCCAGATCATTGTTCAAATTCTTCAATTCTCTGATCTCCGCCGCATATTTTGCCAACCGTTCGATATCCAGAACATTCTCGGCCATACATCCCTCCCCGTCTGAGTGCAAGGATTCTTCTTATCTCCAATTAAGAATATTTTACCGCAAAAATGGGGCCGGGTAAAATGCGGGAGCGGGATCAGGTGCTGGATTCAGGAAGGAAAAGCCGGATAACACTGGAATTTCTTTAGGATTTTTACCAACCTTTCGCGAAGGATGGCTTAGCAAAAATTTCGTCCTACAAGGCTTGATGGATTTTCAGGGGCGAAGGCATACATCAGGTATGTCAAGGTCCTGAAAAAGCGCCATAACGCCGTAGGGCGGAATTTTTGCGACGCCATCACTCATGCGCCCGGCAATCGCCAAAACGCTTCAGGGCTTCCTCCAGGGTCACTCCCTCAGCCAGCAGCCGTTTATGCCGGGACTTCTCGCCCGCCACAAGTCTGACCCGGCCCTTGGCGATCCCCAGCAACTTGGCGACATATTCCCGACAAAGTTTATTGGCTGCCCCTTCGACCGGCGGCGATGTCAGACGAAGCTTCAACTCTTCGCCCTGCAAGCCCGCCAATTCGTTTCTGGAAGCCCGCGGCTGAACGTAGACCCTGATCATGACTCCTTCGGCATCCGCCTCCAGGTAAGGGGTCATTTCACTCGGCCCTCTTCTGCCCGGCAGCCCCCGCGGGGGTGGGCCGGTCATCATCGGCATCATCGCCGGACGGGCCTTGCAGAAAACCGCCTTTCCCGGCCGGACTTTCAGGGAAAAAGCTCTTGACATCCAGCATGCGCAAATGACTATCGACCAACGCCCGCAGTCCCGACTCGAAGGCCACCTTCTGACGCCTGAGTTCACGCAGTTCGTTGATCAGTTCGATGCGCTGGTTTTCCGCATCGTGGATGATCTTTTCTCCCTGCATGCCCGCCTCGGCAATCATGATTTCGGCTTCCTTAACCGCGTTGGCCTTGATGTCGCCGGTCATCTTCTGGGCGGTCAACAAGGTGTCCTTGAGCATTTCCTCCCGCTGCCGCATCTCGCTCAGGGCGACACGGTTTCGAGCCAGTTCCTCCTTCAACTCCTGAACATGGCGATGAAACAGTTCAAGCTCTTCGGCAATCTGCTCGAGAAAGCTGTCGACCCCGGCTTTTTCGTATCCGAAGGCGCTGGTTTTGAACCGATGTTGCTGAATATCGATGGGGGTGATGGTCATAGGCCTCAACTCCGTTGCAAACCTCGTTGCCGTTGGGAAAACCGTCAGCTCCCCTCCGGAGCCCCGGAGGGGAATTAAGTCAGCCGAAAGAACTCAGGCGAAAGATCAACCGGTCGATCATCATTTTGATGAAATAGAGAAAAAAAAGCAGTGCCAATGGCGACAGGTCCATGCCGCCGAACTGCATCGGCACCAGCCGCCGGAGGCGATTCAACACGGGTTCGGTGGCATTGTAGAGAAAGCGCACAATGGGGTTGTACGGGTCGGGACCGACCCACGAGATAAGAGCCCGGGCCACGACAATAAAAATATAAACCCCGATGATCATCTGCACCATCTGGGCAAAAACCACAATCAGGTCTGTCAGAATCCCCACAGTTCCTCGTCCTTTCAACAAATGGAAAATTTGGCAATGCACTTCACTCAAGTTGATGGTGAATCATAGAAAGCCAACTACTTCGGGGTCGGGGTCGGTATCGGGGTCGGAATCGAAAAGGTCTTATTCGACCCCGATTCCGATAGCGACCCCGACCTCGACCCGATTCACTTGAGCCAAGCGCATAACCAAAATGGAAAATCACAACGGAAATAGACCCAATTTATACCTAGCGGACGGAAGCCTGTCAAATTCTTTCAACTTTTGGACGCGGACAAGAGGATCTTTGACTTTCTTACCCAAAAACGCTAGAGTACAAAGCTGCAATCCCTGATGACCGATCCGCCCATAGCCATTGCCGTCGACCCAGCGAGGACCCGATATGAAACGCACCACCAACCTGAACATCCGCTCCCTTTCGCCGATAATCGCTCCCGCCGATCTGAAACAGGTTTTTCCCCTGTCCGAGCCGGCGGCCGAATTCGTCACCCAGTCGCGCCAGCAGATCAAGGATATCATCCATCGGCGAGATCCCCGTCTCATGGTGGTGGTCGGCCCCTGTT
>Ga0214472_10008848_pt1 | contig 10508 bp, 9 predicted proteins | sample RVTome_6_FD_207662 | JGI IMG/M metagenome (GOLD analysis project Ga0214472, IMG submission 207662) | Soil microbial communities from uranium-contaminated site in the Upper Colorado River Basin, Wyoming, United States - RVT140D175 | ecosystem: Environmental > Terrestrial > Soil > Contaminated >...
CACGCTGGCCGACGATGAAGTTGGGCCAGGTGTAGCGTGCCGACACGATGACACGGGTTCGTGAAACGAAGCTGAACGGGAACTGAAGTTTTATTCAGATAGCTTTTCAGGTCCGTTCCGGATCGATGGAGAGGTGCTCGTCCCGTGCCCGGCGCAGCGTCATCAATCGCACGGCATACTCGTGCCACGCGACTTCCTCCGACGTCCGAGGAGCCCACGGGCGCGCAGGCACCGGTCTGCTTTGGGCATCGACCGCGACGAACACGATCACGCAGTGCGTGGTGTCGGTGAACGCGCCGCGCCTGGGATTCCGGGCGCGAACATCGATCGCAATGTGCAAACTCGTGCGCCCGGTGTAGATCAACTGAGCCTCGACCTCGACCATGCTTCCGATCAGAATCGGTTGGGAGAATCGGATGCTGTCGACGTAGGCCGTCACACAATAGCATCCGCTCCAGCTGACGGCGCACGCGTACCCAGCGAGGTCGATCCATTTCATGACCGCGCCACCGTGCACTTTCCCGCCGAAGTTGACGTCGCTCGGCTCGGCCAGAAAGCGCAGCGTCACGCGGTGTTCATTGGCATCATGCTCATCGGGCAGGGGAACGGCTCGGCTTGGAGGGGTAAATGTGGCGGTGGGGGGTTGCATGGTGTGAGTTGCGTTGGGATTGACGATGGTGCCGGCACATTACACCAGCAACCTGAACCCAAAATGAAGCGACGCTGAAGATTTCTTCAGCTTCCACGGCTCGCGTCGGCACAGTGGATTCCGCTCTGTCCGAGGTTTGTGCGTCGTTGCTTGCGGCCGGCAGCCAGCGGAGCTAAGCTCTGTTGCGCCCATGAGAATTCTGTTTATCGAGGATCAGCGTCGACTCGGCGTCTTTCTGGACAAAAGCCTGTTGGAGAGCGGTTATATAGCTGCTTGGGTGCAGACGTTCGGGGGTGCGCGTGCTGGTTTTTGCGCGAGTGGTTGCGACGTCGTCGTCCTCGAGTACAAGCTGCCATGAGATCGTTCGGCGCCCGGCTGGCGCTCTGGTATGCGCTGGTTTCTACGGTGACCCTGGCGTGCCTGGTCGTGACCGGTTTCTTTCTGCTCCGACGCCATCTCGTGCAAGGGTTGGACTTGTTGAACACGGCCAAGTTCGAGCAGGTGAAAGCGAACGTTGGTCCTGCAATCGCCACTCTGCCCGCAGCTTCACTCGACGAACGACTGCGGGCCGTCAGTGAGCGCGACGCTCTCTTCTATGTCGAGATTCGCGAGGCAGACGGACGAACGGTCTTTCGCTCCGACAGCCTCGGCGGACGGCAACTACCCGGGCACGCGGCCGGGCTTCACACGTTCCAGGCCGTGCTGCCGGAGATCGGCGAGCTCCGCATCAGCCGGTACCCGCTCGGTGAGCGCGAGGTGGTCGTCGCTACGCCGACGGCGCACGTCCACCAAGTGATGGACGGTTATGCCCAGGTCAGCCTGGTGCTGGTGGCGCTCATCCTGATTGCCAGCATCGTCACCGGTCTATTCTTCAGCCAGGCGGCGCTGCGGCCCGTCCGGGCGATTCAAGAAACCGCCAATCGGATCCGCTCCGACAACCTCAGTGAACGCATCCCGGTCGGCGACGTGCACGACGAGATCTCCGACCTCGCCCGGCTGCTCAACGAGATGTTCGATCGTCTCGAGTCGTCATTCGACCAGGTGCGCCGATTTAGCGCCGAGGCGTCGCACGAACTGAAGACGCCGCTCTCTCTCGTGCGGCTCCACGCCGAGAAGCTGCTCACCGATGAGGCCTTGAACGCGGAACAGCAGGAGGCCGTGCAAATCCAGATGGATGAGATAACCCGCCTCCAGCAGATCATCGAGGACCTGCTCTTCCTGGCGCGGGCCGAGGCCCAAGTGGTACGCCTTGTGACCAAGCGAACTGATCCGCGGAATTTCTTGGAAGCCTTCATGCCCGACGCCCATACGCTGGCGGAATCTCGCGGTGTGCACCTCGCCGAGCACGTCGAAACGGGCGAACCGGTCGCCTTTGATCCCAAATGGATTCGGCAGGTCCTGCTCAACCTCCTCACGAACGCGCTGAATGTTACCCCGCCCGGCAGTCTCGTCACGCTCGATTCCGAGGTGACGCTGGAGGGATGGCGCGTCGCCATCGAGGACGAGGGGCCAGGGGTCCCGCCGGAGCAGCGCGAACGCATCTTTGAGCGCTTCGTGCGCCTGCCGGCCGCCGGTGCCGACGAATTGAAGGGAAGCGGACTGGGCCTGACCATCGCGCGCAGCATTATCGGCCTGCACCGCGGCTCGATCCGGGCTGAGGCTGGCGCCCGCAAAGGAGGCCTGCGCGTGGTCTTCGAGATCCCCGCGGACCGCCCGCACCCGGCGGCACCGTCGCCCGCCCGCGTCGAACCGCGCTCACCGGCGGCCGCCACACCGATGGATTGAGCGCCACGCCGGCTCACCAAAGGCCGACGGCGCTCCACCACAGGGGGCCGATGCCAAGCCAGATCGCGAGGTTCACGACCGAGACGATGAACCCGATCATCCACCACTGGTTTTGTGAGACGAAACCCGGCGCAAAATAGATCGGCGCCGAGCCCGTGCCGTAATGGGTGATCCCGGCGTTCAAGTTGGAGAGAAACGCCAGCGTCATCGCCGCCAGCGACGCGGGCACCCCGGCGACCAGGGCCGCGCCGAGGAACCCGGGATAGAGCGCCGAGGCGTGCGCCGTCATGCTTGCGAACCCGTAGTGAGCGTACAGGTAACTGATCCCCAGCGCGGCCAGCGCGAAGGCCCAGGGCCAGCCCTGCAGGTGCTCGAAAACGGCGCCGAACACAATGGCGATCACCCCATGCGCACTCAGCTGCTCCGCCATCATCAGGAGTGGCGCAAACCAGATGACCGCATCCCACGCCTTCCCGTGCCCCGTCACGTCCTCCCAGGTGAGCACCCCCAAGAGCAGGATCGCGCACACGCCCGCCAGGGCGATGACCGTCGTGCTGATCCCGTGCACCGGCCAGCTGATCCAGCCGGCGATGACGGTCAGCAGCACCGCCAGAAGCGCGCCTTGCGCACGTGTCAGCGGACCCATCGCCGCGAGCTTGCCGGCCGCAAAGGAACGGGCGTGCTCCGTGTCCTTCATCTGGGGCGGATTCAGGTGGTAGAGCAGCCAGGGCACGAGCGAGAAGGTGCACAAGCCGGGAACAAGCGTCGCCAGCGCCCAGCGCGTCCACGTCAGCTCGACGCCGGCGATGTCGTGCGCAAACTTCGCGATGAGCGGATTGGCCACCATGCTCGTCAGGAACATCACCGAGGCGGCGTAATTGGTGTGAAACGCGACCAACGTCAGGTAGGCTCCAATACGTTCCGCCGTCGGCCCGGGATCTGAGCCAAGGACGCGCGCGATGTTGCGCACCAGTGGCGCCATGATCCCGCCGCCGCGGCCGGTGTCGGACGGTACGACCGGGGCGAGCGCCAGGTTGGATAGCCCGAGCGAGTACCCGAGTGTCAATGACGTCCCGCCGAATCGGCTGATGAAAAAGTAGGCAATGCGCAGGCCGAGCTGCGTCTTGGTGACAGCATGGGCATAGATGAAGGCCGAAAATATCAGCCATACCGTCGTGCTCCCGAAGCCCGAGAGCACTTCCTCCGGCGTCAACGTCCCGGTGAGCGCCAGCAGGGTCATCGAGACGAACACGCACAGGGCCATCGCCACCGGACGCACGACCAGCGCGATGATCGTGGCGACAAAGAACGCAAGCAGATGGCGCTGCTCCGCGGTCAGCGCGGCGATCGGGGCAAAGTACAGCCCCACTCCCGGCACAAGCACAGATGCCCATCGGACAATCGCGATCTTGGTGGAAGACATGCTCGGGGAATGGGGCAGCCGGCTCCTTCAAATCGTCGCAGCCGGCGGAAGCGAGCGAATAATCACCCCGGCAGCCTCGTCCGCTCCCCTCGCGCCCCGGGGTGCAATCCTGAGGCTACAGCTCAAAAGCTCCATCCCACGTCCAGCCGATACTGCACGCTCTCTTCGCCATCGCTCAGTCGCTCGGCAAGGTGGACTTTCGGTTGCACATACGCACGATGCGGCAGAGTGACGCGGAATCCGATCTCATGCGCCTTCAAATCGGTGCTGCTCAGGCGGGTGACGCCCTCCTGGGCGATGATCGGATCGGCCGCAAGCGCCTCTACGTAGAGGTAGCGATAAATGAACAGGACGTCGCCCGGCTGGGCCCGGCGCCCGAGCCGGAAACCGACGCTCCCGCCCCACCGCTGGTCGTGAAACGCCGCGGCGTAACGGTCGCCACCGCTCGAGTCGTAAGATTCGAAGTTGCGCACGCCCACGGCCGCGACCGTCAGCGGCCATCGGCCCATCGGCACCGTCCATTGCAGATCGAGGACGCCGAACCAGTAGTCCCGGCCTGCGTCTTCAGAGTTGGTGTGGCGCACGTTGTCATCGCCATCGATCACATGCGTCGAGAGGGCCGCTCGCAATTGCTGCTGGCCGAGCATCCGGCGCTCCTCGACTTGCGCCACCCAGAGCGAACCGTAGAAGCGTGTCATGCCATCGGGCAGCGTGAAGGCACCGGCGCGGAGGGTGCGGTGGCCGCCGGCGGACGCGCCGGGCAGAGGCAGGGCGCCGAACGCACCCAGGATGGTCACGTCGTCGTCCCAGATTGTGTCTTGCGCCTGCCAGAACGGCAAGAGCATGCGCCCGGCGACGACATTGACGTGGTCCCGCGGTTTCCACGCGGCCTGCCAGACATCGGCATGGAAACCGCGCTGGCCGTAGGTGCCCGCGCCGAAGACCTTGAGCGTATTGTTCGATCCTTGGGGATTGTTCTTCGGGCCGGTGCGCCCGCGGAGGTCGAAGCGCCAGTGGGCGCCAGATTTAAAGGCGAGTCCAAGCTCGGCGTTCAGACGCAGACGGTTCCGGTCGGGTTGGCCGGTCTTCGAACCGGTGTCCTTGTCATATCGAAAGCGGCCGCTGCCATAAAGATCCCACCGGTCTGGATCGGCGCGCAAGCGTTGAACGCTGCCGGCGAGAAGCAAGGCGATCACGAACGCGCCAAGAGTTCTTTTCAGGAGTGCAGGGAAACTGAGCATAGGAGGAAGCGATTTCGGGGTTGGGTCTGAGGTGAGTGATGGGAACGAGAAGTGTATCCAGCAATGCAGCACAGATGCGAAGAAGCGAGAGTGTGGGTGGGTGTTTCGGTTGCAGGGCACCGACGGGAAGATGTCGATGTCCCTGCGCCCGCCTCCCTCAGGGCGCTGTCCCGGTCAGCGGGATAACCGCCGTCGCGAGACTGGCCGCGAGGAGAATGAACGACGTCACGATCGTCCATTTGATGGTGAAGCGTTGATGGTCGCCGAGTTCCACACCGGCCAGCGACACGAGCAAGTAGGTGGACGGCACCAGCGGGCTAAGCAGGTGCACCGGTTGACCCACGAGTGAGGCCCGCCCGATTTCCGCTGCCGTGATGCCGTAGGTTGCCGCCACCTGGTTGAGAATCGGCACCACGCCGTAGTAGAAGGCGTCGTTCGAGATAAAGAAGGTAAAGGGCAGGCTCAACACGCCCGTGATCACCGCGAGGTAGGGACCGAGCGCCTCTGGGATCAGGGCGACGACGCTGTTCGCCATCGCATCGACCATCTTCGTGCCCGAGAGGATGCCGGTGAGAACACCCGCCGCGAGGATGACCGCGACGACGGAAAGCACGTTGCCTGCGTGTGCCTCGATGCGCTCTTTTTGCTCCATGAGGGACGAAAAGTTGATCATCAGCGCGAGCGCGCACGCGATCATGAACAACACCGGGAGCGGCAACAAACCCGCGACCAGCGCACCCATGAGTGCGACCGAAAGCAGCAAGTTGATCCACAACTTCGCAGGCCGCCGCCGGCTCTGCGCGGCGTCAGTGGCCGCCTGGTGCACGTCGCCCAGCGCCTCCGGATCGAGCACGCCCAGCCGGCCGCGCTCCCGCCTGCCCAACATCCAGGCGACGAACACCACCCAAAGCACGCCGAAGCCCAAGGAGGGAATGAGGGGAACGAAAAGCTCGCTGACATCGACGTTGAGTGCCGCCGCCACGCGGGCCGTCGGGCCGCCCCACGGCAGGATGTTCATGACCCCACCGGCCATCATGATCACGCAGGCGAGCGTCAGGCGGCTCATGCCGAGGCGGATATAGAGCGGGAGCAGCGCGGCGGTGGTGATCAAGTACGTTGTCGAACCGTCGCCGTCGAGGGAGACGACCAGTCCGAGCACTGCCGTGCCCACCACGATGCGCATCGGGTCGCCCCCCACCACGCGCACCACCAATCTGACCAACGGGTCGAATAAACCGACATCAATCATGATCCCGAAATACAGGATCGCGAACATCAGCATCGCTGCGGTCGGCGCGATCGTCTTGACCCCCGTGAGCATCATCGGTCCGACCTCACCACCGAACCCTGCAATCAGGGCAAAAGCAATCGGCACCACTATCAGCGCCGTCAGCACCGACATGCGCTTGGTCATGATGAGGACCATGAAGGTGATTATCATCGCGAATGCCTGGATCGTCAGGCCGGCAAACGGCAGCATCGCGAGCGCGAGCAGGCCAACGGGCGCGAGCCAGAGGCCAGGCCCGCGCGCGCGCGCCGTCGGTCTGGATTCGGATAACGGGGAGCCGGGGAACGACTCGGAGAGCAACGCAGGGGCGAGCTCGACAGGGGGCGCGGTCACTGCGGGATCTTTCGGTGCGAAGTACGACAAAGACATGATGAGGTGGTTGCGGTAAAGCGACTGGAGCTACATCAAAGTGGTTGGAAGGGTGAGAACGCCCTGAGGCCGTTGAGGGGCACGGAGCGGCGGAGTGCAGTTGGGTGGCTGGGATTGAACCATGCGGGCCAACGATCAGGTCAGACGAGACGGGTGAAAGGTGGAGGGTGAAGAGTGCCGCCAAGGTAAGAGGCGTTCCTTAAGCTAATCTGAACCATGACTGAAAATACATTCAGGTGGTTCAGGCTACCGCTCGACCGAGCCGGTCCGCCGAGATCGTCCGGAGCGGCGCCTGCGCCGGCACCTCCAGGCCCAGCCCGCGCATTCTGGCAACGCAGGCCTCCGCCACCACGGGTGCGGCTCCGCGTGTTGATGGCGAAGTGGTCGACACGATCGCCTGAAACTGGACTTCATCCTCATTTCACGTGCTGCCGTCGCGTGGCAGCGCGTTCGTCGTGGCGGCTTTGACCGGTTCCTCGGCAACACATGCTGCGCTCAGATTCGCCTGAAGCAGAGAACTACGGCAGGAACCTTTGGCGTTGCGCGGCTCACCTGATATCCCAAACATGTCGCGCTGAACCTCTTGGCGCTCGTTGCGGCGCAATCGCCCCATGGAAACGTCCTCCTACGACTTCAAATACAAGGCAGATGCCGCGGGTCGGGAGAAGCGATCTCCGTTCACTCTCTTGGGCATATCTCTTTTTCTTTGTGCGGCCTCGGCGCTGACTGCCGCCGAGCGCGGCCCGCACACCGTCGAGGCCGAAATCGGGGTCAAAGCCGCTATGCGCGACGGCGTCAGCCTTGTCGCCGACATTTACCGACCGGAGGGCGAAGGCAGCTTCCCGGTCCTGCTCACCCGCACCCCCTACAATCGCCAGGACGGCTCGACGCAGGCGCGTGAGCTTGCCTCTCACGGATACGTCGTCGTCGTGCAAGACACGCGTGGCCGCTACGAGTCCGAGGGCGAGTTCTATCCCTTCCGACTCGAGACTGACGACGGTTATGACACCGTCGAGTGGGCCGCCAAACTCGAGGGCGCCAACGGCAAGGTCGGCATGTATGGCGGCTCTTACGTGGGCGCAACGCAGATGCTTGCGGCCATTGGCAGGCCTCCGAGCCTGGTCTCGATCTTTCCCTATGTAACCGCGGCCGAATACTACGACGGCTGGACGTACCAAAGCGGAGCATTCATGCAGTGGTTCGCCAGCTCATGGACGACCAGCCTCATCCAGGACACGCTCCGCCGCAAGGTCAGCGAGATGACGCGTCCGAAAGACTGGGTCTGGCGGCTGCCGGTCGACGAGTATGCCCTCATCGAGCTGCCCGACCCCGATGCCCTGGCACCCTACTTCGACGATTGGGTCGAGCACGAGACCGACGACGAATACTGGCGGCGCTGGTCCATTTCCGATCATTACCCCGAAATGACCGTCAAGGCGCTGCACAGCGGCGGATGGCACGACATCTTCCTGAAGGGCTCGATTCAGAACTACGTCGGGATCATGGCCAGTGCCCGCAGCCTGGAAGTCCGCAACGCACAACGCCTTCTCGTCGGCCCATGGGCCCATGCGGCCACTTCGGAGGTAGGCAAGATCGGCGACGTCGTCTTTGGAAAGCACGCCGTTCTTGACATGACCGATACGATCAGGCGTTTCGCCGATTGGGCACTGAAGGATATTCAGAACGAATATGCTGACGACACGCCGGTGAAGATCTTCGTGATGGGCGAGAACGTCTGGCGGGACGAAAAAGAGTTTCCGCTGGCGCGTCAGCACGTCACCCGGTATTACCTGCACTCAATAGGCGCCGCCAATACCGGGAGCGGCGACGGCGTGCTCTCGACGGTGACGCCGGCACAAGAGCCCCCGACCGTTTTGTTTACGACCCCGCGATGCCGGTTCCGACCATCGGCGGACGCCTCTGCTGTGGTGCTGCGCTCCCTCCCGGACCGGCCGATCAGAGCCCCAATTCGGCCCGCCGGGATGTGCTGGTGTTCTCCACGCCGCCGCTCGAGCAAGGCGTCGAGGTCACCGGCGAAATAAAACTGGAACTCTACGCCGCCACCAGCGCCGGGGACACGGACTTCACGGCCATGCTCGTCGATGTCAGCCCTGATGGATACGAGCGCCTTTTGACCGACGGCATCGTGCGCGCGCGCTACCGCAATTCCACGCAGAAAGCCGAGGCGATCGTGCCAGGCACGATATACCAGTACGTGATCGACCTGTGGACCACGAGCAACTATTTCAAACCCGGGCATCGCATCCGGCTGCATGTCTCGAGCAGCAACTTCCCACGGTTCAACCGTAATCTCAACACGGGGGCGAACCTCGCAGGCGCCACCGGGATGACCAAAGCCGACCAAACCATCTATCACGACGCCGAGCACCCCTCGGCCTTGGTGCTGCCGATGATTCCAAGATAGCGGGACGCGAACAAAGGGGTCAATGATCTGCGGTTTGCGCTCAGTCCGAGCTTGCGGGCCAGACCCGCGTCGGGATCGCGCGTCCAGGCGCTCACCCGGCGGCTGACTTCGTGGAGATTTCCCATGTGCAGTTGCTCGGAGGTATGAACCGGCAGGATAGGTGACACTTTGCCCGGGGTGATGGGTTACACTGGCGTTCAAGGGTCAAAAGCAGGGGGTCAAACCCTAACGTCTGACATTTTTCGCGGCCTGGAAACGCGCTTTTCGTAACTCGACCGTGACACGTCACGATTTGGCGAGCGCCGACGCCGGCTCCAGAAGCGTGCGGTTGCGGTCGTCGTGCGGGTCGTCCGGGCGCGGGTGGTCGCGCCAGAGCCAGCGCAGCATGTCGGGGAGTGACGGGAGACCCGCATTCGCCCAAGGGCTACGGCGTGGCAAGCCGAGGGCTGAGCGGAAAGGGGAAAGTGGTAAGGGGTAAGCAGAAGGGGAAACGGAGGGCGGACAGCGGTAGCGATCGCGCAGGCGATCGATCTGGTCGGCACAGTAGGCCGCGATCGCGCGAAAATCGGCGGAGATGCGCTCGTCGGCCGTGACGCGTCGCCAGAAGTCCGCGGCGGCGACGGCGGCTTCCGCCCAGACTGCGGCGATCCGCGGCAGCGGTGGACGTCGTGAGAGTGTCCGTTCGCCGAGGTCGCCCTGCGCGCCGGGCGCGTAGAGCATGGGCACCATGTCGTAGGCCGGCGCGAGGGAGAACGGCAGTTTGTCACCCAGCCAGAAGCTCGCGTTCGCCCGATGCATGTCGGTGTTGCCGATCAGGTCGCCGAAACACCAGCGCCATTGCAGGGCCTGCGCATCTGCCGGACTGATCACCTGTGCGGCTTCGAGCCGGCGGGCCGCGTCAATCCAGTCCGCGGGGTCCTCCGGCACAAATGCGTCCTCGATGGCGCCCAGGGTCACGACTCCGCGACGCCCGGCCCCGTTGGGCCGGTCGTATCGTTCCACCTCCAAAAAGCGGCGCCCGCCGACATCGAGCATTTGCGTCCGGGCGCATGGCACCTGCTGCGCGTACAGCGTTTGCGCCGCGAGATGTTCACAACAGAGCAGATCAGCCCAGCGCTGCGATACCGGCGAGGCGTCCGCGGACGAGAACTTCACGAGCACGGAACGGATCCCGCCCTCGGCCGCGAGGACATCGGCCAGAAACTTGGGCTGCTCGCCCCCGGCGGATGACCCGACCAACTCGCCACGTTGGTGCGCCGAGCGAAGCGAGGCGCTTCCATCCCGGGGAAGAACCGGGTCTTTCAAAGTCTAGCCAACAGAAAGGATCG
>Ga0214472_10008850_pt1 | contig 10507 bp, 8 predicted proteins | sample RVTome_6_FD_207662 | JGI IMG/M metagenome (GOLD analysis project Ga0214472, IMG submission 207662) | Soil microbial communities from uranium-contaminated site in the Upper Colorado River Basin, Wyoming, United States - RVT140D175 | ecosystem: Environmental > Terrestrial > Soil > Contaminated >...
CGTCTTGGGTGTCCCGCATCCGGCTCGGCAGCGACAGCAACAGCTCGGGTGACACGACGGGACCCGACGGTGGCCGGCGCGCAGTGACCCGCACCGCGTCGATCGAGGCCTTGCCGCACACACCGCAGGACGACGTCGTGTACAGGTTGCGGCGGAACTGCTCCGGATCGACGGTCACACCCTCGGAGAGGACGATGTCGTACCGGTCACCGAGCTCGGTGGCGGGCTCGACGGCCGCCACCTCCTCAGGCCCGAGCACGATCCCCTCGGTGATGGCAAAGCCGAGACCGAGCTCCGCCTCGTCGCCCGGCGTCCGCATGAGCACTGCGATCGGGACACCCCCCAGCCTGAACTCGACGGGCTCCTCGGAGACGAGGACGTCGGTCGCCTCGGTGACATGACCGCGGGTCCACCGGCGGATCCGGCGGGTCGTGGTGGCGTCCATGGGCCGGAGACTAGAAGGGGGAGTCGTCTCGCTCGCCGGAGGGGCGCTGTTCAGGGCGACATCGTGGTGGTGGGCAGGACCCCCGCATCGTCGACGCCGAGCTCCGCCACCCACCCGGGGCGGTCGACCAGGTCGAGACCTTCGGCGATGCGACGGAGTTGGTCGATCGGAAGCAGCTGATCGCTGTTGAGGCCATGACTGGAGACCGACACTGCCCGGCCCGACGGCAAGGAGAAGACGATCATGCGTGCGTCGAGCGTTGTGACGATGTAGGCATCGAGGCCGCGCACGACGGTCCGCCCTGCGCTTCCTGCCGAGGCGGCAATGGTGCCGGCCGGCTCCTGCGAGACCTCGATCGAGACGTGTGGCGAGGGATCCCCGTCGAACGTAACGAGTACGTACGGCATCGGTCTCGAGGAGGTCACGAGCGGCGCCACGAGGAGATCGAGGTCAGACGATGTCACATCCAGCCCGACCGCCGCCGCGGTCAGCTCGCCCGATGAGTCGATGGTCACGCGGCGCGCGACTGCAAGTGTCGCTTCGACGTCCCCTTCGGCCGAGACGACGCTCACGCGCCGGCCGCTCTCGATCCATTCGACGACGGCTCCTCCGTATGACGGGTCGACCTCGCTGAAGTCAGCGATCCGCACGATTCGCACCTGATCATCGACAGTCGACCCGGTCCGCACCGGGACGTCGACGCCGGGAGGCAGTTTCTCATCGGCTGACGCGAGCCAAACCGTCAATGTGACCGCGCGGCTGATCGAGCCGCCGGTCACCGCTGCAAGGGCGGCGTGTACGGTCGATCGCCCTGGGGAATCAGGAGTCGACATGTGTCCCTCCACCTGAGCGCCAGGCGGTAGCCATCGCGGGATCGGAAAGTAGGCGCCATCATCGGACGGCGGCGGCGCGGCCGCGCGGTCGGGCGTGACGAATGCGATCGCAGTCAGGGCCACCACCGCGGTTGCGATCGACATCGCCGCCACCGCGGCGCCCCTCCTGACGAACCGGCGCCGGCGCCCGCGCCGCACGACGGCCTCGAGATCTCCTGCATTCAGCGGTGCTCCCGCGGCGTCGAGCTCGAGCTCCACTCGGATCTCCTGCTCGGTGATCATTCCAACTCCTCTCTCAGTCGTGCCACGGCGCGGCTCAAGCGGCTCTTCACCGTTCCCGGCTTGATGTCGAGCGCTTCAGCAGTATCGAGCTCCGACCAATCGAGGAGGAGGCGCATCACCACCACCTGACGCTGAGGTAGTGGGAGCCTCCTGACCGCTTCGGCGACACCGGACGGCTCGGGAGGGCGAGCGGTGGGCGCCGGTTCGCGCCGGTCGCGCTCCAGCCGTCTCCTCCTCAGCCGGTTGTGTGCCCAATTCGCACCAACGCGGTACACCCACCCCGCCGGATTCCTGTATGAGCGGACCCTGCTCCAGTGCTGATAGGCCCTCGTCATCGCCTCGTCGGTCGCCTCTTGCGCCAGATCGCTGTCGCGGAACGTGACCCACAAGGCTCGATACACGTCGCTCCAAGTCGCCTTGTAGAAAGCGTCGAAGTCGAAGGTGCGCAGCGACGCGACCGGCGCCTGTTCCAGGTCCTTCATCATCCGATAGACACCCCACGGGCGCCGTTCGTTCCCGGCTCTCCGATCAGCGATTCTGGACGTGCTGGAAACCGAAGCGGCCCTTGATGCAGAGGTGGCCATTCGTGACACTGTGGTCGAGCGGCGAGGTCACCTTCACGATCTCGTTGTCCTGGACGTGCAGCTCGAGATTGCAGCCGACACCGCAGTACGGGCAGATCGTCGTGGTGATCGTCTGGCGGCCCTCGTCCCACGTCCCGTCCTGCCGCAGGTCGAACTCGGACTTGAACATGAGGGCACCGGTCGGGCAGACCCCGATGCAGTTGCCGCAGTACACGCACGAAGACTCGTTCAGCTCGATGTCGAACTCTGTGGAGATCCTGGCGTCGAAACCACGGCCGGCAACCTCGATGGCGAAGGTGTTCTGGGCGTCCTCGCCGCACGCCTCGACGCACTTGTAGCAGAGGATGCACTTGGAGTAATCCCTGATGTAGAGGTCGTCGTGGATCTTCACGGGCTGGGCGACGGTGGCCGCGGTGCTGCCGACCGGCGGCTCGTGGTGGCCGGCATGCGGTGCAGTGACGTGAGGCGCGGCCGCCGGACCGTATCGTCCCGGGTCGACGTCGTATTCGGTCATCCATGCTCGCGTCGCGTCGTCGACGAGGCTCAGGTCGACGGAAGAGGCGAGGAACTCGTACACCATCCTTCGGCTGTGCCGCACGCGGTCGGTGTCCGTTGCGATCTGCATGCCATCCTCGACAGAGCGGGAGCACGCCGGCACGAGGGTGCGCGAGCCGGCGACATCGACGACGCACACCCGGCAGGTGTTCACGGGAGTGAGGTTCTCGAGGTAGCACAACGTCGGCTGCGGCTTTCCGGCCGAGCGGAGCGCCTGGAGGATGGTGCTGCCCTCCGGAGCACGCAGCTGCTCACCATCGAGGGTGATCTCGACAAGTCGTCGCGGCGGATCGATCCTCGACTCGATCACGCCGCACCTCCGATGAGGCCGAGGCCGATCGCCGACTGGATCGCAGACCCCGCCGTGTGACCGAGCCCGCAGATCGACGCATCCTTCATCACCTGGTCGATCTGGCGCAACAGCTCGAGCTCTGTGTCGTCGCCGGTACCGCTCGACAGCCGGAAGAGCGCCTCCTCCTGACGGACGGTCCCCACCCGGCACGGCACGCATTGCCCACACGACTCGTCGCGGAAGAATCCCGCCATTCGATGGGCGATCGCCATGAAGTCGGTGGTTTCGTTGAACGGCATCACCACGCCGGACCCGAGCGACACGTTTGCAGCGCTCGTGTCCTCGAACGTGAGCGGCAGGTCGAGCACCTCGGGCGAGGCGAACGAGCCGGCGGCGCCTCCCAGGAGGATCGCCTTCACGTCGCCTACGAAACCGCCTGCCAGGTCGACGAGCCGGCGCAGCGTCGTTCCGAACGGCACCTCGTAGACCCCCGGTGTCCCGACGTGCCCGGCGAGGCAGAACAGGCGGGTGCCGGTCGATTCGGCGGTGCCGATCGCCGCGAACGCTTCCCCGCCCCCGATGACGATCGAAGGCACATTGGCCAGCGTCTCGACGTTGTTGACGACCGTCGGCTTGCCGAAGAGGCCGGCCTGGGTGGGAAATGGCGGTTTCTGGCGGGGCTCCCCCCGGTGGCCCTCGATGGAGTTGAAGAGCGCCGTCTCCTCGCCACAGATGTATGCGCCTGCGCCTCTTCGCAGTTCGACGTCGAAGGCGAATCCCGCCCCCATGACATCCTCTCCGAGCAGCCCCGCCGATCGGGCGGCTGCGATCGCCGTCTCGACTCGGTGGGTGGCCAACGGGTACTCGCCTCTGATGTAGACGAATCCCCGCACTGCGCCGGTTGCGAACCCGGCGATGGTCAACGCCTCGATGACGGCGAACGGATCGCCCTCCAGGAGCACCCTGTCCTTGAACGTGCCGGGCTCCGACTCGTCGGCGTTGCAGACCACGTACTTCGGCGTCGCCGACCCGGCCGCCACCGCCTCCCACTTCACGCCCGTCGGGAAAGCGGCCCCGCCCCTGCCTCGCAGATTCGCTGCCCTCACCTCGCCTATCACCGCGTCCGCTCCCAGCGTGATCGCTTGCGCCAGGGCGTCGTACCCTCCGGCGGACCGGTAGTCGACGAGGCTCTCGGGGTCGACGACCCCGATCCTCCGCAGGATCCGCAGCTCCCCCGGGTCCGACTCGGTTTGCGGCGTCGGCGATGGGATCGGCGGCAGCTGCGGGGACTTCTGGCCGGCCAGCGCGGCGACGATCCCCTCCGCAGTGGCCGGGGCGAGGACCGTGTCATCATCGCCGGCGAGCTGGAGCAGCGCAGCCACGGCCCGGTCACACTGCCCGAGACAGGGACTCGGCATCCAGGTGGAGTCCGGATTGGATCCGGACGGCCCGAGCTCGGTTTCCAAGAGCAGCGCGATGTCGTCGGCACCCGCCAGCTTGCAGGCGATGTCGTCGCAGAGGTGGGCGACGCGAGGAGGGCGCGGCTCCGTTGCGAACAGCGAGTAGAACGTGGCCACGCCGTACGCCTCGGCCGGCTGCACGATCAGCCGCTCGCACACGTAGTTGAGGGCGCCTGGAGAGATCCAGCCGAGAGCCGACTGAACCGAGTGGAGGACGGGGAGGAGTTGGTCACGGAGATCCTGGGACCGATGGAAGCCGCCGAAAGCAACGTGACCGTCGATCGGGCGCCTCATCCCTCCTGCCCATCCCGACTCGGGAAGCCCGAGCACGGAGTCGACCGCGGCGCGCTCCTGCGCCGTCGGGACGGCCGACATGAGCTTCAGATCTATGGCCGGCTCCCCTGATCGCGGGCACGTGCAGACTAACGGAACGCCGCCTGCGGACTCCCCCTCCCGTTCGTGCGTCCCTGCATCGCACATATGCGATCACGGGACGCCGGAGCTCTCGAGCGCTCCACCTGAGCCGTTCTGGCGTCCCGGCGTCGCAATGGTGCGATCGAGAGACGCAAGAAAGGCGGTCTCGTCGGCGAGGGCCGAGCGAATCTGCCAAACCATCACCTGCCTTCGCTCGGTGACGTCGAACCACGTGTACCTCAGGAATCGCCAACCCTGCAGCGCTGCCCTGTTCTGGCGTGACCTGTCCCGCTGGAAGTCGACGCGATCGGTGTGATAGGCCGAGCCGTCGAGCTCGATGAGAAGCCGATCCTGGGGATAGGCGAAGTCGGCGCGGCACACGAAGTCGCCGAGGGCGTCATACACCTCGTACTGCGACACCGGCATGGGCAGCCCGGATTTCGAGATGATGCCCCGGAAGCTGTCCTCCAAGGCGCTCTCGGACGCCCCGACCCAGGACAGTCGCTCGTCCAGCAGCGGTCGGATCACCCCGACCCCCCGTCGGCCGCTCCTTCCAACCCGAGCAACGAGCCGCACCGCGTCGGCGACGGTGAACAGCCCTCTGCGCACGCCTGCATCGAGCGCCCGCTCTGTCAGCCATGGCGCAGTCGCACCGATGTCGACGACGGAGCGGACGGCGGTCGTGACCGGAATACCGTTCAGCACGGTTCGATCGGAATCCTCCAGATCGAGGGACTCGTGAACCGAGAAGTCGGTCCTCCTGCGCCGCCGCCACCGTCGGACCACGACGTGGATGCGATCGCAGCTCGGTCCGATGCCCCACAGGTCTACCGCCGTCCCATGCGAGGCGACCGCCTCGGGGCCGATGGACATCGCAGCGACGACGATGTCCTTCGATCGACTCGACGGCGCGCCGCCGATGCCGTAGACGCCGGGCGCGACGGCCTCGTAGACCCCGCGCCGAACCCGCTGGAAGACGAGGCGTCCATCGATTCCTATCTCTCGAGCCTGCTCGAGGGTGAACACGCCGTGCTGACCCGCGGCGAGGTGTGCCAGTGTTGTGTCTCTGCTCATCCATCCGATCATGAGCATGGGGTGTGACAGCGACGGTTGCCCGGCGCCCCCCTTCGGTTCCGGCGTCCCCACATCGCACATACGCGACAGAGGGACGCAAGAGCGGAAGGCACCCGGCGCCCCCTCGGTTCCGGCGTCCCCACATCGCACATACGCGACAGAGGTACGCATGAACGGATTCTCAGCGGACGGGAACGATTCGAAACACCTGGCCCTCGTAGTTGGCGACGTAGAGCTCGCCGTCCCCACCGATGCCGAACGTGTTCGGCTGGCCAACGCCGGCCAGGTCCGCGGTCCAGTCGCGCAGCGTCGTGGCCGGCCCCGCCGTGTAGTTGAGGCTGCGCACCCAGCCGTTGCACCAGTCCGCATAGAAGTAATGACCGTCCAGCTCCGCAATGGCGGCGCCGCGGTACACGTGCCCTCCAGTCACCGAGCAGCCTGATTCGTGGTCGTACTCGATCACCGGAAGCGTCAAGCCGGCCATGTCGCAGTCCGCGGGCGAAAAGCAATGCTTGCCTTCGGTGATGGGCCATCCGAAGTTGTAGCCGCCCTCGTCGATCGAGACGATGTTCACCTCTTCGTAGTCCGCCTGGCCGACGTCGGCGACGTAGAGGAGGCGCTCGACGGGGTCGATCGTGAAACGCCACGGGTTGCGCAGCCCGTAGGCCCAAACCTCGGGTGCCCCCCCGCCGTCGACGAACGGGTTGTCCGCTGGGATGGCATAGGGCTCACCCCCGTCGACATCGATCCTGATGATCGAGGCGAACACGGTGTTCGGGTCCTGTCCCTGGTTGCGGAAGTCGGCGCCGTCTCCGAGGGACACGTAGAGGTATCCGTCTGGTCCGAACAGGACGTTGCCCGCGTAGTGGCGGATGTCCGACGAGTCCGGAGGCTGCTCCCGCTCCAACAGCACGCGCTCGGTCGAGACGTCCGCTTGGTTCGGGTCGTCGCCGACGCGGTACTCGGCGAGGCGACGGTTGCCCACCGTCGTGACGTAGTAGACGAACAGCCGCCCGTTGGCCTCGTAGTCGGGATGGAACGCCAGCCCGAGCAGCCCCTGCTCGATGCCGTTCGACCCGACCCGATCCCGCAGATCGAGGAAGTGGCCTTCGAGCGGACCGCCTTCGGGATCGATGATTTCGATGGTGCCCTGCCGCTCCACGACGAAGAGCCGCAGGTCACCCGGCGGTGAAGCGACGACGGTTGGCTGATGGAATCCTTCGCCGATGAGCTCGAGGTCGAGTCCTCGGAGCGGCAGCTCGGGAAGCGCGGTGGTCGTGGACGTCGCCACCGTCGTGGACGACGCGCCAGGACCGCCACCGGTCGTGGCCGGCGGCTCGGAGGATTCGCTCGTGGTGCCGTTCGGCGGCTCGCCCGTCGTGCTGGATCCTGCGGCGTCGGGCGTCGTCTCGCTGCAGGACGCCGCCGCCATCGAGACGACGAGCACGATCGCCGCGCCGGGAAACCAGCGCGTCATCACACCGAGTCGACGCGGATGGCGGTGGCCTTGAACTCGGCGGTGCCCGACTTCGGGTCCCAGTGGTCGATCGTGAGCTGGTTCACGTCGACCTCGTCGGGGAAATGGATGGGCATGAAGGCGAGCCCGGGGCGCAGGCTGGCGTGGAAGAACGCAGGCACGTCGATGGCACCGCGCCGCGAAGACACCCGCACCATGTCGCCTTCGTCGATCCCGAGAGCCAGGCCATCTTCAGGAGACAGCTCGATGCGCCCACCCTTGCGGATCGGCGAGTCGAAGCCACCGGACTGCACGCCTGTGTTGTACGAGTCGAGGCGCCGACCGGTCGTCATGCGGATCGGGTACTCGTCGGTGAGCTCGTCGACGGGAGGCAGCCACTCCGTCGGGATGAAGGGGGCAGGATCACGCTGCATCGGGTCGTCCCACAGCCAGGCATGGAGGAACTGGCTTCCCGGGTCGTCCTCGTCGTAGCACGGCCATTGCAGCCCGCCGTTGTCCTCGAGACGGCGATACGACATGCCGGCGTGCATCGGTGACAACGAGCGCAGCTCGTCCCACGCCTCCTCTGCGGTCGGGATGCCCCAGGGGTGGCCGAGCCGGTCGGCGAGCAGGCTGAGGATCTCGATGTCGTCCTTGGCCTCGCCCGGTGGCTCGAGCGCCTTGCGCACCCGCTGCACCCTGCGCTCGCTCGACGTCACAGTGCCTTCGCTCTCGGCCCACGAGGCGGCGGAAGGGAACACCACGTCGGCCATCTCGGCGGTCTTCGTGAGGACGAGGTCCTGGACCACGAGGAAGTCGAGCCCCTCGAGCAGCCCGATCGTGTGCGACACGTCTGCCTCCGACTGGGCTGGGTTCTCGCCGATCACGTACAGCGCCCGCATGTCACCTCGCTCCATCGCCTCGAACATGAGCGAGATGTGCCACCCGGGCTCTGCCGGGACGTCGACTCCCCACAGCGCCTCGAACTTGCCGCGCGCCACCGGATCCGTGATGTCCTGGAAGCCGGGCAGCTTGTTGGGCAGGGCTCCCATGTCGCCACCGCCCTGGACGTTGTTCTGACCGCGAATCGGGACGAGCCCGGATCCGTAGCGCCCGACGTGGCCGGTGAGGAGGGCGAGGCTGATCAGCGCCAGGACGTTGTCGGTGGCGTTGTGGTGTTCGGTGATGCCGAGCGTCCAGCAGATCTGGGCGGTCGGCGCAGTGGCGTAATCGTGTGCCATTTGGCGGATGACTTCTGCCGGCACACCGGTGATCTGCTCGCCTCGCTCGAGTGTGTACGGCTCGACGGTTCGCTCGTACTCCTCGAACCCGGTCGTTGCACGCTCGATGAACGCCATGTCGGCGAGCCCCGCCGAGATGATCTCGCGCCCCACGGCGTTCGCCAGCGCGATGTCGGAGCCGACGTCGATCCCGAGCCAGGCGTCTGCCCATTCCGACGACGAGGTCCGCCGCGGGTCGATTGCGTACATCTTGGCCCCGTTGCGGACGCCCTTGATGAGGTGATGGAAGAAGATCGGGTGCGCCTCACGCGCGTTCGATCCCCACAACAGGATGACGTCTGCCGTCTCGATCTCTTCGTACGAAGAGGTACCGCCCCCCGCTCCGAGCACTGCCGCCAGACCGGCGACGGATGGAGCGTGTCAGGTGCGGTTGCAGCTGTCGATGTTGTTCGATTGGAGGACGATGCGCGAGAACTTCTGCGCCATGAAGTTCATCTCGTTCGTCGCCTTCGAGCACGAGAACATCCCGTATGTGCTGCCCTTGTGGGCCGAGAGGCCCGCCGCGGCCCTATCGAGCGCCTCGTCCCACGAGGCCTGGCGCAGCACGGCGCCGTCGCGAACGAGTGGGGTCGTCAGCCGGGTGTACTTCTTCTGCACCCTGGTCACCTCCTCCCCGAGTCTTCGCGTCGAGCTTATACCGCCCCGGGGGAACGTCCGGACTCGTCGAACATCCGGTCGACCTTGACGATCAGCCCGCCGTGGACCTTCGGCTCGAACCACGTCGACTTCGGCGGCATGACGAGCTCGGCGTCGGCGACGGCCATCACCTGGGCAGGGCTCGTCGGATGGAGTGCGAAGCACGCCGCGCCGCTTCGCCGCTCGAGCCCGCTCATACCGACAGTGCCCGGAACGTAGACGAGCCGTGGGTCGGTTCGAGGATCGGCAATGCCGAACACCGGGGCGAGCACCTCACTCTGGAGGCGCGCCACGTCGAGCTCGGCGACCGGATCGCCCAGTGCCGCGTCCGGCAGGATGAGGCGATACCACTTGGCTCCCATCCACATCGAGACGGTTCCCCGCCGCTTCGGGCGGGCCTCCTCCGCCCAGCCGATGTGGAGCTCGTCGACCTGCATCCTGGCCTCGAGCGCCGCGATCACGGACGCCTCGGAAATCCCGCCGAGATCGAGCACGCACCGGTTGTACTCGACGAGACGGATCTCGTCGTCGGGAAAGACCACGCCGACGAAGCCTGCCGACAGATCGGCCTCCTCGGCGGCGAGGCGGGCGGCAGCGGCGCAGCGGTGGTGCCCGTCCGTGATGTAGAGCCGGTCGATCTTCGCAAGGGCCTCGTCGAGCGCGGCGACGTCGCCCGGTTCGTCGACGATCCAGATCGTCTGCTGCACGTCGTCGTCCGCCAGGAAGTCGATGACGGGCGTGCCCCGCGTCAGGCGGTCGACGAGATGGGCGAGGTCCCGATCGACCCTGTAGGTGAGGGCGACAGGATTGGCGTGGGCCCCGACCTCGCGGAGGTGTACGGCGATGCGTTCCTCGGTCTCGACGCGGGTCGCCTCGTGGCGCCTCACCCGCCCGTCCGCGATGCCGGCAACTGCGATCTCTGCGACCACCCCCGTCTTCGCGACGTCGTCAGAAGCCAGTCGGTGGAGGTAGTACGCCTTCTCGGGGTGGGGGACGAAGACCCCCGAGGAGATCATCTCGTCGAGCCGGGCTCGCCCGTCCGTGATGCCTGGGACCTCGACCGTCTCGGTGCCGTCACTGTCGATGGCCGACCGCATCACGTGGAGGAAGCTGTTCGGCTTCTCTTGCGTGAGGCGCTCCCACTGCTCGCTCGTCACCGACGAGACGGGTGGCAT
>Ga0214472_10008851_pt1 | contig 10507 bp, 6 predicted proteins | sample RVTome_6_FD_207662 | JGI IMG/M metagenome (GOLD analysis project Ga0214472, IMG submission 207662) | Soil microbial communities from uranium-contaminated site in the Upper Colorado River Basin, Wyoming, United States - RVT140D175 | ecosystem: Environmental > Terrestrial > Soil > Contaminated >...
ATTCCAAAGGGTGCATAACCGGGATGGGGTTGCCGTCGAGCACGGGCAGGGAGCGTTGTGCCTCAGACGCCATCAGCACCATGTCGCCAGGCACGTCATGCCGCTGCGCCCAGGCATCCCGTAAGGTCTCGAGGTGCTGCATCTGGTCGTCACGGGCGAGCAGGCCGGCACAGCTAGCACGAGGGCGCGGATAAGAGCGGATAAGAATTCCAAACGCGATTTTAGCGCCGGCCTCGCTGAATCGCAACCCCCGAATCACCCTTGTGAGACCCCATCCCGACTCGCCCGCGGCGTTGGGGACGGCGATTGGCGTCGTCTTTACCCCGCGCCGACACCACAGGGGGCCGGTGAACTCGGCTGGCAAGCGACCTGCCGCCGGCCACGAGGCGCTGCCGGCGCGGCGCTGGCAAACCATCCTCTGCCCCGGAATTTACCCACCTGCAAGCCAAGCAGCCACGACAGGCGCTCCAAGCTTACGATACCGTGCTCGCCTACTATTCAGATGACCCGGTGGCGCCCACCTATAGCTGCCATGCACGGTACGCACTCGGGCAACGGTCCGAAGCCCATCGGCGGGTCGTGCATGCCCTCGAGATCGATCCTAAGAATGTCTTGGCGATCAAACAGCTGGCAGAATACCGTATCCACCAGGCTCTGCTCAACGGTGAGGACGGACGCGATACAGTGGCCCTATTGCAGGGAGGGCTTCGCCTCGCGCCACACGCACCGGAACTGCAGGCATTGATGGCCCACGTCAGACATCTGTAGCCAGCAAGAAGTCTTGCTGGCTACAGACGCGAAGGCGATGAGATCTCAGAACATAATAAGTTGAGAAATTCACCTTAGCTTCGACGCAATTGTCTCTATTTTGAGAGAGCTCACAAATAACAATAGAGGGACTGGTTGTGATCCATCGGCTAGAATAAAGTCTTTTCAGCCTGGATCGTTTGTGCTAAGTTATATACTTATTTGCCGATTACACGGCAATATAACCTGCACAAACCTTAGCAGTTCCAGAAGGGAGATACTCCCGAATAGTAGAACCGTTCTACGATGTCGCTTGAGATCACAGGAGGCTGTCATGTTTAATCGTTGGATCGCTTCGGTGTTAATGATTTCTGCGTTTGCGACGTCATCTTGCACAACCCGGGCACAACAGCCCCTGCGAAGCTCGGAGCTGGTTGCTCAAGAACACAAGGCCAAACCGCAGAAGATTTTCATTAATGGAAGGCGTCTTACCGAATTTTTACAGAAATATAAAAACTTAGAAGGAAAAGAACTCTTAGATACGTTCAAAGTCGAGGCTGGACTTGATCGCTCTGACACTTTGACAGGTTTTGCAAGTTTGATTGCGGCAAATCTGGAGGATATTCGTGAAAATATAATTATCGATCAGCGCAACCCACCCATCCCAAAGGGTGATCCTGCATGCATACAAGCCCACGAGGAGAAGAAAAATTGGCACCTTCTCCCGGAAAATGGAGGAAAACTTCCAGAGGCTTTTGGGAAAATCGTACACTACGGCGTCAGTAGACGCAGCGATAATACCGATAATATTTGGGTCGGTCACATCGATGTATGCACTTGGCTCGGCAACAACGAGTATTATGTCAAAATGGTGTTCTATATCACTGAGGATCAATCCTTGAGAGCAGTCGAGAAAAATAGTAGTGGTACATTTCCTGATACACTTGACTTTTCAAGGTTTCCAGAAGCAGAGGTAATCACCATGATGAAAAAGTGGAATTGGAAGCTGCACGCCAAGGGGGGGGCATTTGGATTCACAACCGCGAGAGAGAACGGAGTCGACATGGATAGAGGCAACGATCTATTTAAAGTTGCAAAAGATGATTGCTTCGACATGTTTTTTACGCACTACCCGCCACAGGCGCCGGACCCGCTACCCAACCAACACAACTATTGTATGGGGCGCTGTAATACGCGAATTATGAACACGGGTGAGTGACACACACATTCTTTGGACGCCTAACGTATGCTACGAACCCAAAAGCTCGTCTAGTGACCACTGTGAAGCAACTTGAAAAAGCAAATTACCCTGGCTGGCAGCGATGTCGATTGCTTTCAAAAAAGATTGGCGTGCGTGATCCGGTTCATTCCGTAACTCGACAAGAAGACAGCCCATGAGCCGATGGAGCTCGGCTTCATAAAAGCGCGTATCCGTGATGTCGATCAGCCTCCTCGCTTCTGCTAAGTGCGACAGCGCCTGTGCTGGCTCACGGCGTTGGAGGTCCATCTCGGCCAGCAAGACCAAGAAGTAAGGCAACATCATTCTGGCGCCTGTCTCCCGGTAGGAGCTGAGACCATGTTGCAGTTCCTCCGCGCCCTGATCCGGATCACCCGAACGGCCACGGACCCATCCAAGCAGCATTTGTGCCCATGCAACCCAATAGGGATAACCATAGGACTTCGACAATGACAGGGTTCGCTCTGCAAGTGACTGCGTTTCTTCGATCATTCCAAGTGCCTGTCGAGTTGAGGCCGCCAGACTCAACGCGAATGCAAGGCTGTGCGGGTGATCGAGTGCCTCGGCAAAGGCGATGGCGCGATCGGTCTGGTCGAGCGCCCCTTCACGATCGCCGAGAAAGCAGGTTAACCAACCCAGATTGCAGCGCGCCAATACGAGCGGGTCTGAAATGTACTCGAAGCGTTGCGTACTATGGGCCTCAGAGCGATAAAGTACAACGGCACGCTCAAGATGATATCGAGCGGGTTTAAGCTCACCCATCGCAAAGAGGCAAAGTCCATGCGGGCGATGCGCCTGCAACAGCAGACTATCGTCGCCAAGTTCATGAGCAAGCTCAAGCAGCTGATCACCGAGTTCTTTGGCCTTTTTCAATGGGCCCCGAACGATGTAGAAAGTGCGCAAACCATGACGTGCCCGAAACGTGAGTTGTCGATCGTGTACGCTAGCGAGTAGCGCATGTGCCCGATCGTAGTTTTCCTCAACTTCCAGAGCACCGTTGCCATGACAGGCGATCAGCTGACCCCCGAGCTCGATGCGCAGTCTCAATTCGAGTTCTGCCCGCTCACGCTCTTCCCGAATCGAATGCAACAGGTCGATGGCATGGACAAAGTGACTCGCTGCCTCCTGATTCGCCGAGCGCTGCCGCGCCTGGTGGCCTGCACGCTCCCAGTAGACAATGGCCTGTTCAATTTCCTGTGCAGCCTCATAGTGACGAGCAATCGTTTCCGGCTCGCGTGCTTGGAAACGCGGATCGCTCTCCAACACGCGGGCAATATTGCCGTGGATTTGGCGCCGTCGGGAACGTAGGAGGCTATCGTAGGCGATATCTCGAATGAGGGCATGCTTGAACAGATAGTCTGCCTGTGGCAGGACACCATGCTGATAACACAATTCGGCCTCAACAAGCTGCCGCAAGCCTTCATGTAAAATGGTATCGTCCCAAGGCGCCACAGCTCGCAGGAGGTCATATGCAAATTGTCGCCCAATCGTAGCGGCCAATTGGGCCACCTCTTTTCCCAATGTAAGCCGATCGAGCCGAGCCATGAGCGAATCTTGCAATGTCGCCGGAATCTTTAGCGACCGTAGCGGATCGCGCAGCTCGTATCGGTTGGCACTTTCATCGAACCAACCTGCCTCCACGACCGTTTTAGTCAGCTCTTCGACAAAGAGAGCGACACCGTCGGTTTTGGTAAAAAGTTGCTCGACAATCCCGGCTGGCAGTATTTTCCCACCGGTGACACCCGTTATCATGGTTTCTACATGCACACGAGATAGACGACTCAGGGCAACAGGTGTGATATGCGTGCGCAATCCCCATGGCGATGCAAAGGTGAGACGGCACGTGAGCACGGTCAAGATCGCCACCATAGGACCTTGTGCGATTAACAAGTCGAGGAATTCCAGGGTGGATGGGTCCATCCAATGCAGGTCCTCGATAATAAACATAACCGGTTGTTGTTTCGCCTGCTCAACTAACAATGCCAGTAGAATTTCTAAAATTTTTTGCCGCTGCTTTTGAGATGACACTTCAAACGGCGGATATTGATCGTCTGGCAGAGGTAGAGAAAGCAAGAGCGCGAGCAGAGATACACTTTCAGCTTGTCCCAAGCGGTACTGTGTGACAAAGGCTTCGAGTTTCTGCTGTTTGACCGCAGCAGATTCATCATCTCGCCAGTGCAGCGTCCGCTGCAAAAAGTCTATTAGGGGATAGAAGGCGGTGCCCTGATGATAAGGCGAACAACGACATTCAAGTATCGCGGCACGATGATCTAAACGGTCTTTCAGCTCTTTTATAATCCGTGACTTGCCAATTCCGGCCTCTCCACTCAGCATAACCACGTGTCCCTGACCTTCTTTAACCTGTTCCCAGCGTTCCAGGAGAATGCCAATCTCTTGCTCCCGATCAGCCAGAGGTGTAAGGCCACGAGCCACTGCCACGTCAAAGCGACTCTGAGCCCCACTTGCCTGTACGACTCGGTACACGCTTAGGGATTTGACCATGCCTTTAAGCTGGAAGTCGCCTAACGCTTCACAGATAAAAAAACCCTCCGTGAGCTGATGCGTCGCCTCACTCACGACCACGGTACCGGGTACCGCCAAGCCTTGAAGGCGGGATGCCACGTTGGGTGTTTCGCCCAAAGCTAAGTATTCCGGTCGTGATGGATCTCCTCTTTCATCCATCACGACCAAGCCGGTATCCACCCCGATGCGGACAGCAAGCTCAATGGCTTTTTCTTGCCGAAGACGCTTATTCAGCGTGTCTATGGCGCCAATCAAGCCCATTCCAGTCAAGATCGCACGCCGAGCATCATCTTCGTGGGCATGGGGATAACCAAAGTAAACCAGCAACCCATCTCCCAGATATTGGGCAATCAGGCCATCGTACTGATGAACAACTGCCGCGCACACCTCATAGTAAGCGTGCAAAACGTCACGATAGTCTTCAGGTTCAAGTTGTCCTGAGAGGTAAGTTGAACCCACAAGATCACAGAACAATACGGTGAGTTGACGCCTTTCGGCATCAGAATTACGGGAAACACCGGAGGCAGCGTTCTTCTGGGATAGCTCGTCTTCCTGGTCAGAAGGCTGCACATCCTTCGAGTCGGCGCGCGAGGACAACGCCGCGGGAGGCTGATCCCGGAACGATTCTAGCCCCTCTTCCGGCATACCCGCGGTGGCTATCATCTCCGGCTCAGTGCCATCATCCACATGTACCTCCACAGCGGCGATGAACCGATAGCCCAATCCATAGTGCGTTTGGATGGTATGTTGAGTACGGCCACTATCACCGATCGCCTTGCGTACGAGCCTAATCGTGCTCTCTAGCGCTGCATTGGAGATGAACTGGTTTGTCCATACTTGCTTGATCAGCTCATCTTTGAGAACCATGTGGTCACGGTGCTCAAGGAGATAGATGAGAACCTGGAACACCCTTGGCTGCAAGCGAATAATCTGTCCAGCTCTACGCAAGATATAAAGGCGCGTGTCTAGCTCGCAGTCACCAAAGGCATAAATCATCAGTCGTCCTTTCTGCAATTGCCCAGTACGGCTTGTTTACCTACTTTTAATAAACCCATCGCACCCCATCATAGCACAGTATTCAATCTACCAAACAACAAAGTCTCTCCGTTGCGGCAAGGAGGCGCCATCGACTCTCACCGAACGTGGCATCTCTGTGCGCAAGGAGGAATGGCCATGGAAATAGCGTCGCAGACAGCCCAGCAGAAACGTCATTTCAGGACTGAGAGAGGGTAGAGAAGAAGCGGGCGAGATTGGCGCGGCGATCGATTTTTCCAGTGCGGGTCTCGATGAGCTCGGGGACAAAAAAGAATTGCTTCGGCACTTCATAGCGGCTTAGACATCGTTGCAATTGCGCACGGAGTTCAGTGGCGATTTCCGGTGACAGCGCGTTGCCCTCAATCACCGCCACCACCGTCTGCCCCAAGCGCTGATCATCGAGGGGCCCAACCAAAAAGCGGCGATCTACATACAACCCGTTCCAGCCGTGCAAGAGACAGCTTTCAAGCGCGCTTTCCACCGTCTCGGTCTGCACCTTGACGCCCCCGGAATTGATGACGTTGTCAATGCGTCCAAGCCACACAAACGTACCGTCCGGATATAGGTCGACCAGATCATTGGTGCAAATCGTCTCGCCGCGCGTCAGGGCTGAGGTGATGGCCAAGCAACCGCGCTCGTCGAGCTGCAGGTGGACGCCGTCGAACGGCACGAAGCGGTCGCTGCGCGCCGGCCCATTTAAGTGGGGCTTAGGGTCAGATCTTTAGTTTATAGTCGACGACTATAAACTAAAGATCTGACCCCGGTTTTCCGCTTCAGAGGCTGAAGCGCAGTTCGACCACCTCGTCGCCGGTCTCGCCACTTTCGGAGAGGACCGGCGCGTCCGGGTCGCTCCCCGAGATGTCGCGGTGGAACGTGGCCCGGAGCCGATAGCTGCCGCCGGGAAGCGCGCCCGAATCGGCCAGAAGCACCATCGCCGTTCCGTCGGCCTTCGAGAGCCGCCGCGCGGTGACGCCGGAGAAACCCGCGGCCGGCAGGAAGCGCGCCGTATGCTCGGGCCCCTCTGCGCCGACGACGCGGAGGTCGATCTCGTCCGCGCCGAGCCGGAGTTCGCCGGTCGAGAAGGCATCGGTCACGAACCGGTCCCGTTCCAGCGGGTCCGAGACCACGGGCTCGGCAGGCGACCCGGACCGGAGCCGGATACGTGTTCCGTCGGCCATGCGCTCTTCGCCGGTGAAGCGGTAGTAGGGCTCCCACGCCGGGAGGCCGACCCGCGCCATCGTGAAGCGCATGCCTGCGGTGTTGCCGCCGTAGAGCCCGATGCCGCCCGCATCCGGTCCGCCGGGATCGACCACAGTCGTGAGCCGGTCGCCGTTGAGATAGAGCGTGAGCCGCGCGCCTACGCAATCGACAGTCAGCGCCTGATCGCGGTTCGTGGCGATGTTCGCGGTTCCGGACCAGAGCACCGTCTCGCCGCCGCCGGTCACGCGGACGAAGCGAAGCTGGTCGTTAGTGTTCACGGTGAAGCGGTAGAACCCGGCCGTGCCGCGGCGGACGTCGAGGCCGACGGGCCCCTGCGCGCTCGACCGTAGGATCGCCATTGCGCGGTAGTCGCTCCAACCCGCCTCGCCCGCTGCCGCGAGCGTCGCAGCCGGACGTTCAGCCGTGGGTGCCGTGCGGATCAGGTTGCCATCCTCGACGGTGAACGCCTGCGGACCGGCCGCCGATCCGTCGTCCACGAACTGCCAGCGGAAAGACCGGAACACGGCGAAATCCTCGTCGAGGGTGTAGTCGCTCACCAGCGCGATCGGGTAGACCCGGAAGCGGTCGAACGAGACACCCTCCATCGCCCAGGAGAACAGGGCCACCCCGCCGGTAACGTGGGAGAGATCCTCAGCGTCGAACATCAGGATGCCGTCGAGATAGCCCGACAGCCGCGTGCCGTCGGCAACGATGGTCAGCCGGCATCGCCGGTTCAATTCGTGCTGCTGGCGGCTTTGCCAGAGGACCGAATAGGTGCCGCCGGACTTGACCACGAGCTGGCGAACGTTGCGCTGCCGATCCATCAGGAAGCGGTAGAAGTTCTGGTCGTCGCGGATGCGGAACATCACGCCGAAGGCGTCGTCGTCCTCGGCCGTGACATCCACCTCGACGATCACGTCCGTCCAGTCGGCATCGCCGGTCCGGGCATAGGTGCCTTCTTTGTCGGGGCTGGTCTGGGTGAAGGGTGTCGAGTGGATGTTGCTGTCCTGCCGTAAGACGCCGCCGGTGACAGTCCAGTTGGAAGGCACCGCAGCGTTGCCAGTATCTACGACCGTCCAGGGGCCGAGCCCGGGACCGGCGAAGTCGTCGAACTGCAGCGCCTTGGATTTCAGTGTCGGCTCGCAGACTTCGACCCGGTGGAAACGGGCCTTGGTGTTGCCCCAGGCGTAGAGCCCGACTTGCCCCGCGCCGTGCGTGTCGTCGGTGATGGAGAATAGGACGGTGTTGCCGAGATAGCCGGTGAACCGGTTCCCGACGGCGTCCAGCGTCATCCGGTTGATATCGCCGGGCGTGTAGCCGCCCGTGCCGGTCCAAAGCGGCGTATAGGTGCCGTCCTCGACCCGGACAAAGCGGCGGTAGTCGCGTTGCGCGTCGATGGCGAAGTAGTAGTAGTTCTCGGGATCGACGTAGCGGGCGACGAGGCCGATGGCGTCGTCGTCATCCGACTGGAGCTCTGCCGCGATGCGGTAGTCATCCCAGGCCGGGTCGCCGGATATGGCCATGGTCCCGGGCTTTACCGGCGATGCGGCATCGGTGAGCCCACCGTAGATGTTGCTCGACTAGACCATCTGCCCCGAGCGCGTGCGCCAGCTCGAGGGCCCGCCGATAGTGCCCGCATCGACGATTCGCCAGCGGCCAAGCCGCCGCGACCCGTCGAAGACCCGAAGGTCGTCGAAACGAGCGTTCTGGCTGGCCCAGGTGTAGAACGCGACCCGGCCCGAGGGGATGTCGCGATCCGTAACCTCAGCGAGCTGGACCCCGTCGAGCCAGACGGTGATCCGCGGACCTTCGGCCTTGACGGAGATCTGGTGCGAGGTGCCCGTGGGGTAGCCCGCGGCCTGCTGCCAGAGCGTGGTGACGGTGCCGTCCACCACCTTCACGAGCCGCCGGTAGTTCTGCTGATCGGCGAAGGAGAAGCGGTAATAGGTGTCGGGCGAGGCCACGCGCACGCAGAGACCAAGCGCGTCGTTGTCGCCCGGCGTCACGGCGACGGTGGCGATGACATCCGTCCAGTCGCGCCCGCCCACGAGCATTGTGCCCATGGCGTCGGGCCCTTCACCGGGGACGTGGATGTTCGACCCCTGGACGATCCCGCCGGATTGCACGGACCAGTCGCTGGGCCCCTGGATGGCGCCCGGGGCGTTCAGCACGGTGAAAGCGTCGAGGTTGTCGAGCGCGGGCGACCAGAGAAGGGGATCGGCGTGGAGGCTTTCCACCCGGATCGCGTTGAACCGCGCTGCCACGTTCGCCCAGCACCAGAGCCCGGCGCGGCCCCGGAGCGGGATGTCGGTATCGCTGACGTCAAGCACGTGCGCGCCGTCGAGGAACACCACAATCCGGCGGCGGTAGGCGAGGATGCGCAGGTCGTAGTCGCGGTTTTGCACGAGCGTGAACGGCTGGGTCCAGAGTTGTCGGGCGCTGCCGCCGTCGACATAGACGAGGCGTGCATAGCCGAACTGGCCGTTGAGCTCGAACCGGAGGAATTTGTTCGCCGCCTGGGCGCGGAAGGTCACGCCGATCGAGTCGTTGTCGCCCGAGTTCAGCGTCACGCTCAGCGCCACGTCGGTCCAGTCCGGGGACCCGAAACGCGCTTCGGTCCCGCGTTTCAGGAGGTTTGCCGCGCTGAAGGCGCCGTCGAAGGTATTGGCGGTCTGCTCAATCCGGCCCGCATTGACAGCCCAGTTGGGGGACGGAAATCCCGCATGCGAGATGTCGTAGAGGTCGAGCGCCTGCTCGCCGAAAGTCTCGTGGAAGAGAAGCCCGGCAGGGTTCTTGAAGTCATCCTCCAGCAGGCAGGGTGTGATCGGCTGTGCGGCGATGGGACCTGGCAGCGCACGTCGCTCGATAACCGTGCCCGAGGGGTCGTGGGCGGAGCGGACGAGAAGGCCGAGAGATTCTGCGTTCGGGTCGCCGGCGGACCTGGTGACGCCCGTCAGCTTCAGCGATTTCGGACGCGCAGGCTGGGCAAGCGGCTCGTCGCTCCGAAGAAGTTCGAGAGCTACGCGGCCAGGGGTCAGGGGTTCCGGGCAGCGGATCAGGAGCGCGTCCGCGGCGCCGTCGCCGATCCGGGTGACCTCGAATTCGGTGGGCGCCTGCGCCAGAAGCGCCGCAAGCCCGGGCTGAAGCTCGGCCTCGGACCATGCCCGGCCTTCGTCGGTGCCGGGCGCGGTGGCTAAGGGCACCGAGGCCGCGCGGATCGCCGTCAGCTCGGCCCCCGGCAGGGTGCCCCGCCAGACGTCGTCCTCGAAGGAATGGGCCTGGTGCTGGAAATGCGCGTAGATCGAGGTGGTGAAATCATAGGCGTAGACGGCCCGCGCAGTGTCGCGGAAATCGTCCACCCGGATGTCGGTGAAGCGCGCGCCCTGGCTGGCCCAGGCATAAAGCCCGATCCCGCCCTGGTCGTGGGTGGCGTCGGTCACGCGGAACACCCGCTCGCCGTCCATGTAGACCGCGATGTCGTCGCCGATGGCCTCGACGACGACGGTGTAGTCCTGGTCCTCGTGATAGGTGAAATCATCCTCGGCAAGGATCAGCACGGCGCCGTCGAGATGCCGGGTGAGGCGGCGGTAGCTGCGCTCGCGGTCCATCGAGAAGCGGTAGTAGCGGCTGGCCGAAGCGCGCCGGAAGACAAGCCCGATGGCGTCGGGGCGCGTTCCCATATTTCCGGTCGCTATATGAGAGACACGACATGCTGGCGTTGAACACCAAACAGGGGTGACAACACTACCCGAATCACCGATGATG
>Ga0214472_10008853_pt1 | contig 10506 bp, 8 predicted proteins | sample RVTome_6_FD_207662 | JGI IMG/M metagenome (GOLD analysis project Ga0214472, IMG submission 207662) | Soil microbial communities from uranium-contaminated site in the Upper Colorado River Basin, Wyoming, United States - RVT140D175 | ecosystem: Environmental > Terrestrial > Soil > Contaminated >...
CTGCGCGGGACGGAGCACCCGCTCGAGGTCGAAATGGTTACGCACTGCGAATCACGCCGAGGCGGACCCGAGGTGCCGCCAGGCCCTAAGCCGGGCCGCCGCGCCGCCGCCGCGCCGGCGCCACGGCCGCCGCGCTGGGCTCGCGGTGCGAAGCGCTCGCGCTGCCGAGCAACTGCGACGGGCACCACCCGGGCACTTCGAGCGTCAGACGATCGTGCACCGGAGATTGACGGCCGCGCTCCTGCCCCTCGGCCTCCTCGCCGCCTGTGGCGAGCCGGCCCCGAGTCCCCAGCTCGTCGGCATCACGACCGACTCTGGTCCCGCCGACGCGTGCATGGAGGCGCTGATCACCGGCGTCCTCGTGCCGCACGCGGAGTGGGGCCTCGCCCTCCAGACGCCGGGTACCGGCGAGCTCTCCCGGCCGGTCTTTCCGTTCGGGTATAGCGCAGCGGTCGACGGCGCCAGCATCGTGCTCCTGGACGAGGACGGCCGCCTCGTCGCCCGGACGGGCGATCTCATCCAGTCGAGCGGCGGGTTCATCGGCGGCGAGGGCAACCCGCTGGTTGTCCTCTGCGACGACACGATCGTGGTCGCCCCCGGAGCCTGACCCTCGGCGCGCGTACCGTTCGTCTCGATGGCCGAGCCCGAACCCCTGACCCCCGCGCAGCTCCGCTGTCTCGCCGACTGGCTGCCGATCCTCGAGACCCCTGGCCTCAGCCCCGGCCGGTGGCGGGGAGGGGACACCGACGCGCAGGGCATCATCCACATGCCCTGGTTCGAATACGACGAGCGCATCGCCGGCTGGCCGGGCGCGTGCGAGGGCGGGACCCTCATCGTGATGGGCTTCGACTGGATGACGTGGCTGGGGACGCCCGAGGGTCGGGCCCTCTCGTCCGACCCCGCCGTCATCGCGAGCGCCGGCTCGGCCGATCTCGCCCGCCTCGTGACGGCCATCGTCCGCGGCGACCGCTTCTGCGAGGGCAACGTCGCCGGCGCGATCGAGCGCGGCTTCGTCACCGCGATCTGCCGCCGGGCGGCGGCGCTTCTCGCCCGGGGTGCCTCGGCTGGCCACGAGGCGTGACCCCGAGTCACGTTCCGGGCCCTGAAGCGGCCGGCTCGGGCGGACGCGACCGCCCTCGGCGCCGAGTCGTGACTGGCAGTCGTCACGGACCGAGGCTGGGCGGGTCCCACGCCGGTGATCGCTGGTCCTCGGCCTCCCAAACGTGACTCATGGTCACGGCCTCAATCTCGGCGAGGGCCGGCGACGCTCTCACACGGTTTCGTGTCGGTCAGCGTGCTCGGCTACCGCCGGCGCTGAACGTGGATGACGCCGCCGTGGCGCCGCGTGCGGGCGTCACCGTTCCCGATTCGCCTCAGCGCCAGTCGACCGCTCGCGCCTCGACGGGCTCGCCGACGCCCTTGAGGGTCAGTGATCGCGGATCGGACAGGCCGTACCGGAGCTGCCCGGCGCCCTCCAGGGCGGCGCTCGTGACGAGGATCTCCTCCCGGGCCGCCGCCGCGCCGACGCGGGCGGCGACGTGGACGCCCCGGCCCGTGAAGTTGCGGCCCTGGCGCGTCGCCTCGGCGAGGTGAAGGCCGATCCGGACCCACAGGGCGAAGCCGTGGTCGCGGCGGTGGCGCGCGAGCCGGCGCTGGATGTCGACCGCACACTCGATGCCGTCGGCGGCCCGCTCGAAGGCCGCGAAGAAGCCGTCCCCGGTGTGGTTGACCTCCTCGCCGCGGTGCCGCGAGAAGGCCGCGCGCAGCTCGCGGTCGTGCCAGGCAAGGAGCTCGCTCCAGGCCTCGTCGCCGATGATGCCGACGAGATCGGTCGAGGTGACGATGTCCGTGAACATGAACGTCCGGGTCGCTCGCTCAGGCTTGCCTGGAGCGGCCCCCGCGCCGGCCCCGAGCAGGGCGTCGACGCGTTCGAGGTCCAGCGTCGCGCCGAGCCGCTCGAAGGTCGATCGCGCCGCCAGCAGGTCGCGCCGCGCCGCGGCCTCGTCGCCCTCCGCGGCCAGCGCCTGGGCATACGTGAGGCGCGCTCGCGCGCTCTCGTAGGGCAGGTCGGTCGTCTGCCAGAGCCGCCACGACTGGCCCAGCACCGGCGAGGCCTCGGACGCTTTCTCCTGCCCGAGGAGCAGCTCGCCGCGGGCGGTCATCGCGCCGGCCCGGAAGAGCGGCCGCTCGAAGTCGGCGGCGATCGCCTCGAGCTCCTCGACCGCCCCTCGAGCCGTGTCGACGTCGCCGGCCGCGAGGGCGATGTCAACCTGCGCCGGGAGCAGGCGGCCACGGGTCGCCCGGTCGGCAAGCCCACCCGTGCCGGCGGCCCTCGCGAGCGCCCGGGCGATCGAGCGCTGCGCATCGGCGACCTCGCCCCGGGCCAGCTGCAGGAGCGCGAGACCGGGTTGGGCGTCGTGCCCTTGCTCATAGGCCCGGTCGAAGGCCTCGGCCGCCCCCGCCAGGTCGCCCATCCGCAACCGGACCTCGCCGATCGCGTAGTGCGCGTAGCCCACCGCGTCCAGCAGACGAAAGCGCTCGAGCTCTTCGCAGGCCTCCCGAGCCTCCTGCTCCGCCTCGGGCCACTCGCCGTGCAGCATCTTGAGCTCCGCGCGGTGGACGCGGCAGATGCCGGGATAGCCCCCGGCCTGGTGGCGGCGCATCCAGCGTTCGCTCTCGCCGGCCCACATGGCTGCTCGTTCGAGATCGCCGACGTTGCGGCACGCCGCGATCGTGTTGCAGTGGACGTCGCTGGCCGTGCGCAGCTCCAGCTGGCCCGACGATGCGGCCGCCGCGGCCTCGTCGATGAGGGCCAGGCCGCCCTGCCAGTCCCCGCTGAAGAGCTGACCCATCCCCTTGAAGCTCATCGCCAGGTACCGCGCGTCCGTGTTGCCGTGCCGGCTGGCGAGGTCCATCGTCTGGTCGGCGAGCTCGATGCCCTCGGCGATCCGTCCTTCCATCAACGCGCCGAGCGCACTGAAGATGCCGAGCCAGGCGTGGATTCCCGACTCCGGCTGGTCGGCGAGGAGTCGCCCGGCCCGTGCCAGCCAGCCGGCACCGATCGGCGCCCCGAGGCTGCGGAACGCGTGGTAGGCAAGCTCCATCGCCGCCCGTGCCGCGTCAAGTGGTCGACCCGCCTCGCTGTAGCCGGCGAACGCCCGCTCGAACGCCTCGGTCGCCTCGTCGGGACGTGCCGCCCACCAGGATGCCGTGCCCAGCAGCTCGAGATCCTCGGGCGACAGGGCGCTCTCGCGATCGGCCGCGCTCAGCGCCTCGACGGCCTCGGTCCAGGCATGGCGCGCGACGGCATCCCTGCCACCTTCGAGGGTCTCGATCATCCCTGGACGCTCACCGACTGCTGGGTGGGGACTCCGACCGGCCCTGATTATCAACGGCCGAGCAAGGAAACGGTGCACTGACATCGGTGGCGGCCGCACGGTCGCCGCCAGACCCGTGGTGACGAACGGCCATGGCCGGGCTACCCTGCGTCATGGCCCGGTACGTTTCGTCCGCCATCCTCGCCGCCCTCGTCCTGAGCTCCCTCCAATTCACGGCCCCGGCACCGGCTGCCGCCGCCGGGGGGCGGACCGACTCGGCCTCGACGACGTACACGCTGGACCCCGAGGCCGCGAGGCTGGACGTCGAGATCGACCTCACCGTCGAGAACTCGAGCAGCCCCGACATCGACTTCACCGTCGTCTGGCTCGAGGACACGGCCACCGCGGTGAAGGTCGTCGCGGATCGCGGGGCCACGACGATGTCGCTCCTCGCCAGCGCCTACGGGTACGCCCAGTACCAGCTCTTCTTCTCGCCGATCAGCGCCGGGCAGGAGCGCCACCTCGCCATCACCTACCGGGTCCCGGGCGGCGCTCCCCGGTCCGAGTCCCTCACCCGGCTTGGCCGGGCCTTCGTGTCATTCTGCGTCGTCTCGAACGGGATCGACGAGGGGACGGCGCGCCTCGTCGTGCCGTCCGGCTATGACCTGGAGGTCGATGCCCACAACGGGGAGTTCGAGGCCACGACGCGGGCCGGGATCACGACCTACGAGACGCCCGAGCTCGAGGATCCGTTCAACTTCTGGGCCTGCGCCTTCGGGGACAACCCCGACGCTTACGTCACGACCTCGCTGCAGAGCCCGACCGGGCGGACCATCGAGCTCCAGGCGTGGCCGGAGGATCCGACCTGGCAGGACCAGATGGAGGAGCAGATCGCGGGCGCGCTCGGCAGGCTCGAAGAGCTCGTGGGCCAGGCGCTGCCGGGAGACGGCCCGATCATCGTTCGCGAGGTGAGCTCGGTCGAGCTGGGTCCGTACGCGGGCACGTTCGATCCCGAGGAGGCGGTGGCCCGGGTCAGCGAGCACCTCGAGCTCGGGACGGTCGCCCACGAGCTCGCGCATGCCTGGTTCAACGACGCGCTGTTCGAGGCTCGCTGGATGTCGGAGGGCTCGGCTTCGTGGGCCGAGTCGAGCGTCACGGACGAGCCCTGCGAGGAACCCGGCGACTATCCGGGGTCCGGTCGGGCGAGCCTTGCGAACTGGCGGTTCGCCGGCCCGAGGGCCGGATCCGACGAGCTCGCGGTCATCGGCTACCAGTACGCCGCGGCGTGCTACGTGGTCTCCTCCGTCGTCGAGCAGATGGGCCTGGAGCGGATGCGCGACGTCCTGGCGGCGCTCCTTGATGACGAGCTCGCCTACCAGAGCGGCGACCAGGTCCTCCAGGGGCGAGGTGGGGCCCAGGACTGGCGCGAGTGGCTCGATGCGGTCGATGAGCTCGGCCTCGTGCCGGCCGGGGTCACGGACCTCGACTACGCCCAGGACCTCGTCGCCGAGCTCGGGGCAGGCAGCGAGACGGCCACGGCGCTCCTGCCGGCTCGCTCCAGGGCGCGGGCGCTGTACCACGACCTCCTGGCGTCGATCGGCGACTGGGCCGTCCCGGAGGCGGTCCTGCGGCCGATGGCCGAGTGGAGCTTCACCTTCGCCACCGTCGCCATCGACTTCGAGGTCGCCGCGTACGAGGCGGCCACCGCGACGAGCGCGGTGCTCCCGGAGGTGGATGCCGTCAACGGGCCCCTGAAGGACCTCGTCGAGGGGGCCGCCACGCAGGCCGAGCTGGATGCCGCGGTCGTCGCCGCCACGGAGCAGCAGGCCGCCGCCGAGGCGATCGCCGCGGCCCGGACGGCCCTCGCCGAGCCGCTCGATGCGCTCGAGGAGATCGGCCTCTCCGGGACGGACCTCCAGCCGACCCTGGCCGAAGGCATCGCCGCCGTCGCGGCGCTCGACAACGAGACGGCGATGGCCGCGGCCGCCCACATCGATTCCACGCTGGCCGGCGCCTCGCAGCAGGGCATGCTCCGGGTCGCGACGGTGGTCGCCATCGTGCTGGTGTTCCTGGCCCTCACGGTCGGCTTCCTCGTCTGGTTCCGGCGTCGGCGCCGACGAGCGTCGCGTCCGGGCCCGGGGATCGAGGTCGGGGGCACCTGAACGGCCGCATAACCCGGGGTTGAGCGCCCGCCCGTACCCTTGGGCCGTGCCCCACCTCGACCCCGCGACGCTCCTCGCCGACCTGGATCCCGAGCAGGAGGCCGCCGTCCGGGCGACGAGCGGGCCGGTCGCGATCCACGCCGGGGCGGGGAGCGGCAAGACGAGGGTCATCAGCCGCCGGACGGCGTACGCGATCGCGACCGGGGTCGTGCCGGCGGACCAGGTCCTCGTCGTCACGTTCACCGAGAAGGCCGCGAAGGAGATGGTGGAGCGGCTCCGTTCGCTCGGGCTGCCCGGGGTCACGGCCCGCACGTTCCATGCCCATGCGCTGTCGCAGCTCCGCCACTTCTGGCCGGCCTCGCACGGAGGCGCGCCACTGCCCGAGCTCCTCGATTCGAAGCTGCCGCTGATCGGCCGGCTCGCTCGCCAGCTGCCGGGGCACTACCGCTTCACGCCGTCGAAGGACCTGGCCGACGAGATCGAGTGGGCGAAGGCTCGGCGGATCGCGCCGCGCGACTACGAGCGGGCGGCTGGCGCCGGCGGGCGCGAGCCGCCGATCCCGGTCGACCTCTTCGTCCGCGTCTTCGGCGATTACGAGCGGGCCAAGGCGCGGGCCGGCCGGATCGACTTCGACGACCTCCTCGTCGAGACGGTGACCCTCCTCGAGACCGACGCCGACGCCGGCGCCGACGTCGTCGCCGCCGGCGCGACGGTCCGCGCCCGCAAGCGCTGGTTCAGCGTCGACGAGTACCAGGACACGAACCCGCTCCAGCAGCGCCTCCTCGAGCTCTGGCTCGGCGACCGCGACGACCTGTGCGTCGTCGGCGACGAGGACCAGACGATCTACACGTTCACCGGCGCGACCTCGGACTACCTGACCGGGTTCGTGGAGCGGCACCCGGGCGCGCGCGAGATCACCCTGTCCCGGAACTACCGGTCCACGCCCGAGATCCTGGCCCTCGCCAACCGCCTCCTGGCGGCGGACGGTCGAGGCAAGCGCCTCGTGCCGACCCGGCCGGCCGGGCCGGCGCCCTCGATCCGCCGCTTCGCCGACGGCGACGCCGAGCTCGCCCACCTCGTTGCGACCACCCGCGCCCTCATCGACGGCGGCACGCCCGCGACCGAGATCGCCGTCCTCGTCCGGATCAACGCCCAGGTCCCGCCGATCGAGGCCGCCCTGACCAGGGCCCGGATCCCGTTCCGCGTGCGCGGCCAGCGGTTCTTCGAGCGCCCCGAGGTCCGCGACGCGCTCCGGCTCCTGCGCCGCCTGGGGACCGGGGCCGGCGCCGCCGAGGTCCCACGCGGTTCACAGCTCCTCGCCGCCTTCGACGCCCGGCTCCGCGCCGATCTCGGCTTCGAGGCCGAGGACCGGGGGGAAGCCGGTGCGCCGGCACGGGCTCGGGGTGGTGCGGAGGCCCGCGAACGGACCGCGAACCTGGCCCTGGTCCTCGAGATTGCCGGCGAGGCGGTCGCCGCTCGCCACGACATCGACGTCGCCGGCCTGGCGGCCGACTTCGACGCCCGTGCCGCCGCCGAGGCCGAGGGTTCCGGCGACGGGGTGAACCTCCTCACCTTCCACCGGGCGAAGGGGCTGGAATGGGACGCCGTCCTCCTCCCGCAGCTCGAGGAGGGCACCCTGCCGATCCGCCAGGCGGAGACCGACGAGGCCGTGGCGGAGGAGCGGCGTCTCCTGTACGTGGGGTTGACGCGGGCCCGGCGACACCTCTCGCTGTCCTGGGCCGAGCGGCGCGAGGCTCGCCGGCGCCCCAGCCGGTTCCTCGCGGCGCTCGAGGATCGGCCGGCTCGCTCGAGCACCGCCGGGCGGGTCACCGTGCTCCCGGGTGCCCCGATGAACGCCGGCCGTGCCGCTCGTGCCCGCGACGACGATTCGCCGCTCATGACGGCGCTCCGCGAGTGGCGGACGACCACGGCCCGCTCCGACGGCGTGCCGGCCTACGTCGTCGCCGCGGATGCCCTGCTTATCGAGATCGCCGATCGCCGCCCGACGACCATGCCGGCCCTCGGTCGCATCAAGGGCATCGGCCCGTCGAAGCTCGCCCGCTACGGCGAGGAGATCCTCGAGATCACCCGCGCGGAGCGCTGACGCCTCGCGGCCGAGGCCGCCGAGGCCGCCGAGGCCGCCGAGGCCGCCGAAACGCACTCCCGTTCCTGATGCCCGTGGATGCATCACGCTGCGGCGACCCGCCCCGATTCGTCCCCCGCGCACCACGGCCTCGGCGGCCACCCGGCGCGCCCGCGCGGCCGTCAGCCGCCGATGAAGGTGAGCCGGACGGTCCGCATGTCGTTGTCCGCGTTCGGGTCGAGCAGGGCGATCGACTGCCACGTCCCCAGCCCCAGTCGTCCGCCGATGACCGGGATCGACACCGAGGGCGGCACCAGCAGCGGCACGACGTGGTCCGCGCCGTGGCCCCGGGACCCGTGGCGGTGCCGCCATCGATCGTCGCGAGGGAGGAGGGTGTCGAGGGCCGCGACGAGATCGTCGTCCGAGCCGGCCCCGAGCTCCATCACGACGACACCCGCCGTGGCGTGGGGCACGAACACGTTGAGGAGCCCGTCACCCTCGTCGGCCACGAATCGCGCGCATTCAGCGGTGAGATCGAACACCCCGCGCCGCGCCCCCGTCCCGACGCTGATCTCGGTCGATTTCACCGCCCCATGCTACGTGCCCGAGGCGCCGACCAGGTTCGCCCAGCGCTCTCCTGACGACCACGACTCGTCACCGTCCGACCACGACTCGTCACCCTGATGCACGCACGGGCATCAAGAACGGAAGTGAAGTTCGGCGGGCGGCGGAGGCCGTCGACCATCGCAGGCGCATGACAGCCGGGACGACGTCGCCCGTGTGACATCGGCAGGGTCCAGCGAGGCCGTCCGGCTCTGGTGCGCGGTGCCGCCCGCTGCTTCGATGAGCGCACCCACGGGCGCCCCGACGTGGGCAGACCCATGTCCAGCGCGGGAGGTGCGCCAGATGTTGAAGAAGATCCTGCCGTTCGTGCTCGTCGCAATCGCCCTGAGCGTCGCCCTCAGCGTGCTCATCGCGACCCAGCGGATGGGCTGTCCGCACCCGGCGCTCGGCCGGTTCATGAAGCGCTCGACCGAACTGCCGGTCGAGCCGGTCGAGCCGGTCGAGCCGGTCGAGCCCGCAGACGCCACCAGGCCGGAATCGGCGGCCTGACCATGAAACGCATCTTCGGCGTGGCCACCGGGCTGCTGCTCGCGCTCCTGCTCATGGTTCCGGCCGTGGTCGCCGCCGATCCGGCACTGCCCCACACGGGGCGAATCCTCATCTCGACCGAAGGTGACGTCACGATCCCGGCGGGCGATCGGTACGACGCGGTCATCGTCGTCAACGGCAAGGCGACGATCGAGGGCGAGATCAACTCGGTGATCGTGATCGACGGGACCCTCGTCATGACCGGCGCAGTCGCCGAGACGGTCATCGCGATCCGGACCCCGGTGACGCTTGGGCGCGGCACCGTCGTCCGCAACGACCTCTTCAAGCTCGATGCGCTGGTGACCAAGGTGGGCGATGGCGACGTCCAGGGCGAGATCCGCGACATCGGCAGCCAGCTGGCGGGCCTCGGTTTCGTCCTGGCCCCGCTGTTCCTCCTGCTCTTCATCGGCTTCGCGATCGCGGCGATCGCGGCGGGGCTGCTCGTCGCGGCCCTCGGAGCCCGGCAGGTTCGCGCGGCCGAGGCCCTGATCAGCCATCGACCGGTCGAGACGTTCGTTGCCGGCATCGTCGGCGTCATTGCCCCGGTCGTCCTGCTCATCGGCCTGTTCGTCTCGGTCGTCGGGATTCCCCTGGCGCTGGCGATCCTCTTCGTTGTCTGGCCGCTCGCGGGGTTCCTCGGCTACATCGTCGCCGGGATCTGGGCGGGCGACGTCATCCTGGGTCGCCTCGACCCGGGCAGGGTCCGGGAGCGCCCGTACCTCGCCTCGGTCATCGGGCTCGCCGCCCTCGCGGTCCTTGCGATCTTCCCGCCGCTCCCGGCGATCGCCTCGCTCTTCGGCTATGGAGCGGTGCTCTTCCTGGCCTGGCGGACGTTCCGTGGCGATGGCCTGGCGCCCGAGCGTGCCCCGACCGCAGCCCCGGCCCCGCCTGCTCCGTCGGCCCCGTCGGCGCCCATCACGGCCTGACGGCCTTCTTCGCCGAAACGCCGAAACGCCGAAGCCCCGGCCTCCCGGCCGGGGCTTCGGCTTGTGGATCGCCACTCGCCTTACGGCACGGGCACCACGTCGGCCTCGCCGGGAACGAGCGACAGGATCGTCGTCCAGAGCGTGCCGTCACCGCCGATCGTCGTCGACATCGGGATCGGCAGACCGGTCGCGACCTCGTCGCAGGAGAGCGGGAACGAGCCCCAGGCGCAGGCGTTGATCGTCCCGCCGGTAGGCGCCTGGAAGACCTCGACCGCCCACCAGCTGGCCTCGTCGAGCTCGGTCACGTAGAGCGTCCCGTCCGGCCCGAAGTTGAGATCGACGATCGAGGTGAAGCCGTCGGCGACGACCTCGCAGGCGTCGCTCGTGCCGCACTCGGCGTGGAGCGTGCCGGGCTCGATCCGCCAGACCCGCGACTCGCCGGTCGGCGCCGGGAAGCCCTTGAGCTCGCTGACGTAGGCCGCCCCGTCGGGCCCGATGACGACGTCCGTGGCGACCGGCTCGGTCGGGATCATGTCGGGCAGGTTGCAGAAGTCGGGTGGGCCGGCCGGGCAGCCGAAGAGGGCCTTGATGTTGGCGGTCGAGCCGAGCTCTGTCGGAAGCGTGGCGACCCAGTCGACGTGACCCTGGTTCGTGACGTAGAGGACATCGTTGCCGCCCGCGTCGGCGACGAGGACGCCGCCGCCGTTGAGCACGGTCAGGCCGAAGGGGTTCGAATCGACCTCGGCGGGATGCGGGTTCACGTCCGCCTCGAAGGCGTAGAGGTCGGCGACAAGAGCGGCCTGGCCGCTCGAAACGCGGAAGAGCGAGGCGAAGCCGGGCGGGGGCGGGCTGCCGGGCCCGGTGCC
>Ga0214472_10008854_pt1 | contig 10506 bp, 12 predicted proteins | sample RVTome_6_FD_207662 | JGI IMG/M metagenome (GOLD analysis project Ga0214472, IMG submission 207662) | Soil microbial communities from uranium-contaminated site in the Upper Colorado River Basin, Wyoming, United States - RVT140D175 | ecosystem: Environmental > Terrestrial > Soil > Contaminated >...
AGCCAGGATGATCAGGTCGGAGGGCTGGAAGCCACCGAGCAGCGCGTCCAGCTGGGAGAGGCCGCTCGGGATCCCCAGGATCTGGCCCCGATGCTCGTGCAGGTACTCGAGCCGGTCGTAGGCCTGACCGAGCAGCGTGGCCAGCGACTCGAACCCGCCCACCGTGCGGCGCTGGCTGATCTCGAAGAGGATCCCCTCGGCCCGGTCGATGGCGGCCTCCGCGTCGTTGGCCTCTTCATAGCCGACCGCCGCGATCTTGCCGGCGGCGCCGATCAGGTTGCGCAGCACCGCCTTGCGCTCGACGATCCGTCCGTAGTGCTCGACGTGGACGGCGGTCGGCACCATGTTCATGAGGCTGGCCAGGTAGGCCGGTCCGCCGATTGGCTCCAGCCGATCCCGACGCGCCAGCTCGTCGCCCAGCGTCACCAGGTCGATGGGCTCGCGCTGCCCGTGCAGGCCGAGCATCGCCTCGTAGATGTCCGAGTGCTGCTGGCGGTAGAAGTCGGGGGGATGCAGGAAGTCGGCGACCTTGAGGATCGCCTCGGGGTCGATCAGAATCGAGCCGAGGACGCTCTGCTCGGCCTCGACCGCCTGGGGCGCGAGTTTGTCGATGCTCATTGCTGCATCGCCAGCCTACGGCCGCCATCGGACCGCAAGGGCTGATTCCCCACCGCGGGGTGGTCAGTTACCCACAAGCCGCAAAACTGGTCGGGGATAACTGCGTCGATCCTGTGGACGCGGGCGCTGGACGGTCGCGACGGTGCCGATCCGTTCATGAAGCGATCGAACACCGTGGCTGCGACAGCTCCGCCGTCGCGGAGGCTTCAGGTCGCGCGCGAGATGGCTAGCGGCCCCAATCCTCGCGCGGCGGGACCCGGCCCGCCGTCTGGTTCCACGTGTCTCGCTGCTCGACTGCCAGCCCGTCCGCGTCGAAGCGGAGGGTCGAGGTGCCGACCAGCGTCGTCTCGGCGCCGTCCTCGATCAGGGTGGCCCACCATTCGATCGAGGCATGCTCCCCGTCCACCACTGGCTCGGCGAACCATGCTTCGATGTCCTCCTCCTCGGCGAAGGCCCCGGCCAGGTAGACACGGAGCTCCTCGACGGACTTGAAGGGAACGCGGAACGGCTCACTGGCGTAGGTCACGTCTGGGTGATAGAGGGCGAGCACGGCCTCGAGGTCCAGCGCAGGCCACTCCCGTTGCCACGTGTCGGCCCAGCGCTGAGCGGCGTCGACAGGCTCCATCGGTCAGGCCGGGAGGGGGACCACGCTGATGGTCATCTCGGCCGCGACCCCGGGCATCAGGCGCACCTCCGCCTTGTACTCGCCGAGCATCTTGATCGGCACGCGCAGGTGAATGTCGTGCCGGTCGACCTCGATCCCCTCGGCCCCGATCAGCTCCGCGATCTCTCGGTTGGTGACCGATCCGAACAGGCGGTTCTTCTCCCCCGCCTTGACGGCGATCTCGAGTTTCATCGAGCGCAGACGCTCGGCAGTGGCCTCTGCATCGGCGCGCAGTCCCTGCTCCCGCGCCTCACGCTCACCGCGGTGCCGCTCCCAGTTGGCGAGGGCGCCGGCATCGGCCAGCGCTGCGGCACCGGTCGGGAAGAGGAGGTTGCGCGCGTAGCCGTTCTTGACCTCCTTCACGTCCCCGGCGTGTCCGAGCCCCTTCACGTCGCGCTTGAGGATCACCTTCATGCTGTCAGTCGGTCCCTTCCGTCGTCAGTTGAGCTGAGGCTCGCCACGTTCCCCGGCGACCTGGAGCTCCCAGGCGTCGTCGGGCGAGGCGGCCGGCTGCGAGGTGGGTTCGGCCTCCTTGCCGCCTCCGCGAGCGGTGCGAAATCGCGCCAGCAGGCTCTTCACCGCACGCGGATCGCGCAGGTCGCCGTAGCGCTCCAGCAGCTCGGGAAGGCTGTCGCGGATCTCGTCGTAGCGGTGGCCCATCAGCGTGCGCAGCCTGGCGAGGTCGCGGTCGAGGTCTGCGGTGCCGTTCCTGGCCCGCTCCAGGTGATCCTTCCGCACCTCGGCGGGCGCATTGGCGATGAAGAGGTCGAGCACCAGCATCAGGACCGTCAGGTCATCGGCCTGACCGAGGATCGGGATGGCATCGGGGATCAGGTCGAACGGCATTACCAGGTAGACGAGGGCGGCCGCCAGCAGCCCCTTCAGCGGCAGGGGCGTGCGCGGGTCGCGGACGAGGCCCCATATGACGCGCGCGTACATCGGGAGCTTCCAGATCAGGCGTGCCATGCGCGCATAGCGCAGGTGGCCGGACAGTTTCACTCAGGATTCTCCGGCTCCGGTTGGATGGAGGCCGATGGTATCAGAGCCGGCGGTCTTCAGGGTTTGCCGGGCCGATCTTCATTGACAATAGAACGCCTGTTCTGCTATGGTCGCACCCAACGTCCGCCCACCACAAAGGAGCAGCCGGTGACCAGGCACGACGCCGAGCGCCGCAGGAAGATCCTCGAGAGCATTGCCCGCATCGTGGCGGAGCGGGGCTATCCACCGAGCGTGCGAGAAATCGCCGAGGCGGTCGGCCTTGCCTCGCCATCGGCGGTGCACCACCACCTGACCGCGCTCGAGCGCGACGGGCTGATCGAGCGCGGATCGCATTCTTCGCGTGCCCTGCGACTGACGGTCCGCGCCGAGGCCGAGATGGGTCTTCCGGCCCGGCGTCCGGCCGCGGCCGAGCGCAGCCGCGTCACTCCGTTCCGGATGCCGGTCGAGCGCGACCGCCTGGCTCTGCCGGTGATCGGCGAGATCGCCGCCGGCCAGCCGATCGAGGCCTACGCCGAGGGCGCGGAGACGCTCGACGTCCCCCGCTCCCTCCAGGCTCGCGACGACTCCTACGTCCTGCGGGTGCGGGGCAAGAGCATGATCGACGCTCTCATCGACGACGGCGACTACGTGGTGGTGCAGCCGCAGGCCACCGCGCGCGACGGCGACATCGTGGTGGCTCTGCTCGAGGACAACGGCGTCACCCTGAAGCGCTTCTATCGCGAGAAGGACCGCATCCGCCTCCAGCCGGCGAATGCCGAGATGGAGCCGATCTATGCCTCCGAGGTCCAGATCCAGGGCAAGGTGGTCGGGGTCATCCGCAAGCTGGGCTAACCCTCCCGCCGCAACCGGTAGGCTGGACTCCGATGCCTGCACCGAAGCTCACACTCCGCCAGCTGAACCGCGCCACGCTCGCACGCCAGGGTCTGCTCGCCCCGCTCCCGTCAGGATCAGTGGCCCGTCAGGTCGAACGGGTGGGCTCACTGCAGGCACAGCACCCGGACTGGCCGCCATTCGCGCTTCAATCCCGCCTGCGCGCCGAGGCGCCCGCTGTCGACCTCGATCGGGCGCGCACGCGAAGGGGCGTGGTACGCGCCTCGCTGATGCGCATCACGCTCCACGTCGTGAGCGCCGACGACTTCTGGCCGATGTCGACGCTCACCCTCCCGCTGCGTGTGGCCCAGTTCCGCGCCGGGTACAAGCTCGATCCGGTCGCCTCGCCGCTCGGCAGGCGCATCACCGCGGCGCACCCCCAGGTACTGGCCGCCATGCGCGAGGAGCCGCGGCGGGTCCACGAGATCGAGGCAATCCTGGCCGAGCAACTCAAGGGGGTGAAGATCCCGCCGAGCCGATCGCTGTGGCGTCACTTCAGCGGCGCTGTTCCGCTGGTGCAGGTCCCGTTCCCCGGCGAGGCCTACGGCCGCGCACGATACGTCGCCGCAGCGGAGTGGCTGCGCGCGCCGACGGACGCGGAGGCGGACCCGGATCGCGCGGCCATGCACCTCGCCGAGCGGTACCTCGCCGCATTCGGTCCCGCGACCGCCGACGACCTGGCCGACTACGTGGGGCGCGGCCGAGAGCCAGGACGGTGGCGGGCGGCGACCGAGGCGCTGGGAGATCGGCTGGTCGAGCTCGAGGCCGAGGACGGGCGACACCTGGTCGACCTTGAGGACGCGCCCCGTCCAGCCGCCGAGACACCAGCACCATCGCGCTTGCTGGCCCGCTGGGACAGCCTGCTGCTGGCCTACGGCACGAAGCAGCGAGCGCGCGTCCTTCCGCCCGAGCATCAAGCCACCGTCATCACCCGCAATGCTGATGTCCTGCCCACCTTCCTGGTCGACGGCTTCGTGGCCGGCACGTGGCTGCCGCGAACCGGCGAGAAGGGGCCAACAATCGAACTGCGCCCCTTCGGACGACTCGACAACAAGGACCGCGAGGCGCTCGAGGCCGAGGCGATCCGGCTGCTGCCGATCCTCGCCGCGGGCGCCTACTCTCGCGTCGCCGGCACCGACTGAGGCGCGGCGATGCGCACCATCCTGCACGCCGATCTCGACGCGTTCTACGCGAGTGTCGAGGTTCTCGACGACCTGTCATTGCGCGGCAAGCCGGTGATCGTGGGGGGCGACCGCGGCACGCGCGGCGTGGTGATGGCGGCCTCGTACGAGGCTCGCAAATTCGGCGTCCACTCGGCGATGCCGATTCGTACCGCGGTGAGCCTCTGCCCAACGGGGATCTTCCTGCCCGGCCGCCCGGACCGATACCGCGACCTCTCACGCCAGGTGATGCGCATCTTCGCGTCGTACACGCCCCAGGTCGAGCCGATCAGCCTTGACGAGGCGTTCCTCGACGTCACCGCCAGCCGCGACGCCTTTGGCGACGGCGAGACGATCGCGCGACTGATCAAGCAGCGCGTTCTCGAGGAGGTCGGGCTGGTCGTCAGCGTCGGCGTCGCGACCAACAAGCTGTGCGCGAAGGTCGCATCCGACCTGCGCAAGCCCGATGCGCTGGTGGTCGTCCCTCCTGGCGACGAGGCAGCCTTCCTCGCGCCGCTTCCCGTCAGCCGGCTGTGGGGCGTCGGGCCACAGTCACGCCAGGCCCTGGCCGACTACGGGGTGACGACCATCGGGCAGCTGGCCGCCCTGGCCGATGGCACGCTGCGCCGCCGCTTCGGCACCCACGGCCACGACCTGGCACTGCGCGCCCGGGGGATCGACCCCTCGCCGGTCGTGACCAGCCAGGCACCGAAGAGCATCGGCCATGAGCTGACCTTCAACCGCGACGTCGACGACCCCGCGCGGCTCGAGGCGACCCTGCTCGACCTGGCGGAGTCGGTGGCGAGCAGGCTGCGCGAGCACCACATGGCCGCCGGCGCGGTGCAGCTCAAGCTGCGCTACGAGGGCTTCGAGACGCTGACCCGCCAGATGCCGGTGCCACGCCAGACGCGCGAGTCGGAGCCGCTCTACGCCGCCGGGGTCGCGCTCCTGCGCAAGACGCTCGTCCGCGATCGCGCGGTGCGCCTCATCGGGCTGACCGCCATCAACCTCACCAATGTGCAGCAGCTGACCCTCTTCGACGAGCCCGACAAGACCGATCGGATCACCAAGTCGATCGACGCGGTGCGCGAGCGGTTCGGGGAGAAGGCGATCACCCGGGCGCGACTGATCGGCCACCGCGACAAGCGCCGCTTCGACTTCGGCGAGAAGCCCGAGCTGCCGTCCGACCCTGACGCTTGACAACTCGAACACCTGTTCGTATGCTCCCCATCAATAGAACGCCTGTTCGGTGCCCCTGGCAGGCGGCGTGAAGGAGTTGTGGAACAGATGGCGCTCACCAGGATCACGCCGACCCCCGCCCACGTGCAGTGGGACCGACGACATGCCAGGCCCGGGACCGTCCGGGTCGCCGGCCGGCAGCTGACTGTGACCGGCCTCGACGCCATGCGCGACGAGACCGCGGCCTACCCCGCCGACCGCGGCCCGCGCATCACCTACCTGGTCGAGACCGATGCGGGCCAGGCCTCGCTCGTCTTCGACGGGCGGCGGCGGCGCTGGTTCGTCGACGCGCTGGACGAGGCAGCCTAGCTCCCCTCAGTCGATCGGTTCCGTCTCCACGATCCACAGCGGGCCGTCCCCGGTCTCGACCCGCTGCGCGTCGCCGCCGGGATCGGTAAGCGAGGTTCGGACGAGTCGGACTCGGCGCCCCTCCAGCTCGGTCACCGGACCAACGATCGCCGAGAGGCCGAAGGTGAAGGCCCACGCTCGCACCTGGTCGTGGATCCGGCGAGCGGGCTGGGACCAGTCCACAGAGGCGTAGTCCTCGTCGAAGTGGCCCGCCCAGGTGACCCCCTCGCTCGACTGCTCGTCCCCCGGGTCCCCGGCCGCAACCCGGGCGAGCACCTCGGGCAGCAGTCCGATCGCCACGGCACCCATGCGCGGGCCGACCACCTCGATGCCGAAGTCGTCGTCGAGCATCGGGACCGGCGCCTGGGCCAGGATCGGGCCGGTGTCGAGCTCGGCGTCCATGCGATGCCAGGTCACCCCGAATTGCTGGTCGCCGTCGCGAAACGCCCAGGCCAGCGGGATCGGTCCTCGGTGGCGCGGCAGCATGGCCGGGTGGCAGTTCAGTGAGCCGAGCGGCGGCACGTCCAGCGCCGCCTGCGGGATGCGCCATGGGAATCCCCAGCAAAGCACCAGGTCGGGGCGGCTGGCCCGCAGGAGCGGCTCGACCGACCACTTGTCATGCGCCAGCAGCACGTCGAGGCCCGGTGGCGCAGTCTCGTCGCCCATCGGCTCACGCCCCTGTGGTGCAGGCTGTCGCCGGCGCGCGCTGACGATGGCAACCGGGTCGTGGCCCAGCTCGCGCAGGGTGGGGACGAGCGCCGCGGCCACCGGCGGCACGGTGGTGATGAGCGTGATCCGCCAGCCAACCTGCTTCATGCGCGTCCGAGTCTAGCCCGTACAATCGGGGCGGAGGCTCGCCAGCGAGGCGCCGTGCGGGCGTCCGAAGACCGCACGAGGCACTCGACGATGGGCGATTCAACCCAGCTCACCAGCCTCCCCGTCCACGCGTTTCTCGAGCGCCTGGGGAGCAGCGATCCGGTCCCCGGTGGCGGCAGCGCCGCCGCGCTGGCCGCCGCGATGGGCGCCGCCCTGGTGGCGATGGTTGCCGAGCTGACGATCGGCCGTCCCGCCTACGCCGAGCACGACGAAACGACCCGCAGGTTGCGGTTCGACGCCCTCGATCGCCGGACTGAGCTGCTCGATCTGGCCCAGCAGGACGCCGACGCGTATGACGTGGTGGTCCGTGCCCGCCATCTGCCCAAAGACTCCGAGGCGGAGAAGGCTGCGCGGAACTCCGCCCTCGAGGCAGCCATGCTCGAAGCCGCCCGCATCCCGCTCCGAGCGGCTGTGGTCGCCTCCGAGGTCCTGGACCTCGCCGAGCGGATCGCGCCGATCGGGAATCGCAATGCGGTCAGCGACGCGGGCGTGGCGGCGCAGCTCGCCGCGGCCGGCCTGCGGGGCGCGCTTCTGAACGTGCGAATCAACCTCCCCTACCTGGCGGAGGACGAGCCGATGCGCGCCACGGCACCCGCGGAGGTCGCCCGCCTCGAAGCGCTGGCGGCGAAGGGCGAGCAGGCGGCGCTGGCGGCCGTGGATGAACGGCTGGTGCCAAGTTGACTGCCAAGATCCTCGACGGCCGGACCGTCGCGTCGCGACTATGGCGCGACCTGTCGGACCGGATCGCGGACCTCCACGAGCGCACCGGAGCCACGCCGCGCCTGGCGATCATCCGCCTCGACGCCCGCGGCCCATCCGCGGTCTACGCCGCGAGCGTGTGGCGCGCGGCGCGCAGCGTCGGAGTGGATGCCTTCGAGATCGCGCCACCGGAGGGGGTCGCCCTCTCCGATCTGGCGGCCCGCATCGGCGCCCTCAACCGCGACCCGAGCGTCGCCGGGATCGTGGTCGCCCAGCCGGTGCCAGCACACCTCGACGCGACGGAGGTGGTCGCCCTGATCGACCCAGCCAAGGACGTGGACGGCGCCACGCCGCTCAATGCCGGCCGCATTGCGCGCGGTGAGCGCACCTTCGTGCCGGCCACCGCCCTGGCGGTGATGGCCATCCTGCGCAGCTACGGGATCCCGATCGCCGGCAAGCGGGCGGTCGTGGTCGGTCGCTCGGCGGTGGTCGGTCGCCCGGCCGCGGCGCTGCTGCTGGCCGCCGACGCGACGGTGCAGATCTGCCATCGGCGGACCCGCAACCTCGCCCGCGAGACGCGCCGCGCCGAGATCCTGGTAGTGGCCGCCGGGGTGCCGCACCTCATCCGCCCCGAGATGGTCAACCGCTCGGCGGTGGTGATCGACTGCGGGATCAACACCACCCCCGACGGAATCGTCGGCGACGTCGACTACGCCGCGGTGCGGCCGGTGGTCGGGGCCATCACCCCGGTGCCGGGCGGCGTCGGCCCGGTGACGACCATGATGCTGCTGCAGCAGACGGTCGACGCGGCCGAGCGGGCCGAGTCGTCCGACGAGCCCGCCCTCGACCGATACGCCCTCCCCGACCGCGTACCGGCTCCAACCCAAACCGAGCGCTGAGCGCTCAGGGCGTCGGGGCGGCCACGTCGCTCGTCATCTCGCCGACCGGCACCGAGCCATCGATGAAGCCGAGGCTGACCATCGTCTCGTAGCCGCTCTCCCAGGCGGTCTGATCGATCCGACCGCCGTTCGTGCTCCACAGCAGGATGGTCGCCTCCAGGACTGACAGCGCCGTCTCGCGCTCCTCCCCGATCGCCGGCACGGCCTCCGCCGCCGCGTCGAAGCCGATCTCCGGGGCAGCCGCGATTGCCGCCACTGCTCGCTGCATGGCACGTGCAAACTCGGCTGCCAGGCCGGGATCCGAGCCGAGCAGGTCGTCCCCGACGATCAGGCCGGGACCCGGCAGCGGCGCAACCTCATCCACGGTCAGCAGGTCGACCGCCATTCCCTCCAGCTCGAGGCGCAGCGGCTCGTTGTTGCGGAAACCGGTGATCAGGTCGACGTCTCCCCTGAGGAGGCCATCGACCTGGTTGAACTGCGGGTAGGTGCGGATCGTCACGTCCTCCGCGCTCAGGCCGCCGGCGTCGAGCAGGGCGAGCAGCGCATGCCAGGATGAGCCGAACTGCCCCGGCGTCCCGATTCGCTTGCCGGCCAGCTCCGCCGGATCGGTCGGAACCGTCCCCGATGGGCCGATGAGCGCCACCGGGAAGCGCTCGTACAGGGTCGAGACGTACGTCACCGGGATGCCGGCCGTGCGGCTGATCATCACGTCCGTGGCATCGGCCACGCCGAACACGCCGGACTCGGGCTGCCCAGCAGCAACGAGGCGCATCAGATCCGCGCCGTCCTTGAACTCGATCGTCACGTCCAGGCCGGCATCAGCGAAGTACCCGGCCTGCTGGGCCAGGTAGAAAGGCGCGAACTGAACGTCCGGCCGGAAGCCGAGCATCAGCTTCACGGAACGAAGTGGTGCCGTAGCTGTCGGAGTCTCAACCGGCCCACAGGCGGTCAGCAGGCCAAGTACGAGCAACGCAGCGGTGAATCGGCGCGGAGACATCGGTCTTCCTTTCTATGACTGGACGATCACACGGCGCTCGATCGACACGACCAGCCCGTGCAGGCCGATGCCGATGACCGCCAGGGTGACGAGGGCTACGAACATGAGGGGCGTGTCGAAGAGCCCCTGGTCGGCGATGTTGATGAGGACGCCGAGGCCGCTGCTGGCTCCGGCCCATTCGGCCACCACGGCACCGATGACCGCCAGGGTGACCCCCACGCGCAGGCCGCCGAAGATGACGGGCAGGGCCGATGGGATCTCGAGCCGGGCGGTGCGCTGACCTGGCGTGGCGCCCAGCGAGCGGAACATCTCGACCAGCAGCGGATCGGCCGAGCGGATGCCGACCATGGTGGCGATCGCGATCGGGAAGAAGACGATCAGGCCGCAGATCAGGACCCGGGCCAGCAGCCCGCCGCCGAACCAGATGTCGAGCAGCGGAGCGAGCGCCAGGATCGGGACCGACTGGGCCGCGACGATGTATGGCGAGAGGACTCGCTCGATCACCACGCTCTTGCCCAGCGCCGTGCCGACGGCGATGGCGGTGGCCGCCCCCGCCGTCAGACCCAGCAGGATCTCGGTCAGGGTCACGGCGGTGTGCTCCCAGAGGAGTCCCGAGCCGATGGCGCGCACGCCGCGCTCCGCCACCACCTCAGGCGCCGGGAGGATGTAGTCGGGCGTGCCGGTCGCCACGGTGAGCAGCTTCCAGGCAGCCAGGAACGCGGCCAGCGAAAGGAGGGTGGCGGCGAGGCGTCTCATCGGTCGAGCCACGGGGCGAGCTCGGGGGGATGGACCTCGGCCAGTGCCGCGCGGGTCGCCGTGTCGATGCCAGCCGCCGCCCCGTCACCGGCCAGGGTTGCGGGTCGTGGCCGGGGGAGGTCGACCGGGATGATCCGGGCCACGCTGCCCGGCCGCGCCGTCATCACCACGATCCGGTCTGACATCCGGACGGCCTCGCTGACCGAGTGGGTGACCAGAACCACCGTCCGCGGCCGGTCCATCCAGAGCCGCTGCAGCTCGCCGTCGAACGCCTCGCGCGTCAGCGCGTCGAGCGCGCTGAACGGCTCGTCGAGGAGGAGAATCGGCGGGTCGGTGATGAGCGCGCGGGCCAGACCCGCCCGCTGGGCCATGCCGCCCGAA
>Ga0214472_10008855_pt1 | contig 10506 bp, 7 predicted proteins | sample RVTome_6_FD_207662 | JGI IMG/M metagenome (GOLD analysis project Ga0214472, IMG submission 207662) | Soil microbial communities from uranium-contaminated site in the Upper Colorado River Basin, Wyoming, United States - RVT140D175 | ecosystem: Environmental > Terrestrial > Soil > Contaminated >...
ATTGGGAAAAACATCGTACGTTCGCCGCGCCGCGCCTGCCGGTGGGCGAAAAACTGTACGTGCTGGACATGTTCCCCTACCCCAGCGGCAGGTCGATGTCCACGCCGACGACCGATTCGGTCGCCAGATCGATTCGAAATGCCCTTTCACCCTGGTCGCTTACAGCGAATAAGCCGCCATCGGCGAAAAAGATGTCGGAAAGATCGTCGTCCGCCGCCGAGCCGGTAATGCCAGACACCGAAATTTCATTCACCTGGTCCGCCTCCATGTTCTCGTCCAGGATGACCTCAAACAGACGAGGATCGTCCTTCTCCTTGGCGACGTACAGGATGCCATGATCGCCGCCGTTGGGGTCAAAGGCGATCCCCTCCGGCCCATCATTGTTGCCGCCAGCGAACAATTCAATCGGGCCCGTGAGGACGATCTGTTCGAAACTGTTCTTGTTGATCGATGACGCAGCCGTAATCTCGACAAGACTTATGTGCTTTTCCGCGGGAAAACCGATATCGGGTTCTTCCACGATTGCAAAGTTCTCACCACCCAACCAGTAGATCGCCTCTGGCGAATCAAAACCTTGGAGAGTGATTCCGCGGACAAACGTGCCGTCAAGCTCGTATTCATAGAGCCCTTTCACGTCGCCGGCATCGTCGTCTACAATGAAAAGGGAATCGGTTAAGCCGCTGTACGCCACGCCGGAAAAGTCGGTCGCGCTCAGCGTCGGCTCCGGATCCGCCAGCCCCTCGTCTTCGTCGATGTTCAACTCGTACGCAGACAGATCGAACGCGGTCAACAGGTTGCGTTGCTCAAGCGGTTCGAATTTGAGTGGGCGTTGGAGACTCAACCGTAAGGACGAAACTTCTTGGCTGTTGCGGACACCGCGAGTGCGATTTGAGCGATGAAATGACGACATGGCACTTCCTCGTGATGAAATGAGTTTACCAGAAAACTGAACGCGCATCACGTATCGACGTTTCTCCGCCCCTTTGACCTCGCTGGTTGGCGACAATAAACGCAATCAAGGAAAGCAAGCACAGTGGCAGCGCCGAACCTTCCGGCACGGTCGCCATCACGATGGCAGAACTCCCATCTTCAAAATGAGCGAGAAAGGCCAGGTCGCCGCGGTCGTTCATGCCCACAATGTGATGGATGCTGCGAATCGTCCGCCCGAAGAGCTCGCTTTGTGCTCCGATGACGAATTGTTCGTCTGTTCTATCGCCAACAAAAAGCCCTTGGTCGGATCCTGGAGGGCCGAGCCCATCTACCATTGCGAGCAAGGAAAACCGTCCAAAATTGTCGAATTGTCGGCCGTTTCGAAATGCCAAGAGCCTATGGCCATCGATCACGTCGCCCCCTTCAACGAGTACACGGTCTTGCGTGAACAGCCCGTGTCCCACGACCGTCCCCGTAGGTGATGCCGTAACCGCAAAGAAGGCAATCTCTCCATCGTCACTGATCCCAAACGAGTGGATGTCTCCCCCGATGATCCGCCCGTCGATGACGTCATTGATGACAAACGGCCCGTCTGGCAGGACATTCTCGGCCGACTCCACGACGAGACCATCCTGCGTGAAAATAGCAACGTTGTTTTGTCCCACGAAACCTGATGAGAAGGCAATGGTCCCGTTGTCGTTTATCTGCACGCGAAAGATGTTATTGGCCATCGTGCGGCCGTCGGCGAGCGTTTGGCCAGCGTCCGCAACAAGTCCGTCCTGCGTAAACACGGCCTTTCCCTCGTGCCCCTCGTACCAGCCTACGAACGCCACCGTGCCGTCGTTGTTGATGGCGGGGCGGAAATCGACACCGGTGATCGTCCGGCCGTCGATCACCGTGCCGTGCGTGGCCACGATATCTTCATTGATGAAGATCGCCCCCCGGCCCGACGGATTGCCGCCGGGCACGGTGTCCAGCAGACCGCGATAGGCGACCTGCCCGGCGTCATTGATCGACAGCAGATGATCCTCGTCGGCAAACGTCGGCACCACGCCATCGACCACCTTGCCCGCGCCGGCGATGAAGCGGCCGGGCGTCATGATCGCGTAGTTGCGCGGGCTGTCGACGGCGGCCATGAACACGACCTCGCCCAGGTTATTGATCGCGATCGGGTTGTCTTCGCCGCTGAAGTGCATAATCGTCCGCCCCTCGATCACGTCGCCCGGCTCGGCGATGATGCTGAACGTGTACGGCGACGCCCCGGCGCCCCTTGCACTGGCAATCAAACAGATGGCGACGAGCCATCCGACGCGGTTTCGTCGGTCCATTGCGTGTCTCCTCTTTCTTGAGCCGAACGGTTGACGGGGGTTTTGGCCGAAGCCGCGGATATCCCCACGAGGGATTTCCGAACTGCTTTCAGGCTAGGCACCCCCAACGGCAGGGTCAAGAAATCGGGCGTTCAGGACCGGACGAAACAATTTGCGGCCAGCGGATATCAAACGTCCATTGCCAATTGAGCCGCCGCTGTCTTTCTTCCGTGGCGCGGCAGACTACATCAGTGGGCATCGCCGATCAAACTACCACATGGTAGTTTGAACGGCTGATAAAGACTCTCAGATTCTCGGCGCTGGAGCGTGCCGTTTGCCGGCAGGCGGGGCACAACGTAGAATCGCTCACTTCGCCCGTCCGCCGCGCGACGTGCTTTGGGTGGCGGTGGTGGTTCAAGGCGCTACTGGACTGCACCGGGTTTTCGCTCATGCCCCGTTACAACCCCGCTCAGATCGAACCGAAGTGGCAGCGATTCTGGCAAGCGCATCGCACGTTCGCCGCGCCGCGCCTGCCGGAGGGCGAAAAACTGTACGTGCTGGACATGTTCCCCTACCCCAGCGGCGACGGACTGCACGTGGGGCACCCGGAAGGGTACACGGCGACCGACATCGTCTGCCGGTATCAGCGGATGCGGGGCAAAAGCGTGATGCACCCGATGGGCTGGGACGCCTTCGGACTCCCGGCCGAACAGCACGCCATCAAGACCGGCACCCCGCCGCGCGAAACGACGAGGAAAAACATCGACCGTTTCCGCCAGCAGCTCGAGATGCTCGGCTTCAGCTACGACTGGGACCGGGAACTGGCCACGACCGACATCGCATACTTCCGCTGGACGCAGTGGATTTTTCTGCTGCTGTTTGACACCTGGTATGACCAGACGGCGGGCAAAGGGCGGCCGATCGCGGAGTTGCCGATCCCCGCGGACGTCGAAGCCGCCGGCGACGATGCCGTGCGTTGTTATCAGGACGAACATCGGCTGGCGTATCAATTGGAGGCCCCCGTCAACTGGTGTCCCAAGCTGGGCACGGTGCTGGCCAACGAAGAAGTGCAAGGGGGCGTGAGCGAGCGGGGTGGACATCCGGTGGTCCGCATTCCGCTCAGGCAGTGGATGCTGCGGATCACGGCCTATGCGGACCGCCTGGAAGCGGACCTGGCCGACGTCGACTGGTCGGAGGGGATCAAGGCGCTGCAGCGCAACTGGATCGGCCGCAGCACCGGCGCGGAGGTCGATTTTTTTATCGGCGACAGCCGCGGCGCGGATGGCAAGCCGGATGAAGATGCATTCAAGCGCTGGCAGCAAGTCCGAAAGAAATCCGGTTATCCGCGCAAGCCGGGCGACGAGGTGCTGCGGATATACACCACGCGGCCCGACACGCTGTTCGGCGCCACGTACATGGTCGTCGCGCCGGAACATTCCGTGGTTGATCGTCTGGCGACGGCTGAGCAAAAGGCGGCGGTCGACGCCTACCGGGCGCAGGCGGCCTCCAAGAGCGAGTTGGACCGCACCGATCTGGCCAAGGAAAAGACCGGCGTGTTCACCGGCTCGTATGCGATCAACCCCGTCAACGGCGAGCCGATACCCGTGTGGATCGCCGACTACGTCCTGATGGGCTACGGAACCGGGGCGATCATGGCGGTTCCGGGGCATGACGAGCGGGATTTTGAGTTTGCCCGGCAGTTCGATTTGCCGATTGTCGCGGTGGTCGATCCGCAGCGCGACGCCGATGGAGCACGACGCGATGAAGTGCTCGCCGGCCGTGCTGTTTTCGTCGGCGACGGGGTGGCGGTGAACTCCGGTAAATACGACGGATTGGAAACCGCGGCGTTCAAACAGCGAATTGCCGAGGATCTTTCCTCATCCGGCCAAGGCCGCGCGGCGGTGAATTACAAGCTGCGGGACTGGCTGTTCAGCCGGCAGCACTTCTGGGGCGAGCCGTTCCCGATCCTGCACGAGCTGGACGACGCAGGGAATCCGACCGGCTTGGTGCGCGCGGTCGAGCCGGACAGGTTGCCGGTCGATCTGCCGGAGATGTCCGCGTACAAACCGCACGGACGCCCCGAACCGCCGCTGGAGAAAGCGCCCGAAGATTGGCTGTACGTCCAGATCGACGGCAAACGTTACAAGCGCGAAACCAACACCATGCCGCAATGGGCCGGATCGTGCTGGTACTACCTGCGGTTTCTGGACCCGAAAAACGCCGACGCGCTGGTCGATCCCGAGATCGAAAAGGCCTGGATGCCGGTCGATCTGTACATCGGCGGCGCCGAGCACGCCGTGCTGCACCTGCTGTACGCCCGCTTTTGGCACAAGGTGCTGTTCGACCGCGGTTACGCGAGCACGCCGGAGCCGTTCGAGCGGTTGGTGAATCAGGGGATGATTTTGGGCCCGTTGATGTTTCGCGCTGTAAAGAACAACGACGGAAAGTGGATTTCCGCAGACGAGAGTGATATTCCCTTCGATCAGCAATTTGCCGGGAAAGTATCGGGTGGATTTGAAGTCGTCGAGATTTCTCCCGAAAAAATTGAGAAACGCGAAGGCAATTTCGTTTTGAAGCAGCAGCCCGATGTTCGCGTCGACGCGCGCGCTTACAAGATGTCTAAAAGCCGGGGCAACGTCGTGAATCCCGATCAAGTTGTATCGGAATACGGGGCCGATGCATTGCGGCTGTACGAGATGTTCATGGGACCGTTGGAGGCCACCAAGCCGTGGAGCATGGAGGGCGTCAACGGCGTCCGCGGCTTTTTGGACCGTGTCTGGCGGATGGTGGTCAACGATCGCGCGGAGAACATGGAGTTAAACGCCGCCGTCGTTGACACCGAACCGACGGAAGAACAACACCGCGTGCTGCACCTGACCATCAAGGGCGTGACCGAAGACCTGGACAAGCTGGCCTTCAACACGGCCATCGCCAAGATGATGGAGTTCACCAACTTCTTCACCAAGGCGGCCACGCGCCCCCGCGCGGTCATCGAGCCGTTCGTCCTCCTGCTCTCCCCGTTTGCCCCCCACTTGGCCGAAGAACTCTGGTCGCTGTTGGGCCACGCCCACACGTTGGCCTACCAGCCGTGGCCCACCTACGACGAAGCCCGGCTGCACGAAGACACCGTCGAGATCCCCGTCCAGATCAACGGCCGCCTCCGCAGCCGCATCCGCGTGCCCGCCGACGCCGACGCGGCCATGTTGGAATCCACCGCCAACGCCGATGAGCGCATCGCCTCCCTCCTGGAAGGCAAGACGATCGTCAAATCGATCGTCATCCCGGGGCGGATGGTGAATTTTGTGGTGCGGTGATCGTTCTAGAGGGTTATCATTTAGATTGGCGGCGCTCTGGTAAAGTCGTAGAATCGTTGTGCAACTCGTGCTTTAGAGACGTTGATTCGTGTAGCAATATTCTACGGAGTGCTTGTCGGAATGGCCGATTTTAACCCACTGACATAAGAGGACTTACGGCAATGCCGCAAGGCGAGTCCCCCTATTTTGAAAATGCTCCGGTGGTCGAGCGCGTGCTGGGTGTTCAGTTCGAGCCTCTAAAAGGCTTCCACAGCGGCCTGATGGGAGTATTTTGGAAAACGTTGGGAGATGAATGGTCGCAGGTCTCAGATGCGCCGCCGATTCAGCCCCAATTTGAACGATTCGAAGGCGCACCGTCTTGGGATCCCCGTATCGTTTTCAAATTCACTAATTCGCCGGCGAATCGACTTCAAATTCTAAATGAGTCCGGTAATCGCATGATCCAGCTTCAAAATGGAAGATTACATTTGAACTGGAAAGGCGAGGCCGGAGACGATTACCCACGCTACGAGCAGATCAACCGAGAGTTTATAACGCATTACGAAGGTTTTCAGCGGTTCCTCACTCAATCGCTCGGAGGAGAGCAAATTCGCGCGAACCAATGGGAAGTGACTTATGTAAATCACTTGCCGAAAGGTTCGGTGTGGCAGACGCCGGAAGATTGGCCGGCGCTATTCAGAATTCCGTCGTCGAAGTCACACGCCGGCGGAGCGGTATTGGAGAGTTTTTCCGGCGCGTGGCATTACGAATTGCCGAATCAATGCGGACGACTGCACGTCGAGATATCTCGAGGCCAGCGCGATGTCCCAGAAAAGTCCGAGTTGTTAATCGTAAACTTGACAGCGCGGGGACCGGTTGATCAAGAGACCTCCGCTCTCTCAATCCGCGAGGGATTGGATCTTGGCCATCAGACGATCGTCAATGCGTTTGTCGATTTGACGAGTGACAGAGCCCATGAATTCTGGAGATTACAATGAGCCGCTTAATGGCATCGTGGACTATTACTGGACGCACGGTATCCACACCGGATCAACCGCTAGAAGGACATGATGAAACACGCGTACCTTGGGGCCAGTTCACTAGCAACGAAGAAGAGGAGCGGCGATTGGAGCAATGGCAGAGCTTGATTGATTCCCGGTTGATCGAGTGGGGACGTAATCCGTCTGTATTGGAAGACGACGGCGTCGAAGCTCCTACGCCGCACACGATCGCAAATGCTTGCCAATTGGCACGAATGATGCGCGACGACAAGTTGCCACCGCCTACACGTGTTGTGCCCACTGTAGACGGCGGAGTCGCTTTTGAGTTGGAAACGGGAGACCATCTCGTTTGCCTGGAAATCACACCGGCCGGCACACTTGAATACGATCGCTATTTCAAAAGCAGCCTTCAGGATCACATGGAACTGCCTGCGATCGGTCATGTTTTTGGTCGGTGATCGATATGGATGAGACGCCGGCGGAAAATCCCGTCTCGAACGATGAAATCCTCTTCCGCCGTGTTCCCGAAACGTTCATGTGCAACGGCCTGTCGTTTCAGGCGTTCATGCCCAACAAAACGGACAGCACGGGTATCTCTCTTTCGCGATCCAGTTTTTTTGCCGATGATCCGGTCAGATTTGCATCCACAGGACGTATCGGAAAGAAATACTATGTTGCTCGGCTGATCGCTGCCGGCGTAAGGAGTTTGGGATTGGAAGTTGTTCCGCGCCCAGAACCAGACAACCCTGGTCATGCCGAAATTCCCGACTTGAACCATTCGCAGACGCGCACCATCAAAAAACAACTAGCCCCGGCACTTGCGAATGCCGTGCTATCCGTGGAGGGTCCATTTCCGGGCCTTCGCCATCGCGACGCTCCCACCACTGAGGTGGAAATGGATCCGTAGCCACCGGCAAAGGTCGGTCTCGGTCAAAAAATCGCGGAAGAATCCATTCAACGAATCCCCGGCCGGGCGCATATAGGTAGGCGGAGAGTGGCTGTCCGCCCAACGGATTTGAATCGCGCTGTTCCAACTCGGCTCGGCCCAGCGCCGCCAGGATCGCCGGCGCGAGGCAGTTTTTTACGCATTGCTCCGTGAGGATCGCCGTGAGTCAGGATCGGGACGAGTGGTTGATGATGCAGTTGGGCCGGGGGCGGGGAGAGCATTTGGAGGCGCTCGTGCGCCGGCACGCCAGCCCGTTGTTGACGTTCATCCGGCGGATGGTGGCCGACGAGCACGCCAGCGAGGAGTTGTTTCAGGAGGTGTTCCTGGCCGTTTGGAAATACCGCCGCCGCTACCGTTTTCCGCGGCCCTTTAAGCCGTGGCTGTACCAGATCGCCATCAACAAATGCCGCGAAGCCTTCCGCCGCGCCCAACCGGTTGGCGAGGTCTCGATGGAAGAAGAATCGCTGGCCGTGGACGACAATCCATCGCCGGCGGAAACGGCCATCGCGGCCGAGACCGCCACGCTGGTCACGGCGGCCGTCACGCGGCTGCCGCCGGGGCAGCGGACGGTCGTGGTGCTGCGGATTTGGAACGGCCTGTCGTACGCGGAGATTGCCGACATCGTCGGGCGCAGCGAGGCCACCGTGCGCTCGCACATGCACCACGGCCTGACGGGGCTGCGGAAATACCTGGAGCCGAAGATGTGACGAGCGAGTGAGCGACGTTTCCATGCCGAAGGGAAATACCACCAAGACACAAAGGGCACAAAGAAAAGTGAAAGTGTTTACGGCATAAAAGCAAGCGAGTGCGATCGCTGGTTCACCGCATCGCGTTTGGAATTCTTCGTGCTCTTTGTGTTTGTGGTTCAAGAATTGAATTGGTCGCTTGGCATGCGACGGCAGTTTCCGTTTCGGCATCAGGTGATCCATTCAAATAGCCGGGAGCTTGATTATGTTGCGCGATGACGACGACGTGCTGCGGCACTTGGACGATTACCTGCACGGCGCCCTGTCTCCGGCCGACGCGGAGTTTGTCGAGCGGCGCTCGGAGCAGTCGCCCGTCTGCAAGGCGGCCTTGGAACAGGCGCGGCGGCGGTTGGACGCATTGCGCGCCGTGCCCACGGTCGAGGCCTCCGAGCAATTGATCGACAAGACAGTAAAGCGCGTACACGGCGTCGGCAAACGTCGCGCTACGATCGTCAAATACACCAGCCGCAGCTTCTGGGGCGCCGCGGCGGCGGCCGTGCTGCTGATTGGCGTGCTGCACTTGCATTTCCTGCGGATGGCGGCCACGCCGTACAACCTGGTGGTGCTGGGCCAGACCCAGTTGCTGGCCGACACGGCCGCGTCGCTGCGGATTCGGCTGGTGAATGCGGAGACGGGCTCGGCGCTGCGGGACGTGCCAGGCAGCATCGAGTTGGTCTCTGCCGACGGCGGGCAAGTAAAATCGCTCGCCCGATTTCGCACCTCGCGCGACGGCACCGCCAGCCCGCGGTTTACGCTGCCCGACTGGGAAGATGGGCGATATCAACTGCGGGTGACCGCCTTTCCCGCCGGCGACGAGGAGACGATTACGCACGACGTCACGCTCACGCGCTCTTGGCGGTTAATGCTTTCGACCGACAAACCGGTCTATCAGCCGGGACAGACGATCCATGTCCGCTCGTTGGCGCTGCGGCGGCCCGATCTGAAGCCGGTGGTCGGTCAGGCCAGCGAGTTTTTTATCCGCGACCCGCGCGGCAATGTGATCTTCCGCCGGCGCGGCGTGACGAGCAAGTTCGGCATCTCGGCCACCGATTGCCCGCTGGCCAGCGAAATCATCGATGGACCGTACATTGTAGCCTGCCGCGTCGGCAACACGGAGAGTGAAGCGACCGTTGAAATAAGAAAATACGTGCTGCCGAAGTTCAAGATCGACGTCGAACTGGACCGCGATTACTACGCGCCGGGCGAGTCGGTCCACGCGACGGTCGACGCGGGCTACTTTTTCGGCAAACCGGTGGCCGGCAGTCAGGTCGAGGCACTCATTCAGACAACCGACGTCGGTCCGCGCACGTTGGGGACATTGAAAATGGAAACGAACGACGAGGGCCGCGCGGAGTTCGATTTCATGCTGCCGGCGGGTCTTGTCGGCCGTGAGCAGGACTCTGGCGATGCCCGCGTGGCGGTTTACGTCACCGTGACCGACACCGCCGGACAATCGCAAAGCCGCCTGGTCTCGCCGGTGGTGACGAACAACCCGATCCGCATTGAGGTGATCCCGGAGGCCGGCGCGCTCGTTCGCAGCGTTGCCAACCGGGTCTACATATTCACCAGCTATGCCGATGGCCGCTTGGCGGAAGCGAACTTACTGGTGGCAGGCGTGAATCAGGAACTGTCGACCAATGAGTTGGGCGTCGCCACGCTGACCGTAGGTGACGACTTCTTCGATGCCCAGCAACACTCCGGCAGTGCCGACCAATTTACCGTCACCTTCCAGGCCACCGACGGTGACGGCGTCACTTCACGCCGCGACGTGCGGCTGCAGTACGGGGATCCTTCCCACGACTTCGTGCTGCGGACCGACCGGTCGGTGTACGACGGCGGTCAGACGATGACGCTCAGCGGGTTGGGCGGCGGCGTGGAGCCGGTGTTTGTCGACATGATCAAGGACGGTCAGACGATGCTCACCACGGCCATCGACATGGCCGGAGGTCAGGGCGTGCGGATGGTCGACCTGCCGGCGGAGTTGTTCGGCACGGTGGAGTTGGTCGCGTATCGCTTCGGGCCCGCCGGGCTGCCGGTGCGCAAGTCGCGCGCCGTGTACATCCGACAGGCCAGCGAGTTGCAGATCCACGCCCAAGCCGACCAGCCGCAATACCGCCCCGGCGGGCAGGCGAAGCTGACGCTGTCACTGACCGACGCCGACGGCAACCCGACGCCCGGCGCGATCAGCCTGGCGGCGGTCGATGAAGCAGTGTTCTCCGTGCTGTCGCAGTCGCCGGGCATGGAAGGGCGTTTCTTCACGCTGGAGCAGGAACTGCTGGAGCC
>Ga0214472_10008856_pt1 | contig 10506 bp, 10 predicted proteins | sample RVTome_6_FD_207662 | JGI IMG/M metagenome (GOLD analysis project Ga0214472, IMG submission 207662) | Soil microbial communities from uranium-contaminated site in the Upper Colorado River Basin, Wyoming, United States - RVT140D175 | ecosystem: Environmental > Terrestrial > Soil > Contaminated >...
TGGCCGCCGACTATCGCAATGCGTTGCTGCTGTGGCAGGAGGAGGTGAACGCCGCGGGAGGGCTGCTCGGTCGGCGCGTCGAGCTGCGCCTGGTGGACGACCGCTCCGAGGCGCAGGCCGCGGGCCGCATCTACGAGCGACTGATCGATGAGGACAAGGCCGATCTGCTGCTCGGCCCCTTCGGCGTCGCGGCGTCGCTCGGCGCGGCGGCGGCCGCCGAGCGCGCGCGGCGGGTGCTCGTCAACGCCACCGGCGCGGCGCGCATCCTGCACAAACCGGGCACGCGCTACGTGTTCCAGGTGCCGGCGCCGTTCAGCGCGTATGGCGAGGGCGTGCTCGCGATGGTGCGCGCGGCGGGACTGCGCACGCTGTTCGTAGTCGCGCGCGACGACCCGGCCTCGCGCGAGATGGCAGCGGGCCTGCGCGATGCGGCGCGCGCGCAGAACCTGAGCGTTGGCGAGCCGGCGCTCTTTGCCACCGGGTTGAGCGACTTTGCGCCGCTGGTGGAGGGCGCCCGCGCGGCCGGCGCCGAGGCCTGGGTCGCCTTTGGCGACGCCCGCAGCGCCGCCGAGATGGTGAAAAGCTTCAAGCGCCTGGGCTATGCGCCGCCGCTGTTCGTCGCGCAGGGCGCCGAACAGCCCCGCTTCGTGGATCTCGTCGGCCAGGACGCCGAGGAGGTCATCGGGCTCTCGGCCTACGAGGCGCGCTTTGCCACGCCCGGCAACGCCGAGTTCGCGCAGGCCTTTGCGGCGAAGTGGTCGTCGCAGCCCACGCTCGCCGCCGCGCAGGGCTACGCGGCGTTGAAGGTGCTCGAGCGCGCCGTGCGGCAGGCGGCGACGCTTGACCAGGAGAAGCTGCGCGCCACGCTCGCCGGGCTCGAGACCGGAACGCCGCTTGGCGCGTACAAGATCGATCCCGCGAGCGGCCAGCAGCGCGCGGCGCAGGTGGCGGTGATTCAGATCCAGGGCGGCAGGCGCGAGATCGTGTGGCCGGCCACCTTGGCTGGCGCGATATGGCGAGCGCCCTACCCGAGCTGGGAGTCGCGCACGATTCTCGGCACGAAGAACCGATGAAAAAGAGGATGGCTCATGGCCGTTAATCGCAGCTTCCTGTTTGCCCCGGGAAACCACGCGCGCCGGGTGGAGAAGGCGTTCACGCTCGGCGCCGATGCCGTGATCCTCGATCTCGAGGACGCGGTGGCAATCGCCGAAAAGCCCGCCACGCGTAAGCCCGTGGCCGAGGCGCTGTCGCGGCCGCGCACTTGCCGGGCTTACGTGCGGGTCAACGCGCCCTCGACGCCGTTCTGCTACGCGGACCTGGTGGCGGTGATCGGCCAGGGGCTCGACGGCGTCGTGCTGCCCAAGGTGGAAAGCGCCGCGGACCTGCACGCCATCGACTGGCTGATGGCGAATCTCGAGCGCGAGCGCGGACTGGCCGAAGCTTCGATCGACCTGATGCCGATCATCGAGACCGCCTCGGGCGTGGCGCGGGTCGATCGCATCCTGCAGGCGAACCGGCTGCGGCCGTACGAGGGCGCATGGCGCGTGCGACGCATCGCCTTCGGCGCCGGCGACTACGGCCATGACGTTGGGCTGGCGCCGGCGCTCGAGGAGGAAGAGCTTGCCCACGCGCGCGCCCGGCTGGTGCTCGCCGCGCGCGCCGCGGGGCTGGAAAATCCGGTGGACAGCCCCTGGTTCCACCTCAAGGAGGCGCAGGCCTTTGCGCGTTCGCTCGAGCGCAGCCGTCGCGGCGGTTTCCAGGGCCGGCTGTGCATCCATCCCGAGCAGGTTGCGCCGGTCAACGCCGCGTACACGCCCTCGAAGGACGAAGTCGCGCGGGCCGAGCGCATCGTTGCGGCCTTCGATCAGGCCGAGGCGCAGGGCGCAGCGGCGATCCAGGTCGACGGGCAGATGGTCGATTACCCGATCGTGCACCGCGCGCGCGCGGTGCTCGAGACGATGCGGGCGATCCGCGCGAAGGGCGGTTGACGCGCGCTTGAGCGCATCGGCCCCCTCGCCGCTCCCGGCGACGCTGCGCGAGATCGCGCTGCCGCTCGCGGCGACGCTCGCCATCCAGACGCTGGTCGCGCTCGCCATCTACAGCGCGCCGGTGATGGCGCCGGTCGCCGCGCTCGCGCTCGGACTGTCCCCGTCGGCGATCGGCTATTTCATCGCCGTGGCCTACCTCGGCTCGATGATCGGCACCGTCACCGCGGGCGGCTGGTCGGCGCGCTTCGGTCCGATCCGCGTCAGCCAGTTCGGGCTCGCGCTGTGTCTCGGCGGCCTCGCGATGGCGGCTTCCGCCTGGCTGCCGCTGGTGGTGCTGGGGGCTTTCGTGATCGGCCTGGGCTACGGGCCGACCACGCCGGCGAGCTCGCAGATCCTGGTGCGCGCGGCACCCGCTTCGCTCATCGCGCTCACGTTCTCGATCAAGCAGACCGGCGTGCCTGCCGGAGGCGCCATCGCCGGCGCCGTCGTCCCGGCGCTGATCCTGTTCGCCGGCTGGCAAGCTGCTGCGCTAACGATCGGATTCGCCTGCGTGGCGCTCGCGCTGGCGATCGGCCCGCTGCGCACGCGCTACGACCGCGAGCTCGATCCAGCCGCGCCGATCTCGCTTGCCTCGGCGCTTGCCCCGGTGGCCCTGGTGCTGCGCGAGCCGCGGCTGCGCGAGATGGCGCTCACCTCGTTCCTGTACGGCGGCGCGCAGATTACCCTGGTGACCTACCTGGTGACCTTCCTCACCGAGGTCTTTGCCATGACACTGGTGCTCGCAGGGTTGGTGATGGCGGTCTCGCAGTTCGCGAGCGTCGCCGGGCGCGTGCTCTGGGGCATGGCCGCCGACCGGCTGCTCAAGCGTCGCACGATGCTCGGCCTGCTTGGCCTGGGCATGGGCCTTGCCGCCCTGCTGACGCTGGCCGCGGGACCCGACTGGCCGACCTGGCTGCTGTTCGCGTTCGCCGGCTTCTTCGGCGCCACCGCGGTCGGATGGAACGGCGTGTACCTCGCAGAGGTCGCACACCTCGCGCCGCCGGGCCAGATCGGCGCGGCCACCGGCGGCTGCCTGTTCTTCACCTTCCTCGGCGTCGTGGTGTCGCCGCTGGTGTTCAATCTTGTGCTCGGGATCGCGGACAGCTACGCGGTGGCGTATGCGGTGTTCGGTTTTCCCGCGATTGCCATCGGCACGCGTCTGCTCATCGCCAAGGCGCCCGCCGCAGTGCGCGCCGCGGGCTAGAATCCCGCGCCATGGCAAGCGTTCCCCAGGGCTTCCAGCCGCTCGCGCGCCTGAGCCCGTTCATCGAACTGATCGGCCCGGTGTTCGAGCGGCGCCGGGAGGACGGGGTGTCGCTCGGCCTGCACGTCGCGCCGAAGCACGCCAACCGGCGCGGCATGTGCCACGGCGGTGTGCTCGCGTCGCTCGCCGACATCGCGCTCGGCTACGCGGTCGCGGCAAGCACCGGCGGCAAGGTCGCGATGGTCACCGCGAGCCTGACGATCGACTACGCCGGCTCGGCGAAGGTCGGCGAGTGGATCGAGTCCGAGGTCGAAGTGCAGCGCACCGGCTCGCGGCTCGCCTTCGCCAACTGCTATCTCGTCGCGGCCGGCAAGCGCGTGGTGCGCGCGAGCGCGATCTTCGCGGTCGCCTCGAAGGCGGGGTGACGGGCGCGGCCTTGCCGCGAGGCTCACGGCGCCTTCGCGCCGAGCACCCTGCCTGCCCGGCGCACGTCCGCAGGCTTGACCCACAGGATCGCCCCCCAGCGCCCGCTTCCCGCCGAGAGCGCATCGACTGCCGTGACGTTGATGCCGGCCCCGGCAAGCTTCTCCAGGTTCTGCGCGAGCGCCCCGGGGCGATCCTTGCCTTGGATCAGGAACCCGGATTTCTTCGGCTCGAAGCCGAGGCCCACCCGTTTCGCCGCGCGCGTCATCTTGCGCGAGTCGTCCGGCACGACATCGATCTGGGCGCGGCGGCCGTGAGGGAAGCCGGTGCAGGCAAGCAGGTTGACCCCCGCACTGACCAGGGTCGAGAGTACCCTGAACGTCTGCCCCGGGCGATCGGCCACGACGATCGAGAAGTAATCCACCTTGCGAACCTTGTCTCGCATGATCCTGCGCCGCCGCGCTCGAAGAGCCGATCGGCTGCGTTCCATGAGCGTACCACCGCCGCCAGCGTTGGCAACAGCTACGCGTGCGCGCGCTGCGTCGGGCGCATGAAGCGCCTTCCCGCATAGGCAGGCACGAGCGCGCGCCACCGGGCATGCCCGCCAACCTCACCCCGGAGTACAAGGCGGCCGAAGCGGCGTTTCGCAAGGCGCGCGAGCCGCGCGAGCGGCTCGAGCACCTGCGCGAGATGCTGCGGGTGATCCCCAAGCACAAGGGCACCGACCACCTCCAGGCCGACATCAAGCGGCGCATCAAGGACATCGCCGAGGCGCTGGAGGCCCCGAGCAAGGGCGGCGCCCGCGGCGCTCCGGCGCTCGTGGTGCGCCCCGAGGGCGCCGCCCAGATCGCGCTCGTGGGGCCGCCGAACACGGGCAAATCCGCGCTGCACGCCCGGCTCACCGGCTCGCACGTCGAGCCCGCGCCATACCCTTTCGCAACGCAGTATCCCCGGCCCGGGATGATGCCGTACGAAGACGTGCGCTTTCAGCTCGTCGACCTGCCGCCGGTATCACGCGAGCACCCGTTGCCGTGGCTCGCGAGCACGCTCCAGTCGGCGGATGCCTGCCTGCTGGTGCTCGACCTGGGCGAGCCCGCCTGCGTCGAGCAGCTCGCGGAGGTGAGCGCGATGCTGCGCGAGCGGCGAGTCGCGCTTACCGATCGCTGGGAGCCGGCCTTGGAGTCGGCATCGAAAGGCGAGGGCGACGACGATCCGTTCACGCTGCGCCTGCCCGCATTGCTCATCGCGAACAAGGCCGACCAGCTCGATGACCCGGCATCGGAGCTCAGGGCCTTTCTCGATCTCAGCGGCGCGCGTTTTCCCGCGTTCGCAGTCTCGGCAAGCACCGGCCAGGGCTTAGGGGAGATCGGGCCGTGGCTCTTCAGGCATCTGGGGATCGTCCGGGTCTACACCAAGGCGCCGGGCAAGCCGCCCGATCACGAGCGGCCGTTCACCCTGCGCCGTGGCGATACCGTGGCCCAGCTCGCGCGCCTGGTGCACAAGGATCTCGCGCAATCGCTGCGTTACGCGCGCGTCTGGGGCGGCGCGGGATTCGACGGCAGACACGTCGGGCGCGACCACGTGCTCACCGACGGCGAAGTCGTAGAGCTGGCGGTCTAGGGAAACAACTCGGGCCGCCGCGTCCGGGCCATTGCCCGGCCTACAATGCCGGCTCCATGTCGATGAGCCGGGAAGTGATTCTGGTGCCCGGCCTGTGGATGGCCGGCTTCGCGATGTTGCGGCTCGGCGCGCACTTGTCGCGCTCAGGCCTGCGCTGCCACACCTTCGGCTATTCGGGGCGCGCGCGGCCGCTCGCGGCGCACGCCGAGCGCCTCGCGCGCTTTGCGCGCAGCATCGGGCCGGCCGGCTACGTCGCTCACAGCCTCGGCGGCCTGGCGGTGCTCGAGATGCTCGAGGCCGAACGCTCGCTCGAGGTTGGCGCGGTCGTGCTGCTCGGCGCGCCGGCGCGAGGCAGCCTGTCAGGGCGGCGCCTGGCACGCGCCGGCATCGGCCGCTGGATGCTCGGCGAGAGCGCGCCGCTGTGGGAGGAGGGCCGCCGCGCACGCTGGACGCGGCCCGAGCCGCTCGGGGTGATCGCCGGCACGCTGCCGATCGGGCTTGGCCTTTTGCTCGGATCCCTGCCCGGCGCGAACGACGGCGTGGTGCGGGTCGAGGAGACCGAAGTCGAGGGCATGCGCGAGCGCCTGCTCTTGCCGGTGAGCCATTCCGCGATGCTGTTGTCCGCGCGCGTCGCGGCGCAGTGCGCCGCGTTCCTGCGCGCCGGGCGCTTCGATGCGCTCGCTCGCTAGGCGCGCGTTCGGCGCCGGGCTGCTCGCGCTCGCCGCGGGCTGCGGCTCGCTCGGCTATTACGCGCAGGCGGTGCATGGGCATTTCGCGCTGACGGGCGCCGCGCGGCCGCTCGAGCAATGGCTCGCCGACCCGTCTACGCCGCAGGCGCTGCGCGAGCAGCTCGAGCTCGCGCGAAGCCTGCGCGCCTTCGCCACGCGCGAGCTCGCCCTGCCGGACAACGCGAGCTACACGCGCTACGCCGAGCTGGGCCGGCCCTACGCGGTGTGGAACGTGTTCGCCGCCGCCGAGTTCTCGGTCGAGGCGCGGCGCGAATGCTTCGTCTTCGCGGGCTGCGTCGGCTACCGCGGCTTCTTCGCCCAGGAAGACGCTCTCGCCTATGCCGCGCGCCTGCGCCGCGAGCACTACGACGTGTTCGTGGGCGGCGTGCCGGCCTACTCGACCCTGGGCTGGTTCGACGATCCGCTGCTCTCGAGCTTCATCGGCTACCCGGAGACCGAGCTCGCGCGGCTGCTGTTCCACGAGCTTGCGCACCAGGTCGCGTACGCGAAAGACGACACCACCTTCAACGAGTCCTTCGCCGTGGCGCTCGAGGAGGAAGGCGTGCGCCGCTGGCTGGCGGCCACGGGCCGCGGCGCCGAGCTCGCCGCATTTCGGCGTGCGCAGGAGCGCCGCGGCGAGCTTGCCGAACTGATCGAGGAGGCGCGCGTGCGGCTCGCAACGCTGTACGCGCGGCCGATGGCCCCGCAGGCCATGCGCGCGGCGAAGCGCGCGGAATTCGAGCGCCTGAACGAGCGCTACGCCGCGCTCAGGACCGCATGGGGCGGCTTCGCGGGCTACGACCGCCTGTTCGCCGAGCCGCCCAACAACGCGCTGCTCGTCTCGATCTCGACCTACACGCAGCTCGTGCCCTCGTTCCGGCGGCTGCTGGAGCAGGCGAAAGGCGAGCTGCCGGAGTTCTACGCGCGCGTGCGCTCGCTCGCGGGCGAGCCGCGCGAGCAGCGCCGCGCCGCGCTCGAAGCGCTTGCCATGCGCTGAGACCGCTCAGCTCGGGTTCACCCCGGCGCTGCATTCGCCGGTGTTGTAATGCGGAGCTAGCGCGCGGTCCAGCCCAGGTCCATCGTCAGCGCCGCGCCGGTGATCACGCCGGCCGCCTCGCTGCACAGGTAGGCGACGAACGCGGCGACCTCCGCCGGCTCGATCAGGCGCTTCACCGCCGCCGGCGCAAGCATGATCTTCTCGATCACCTCCTCGGGCGACATCCTGTTCGCCTTTGCCTGGTCGGCGATCTGGCTGTCGACCAGCGGCGTGCGCACGTAGGCCGGGCAGATCGCGTTGACCGTGATGCCGGCCTCGCCGCCTTCGAGCGCGGCGGTGCGCGTGAGCCCGATCAGGCCATGCTTGGCGGAGATATAGGCGGCCTTGAACGGCGAGGCGACCAGCGCGTGGATCGACGCGATGTTCACCACGCGGCCCCATTTCTGCTTCTTCATCGACGGCCAGCAGTAGCGCGTGAGCAGGAACGGCGCGGTCAGCATCAGTGCCAGCATGCGCTCCCACTGGTCCTCGGGAAACTCCTCGATCGGCGAGACGTGCTGGAAGCCGGCGTTGTTGACGAGGACGTGCACGCTGCCGTGCGCCTTGAGCGCTTGGTCGACCAGCGCGCGGCAGCCGGCGCGCTGCGTCAGGTCGGCGGCGACGAAGGTGCCGCGGAGGCGCCCGGCATGCGTTGCGCCCGCCTCGGCGTTGACGTCGGCGAGGACCACCTTCGCGCCGTCGGCGGCGAGGCGCTCGGCGCACGCGAGTCCGATGCCGCTCGCGGCGCCGGTGACGATGGCGATCTTTCCTGCGAGGTCTTTTGCCATGTCAGTGGATGTGCATTGCGTGCAGCGCGCCGCTCACGAGATCGGCATGTTGATCCACTTGTCGTAGCCCGGCCGCGCGAGCAGGCGCCTGTGCCAGGCGACGAGGTTCGGATGCGCCGGCCGCTCGATCGGCAGCTTGAGCCACACGTGCACGAAGCAGCCGAGCGGGATGTCGCCCATGGTGAGCGCATCGCCGGCGAGGAACGCGCGCCCCGCGAGCACGGCGTCGACGATGCCGAAGAGCTCGCCGCACTTCTTCACGCCTTCGGCCACCGCCTTCATGTCGCGCTTCTCGGGGGGCGTGCGCACCAGGTTCCAGAACACCGGCCGGTAGAGCGAGGCGAAGGTCGAGGTGGTCCAGTCCATCCAGCGATCGGCATCGGCGCGGATGCGCAGATCCTTCGGCCAGAGCGTGCCCTCGCCGTGCTTCGCGGCGAGGTAGCGTACGATGGCGTGCGACTCCCAGAGCACGAAGCCCTCGTCCTCGATCGTCGGCACGAGGCCGTTCGGGTTGAGCTTGCGGTACTCGGGCGTGTTGACCACGCCGTACTGCATGCCGGCGTCGATGCGCTCGAACGCGAGGCCGAGCTCCTCGCAGCACCACAGCACCTTCTTCACGTTGACCGAGTTGGCCCGGCCCCAGATCTTGAGCATCTCTGTCTTCCCCCGTCGCGATGCGGCTCGTTCTGAAAGTAAGGTGCTGCCGTGCGGCGCGCAGCGACGCTCCGCAGCACAGCGTTGTTGTTACATTCCTACGGCCTGGCCGTCGCGGCGCGGGTCGCTCGCGGCGAAGTAGCCGCCTTCGAGCTTCCAGATGAGCTGCGCGCTGCCGAACTGGTTGTAGTCGTCGTGCAGCGCGACGATCTTGTGGCCGCGGCGCGCAAGCTCTTCGAGCGTCGCCTTGGGAAAGCCGCCCTCGGCGCTCACGTCCATGCCCTGCACCCAGCGAAAGCGCGGCCCGTCGCACGCCGTCTGCGGGTTCTGGCCATAGTCGGCGATCCGCACCATCACCTGCGTGTGGCCCTGCGGCTGCATGGTGCCGCCCATCACGCCGAAGCTCATCACCGGCTTGCCCTCCCGCGTGACGAAGCCCGGAATGATGGTTTGGTAGGGGCGCTTGCCCGGCCCGACGCGGTTCGGATGGCCCTCCTTCAGCACGAAGGTGGCGCCGCGGTTCTGCAGCGAAATGCCGGTGCCCGGCACCACCACGCCCGAGCCGAAGCCCATGTAGTTCGACTGGATCATCGAGATCATCATGCCCGAGGCATCCGCCGCGCTGAGGTACACGGTGCCGCCCTTGGGCGGGGTGCCGGCGGCGAAGGGCTGCGCTTTCCTAGGGTCGATCAGCTTCGCGCGCGACTTGAGATAGCCCTTGTCGAGCATTTGCTGCGGCGGGAAGGACATGTAGTCGATGTCGGCGACGTAGGCGAGGGCGTCGGCGAAGGCGAGCTTCAGCGCCTCGATCTGAAGATGAACGCTGTCGGCCGAGTCGACCGGGTGGCTCGCGAGCTCGAAGTGCTCGAGGATGCCGAGCGCCACGAGCGCCACGATGCCCTGGCCGTTCGGCGGCAGCTCGTGCAGCGTATAGCCGCGGTAGTCCATGGTGAGCGTCTCGACCCAGTCCGGGCGGTGCGCGGCGAGATCGGAAGCCTTCATCACGGCGCCGTGCTTGCCTGCGTGCGCCGCCAGCTTTTCGGCGAGCTCGCCCTGGTAGAAGGCCTCGCCCTTCGTGAGCGCGATTCTCTCGAGCGACGCGGCATGATCGGGCAAGCGGAACAACTGCCCGGGCGCGGGCGGATTGCCGCCGGGTAGGAACGCCTCGGCGAAGCCCGGCTGGGGCTTGAGCTCGGCGGTCTGCTGCGCCCACTGGCGCGCAATCGTCGGCGAGACGAGAAAGCCCTCGCGCCCGTAGCGCATAGCCGGCTCGAACAGTTTTTCGAAGGGGAGCTTGCCGAAGCGCTCCGAGAGCGCTCGCCACGCCGACACGCAGCCCGGCACGCTGACGCTGTTCCAGCCGCGCACCGGTACGCTCGTCTGGCCGGAGAAAAACTCCGGCGTCCAGAGCGCAGGCGAGCGCCCCGAGGCGTTCAGCCCGTGGAGCTTCGTTCCGTCCCAGACGATGGCGTAGGCATCGGAACCGATGCCGTTCGAGACCGGCTCGACCAGCGTGAGCGTGATGGCGGCCGCGAGCGCCGCGTCGACCGCGCTGCCGCCGGCGGCGAGCATGCCAAGTCCCGCCTGCGCGGCGAGCGGCTGCGAGGTGGCGACCGCGTTGGCCGCGAGCAGCGGCTTGCGCGGCCACGCATAGGGAAAATCCCAGGAGTACGGGCGCTTCATCGGGGACTCGTTCGAACGGGGAGCCCCATTGTACGGCGCGGCGCGCGCCGCGCCGCGCTCAGGCTGGCGCAGTTTCGAAGTCGAGCACCACGCGGCCGAGCACGCGTCCGGCCTTGAGCTCCTCGAGCGAGCGGTTTACTTCGTCGGCCGGGCGCGTCTCCACCGGCATCGGCTTGATCCTGCGCTTTTTCGCCAGCGCGACGACCTCCTTCAGCTCCTGCAGGCTGCCGACGTAGGAACCCTGGATGCCGATGGCGCGCTGGGCGATCGGCGGCAGCGGGTGCGTGAGCTCGCCGCCGAACAGGCCGCACAGCACGTAGCGCCCACCCTTTCTCAGGGCGGC
>Ga0214472_10008858_pt1 | contig 10505 bp, 5 predicted proteins | sample RVTome_6_FD_207662 | JGI IMG/M metagenome (GOLD analysis project Ga0214472, IMG submission 207662) | Soil microbial communities from uranium-contaminated site in the Upper Colorado River Basin, Wyoming, United States - RVT140D175 | ecosystem: Environmental > Terrestrial > Soil > Contaminated >...
GAGACAGTGGAATGCCGATCCCTGCGGCGCCGTCACGGCGCCCGGCCTGGAGCCGGGCAGCGCCGAGTTCTTCCGGAAGGTCGAGATCGAGCGATACGAGACCTACGCCCCGTGGCTGAAGGACGCCGTCGACTTCCCCGCGTTCGCCGGCCTGCGTGTGCTCGAGATTGGTCCCGGGCTGGGGACGGACCACCTCCAGATCGCCCGCGCCGGTGGTCGAACCTGCGCCATCGACCTCACGGTCGCGCACCTTCAGCTCACACGCCGACGCTTCGCGCTGGAGGGGCTCGTCACCCGGCTCACGCGCGGCGACGCCGAACGGCTGCCGTTCGCCGACGCCTCCTTCGACGCGGTCTACTCCTTCGGCGTCCTGCACCACACGCCGGACACCCAGGCGGCGATCGACGAGGTGCGCCGCGTGCTGCGGCCGGGCGGCTTCGCCGTCGTCGGCCTCTACCACCGGCACTCCGCTTTCTACTGGATCTCCACGATGCTCTGCCGCGGTGTACGGCGGGGCGAGCTGTGGAAGAAGGGCTATCGGCGGCTGATGGCCGGCATCGAGCACGGCTCGGACACCTCGGGCGCCGTCCCCCTCGTCAAGGTCCTGAGCCGGCGTCAGTGCCGCCGAATGTTCTCGGGGTATACGAGCGTCGACGTGCGCTCCGACCACATCGACCACAGCCACGTCTTTCCCTCGCGCGCCCCGTCCGTCGGCGAGCGGCGTCGCCGCCTCGAGAAGTGGGCCGGCTACTGGGGCTGGTACCTGACGATCCGCGCGCGTCGGTGATAATAGCTCCTCATGTGCGGGATCGTCGGTTGGTTGTCGACCTCGGCGGCGCACCCGACCGATGGCAACGTGCTCGCCCGCATGCGCGACACCATGGTCCACCGCGGGCCCGACGGGGAGGGCCTGTGGTTGGCGCCCGGGCGCGAGGTGGCGCTCGCCTTCCGCCGGCTCGCGATCGTCGACCTCTCCACAACCGCCAACCAGCCGATGACCAACGAGGACGGCACGGTCCAGGTGGTCTTCAACGGTGAGATCTACAACCATCTGGCGCTCCGGAAGGAGCTGCTGGAGAAGGGGCACCGCTTCAAGACCGACCACTCCGACACCGAGGTGATCGTCCACGGCTACGAGGAGTGGGGCGAGGCGGTCGTCGAACGCCTCGCCGGGATGTTCGCGATTGGGATCTGGGACGCCTCGCGGAGGAGGCTCTTCCTCGCGCGCGACCGCATCGGCATCAAGCCGCTCTATTTCTCGTGGACCAGGCACGCCTTCGTGTTCGCCTCGGAGATCAAGGCGCTGCTTGCGCACCCCGAAGTCGAGGCCGACGTCGAGCCGCGCTCCGTCTATCACTACCTCTCGTTCCTGACGACGCCGGCCCCACTCACGATGTTCCGCAGCATCTTCAAGATGCCCGCCGGCTGCCGCGCGATCGTGAAGTCCGACGGCAGCATGAAGGCCGAGGTCTACTGGGACGCGCTCCCCGGCCGCGGCGACGACCTCCCGGAGCTGCGCCGCCTCAGCGGCAAGGCGCTCCGCGAGTACGCCGTTCGGCGCACGCAGGAGCTGTTCGCCGCCGCCGTCGAAAAGCGGCTGATGTCGGACGTGCCCTTCGGCGTCCTGCTCTCGGGTGGGATCGACTCCTCGGCCAACGTGGCGGTGATGTCGGAGCTGATGGATCGGCCCGTGCGTACCTTCACCGTCGGCTTCTCCGACCACGAGCACCTGAACGAGCTCGACTGGGCGCGTCGCGTCGCGAAGCACTTCAAGACAGACCACCACGAGGTGATGGTCGACGAGAAGGCGATGCGCGAGTATCTGCCCTCGCTCGTCTTCTCGCAGGACGAGCCGATCGCGGACTGGGTCTGCATCCCGCTCTACTTCGTCTCGAAGCTCGTGCGTGACAGCGGCACGATCGTCGTACAGGTGGGCGAGGGCAGCGACGAGCAGTTCTCCGGCTACAAGTCCTACATGATGTACCTCGACATGTACCGTCGCTATTGGCGGCCGTTCTCGCGGCTGCCGCGGGCGGCGCGGGGAGCCGCGGCGGCCGTGGCGCGCGGCCTCTTCGGTGTCACCGACACCCGAGACAACTACCTCGACCTCGTCGACCGGGCCGGCCGCGATCGCGAGCCCTTCTGGAGCGGCGCCATGGTTTTCCCGGAATCGCGGAAGGCGCGGCTCGTCGATCGCAGCCGGCTCGAACCACTCGCGGTTCCCTCGGAGATGGCGGGCTCGGGCCTGCTGCCGGAAGCCTTCGGCCGGGCCGACAGCTACGAGATCGTGCGCTCCTTCTTCGACACGATCGACAAGGCGGCGCCGGGCACCGACGTCCTCACCCGGATGATCTACTCGGAGTTCAAGCTGCGGCTGCCGGAGCTGCTGCTGATGCGGGTCGACAAGATCGGCATGTCGGTCTCGATCGAGCCGCGCGTGCCGTTCCTCGACCACCTGCTGGTCGAGCTCACGATGAACTTGCCGATGGAGCTGAAGGTCGAGGGAGGCGTCGCGAAGTCGCTCTTCAAGGAAGCGGTGCGGGGAGTGCTCCCCGACGACGTGATCGACCGGCCCAAGATGGGCTTCGGGGCGCCGATGGTGGAGTGGCTGCGCGGGCCGTTCGGCGCGGCGATGCGGGCCGAGCTCCTGTCGAGCCGCTTCTTCGATCGCTTCCCCGCGCGCCGTCAGGTAGTCGTCGACATGCTTGACCGTCACCGCGCGGGCCGCGCCGAGTTCGCGCTCTACGTCTGGACGATCTACAACGCCGTGGCCTGGTTCGACTACTGGATCGACAAGGGCCGCGAGGTGCGGGTGGCCTGACGCCGGCTCAGGCCTCGAGCAGCGCGTCCGCGACGCGCTCCGAGGCCTTCCCGTCCCAGAGCGCTGGACAGGCCAGCGCGGCGCCCGACGCACGCCGCTGCATGGCCTCGTCGAGGTCGGCGCGCAGACGGTGGATCGTGGTGAGGCGGTTCGAGCCCTGGCTGATCGTCACTGGCCGCTCGGTGTTCGGGCGCAGCGTCAGGCACGGCACGCGCAGGAAGGTGGTCTCCTCCTGCAGGCCTCCCGAATCGGTCAGCACGCAGGCCGCCCCGTCGGCGAGGCCGATGCTGTCCAGGTAGCCGACGGGCTCGACGAGCTTCACGCCGCCTCCGCCGGTGAGCGTCTCGAGGAGACCGAAAGCCGACAGGCGCTGGCGGGTCCTCGGGTGGACGGGGAACACGACCGGCGTGCGGCGCGAGACGTCGAGCAGGCACGCCACGATCGCGGCGAGCGACTCGCGCTCGTCGACGTTGGACGGTCGGTGCAGCGTCACGTACACGTAGCGCCGCGGCTCGACCCCCAGGCGCCGGGGAGCCTCGCCGGCGCGCGCCCGCTCGAGGTTCGCAGCCAGCGTGTCGATCATCACGTTGCCGACCTGGCGGATTCGCTCCGCCGGAACTCCTTCGCGCCGCAGGTTCTCGTCCGCATCCGCGCTCGGGGTGAGCAGCAGGTCGGCGAGCGCGTCGGTCACGAGCCGGTTGATCTCCTCGGGCATGCCGCGGTCGAACGAGCGCAGCCCCGCCTCGACGTGGGCGGTCCTCACCCCGATCTTCGCGGCCACCAGCGTCGCGGCCATCGTCGAGTTGACGTCGCCCACGACCACCAGCCAGTCGGGCCGGAACGCCTCGATCACGGGCTCGAAACGCAGCATGATCTCCGCCGTCTGTGCGGCGTGGCTGCCCGAGCCCACCTGCAGGTTCTCGTCGGGCGGGGCGATCCCGAGCTCGTCGAAGAACACCTGCGACATGGCTGCGTCGTAGTGCTGGCCGGTGTGGACGAGTCGCTGCTCGAAGCGGCCGTTGCGCGCGGCCATCGCGCGCATGACCGGGGCGACCTTCATGAAGTTCGGCCGCGCCCCCACGACGTGCAAGACCTTCAGTGTGGATCTGTGGACCACGAGGCTCCTTGGAAGCGGACGATTATAGGGCCCCGCCTGGCGCGTGCCGAAGCGCGGCTTCCAGGATGCCAAGGTAACGCGAAGCCAGCCGGCGCCGGTCGAAGTGCTCCGCGACGTAGGCGCGGCCCCGCGAGGCGAGCGCGGCGCGCAGCGCCGGATCGGCGGCGAGCCGTGTGACCGCCGCCGCGAGGGCCCCCACGTCCTCCGGCGGCACCACGAGCGCCGCGCCCGAGGCGGCGAGGATTTCCGCGGCCTCGCCTTCGAGCGAAGCGAGGATGGGCCGTCCGCAGGCGAGGATCTCGAACATCTTCGACGGTATGAACGAGCGGAATAGCGGCACCGCGCGCAGCGGCACCAGGCACACGTCGGCGGCGCGGTAGAGCGCCGGCACGTCCTCGCGCGGCACAGCCTCCCGGAAGCTGACATTCCCCAGCCGCAACGCGCGGGCACGCTCCACGAGCGCGGCCTTCTCGGCTCCCTCGCCCACGAAGAGGAAGTGGATCCGCGGGTCCTGTTGCAGGCGTGCCGCCACCTCGAGGATGCGGGCGAGCGCGTGGCTGATGCCGTGGGCGCCGCAGTAGAGCACCAGCAGCTTGTCCGCCAGCCCGAGCCGGGCTCGCAGGGCTTCTTCCGCCGGTCCCGGCTGGAACGCTGCGAGGTCCACCCCGTTTGGGACGACGTGCAGCTTGGCGTGATCGATGCCGCGCCGGGTGATGTCGTCGGCGAAGGCACGGGTCACCGTCACGACGACGCGAGCTTGGCGGTACAGGAACAGCTCGAGCCGCTCGAGGAGCACGATCACGAGGCGGTTTCGGATCACCCCGAGGTCGACGAAGATCGCGGGCCAGAGGTCTCTCACCTCGATGACGTAGGGCACCCCCAGGCGGCGCGAGATCGCGAGTGCCGAGACCGCGGCGAACAGCGTGGGCGAGGAGGCGACGATCACGTCGGTACCGCGCAGGTAGGGCGTCGCCTGGAGGACGGACTCGACCATGAAGACGAGGTGGCCGAGGGTGCGCTTCGCGAAGCCGTGGTTGGGAGTGGCGTAGGTGCGGCAGCGAAGAATCCGCAGGCCGTGGGCCTCTTCGATCTGGAACGAGCGGCCGCGGTAGGTCTCGGGAACGATGCCGGTCGGGTGGTTCGGAAAGTTGGTCACGACTGTGACGTCGTGACCGAGGGCCACCCATTCGCGGCCCATCTCGACGAGGCGCGCGCTCGGGGCTCCCGGTTCCGGCCAGAAGTAGTGGCTGACGAGCGCGATTCTCACGAGCCGCCTCCGACCCGAAGAGGTCTTCGGCTCCGGCGCGGGACGGGTCGCCCCGCGACTTCGGCGCCTGTGGGCTCGATTCGCAGCGAGACGCCGCTTCGCGCCAGCACGTAACCGAACTCGCGTCCAGGGCCCTTGTGGAGTGCCAGCACAGGGCAGTCCAGGCGCTCGCCGAAGCGTGGGGCGTAGTGACCGGCCTCGGCGACCAGCGTTCCCCCGAAGGATCGCAGCGACAGCGTGAGACCCTCCGTCTCGACCAGAGCCGCGTCTGTTCCCTCGAGACGCAAGCGCGCTCCGGGAGGAAAGCGCACCCGCGAGACGGCGGTCACAGGCTCGGAGGACTCGACCGTGTCCCACACCGCAAGGGCGGCCGGAGCGACGAGTTCCAGCTCCCGGAAGTGGACGGGGCGTCCCGCCAGCCGGCGGTAGCCGTCGTGCCATCCCGAGACCTGGATCCCCACCGCGCCAACCCGCGCCACGACCTCGCGCGGGTGCCCCCGGCGGCCTACGCGGAAGGCCCCGAAGAACTCGGCTTGATCGGCGCCGGCGATCTCGACCGTGTTGTGCGCCCGGGTCGAGCGCACCCAGTCCCGCTCGGCGCCCGCCTCGTAGCTGGAGGTGCCACCGTCCACTACCACCCGCTTCCCGTCGAGGCTCAGCTCGTACGAGAAGATGTCGCCGTGGGCGTGCGCCGGCAGGTAGTCGGGCCCGATCGGACCGGCGTCCACGAAGAGCGCGTCGTTTCCATCGCGCCAGACGTGGTATCCCGTCTTGGGGAAGGACCCTGAGCCGAAGCCCGCCGTCTCGAGGCCGAGCCGCGCGGCGTACTCCAGAATCGCGCCCGGCTCGGGAGCGATGCCAAGCGCGGCGTCGCCAAAGAGGGTGATCTCGCCGTCGGGGTGACGCATCGCGGCGAGGAAGCGGAGGATGCCGGGCAGGCGCTCCTCGATGCGCAGCCGCCTCTCGTCGGCCTCGGGGAGGACGTTCATCAGGTCGAGCAGGCCATGGGCGAGCCGTGCGTGGTACATCGGCGAGCGCTCGACGTGGCCGCCGTCGAGCAGGAACTGCTCGCCCAGCTCCGCGTCGAGTACGGCGTTGGCGCGCCGCTCCCAGCGTCCGACGGCGGGCCCGCGGAGGCATGCAGCCAGCAGCTTCAGGGTGATCGCGCTCTCGAGCAGGTGGTTGCCGCGCAGGTGATACTCGAGCGTGTCGGCGAGGCAGTCGGCCTGGGCCTCGACCGAGGCGAGCAGTCGGCTTCGCTGCGCGTCGGACCATCCCGCGGCGGACGCGAGAGTGGCCCAGCGGCGCAGCCGCAGGCTGAGCGGATACGGCATCCACCCTGGCCGCCGTGCACTCGGCGGGTAGCGCTCGATCCAGTCGAGCACGAGGCGCCGCTGCTCGTCGCCGGGCAGCGCCTCGAGCCAGGCGAAGTAGTGGAGGTTGAAGAGCCACAGCAGAGGCGCTTCGGGCTCCCAGCCCGGGGGATCCCCGACCGTCAGGGTGCGTCCAACCGCGGTGAACTGCCCTCCCTCGAGCCGCGTGCCACCGGAGTGCGGAAGGAAAGACGTGCGAGCGCGCCCGGCCCACTCGAGGCCGCCTGCCGGGTGACGGTAGCGCCCGAAGCGCCGGGCCCCGCGCGTCGCTCGGTGGACCAGATTGCGAGCTGCCTGGCGTGGGCCGAGGTGGTAGATCGCGGCCGCATACCGCACGAGCGCGCTCATCGAGGGTGGACAGTATACTCGCGTGATCGATGCGGGCTCGACTCGTGCCGTCGCGGGGCGGAGCAGTTGTCTTCGTCGGTGCGCTGGGCGTGGTCCTGGCGTTCGTGCTCGCCTCCGAAAGCGCCCGCGTGCCGATGCGCACGCCGCTTGTCCCCCGGGTGGCGCGCGGCGAGCCGATCACGATCCCGCTCGAGGGACGCGAGAGCCGTCGCGGCAGCCGGCTTTTTCGCCTGACGCTGAGCCTGACCGACCCCGTGGCGCTGGCGCGTCACGAGGAGCTGTGGCTCTTCCTTTCGAGCTCCACGACGCGCCGACGCCTCGTCGGCGCCGAGCTCCGGGTGCGCGGCGCGGAATGTGCCCTCACCGCGTCCGGCCGGGACGACCTGAGGCAGGATCAGCCCACGGTGTTCGTGCGTTCGCCCGCGTGCTCCAACCCGGGTGATCTCGCGGCCGGTGCGGCCCTCGACCTGACGGTCGAGGTGAAGGGCGACGGTGCGCTCTCCCTCCTGGGCTCTAAACCGCTGATGGGCGCGGAGCCGGGCAAAGTCCAGGTACCGCCCTTCGGCGCGAGGCCGGCGGTTCTCGACGTCCGCGGCCACTTCGTCTGGTACCCGGAGACGGCGCCCCGCGTCGTCCTCCTGAATCACATGTGGCGCATCTCCCCGGACCTAGGCTGGCTCGCGGGGCTCGTGTGTGCCGGTGTCGGACTGGCCCTCGCCGGCTGTCTGGTGTTTCCGACACGGCCGCTCGCGGCACTGGCTCCGCCTTCCGGTGCCGCGATCCTTCGCGCGGGGGCGGGTGCGGCGCTCCTGGCCGGCAGCCTTGCGTTGCTCCACGCTGTCCTCGCGCCCCCGCTCAGCGGACCCGACGAGCCGTATCACCTGCTCGGCTTCGCCGAGCTGACGCAAGACCCGGCTCTCGCGAAGGACACCGTCGTGTGGATGGGGGAGACGCATCTCTGGCGCATCCGCCAGCAACCGGCGGAGCGTTTCCGCAGCATCGACGTCGGCGCGCCGTACGTCGTCGAGGATGACCAGCTGCGGCCGACGGAAGTCGCGATGCGCAGCGCCTTACTCGCGCGCCTGTGGGCGGCCGTCGGCCCGCCCCTTCGCGGAAAGCCGGCACCGCGCGTCCTACTCGCCCTGCGCCTGCTGAACACGTTCATCTTCGCGCTGGCCGTGGGAGTCGCGACGGCGTTCGCGGTCGCGACCGTGCCCGAGCCGTTTCCCCAGTGGCTGACCTTCACATTCCTGTTCGTGCCGTCGCTGCCGTTCTTCGCGATGCACGTTTCCGAGACGGCGCTGCTGTGCTCGATCTACGTGCTGCTCGGGACGGGCCTCGCCGTGATGTTTCTCGACGGTCCGCGTGCCCACTGGGCTGGGCTCCCCGTGGGCCTCGCCACGGGACTGATGCTCGCCGGCGGTCGCTCGCCGTGGCCGCTCGCGGTCATTGTGGCGGCCGCGTTGCTGGGTCGAGTCATGCTCGGGTCGTCTGCCCTTCCGGCCCCGCGACGGGGCGCGTTCGTCTTCTGGGCCGGCTTCGCTCTAGGGGCCGCCGCCTTCTACTCGCTGCTGAATGACGACTACGTCCGGATGGTGCGGGTCCACGCACGTTTTGTGCCGGCCTCGCTGCGGCCTGCGTCGGAGTGGCTCCTTGGCCACGGGGCCGCCCTCCTGGGTATCGTTGCGGGAGCCGGCCTCCTTGAGGCGGCTTCGCGCCCCTGGCGGGACGCCGTCGGCGAGAGGATGGCGCGATCCACACGAGGGCTCGCCCGGCGCGCGGGACCGGCTCTGGCGGTGCTGGTGCTCGTCTCGCTTGCGGCCTCACTGTTCATCGACTATCCCCAGCTCATTCGCGAGCCCCCGCATCCGCTCACGGCCCCGGAGCGAGTTGCAGCGGTGCTCGGCTCCATGGCCACGATGTTCCGCCTGAGCCAGCCGGACTTCCTCCTCGCCTCGTCCTTCTGGGTGGGCTTCGGGTGGCTGGACACGATGCCGAAGCCGCCCTTTCAAGCTCTCGTGGTGGCGCTGGTCGCGATCGCGGTCGTCGCCCTGTTCGCTCACGTCGGATGGCGCCAGCAGGTACGGCGGTTCCTCTGGCTGCTGATCCTGGGCGTCGGCAGCGTCGCCTCGCTCGTCCTCTATACCCTGACGACCCAAGGCCTACCGATGGCTCTCGGAGGTCGTTACCTCGTCGGCTGGTACGTGTGCGTCCTCGGTGTGATCGGGACGGCCCTCACCCTCGCCCACTCGTCACCGCAGGCGGGGCGCCCGGAGTCAGAGGCCACTTCCGGAACGGGGCGCGCTGCCCTGCTGCTCGTGGTCGCTGGTTCGATTCACGTCTACTGCCTCTGCTTCGTTCTGCAGCGCTACTTCTGACCCCGTTCATGACCTTCTGCACGCCTCTCCCCGCGAACCGTTCCCGAGCCGTGATCGCCCGCGGCGTTGGTGCTCTCAAGCTATGCGCTGATCTTTGACAGCCTACCGCTGCCCCCACCGACAACAGTGAGTCGTTCTCCAGTCTCGTTCACGCGCGCAACCCGGCGAATCTTCGACTTCGACTCATAGGCCAGTCGTTATTCGCGTTTGCGTCGGCAGCCGCAGTGGGGCTGGAGAGCGAGGTCCGTAGGGCGTGCCCGAGGCGCCGCGGGGGCGGCTGAGGGCTGTGGGACCCTGAGCTTCGTGGCGCGATAAGATCCTGTCAAAGGCGCAATAGGTCGAGGCCCCGTCTTCGTGATCCAGCATGGAGTGAGCCGCATGCCGAGCCTCATGAGTCATCTGACCACGCGTCTCAGCCCGAGGGACTGGGCGTCCGCGGCGCGATGGCCAGGGCCCTACTGGGGGGGCCTGGGAGTGGTCGTTCTTGCCTATTTCGTCAGCTTGGGTTGGTTTCTCGCGTCCACGGAAGGCCTGCCGTACGTCCTCGACAACAACGAGACGTTTTCCTCGCTGGTACACGCCAGGAACATCCTTCGTCTTGGTGTCCGAGAGACGTTTGGGTTGACGGATGAGGCCTATGGCCTCGAGCCGACCCAGCATCCCTATGTCTACACGCACGGGGGGAACTTCCCACGCTTCTATGCGCTTTTACTGTACGTACTGGGAGCTCGAACGGCCGAGGCGCAGATCGCGGTCACCACCTTCACGGTCGGGCTGATGGGGCTGCTGTTCGCGTACCACTATTTCAGTCGAGTCGCCAGCCCACTGTTCGCGCTCACGTACTGCCTGCTCCTGATGACCGACTACGTGATGCAGACACAGTGGCTGGTCAATACCTGGAGGACGTGGCATCACTTCTTCGTGTTCTCCAGCCTCCTCTGTGTACACGGTCTCGCGAGGAGGGGTCGTTTGCCACGATGGCTGGCGGCGGTCACGCTGTTGAATTTCGCCTGCCTCGCTTATTTTGAGTTCGTTTTCGCGACTTTTGTGACGCTCCTGGCCACAGTCTACGCAGGCCTGATTGGCAGGCGGCGGCCCCGCCGCGTTCTTCAAGGTTGGTTATTGATCGTCGGGGGAGCTGTGCTCGGTGCAGCTGTTCTGACTGCGCAATTGATCGGCTATCTCGGCTGGGATGGTTTCT
>Ga0214472_10008860_pt1 | contig 10504 bp, 3 predicted proteins | sample RVTome_6_FD_207662 | JGI IMG/M metagenome (GOLD analysis project Ga0214472, IMG submission 207662) | Soil microbial communities from uranium-contaminated site in the Upper Colorado River Basin, Wyoming, United States - RVT140D175 | ecosystem: Environmental > Terrestrial > Soil > Contaminated >...
ACGGGATCTTCGAATGTCTCGTGTTGGCTCAATTCGCGAACAGACATCCCTCCTGACGGTTGAGGTTGACATTGGCTTGTCAGCCCCATGGCATTTCTCAGAGAATGCCCGGTCGTTGCGAGCCGCCAAGCTCTCGGTTTCCGGTTGCTTGGCTGCTAAGCGATACGCAACCATCGCCCAATCAGATTGAAGCCGACCGACGACTCATTCCGGAGAACCGCTGGTCCCATCGCTATCGTTGTTGGGCGTTTTCGGGCCACCGGATCCGGTCCCACCAGTCACCTGCTGTTGATACTTCTCAACGGCACGCCCGTGACTCCACTCCGCCAGCTCTTCTTGGAGGCTGTCCGCCCAATCTCTGATCCGGTGTCCGAAGTAAAGGTTGATGACTCCAAGCACTGCGAGCAATGCCGTGCCCGCGCCGACAGCGATCTTCCACGGACCGTCCCAGCTGAACGTACTGAGTAGCGAAGCTATTAGGAGAAGACCAAACGTTGTCCACATGACCCCGTAAACGACTCGGCCCGCAAACCGACTGCTTCGGAGCTGAAGGACACGGAGGGGCTCAACTTTTGACCTCTCAACTTCTGCCTGGAGTCGTCGCCTCTCCTCCTCGTGCTGCGTTTCGACTTCTGCAAGGTGCTTCCGCACAGCAGAAGTCTCTCGGGCACTCACCTCTGACGCTTCCTTGGTTCTGGAGAGTTCCTCGCGAAGCTCGGCTTGGTGAGCCTCTCGGGCTCGCTTGAGGACCTCCTCGATCGTCCCAGATGTGAACACATCAGCATCGCCGAGTGTGTCATGCATCAGGGCTCTTCGTGCCTCGACGTCGTACCTAAGCGTGAAGTAGTCTTCATCGGAGAACGACCCCTGTGCGTCGAGGTGTTCGATCTGCTCCAAATAGCGACCCCACAGTTGCTCGCCCGGAAAGCTGTTGGCGTAGCAGTCGGCAATAAGCTGTTTGCGAGGGAGATCGGGAGCGAACAGTGGTTGTTTTAGCCAGGCAATGGTTCCCAATTCATGGTCCAACGCACAAATCGGCACTTGATCGCCCCTCGGTGACTCCCCAAAGAACTCTCGGCTCGCTCGCACAACACTGGTATTAGGCGTAGTGAAGATGGCCTTAGCCGTTTCAAGCTCTCGTCTGTCGGTCCCTCGTCTAGCTCGGTATATGGCCGTCAGGGAAGGAACGTCATTTAGCCTGGCTCCCTCAAACCGATAGCCCACGATACGCTGAAGTGTATCCTCCAAACGCACCTCGTCGACCGACAGTTCAGCCATAAGCTCGGGCGTTTCCTCGACGGCGATTCCTAGATCTTTGAATTCTTCCGCCAATCGTTCCGAGCGAACGTCCAACTCCGTGCTGGAGATCCCATTCTGAATGCAGTACTCCACCAGAGGTGGATAGGCATTAAGAGACGCAGTCTTTCTACTAAGGAAACGGAGCTGGCCGGCACTGCTGGTCATGACATTCTTGGTCTCAGTCAGGGTGTGGTCATAAACCGACAGACGACCCCCTAGACGAGCGATCAGATCGAGCAATTCAGTGGCTGCCTCTTTCGGAGCCTGACCCGAATAACCTAGGAGACCTATAAGGAAAGGCGTGTCAAGAAAGACCGTCAGGTCGCGGATCCTGCGCGATTGGGTCCCTGGATTAGGCAAATACATCGCTGACGCGAGCATGCTGCCTTTAACTGCGATCTCTAAGGAGCGGAAGTTCTCTGGGTCACGCTCAAACAAGTGTGCGACAAATTGGCCGATAGCGTACTCGTACTGATCTTCGGAAAGCACAACCGGCTGAAAGGACTCCCCTCTGATGGACGCCCTCAGAATGGGAATGCCTCGGTCAGCGACGTAATTGAGCAATGCGGTCTCCGCTTCGAGCGGGGAAGGCTCAAGATTGAATTCCTGACGAAGGAACTCAATAAAACTATCGCTCAGCGCTTGGATTGCTCGTGACGCATCGGCGCGTTTGCTGCCAAGGTCATAACTGGCGATACGCTTCGTGTGAATCCGATATACGTTGTTCGACCGTGTGACAAGATCTTCTTTTGCTGCTCGGCGGAGGATCGTCTTGATGACGTGTCGAGGTAGGAGAATCCCGAACTCTAGGGACATCAGGGACTGAACTTGGGTTTCGCTCACTACGTCTGACCTTCCGACAGACAGACAATGTGCAATCAGTGGAAGGAAGTTGTGTGTATAACTGACCCCGTACTCCTCCCAGTTAGCCGTGAGGACCGCGAATGCGACCATTGCTTGTGGGACTGCCGTCGAGCTATTCAAGGCACCGGCTCCTGAGATATATCGTATGCATTTCAGTCCACATCCAGAACGGATAGGTTGACGCGAGCACCGTCCCACACCGGTGGCTCAGAGATGCTTGGCAGCTCGTCGAGTGGGAGCAGGTCGTCTAGCTCTCGGTCGAGCACCTTGCGCCACTCATCTAATCCACCGGTCACCAGGATGGGGCCCATCGGGAGTCCGAGTTCCGAAGTTTCAGCCGGGAGATCGATCGACTCTTGGCCGACGATGAGCTCGGATCCTCGGCCGTCGGCAAGGTCGTTAAGGGCGCCGATGACCGAGTCGAAGGTGACGGTGTCCTGCCAGGTCTCTGAACCACGGACGGCGGTCAGGGCCAGGACAATGTCGCCGGCTTCCTCCGAATTGCCGTAGGCCTGGATCGACACGCTGGCCAACTCGCCGGCATCCTCTTCCGACGGCTCTACTGCATCGAGCAGCTTGGGCCGGTACGAGTTCAATAGTTCGTTCATGGCCACGGCCAATCGACTTCGCCTCTCTGCGATGAAGGCCGGGTAGCGCTCTACGGTCCGCAACTCAGGATCGAGTGAAACGAAATGCCGTGTCAGATCGTCGGGATCGAGTTCTTCGAAGTAGAGCGCCGGCGCTCGGTTGGTGATCTTCCGATTCGCCTTGTCCGAGATGAAAGCAAGGTTGGCGAGGTCGTTGATCTCGGCCTTCGTGTAAAGGTCCTTCAACCGGGACCGAGGATGGATGTGGTGGTATTCGACCGAGTACGAGCCGTCGTGGCTCAGGGCGACCGGGACGCCGTACCACCAGTCTGGGGCCTTGTTCCGACGTGCCGCCAAATAGCTCAGCAGGAAGTACGGACTGGTCGAACTCTTGCCGGCGAGGCTCGAAGCCGAAATCTCAGGACGATTCTGCAGGAGCCCGAGGTTGCGGTAGAGGTTGCCCAGCGGGTCCGACGAGCGCAGAGCGGACACGTCCTGCGCGATGACCGTGGCGGCAGAGGTGCTGAACCGACTCTGGATGAAGGCAACGAGGAGCCAATAGATAAGTTGGTCACTCTCCTCTTCGCCAAGCATCGACTCGCTTCTAGTGCCCAGGTAGTAGACCAATGGCACCAAGGCGTTGGCCGATGGGATCAGCGTGCTGTTATCGATCTCGACCTTGTCCTTCAGGAGAGTGACCGTGTGATGAAGACCCTTCTTAGTCGCCTCCCATGCAGTCTCCAAGCCTTCGATCTCCACGTTGGAAAAGCTCCCAGGACTCGTCGTCTCCGTGGCCAAAGCGGCGAGGCAGCGGACAAGAAAAGCCATATCGAGTGCGTGATAGTGCTGATCGCGACACCACTCCGCTCTCTCCTCCAGCTTGGCGACGACGCCTGGCCAGCGCGCCGACAAGGTCGCCAGAGCCAGGTCGGTCTCCTTGAGCGCCCTACCTCGTGAATTAACCCGCACAAAGATCTCCGTGACCTCCGGGTAGGGCATGTCGTCAAGGATCTCCAACCAGTAGGTGTATTTGGTGATCCTACGAACTTGATCGAGACGTGCGAAGAGATCCTCTTGGGAGAGACCGGATCCCTCAACCGCATTCTCCAGGTCAGCCACGAGCCTGAACGCGCTGACCTTGTCTGCCAGCAACTCGTGCACGCTGATCCATCGAGGATCCTTCTTGGTGGCGGCGCTCTCAATCTGGAACTTCTCGGTCAATACATTCATCACGACGCGCGCACGATCGTGCCCAGTGAAGACTCGGTGCAACGAAGTGAGACGCTGCTGCCCGTCGAGTAGATACAGAGGCTTAATCATCGATACGCCGGAGGCGCCGGTGCTCGAGAGGTCTTTCTCTGTCACCAGCTCGGTGGTTTCCCACAAGAGGATCGAGCCAGACGGATAGCCGCGGTAAAGCGAGTCAACCAATCCGGCGACCTGCGCCGGCTTCCACACGTAACTGCGTTGGATCTCCGGAAGCCGCAGCTCACCATGTGTGATTTGGAGCATCAGCTTTTCTATGGACGCAGTTCCGGTCTTCATCCCATCCCTTCCGATCCCCTAGACCCGACAACCGCCATCCAGCACACGAGGCGGACCTCATCCCTATCTATCTGTTGGATGTCGGGCGGAGACGTCGCCGGCTGGACACCTGACTCGACCAATAATGAATGGATGGCCCGGAGCTTGTCACCGTCGCTCGAGTCGGACGAGAGAATCTCTCTGACGCCTCGCTGAATCCTGGCCGGTGGTGAGGTGTTGAGTCGGAGCAAGAGGTCCTCCATGTCCTCGGGCGGCAGCGCTTCCGGATTCGAATAGAGCATCTCTGATGCCTGGCGCAGAGCCTTAGGAACCTCGGGAATCAGAGAGGTTCCGTCGGCCAGCCGGCTCCACTCCTGGAAGAGATCCTCACGCGCCGCCTCCCATGCCTCGAATGCCCCGTCGTACGCCTCAGGCGAGAGCTCCCTCGAAGTCTCCTCACTCTGAGGGTCGGCCACGATCAGAGAGGTCAGAGTGTCGTTGTAGATGATCGGCTTCCCGTCCTCCGTGCGATGGATCATCCACTCTGCGTCGGCGGGGACGAATCGGAACCGGGTTTGGTGGCCGATCCGGGCACAGAAGACATATCCCCCCAGTTCGGTTCGTGGGTTGACGAATCCGCTCGCTGATCCATAAGGCAGATGGGTGAGCGTGTGGACATCGGCCTCGAAGCCCGTCGCCGTCGCGAGGCGTCGGCGAAACTCCTCGCCTGAAAGCGCGGCGTGTGTCTCTTCTAGAATGCTCGGGTCGTTCTCGTAGATCCGTCGGATCTGGTCTTCGGTGTCCCGCAACACCTGGCCCTCCTCGAGAGCCGACACACCGGGCAGTACCTTTCCGGTACCTACGGCAGCGTCCGCCTGTCTGAGCTTGCGGCGGAGACGATCCTCCAGCTCGAGGAGACGATCGAGGCTCTTCGATGGAAAGAAGCTGTCAAGGTATACGCGGGAGTGCTTGGAGCCGATCCGGTCGATTCGGCCGTGGCGCTGGACAATCCGCATCGGATTCCAGGGCAGATCGTATGAAACGACGCGTCCAGCCTGTTGCAGGTTGACTCCTTCCGATAGCACGTCGGTTGTGAGGAGAAGGTCGTAGTCGTTGCGGCCCGAGTCGAGACCCGCTGTCTCCGGGGCGAACCGGCCCAGCACTCGAGCCCTGGTCTCCTCGTCCTTACCGCCTCTCGACCCGTACACCGGCGGAGCCACCCGTCCTTTGAAGGCAGACAGGGGGTCGTCTTTACGAGCGGCATTTATTGCAGCCACGACCTTTTCGTGAAGATCATCGATGGTGTCCGCAAAGGTCGAGAACACGATCGTCTTCCTTCTATCCGACTCCGACAGCCCCGACCTGTCGGGTGTGGCCGCGATGCGTGCGATCTCCCGAAGCCGTTCGACAAGGCGCAGCGCCTTGAGATCGGTCCTGGCATCGGACGCCGCCTCGGCAAGGGCCTTCAGGCGACTGAGGAGTTCGATGTCGGCCTCGACATCGGCGCGAATCTGGGCTTCGTGATAATTGATGACTGGATCGGCCTGTGTCGCGTGCAGGTCGTCGAGCGAAGCGAGGAAATCGTCGAAGTCGTCGGCCTCTGTAGAGGTCCACTCACGAAGCGCGTCGCCGGCGAGAACCCAGCCGGCGTCGAGAGCATCTATGAAGGCGCGATGGCGATCGATCAGACGTCCCAACGTTCTCGAGAGAGCCACTGGTGAGGACTCGAGCCGCTTGAGTAGGCCGGAGCGAAGCAAACCTGCATTGGACAGTTGATAGGCCTCCGCCGGCTCGTTCTCGATGTTGTAGGCGCTCGGGATGTAGCGAGCCAGGAGCAGGCGATCCTGGTCCTCCACGCGTCCCCCGTAAACCGGACCGAGCTGGTCAGCGGGCGAATCCAGTGCATACACCGTGGCGTCCAGGAGCTCCTGACCGGATTTGGCCAGTTCATAATCAAGTCTCTCGAGTTCCGGAGTAGGGAACTGGATGGTCTGGAGGCTTCCGTCCGCGAGCCTGATCTGGTCTCCCTGGTAGTGACGTTTGATGAACCGTCTGGTGCGACGCACGGCTACCTGATCCATTAGGTCGAAGAGGTGTTCCGGAGACAGGCTCTCGGGATCCATGTCGTGTGCCCGTCGGATGTACCGGTAGATCGAGGGGATGCCGTTGACCGCAAAGGCTGCATCGTTTCGTACGAACAACGACACCAAGGCATGGAGATCAAAGAGCGAGTTGTTCACTGGGGTTGCAGTAAGCAACACGAGTTTCTTGGGATTCGCCCCTCCGAGCAGGGCGTTGAGCGCCTCGGTTCGCTGTGCTTGCGGGTTTCGAAGGTTGTGGGCTTCGTCCACCACGACCAACGCGTACTGATCCAGATGCTCCTGCATCTCATCAGGGTGCTTACGCCACCTGAGTCGCAGCTCGTCATAGGTCATTACGTCGACCCGCCGGGAGAAGTCGTAGAACTTGAGGAAGGGCTCCCACATGCTCGACTTCAAGGCGGCCGGTGCCACAATCAGCACCTGTTGACGTTCCTCGGCCGCGGCCCGGTTGATCACCTCGCCCGCCATGAAGGTCTTCCCAAGACCGACCTCGTCGGCGACGATTACTCCCCCGTTCTGCTCCAGCAGTCGGAGCATCCGGGCCACGCCTTCCCGCTGGAACCCGGTCAGATGCAGAAGAGTCCGAATCTTGGAATCGTCGTCCTGTTCCAGCTGGTCACCGTAGAGCTCGTAGAGCATCCGCATGAAGATCGACCAAGGTGAGTGCGGCTCCCAACGGGTGGAATACATTCCGGCCAGTTCGAACGGCTCCGACTTGTCCCAGTACTCATCGAACCACTCCTGTACTAGATGGGTGTACTCCGTCGACGGATAGCCGAGGTTGAGTTCCGCGTTGCGGGCGAGACCGGCGTAGGTGAAGTTCGACGACCCAGCGAGGACCGATGGCATGGACGGATGCTCGACCAAATAGGCCTTCCCGTGGAGGAAGCCGTCCGTGTACCGGCGAACCTCGACGCGCGGATTGCCCTTCTCGTCGGTCTGTGCCAGCCATGCAACCATCCGCTTAGCACTCATGTCCTCGGCGCGGGTGAAGCCGGTTAGATCGCGTTCTGCCTCGAGCCAGTTCCCGTGCTGGTCGAGAGCTCTATCGACCTCCTCTTCGCTGGGTGGCTTCGCCGTCGGACGGTACGTATTCGGGTTCGGCTCGGCACCGAGTAGAAGCCGGACCCGCGGAGCTTGCTCCAACTCGTCGGCGATCAGGGAGAAACCGCCGGGGTTGATGTAGGCGGTGGCGATGGCAAGTGCCGGCGGGTCCTTGAAATCCTCCCGGACCTTGCGAAGGAGCAGGTTCAGCTTGCCGGCAACCGTCTCGTCCCGCTCGGGCCGATTCGTCGCGAAAACTGGCGGGAACTGCACCGTCGACTCAGTCACTCTCCTGACCAAATTTCGTAATGCTTCTTCACAGCGGCGAGGCGGTCCGTGTAATTCCACCCGCGGTGGAAGGTGGCGAAGATGTGTTCGACCTGATCCCAAGAAAGGCCATAGAGAAGAGACACCACGGCGTCGATCACCGCAACCGAGTCGGAGCGCTCGGGCGCTGTCCTATGTGTTCCGACTGGAACTCCGACTGCCTCAGCCCAATCCTTGAAACGTTCATCACTTGCCGCTAATCGCCCGGAAAAGTCAATGAGAGCTCCGCCCAAGCGGTGCTCCGAATCCGATCTCGGAATGGGCATGGGATTCAGGAGCTCAAACGTTAGGTTTAGCTCCACCCACCGGCGGGCATACCAGTCAAAGGGAAGCGAAGACAGTACACCCAAGAGAAACGCCTCGTCCCTTTCGGAGCCTACTGAGCGGAAGAGATACGGAGCCGAGTGGACCGTGATCACCTCACTCGGCAGCAAACACGCGATCACAGTCCTCGAGTCGGTATTTCGCGCGATTGCTCGGTAGGCGATCCTGGGAACGCTGGATGGAAGGCCATCGTACAGATCGGGGTCGCATCGATAGAAAGAGGAAGCGCGGTGGCGGGTCCCTTTCCGATACTTGGATCGTAGGAATGGCAAGACTGCGTGCGATTGAGCATGCGCATAGGGATCGCCCGCCCGATCATTCCAGAGGTTGAATGAAGACCCGGCATAGACCAGTGTGTCGCCTACGGGATTGTCCATTCCGAAATCGAAGAAGTCCCGTCCAGTCGTTGTATTCAGGTCCCCTTGTACCGGTTTGAATCGCCATGAGGGATGAGCATCGAAGCGAGGCGACTGCTTCATTAGTCTCACGATGTCGCCTGCTCGACCATCCGGAATAGCTGGAAATGAGTAGGTATCAGACCACGACGCGAACTCTTCATTCGGGAGAGACGTGCGCTCATCCTTCATGTCCAGATACTCCTGACTGCCGAAGAACGGGCCACAAAATGCCACATGAGGATCGCCGCCCTTTGAGACAGTCGTCAGTGCGATCGTGTATCTGCCATCAACCTCCGGAAACACCCAGCCACCCGAATTGGAGAGAAGGCAGACATCGTGAAATCCGCCTTGATCAATCACTGCACGTCGCCACTCGCTTGTCCCAGAGCCAGATAGTCCACCACGGGGAAGAACAATGCCGATCGTCCCGCCAGCTTTTGCCAGCTGCCAAGTACGCCAAGCGAAGGCCTGATGCAGGTCAACGTGCCCCGAACCCAGCCCTCGAAACGGGCCCGACGCGATGATGGCGCGCATGTGCCGGTTACGAATGACCTCTCGATCAAGCTCAGCAACGAGATCTGGCCGAGCCTTCTTGAGCCTATTGAGTTCTGCAGCACGCTTTCCTCTCGTCAGACCCCAAAGTCCAGGAAACCTCAAGGTCCACCACCGCAATTCCTCTATAAGAAGCTTCTCCCATGGTGGGTTTCCAACCAGGACGTCGAATCCCGGCGTGTCACGCAAGAAGACCTCGGGGAACAGATACGGCATATGTCCTGGCTCCAAGGCCGCAATCTCACGCTGCGTCACGGGTCGATCGGCCAACTCTCTGATCTCATCGACCGGGACGCGCTTGAGATCGCCGAGTATTCCGGTGCGTGCGGCCACAGCCGCGTTGAAGATCTTTTTGACGCTGCGTGCCTGGTCGGCGGCTTCACGGGCAGCCTGGGCCGTGGCGGCCACCTCTGCTTTAGTCGCCTCAGAGGTGTTCGCCGCGGCAGTAAGGAGTACCCTTGCCTCCTCGAGTTCCTTCTCGATCTCGAGGGTGATCATCGACGGCTGGTCCGGCTTACGGTCCGGCTCCAATGCCTCTAGAGCTTCGTCGATCGTCCCGATTCCGGTCAGTGAGTTGGCACAGACCAGGGTGTGGTCCAAGCTCGACATCGGTAGGCCTGGAACGAAGGTGTGAATCCAGATGCCAACCCGAGCCAGCTCCACCGCGATCTCATTGATGTCGAGCCCGTAGATACATCTGCGGGCGATCTGTCGGCGAAGCAGACCGGAAGGTTCGATCTCATAGTCGGTCTCATCGTCACCAAGGGCAGCTCGCGCCGCGTTCTCGAGACGACGCAGCTCGTCTGTCACACCGGGCAGATTGTGGTCGGTGAGAAACGCACTCATAGCGGCCTCGATGGTGTCGATCGCTGCGACCAGGAAGTGCCCGGAACCCATCGCCAGGTCGGCCACCCGGAAGTCGAAGAACTTCTCTTGAGCGCCTGCCTGGTCGCCGGCGTCGAGCAACGCCGCCACGCGGTCGAGATGATTCTGGAGTGTCGGCTCGAGCGCGCGTTCGAGAAGATGCGCCACCGCGAACGAGGGTGTGAAGTAGGAGCCGGTCGCCTTCCGCTCTCCTGATTTGTTGTGGAAGTAGATCGCACCCGCCTCCACCTCCACCCGGTCCTTCTTCTTAGCCGGCACATATGCCGACCTCTGGTCGAGCGTCAAGTCGATGTCGGTTCGAGACAAGGACGATTCGAGGAGTCCCTCATAGATGGTGCCGAACTCGCGCACCGACAATGAACGGAAGTCGACCGGACCCAACGTGCCATCAGAGGTCACGTCCACGAGGAGGTGTCGGAGAGTGAAACCGATCACTTCGTCGTCGATCTCCATGTCCTTGATTAGGGCCCCCTGGGCGTGGAAGTTCTGATCGGAGCCGAAGAGACCGCCGTTGTAAGCGGGAACATCCCAGGTCTTGTTCCCAGTGTCGATAACACCCCATACCTGTCGCAGGTCATCCCAGATGGCGTGCGACTCA
>Ga0214472_10008861_pt1 | contig 10503 bp, 6 predicted proteins | sample RVTome_6_FD_207662 | JGI IMG/M metagenome (GOLD analysis project Ga0214472, IMG submission 207662) | Soil microbial communities from uranium-contaminated site in the Upper Colorado River Basin, Wyoming, United States - RVT140D175 | ecosystem: Environmental > Terrestrial > Soil > Contaminated >...
GCGGGTAGAGAGATGGACGACAGAGAGCACAGGCCCTTTATGGAAGAGATAGTCAAGCTTAAGCAGGAACTCCGGGAACAGTCGGGGGAACTGCTCGACCTGCGCATGTCCGCCGGAGACCTGAGGTCGGAGATGAAGTCGCTCCGCCAGACCCTTGACGCGATCAGGGACCTTCCGTTCAGCATGGACTCCTACCCTGACCTGAAATCGCTCCTCGACCATTACCTGAGGATAATCCTCCGCATAACCGCCACCGACGCTGGTTCGGTCATACTTCTGAAAGGCGCGGACAGCCTGGAGGACGGCGCGCCCGCCGCGGGCGAAGACCTCGTGTTCTACAGCTGCATCGGCCCCCGCTCCGAGAAGCTCCGGGGCTGGCATTTCTCCGGCGGGAAGGGCATAGCCGGGTGGGTGGTGAATACCGGCGCGCCTTACTTCTCGGACGACGTAGGTTGCGACCCGCGCTGGGCCGGGGAGTTCGCCGAGGTGACCGGCCTTGCGACAAGGGATATCATGTGCGTGCCCATGAAGTCCAGCGAGAAGGTGATAGGCGTCATAGAGGTACTGAACAAGCAGGGCGGACTCTTTACCAGGGACGACCTGGACATTATGACATTCGTCGCGTCGCATGCGTCCGTGATGGTGGAGAACTACAGGCTTTTGACCGGGTACGAGGAGAAGGTCAGGCACCTGTCCACCCTGATGGGGCTGTCCACTCTCCTGAACTCCTCGCTCCGCAAGGAAGAGGTCAGGACGCGGGCAATCGAGGCTATCACAAGGCTTATGGACGCGGAGGCCGGTTCGCTCCTCCTTGTGGACGAGAAGACGGACGAGCTGTACTTCGAGGTCGCGCTCGGGGACGTGGACAACCAGAAGAAGATAAAAGAAATCAGGCTGAAGATAGGCGAAGGTATTGCGGGCTGGGTCGCCAGGGAGGCCAGGCCTGTAATCATAAACGATGTCCAGAACGACCCGAGGTTCTTCAAGGGCGCGGACAAGAAGACAAGTTTCGTAACAAGGAACATGGTCTGCGTCCCGGTCATGACAAAGGGCAAGGTCATAGGCGTGCTCCAGGCAATCAACAAGTCCGGGGGGCGGGATTTCACGATGTCCGGCCTCGATGCGTTCGGGACACTTTCGCACCAGGTGGCCATCGCCATCGAGAACTCCAGGCTGTACGACAAGCTCCGCCAGACGTTCATGGATACGGCAAAGGCGCTTGCCGAGGCAATAGAGAAGAGGGACCCCTATACAGGCGGCCATACCAGGAGGGTACATAGGTACTCCACGATAATTGCCAGGTATCTGGGCCTCAGCGCCGAGGAAATCGAGCGGCTGGAGCTTGCCGCCGTGCTCCACGATATCGGGAAGATAGGCGTAAGCGACAATATATTGGGCAAGCAGGCGGCGTTGGACGACGACGAGTTCAAGGTCATGAAGACCCATCCCGACGTCGGCGCCGATATTATGAGGCACGTGCCCGCCCTCCACGATGTAATGCCCGGCATTAAAGACCACCACGAGCGGCTGGACGGCAGGGGATACCCTTCCCGGCTGTCTGGCGACGATATACCGTTGATGGCAAGGATAATCTCCGTCGCGGACTCTTTCGACGCTATGACGACGAACAGGCCGTACAGGAAAGGCTTGACGGTTGATTACGCCATTTCCGAGCTTTTACGCTGTTCCGGGAGCCAGTTCGACCCCGGTGTCGTGGATGCGTTTATAGCGGCCGCTGGCGCCGGAGAAGTGATATTGGGTGATTGACAATAGCGGGGGGTGATCGAGTGGGCGCAGAGGAAAAACTTTTTGAACGTTACGGCAAGACTGTGCCGGCAGGGACCGTGGTCTTCCGTGAGGACGAGCCCGGCACTGACATGTACATCATCCAGAATGGCAGCGTCCGGGTCACGAAGAAGGTCAGGAACATAGAGAAGACGCTTGTGGTGCTGGGCAAAGGCGAGTTCTTCGGGGAGATGTCCATCCTGAACGACAAGCCGCGTTCGGCCACGATAGTGGCGGAGGAGGAGTGCGACCTTCTCGTGATAGACAGAAAAACGTTCGAAGCGATGGTAAGGGGAAACCCGGAGATTGCGCTCAGGATAATAAAGAAGCTTTCCGCGAGGCTCCAGGAGGCGGACCATCAGATTGAGAACCTCATGATAAAGGACAATACCGGCCGGGTGGTAAACCACCTTGCCAGGCTTGCCGCATCGGGTACAAGGGGGGATTCCGGAATAAACCTCGGGATAACGCCCGAGGAAGTTGCGGGGATGATAGGCATACCCGTCGACCAGGTCAACCAGATACTCGTAAAACTGGCCAAGGCGCATATGGTGGACACATCAACCGGCAAGGTAGTGGTCGCAGACCCGGAACAGTTGGGCCGGTTCACCAAGTTTCTTGAGATGAAGGAGAATTTTGGGGAGCTTACATAGCTCCGGGGGAAAGGATTTATTGCTCATAAAGGAGGCGGGTTATGAAGAAGCTGTATGTAATGTTTTTATCGATGTTGCTGGTTGCGGTGGCGGTCCCGGCTATGTCTCTGGCGGCGGTTAAGGTCGGCAAGGTAATAGACGTGCAGGGTGGCGCGCGCGTGACACACGCCGGCGCCAGTTCGTCCGTGGCGGTGAAAGACGGAGACTTTGTATACGTCAGCGACTCGTTCGATACCGGCAGCGGCAAGGTAAAGCTCCTGATGGAAGACGAGAGCGTAATCACCCTCGGCAAGAAGACCAAACTGGTCGTAAGGGAGTACTCCGTAGACGAGAAGACCAACCAGCGCTCGAGCATACTGGGGTTACTGAAGGGTAAACTGAGGACGCTGGTCCAGAGGATGTACAAGGGCTCCGGCAGCAAGTTCGAGGTGCATACCCCCACCGCTGTCGCGGGTGTCAGAAGCACGCACACCGGATACGAGGTGGACGATGACGGCAACACGCAGGTCCGCACGTTCGAGGGCGTATCGTTTGTCCAGGTGGGAAACAAGGTCGAGGTCTTCGAGGCCGGCAAGAAGGTGCAGGTCCTGAAGGGCTCCACCGCCATGGACGTGTTCACCATGAGCGACAGCGACCTGCATGACTTCATCGCGGATACCATCACCTCGGAGAACGTCGCTGAGGACGACCCGGCAGGCGCGGCCGCCGGCGAAGACCAGGGCGATTACGATAGCGACGACATGAACGGTCTCGGCGACCAGGGTGACCAGGGCGACGACCAGGGCGATGACCAGGGTGATGACCAGGGCGAAGACCAGGGTGATGACCAGGGCGAAGACCAGGGCGATGACCAGGGCGATGACCAGGGCGATTCTGATACATACAACGATGGCGGCGAGACCATACCCGGTGGTGGAGCGGGCGGCGGCGGCGGCGCCACAAGCCCCAGTTCTCCGTCGCAGCAGAATTAAAACCAGTATTAAGAAACTGGCAGGTTGAATGTTCAGTAAACGAAACTTCTCGAAGGTCACGGTCAGGGGATTTTTCATATCCATGGCCGTGGCCTTCGGGTGTGTACTGCTGTATATGCTTGGGCCGGCGTTCCTCTCTACCATCGAGATGAAATCCCTCGACCTCAGGTTTCTGATGAGGGGCAGGAGGGACCCGGGCAACCAGGTCGTCATAGTTGCGGTGGACGAGAAGAGCATCAAGGCTCTCGGCCGCTGGCAGCAGTGGTCGCGCTCGACCTTCGCCGACCTGCTTGGAAAGCTCGACGCGGCCGGGGCGCGTGTAGTGGCGTTCGACCTCATATACAGCGAGGCGGAAAAGGGCCTCACCAGGCAGCAGGCGGACGAGCTGTCCGAGGTCGTGGCGGGCTATCCGGAGCTTGAGCGGTTTGTCGCGGGCTCGGTCAGCGGAGACGAAGTCCTGCGGGGCGCCCTTAAGGGCAGGGAGAAGACGCTTCTTCCTCTCGTGCCAGACGTGCCGGTAGGGACCTTCCCGCGTGAGATGGGCCCCGCCGCCGCGCCTCCTGAATTCGTGGAGGATGCGGCATACCGCCTGATGAAGGGAGACGAGTCGGAGTATCCGTATATCGAGGCATCGGAGCTCGGATACCCAATCAGGGCTCTGGGCGAGGCGGCCACGAGTATGGGCCATATCTACGCCTACCTGGACCATGACGGTTCCATGAGGTGGGAGGCGATGGCCGTCGGTTACGACGGCGCTTATTATCCTCCCCTGGGGCTCGCGGCAGCGCGGGAGTACCTTGGCCTCAAGCCTGACGACATGGTGCTGGATTTCGGAAACTGCGTCCGTCTGGGCGATATAACGATACCTACCGACGAACACGGCAGGATGTTGATAAACTACTGCGGTCCGGAGCGCACGTTCAGCTATTACTCCCTTTCCGACGTGCTCGACGGGAACTTCGACGAAAACACGTTCAAGGATAAGGTGGTGCTTGTCGGCGCGACCGCGCTGGGACTATACGACCTCCGCGTTACGCCTTTCTCGGCCAACATGCCGGGAGTGGAGAAGCATGCCAATGTAATCGAGAACGTGCTTGGCAGAAACTTCATGGCCTGGCGGGAGAGCACGAAGATAGTCGACATGCTCGTCATGCTCGGCATTGGGCTTGTGCTCGGGCTTGTGCTTCCAAGGATGGGCTCCTCTTATGGCGCTGCCGTCGCACTATTGTTCATGCTTGCCGGGTGGGCCGCATGTTATATTGCGTTTTCCAGTTATGGGTTGTGGCTGGACATGACTTACCCAACCCTGACGGTCATATTCGTATACGTTTCAGTCACCAGTTATTCGTTCCTCGCGGAGGAGAACAAGTCGCGCGACATAAAGCGGATTTTCTCGAGCTATGTCACGCCCAAGGTCGTGGACCAGCTTACGAAGAACCCGGAGCTTGCCAAACTGGGCGGCGAACGCAAGGAAATAACCGTTATGTTCTCGGACGTCAGGGGGTTCACGACGTTCTCCGAGAGCCGCTCGCCCGAAGAAGTTGTCGCGAGGCTGAACGAGTACATGGGCGCAATGACCGACATAATATTCAAGTGGGACGGCACGGTGGACAAGTTCGTCGGCGACGAGATTATGGCTTTCTGGGGCGCGCCTCTTCCGCAGGATGACCAGGCGGAGCGTGCGGTACTCTGCTCTATCGAGATGGTCAAGAGCCTCCGTAAGATGCAGGAGAGGTGGGCGAGCGAAGGCAAGGCTATACTCGACATGGGTATCGGCATCAATACCGGCGACATGGTAGTTGGGAACATGGGGGCCGAGGGCAAGAAGATGGACTACACCATCATCGGCGACAGCGTGAACCTTGGCGCCCGTGTTGAGGCGCTGACAAGGAACTACGAAGCCCATATCATCGTTACCGAATACACTTACAAGAAGGTCATGGACAGGGCGCGCCCAGGCTACCAGCCGCTCACGAGCCAGGACTTCAAGGAACTGGACAGTGTGAGGGTTAAGGGCAAGGAACGCCCTGTGACAATATTCAAGGTCAACGTGTGACGGCGTAAGGCCTGACGGCCGTATCCAGAACGGGGGTAAAATGAAAATTCATGTCCTTGGCGCGTTTGGGGCCGAGCTTCCATGCTGCAACCTTACCGGGTTTCTCATCAACGACAGTGTAATGATGGATGCCGGGACTATTACCGGGGTATTGTCTGTCGAGGAACAGGCCAGGATTACGCACGTGGTGATGTCGCACGCCCATCTGGACCACACCAAGGGCATCCCGTTCATGGCGGACAATGTTATAGGCAGGACAAAAGGCCCCGTTCAGCTCGTCGGCGCCAGGGAGGTGCTGGACACCCTGGAGGCGCACCTTTTCAATAACAAAATATGGCCGGACTTCACCAGGATACCATCCCAGAAGTCCCCTGTCCTCAAGTACAGGCCGGTTGTACCCGGCCGCGTGGTTTCGATAGGCGGCGGCCTGAAGGTGAAGCCGATATGGGTAAACCATACCGTGCCCTGCACCGGCTACATCATATGGGAAGGCGACAAGGCGATCGTATACAGCGGGGATACGAGGTCCACGGACCAGATATGGAAGACGGCGTCTAAACTGGGCGATAAGCTGAAGGCAGTTTTCATCGAGGCATCCTTCCCGAACCGCATGCAGCAGCTGGCTGAGCTTAGCGGCCACCTCACCCCGCAGACCCTGGGCGTGGAGCTGGAAAAGATAAAGGGCTACAAAGGCCCGGTATACGTCTACCACGTAAAAAGCCAGTACCTTGTGGAGATGGAGCGCGAGATAGCGGAGGCCGGCAGGAAGAACATCGTGGTACTTCGGGACGAGATGAACCTGGAGGTGTAGGCCGCCCTCCGGATGGGTTGCCAGGCGGAAGGCCCGCTCACATGCTGAAACTTTCAGTCATGCACGGGCCTTTCCTGTACAGTCTGGCTATTCGAAAAACGGGTTCTGCTCCTTCTCGAACCCGATAGTGGTGTCGTCGCCGTGGCCGGAGAATACCCTGGTGTCGTCCGGAAGCTTGCCCAGCCTGTCCTTCAGCGAGCCGATTATGGTCTTGTAGTCTCCGCCCGGAAGGTCCGTCCTGCCGATAGAGCCCCAGAAAAGCGTGTCGCCCGTGAACAACGCGCCCTCTTTCTCCACGTACAGGCTGACCCCTCCGGCGGTGTGGCCGGGAGTCTCGATGACCTGCATTTCCACATTTCCTACCTTTATGACATCGCCGTCCTTGATATGCCCGTCCACCCTTGGCGCAGGGTTTGTTTTCATCCCGAAGAGCGCCGCCTGGGCCTCCATGTTTTTGAGCATCGGCTCGTCCTTCGCGTGCACGAGCACCCTGGCTCCCGTCTCGTCCTGAAGCGACTTGGCGGCTCCGGCGTGGTCGAAGTGAGAATGTGTCAGTATTATGTATTTGAGCGTAAGTCCTTTCTCCTTGATTACGGCCATTATCCTCGCGTCGTCGTCTCCCGGGTCTATGACCGCGGCGGTACGTGCAGCCTCGCACCCCACGATGTAACAGTTCACCGAAAGCGCTCCGACTATTATGGTTTCGAGTATCACTGTATCCTCCCTGGCAAAGCTTAGCCCAGCCTCTTCCTGAAGCTGCCGATTATGAAAGCGAGCTCTTCGCTTTTAAGCGCCGCCTGCATGGCGGCGTACACTATGATGCCCGTGGTAATGCTTGCTCCTACGATGTATGCCTTCTCTAAGGTATGGCCGTTAATGGCCCATATGCCGCTCCGGGACATGTAATAGCATGCAAGCCCCATGACCGCCGAGGCGGCCACTGTCCTCGCCGACGAGCGCAGTATGCTCCTTAACCCTATCGGCCCCATCTTTTTCCTGAAAAGGTACAGCAGGTTTAACATGTTGAATATGGACGCCAGCGAGTTGGCGAGCGCAAGCCCGCCATGACCGAGGGGCTTCATGAGCAGAAGGCTGAGCACGACGTTGGCCGTCGCCGCCATTAGCGCGGAACGGACCGGTGTGCCGGTGTCCTTGAGCGCGTAAAAAGCGGAGTTGACTATCCTGACACCGGAAAATGCCCACAACCCCGCCGAGAAGAATACAAGCGCGTACGCCGTCCCGACAGTGGCCTGGTAATCGAACTCACCGCGCTGGAACAGAAGGCTTGTAATTGGTATGCCGAGCACGGCGAGGCCGACCATCGCTGGTATGTTTATGAAAAGCACATACCTGATGCCGAAAGAAAGCGTGTCCCTGAGCGAGCCGTGGTCTTCTGCCGCAGCCTGTCTCGACATCGCAGGCAGTATTGCGGTCGCTATCGCGATACCGAATATGCCGTGCGGGAACTGGTAGAGCCTCGTCGCGTAGTACAGGTAGGATATGCTCCCCACCACCAGGTAAGATGCCAGGATGCTGCTGACGAATATGTTTATCTGGGTGACCGCGAGGCTTCCTACAACCGGGACCGCGAGCCGAAGGACCCTCTTCACTCCCTCGTGGGCCGGTTTCCAGATGAGGCGTATGCCCATGCCCTTTTTTTTCATCGGCGGTATCTGGACCATGAGCTGAAGCATCCCGCCGAATATCACGCCGAGCGCTAGCCCGGCTATGGGGTTGTCCATGCGGGGAGAGACCAAGAGCGCCGAACCTATCATGGACACGTTCAGCATGACCGGCGACAAGGCAGGGGCGGTAAAGGAACCAAGTGAGTTGAGGACGCCCATGGTGACCGCGGCAAGCCCGATGAACAGCATGTACGGGAACATTATCCTGGTCAGGTAGACGGTCATGGCGAATTTTTCCGGGTCGGCGGCAAAACCCGGCGCGAGGAGCGTGACGATGTACGGTGACAGGGCGATACCAAGGAGTACCGCCCCGGACAGGATGAAGAAAAGCAGGTTGAATACGGCGCTGGCAAGCTCCCTTGCCTCCTCCTTGGACCTGAGCGCAAGGTACTCGGTGAATACCGGGATGAACGCCGCTGACATGGAGCCCTCGGCGAGCAGCTCCCTGAGCAGGTTGGTTATGCGGAACGCGACAAAAAATGCGTCCGCGACAAGGGTGGCGCCGAACACCTTGGCAACTACCATGTCCCGGATGAAACCAAGGATGCGCGATACGAAAGTCGCGGCCCCGATTACGCCCGCCGCCCTTGTGACTTTGGAATTTTCTTTCATTGGGCGAGGCGGGCTCCGTTGCCGGGCAGACGAATAATTGCTGAAGTGGGGCTGATGAACATGGTTAAACTCTCTATTTTGCCGGTAAGTAGACCGTAAATGTGCTGCCCTCGCCAGGTTTGCTGTCCACGGTTATCTCTCCGCCGTGGCCGTCGATAATTGATTTCGAAATGAACAGGCCGAGGCCGAACCCCTTCACCTTGGCTGATTCGGAGGAGCGCTTGAACATCACGAAGAGCTCTTTCTGGTCTTCGGCGGAGATGCCGGTCCCCGTGTCGTTTACCTCGAAGAACACCCTGCCGTTACTGTAGCCGGTGGTAATGGTTATGCTGCCTCCAGGTTGAGTGTAGCTTATGGCATTTGATACTATGTTGGATACGACACGGTCCAACTGGACCTTGTCGGCCATCACATGCGGGATACCCTCGGTCTTGACGAACCTGAATGTTATGTTCTTCTTTTCCATGCGCGGCGTAAGGAACGGCAGCTCATCCTCCAGGAACTCGTTCAAGTCCATCTCGCCCATGTCCATCCGGAGTTTTCCGGCATCGATAGACGAGGACACAAGGAAGTTGTCGACGAGCGAGAGTATCTTGTGCCCGCTTGAGTGTATGCTGTTCAACGCCTTTTTCAGCATGTCCCCGCTGTCGGGTATGGCGCCCGACATGAGAAGCTCGGTATATGTTATTATTGTCGAAAGCGGAGACTTGATGTCGTGCGACAGCATCGCGATGAACTCCGCCTTCTGCTTCTGGAGCTTGACGAGTTCTTCGTTTGTATTGCTCAGGACTTCGTTTGCCCGTGAGAGTTCCTCCTGCTTGGCGTTAAGCTCGGCGTTTATGCCCGTCAGCGTCCTGGTGTACTCCCTTATCTGTTCGTCCCTGGCCTGGAGCGTACTCGCCATTTCGTTGAACGACCCCGCCAGCTCTCCAAGCTCGTCGTTGGAGTTGGTCTCTATCCTCTGGTTGAAGTCTCCGCCGCCGACCCTGGCCGCGCCTTTCTTGAGCGCCAGTATCGGTTTCACCAGGTATCCGGCGAGCTGCGTCGAAATCACGAGCATCAGCGCCGACGTGACGAAGAATATGATAAGGTACTTGTGGACCAGGTGCGTGAGCGGTGAAAAAAGCTCCGATGTGGGGTATGCTACGGCGACCGACCAGCCGTTCCCATCGTAGTCTCCGAAACCCGTGCACGGCGTATAAGCCACTATCTTCTTGATGCCGCCGTATGTGTACCTGGACGTACCGGACTTGCCGAGCGTCATGTCCTTTATAGTCTTATTGAGTCGCGGGTCCGGGTCGTACAGCGGGTTCTCGCTCAGTATCTTGTCCCTGTCCGGGTGGCCGATCATGAAGCCCTGCCTGTCTACCATGAACGCGTAACCGGATAGCCCTTGTCTGCTGTTCTCGTTTCCAACCTTGTCCACGATGTCCCAGAGGAAGTCGAGTTTCAGGTTCGTGGTGATGATGCTGACCACCCTTCCCGTTCCGTCCTTGACCGGCGCCGCGAATGAAAGTGCAGGCTTTTCGGTGACGGGTGAGATGTACATGCCGGAAGATACGACCTTTCCCTGTACTGCCGGCATGTACCACGGCGCTTCGGCCCTATCAGGGAGTTTCATGTCCTCGATGTTTATTATGCTTACATGCTCATAATACGGGTATATCTGGAGGTATCTTGCGAGCACCCTGTTCTGGTTGCTCGTGGTGGTCTTAAGGTTGAATAGCGAGTAGTGGAGCGCAATCGCGCGCGTGTCGCTCAGCCTTTCCGAGAGGTACCTGTCCACGTTTTCCGCGGTCTGCCGGGACATCACGTGGAGGTTGACATCAAGCTGGTTTGTGAGGGCGGCCATCGTGGAATTATAGGATATTATGCCGACGAGAAGTATCGCGGACATGTTGATCCCGAAGAACAGGGCAAACAGCTTGGC
>Ga0214472_10008863_pt1 | contig 10500 bp, 7 predicted proteins | sample RVTome_6_FD_207662 | JGI IMG/M metagenome (GOLD analysis project Ga0214472, IMG submission 207662) | Soil microbial communities from uranium-contaminated site in the Upper Colorado River Basin, Wyoming, United States - RVT140D175 | ecosystem: Environmental > Terrestrial > Soil > Contaminated >...
CGCCCTCCTCGATCATCTGCTCGTCGGCGAGGATGTGATCGAGCACCGCGCGCTCGATGCGAAACACCGTGACCGCATTCTGCGCGACCGCGGTGTAGCGGCGCGGCTGCAGCTGCGCGAGCGCGCGGCGGGCGTTCTCGTCGCCGGCCTGCATGCGCATCGGCGAGGACTCGCGGGCCCGCAACTCGAGATCGCCGTCGAGCAGGTAGAAGGTGTAGGGATCGCGGGCGCCGGCCTCGAAGACCGTCTTGCGGCGCTTGAACTCGAGCAGTTCGCCCTGGGCGAGCGCTTGGTCCTGCAGCCGCGGGTCCAGACTGTTGATGGGCACCAGCGCCAGGATGCGCTCGACGAGGGGGTGGTCGCGGGAGATCACGTTCGGCTCCGTGCCGGCGGTTCAGCGTGCGAAGATACTACGAGCTTGCGTGCGAGGGGGCGCTGAACGCACCCTGCGCGCGCCGGGACACGCCGGGGCCGGGAAGGAAACATGAGTGTCATGAGCGCGCCATCGATGGTTCGGGTCGGACGATGCGAAGGGGCGCACGCGTGAGCCGCATCACGCTCGACCCGGTCCAGGCCCGGGTGCTGGGGGTGTTGCTGGAAAAGCAGGTCACCACGCCCGACGCCTATCCGCTGAGCCTGAACGCGCTCGTCGCCGGCTGCAACCAGAAGTCGAACCGCGACCCGGTCATGACGCTGGGCGAGGCCGCGGTGCGCGATGCGGTGGAGGCGCTGGTGGGCGACACGCTCGCCCGCGAGCAGGGCAGTGCCGGCGGGCGCACGCGGCGCTTTTCGCACCGCCTGGACAGCCGCCTGTTCGGCGAACTCGAGTTCTCGCGCGAGGAGCGCGCGGTGCTGTGCGTGCTGTTGCTGCGCGGCCCGCAGACCCCGGGCGAGATCCGCGCGCGCACCGACCGCCTGGCGCAGTTCGCCGATCTGGCGGCGCTGGAGGCGGTCATCGCGCACCTCGCGGGGCGCGCCGACGGCCCCCACGTCGAAGCGCTCGCGCGCGAGCCGGGCCGGCGCGAGGTGCGCTATCGGCAGCTCTTCTGCACGCAAGGGGCGCCGGTGGCGCAGCCGCAGCCGTACCGCGCGGCCCCGCCATCCCAGGCGCCCGCCGCCCGCCCCGCGGCCGATGCCGATGCGCTGCAGGCGCTCGAGGCGCGGCTGCGCGCGGCCGAGGCGCGCATCGCCGCGCTGGAGGCACTGGTCATGGGGCCGGGTCTTGCCGGCAGCGACGGGCCCTGAGCCGCCCGGCATCGCCGGCCGCACTTGACCTCGGTCAGGGCGGTCGCGCGCGGCATGCTGTTAACCTTCCCCCGTCCCGCGGCGTACGCGATCATGACGGGCAGGACAGTCTCAGGAGGGGCGGGGCGATGAACTACGAAGACTACTTCTGCAGCCGGCTCGATGGCCTGCGCGATGAGGGCCGCTACCGCGTGTTCGCCGATCTGGAGCGCTGCGCCGGGCGGTTTCCGCGCGCCACCTGGCATGGCGAGGGCCGCCGCGAGCAGGTCACGGTGTGGTGCTCGAACGATTACCTGGGCATGGGCCAGCACCCCGCCGTGCTCGCCGCGATGCACGAGGCGGTGGACGCGTGCGGCGCCGGTGCCGGCGGTACGCGCAACATCTCGGGCACCAACCACTACCACGTGCTGCTCGAGCGCGAGCTGGCCGATCTGCACGGCAAGGCCGCGGCGCTGCTGTTCACCTCCGGCTACGTGTCGAACTGGGCGGCGCTGGGCACGCTCGCCTCGCACATCCCGGGCTGCGTGGTGTTCTCGGACGCGGACAACCACGCTTCGATGATCGAAGGCATCCGCCACAGCCGCGCCGAGAAGGTGATCTTCCGGCACAACGATCCACACGATCTGGAGCGCTGCCTGCAGCGCGTGGCGCCGGACAGCCCCAAGCTGGTCGCCTTCGAGTCGGTGTACTCGATGGACGGCGACATCGCGCCGATCGCCGAGTTGTGCGACGTGGCCGAGCGGCACGGCGCGATGACCTACCTGGACGAGGTGCACGCGGTCGGGCTGTACGGCCCGCGCGGTGGCGGCGTGGCCGAGCGCGATGGCGTGGCGCATCGGCTGACGGTGATCGAGGGCACGCTCGGCAAGGCCTTCGGCGTGCTCGGCGGTTACGTTGCAGCCAGCGCGGCGCTGTGCGACTTCGTGCGCTCGTTCGCGTCCGGCTTCATCTTCACCACCGCGCTGCCGCCGGCCGTCGCGGCCGGTGCGCTGGCCAGCGTGCAGCACCTGAAATCCAACAGCGTCGAGCGCGCGCGGCACCAGGAGCGGGTGCGTGCGCTCAAGGCGCGCCTGCGCGGCGCCGGCATCCCGTTTCTGGACAATCCCAGCCACATCGTGCCGGTGATGGTGTGCGAGGCCGCCATCTGCAAGCAGCTCAGCGACGCGCTGCTCGAGCACGACGGCGTGTACGTGCAGCCGATCAACTTCCCCACCGTGCCGCGCGGCAGCGAGCGGCTGCGCATCACGCCCACGCCGCTGCACACCGACGCCGACATGGATCACCTGGTGCGCGCGTTGAGCGGTTGCTGGAGCAGGTTCGGTCTGCGCCGCGCGGCGGCCTGACGGCGGCGTGAGGCGCACCGCTCAGGCCCCTTCCCGGAGCACCGCGTTGAGATCATCACTGGCCGTCCGGGGCTGGGCCTTCGCCCACCGCTTCGCGTCACCGCCGCATTTCTACCGCCTCGCCGGGGCACTCGTGCCCTGGTGTGCGTGGGGTTTTGCGCTGTTCGCGCTCGCGGGGCTGTACCTGGGCCTGGTGGTGGCGCCGCCGGACTACCAGCAGGGCGACAGCTACCGCATCATGTTCGTGCACGTGCCCAGTGCATGGATGAGCATGTTCGTGTACGTGGTGATGGCCGCGGCCGGCGCCATCACGCTGGTGTGGCGCATGAAGCTGGCCGATGTCGTCGCGGCGAGCAGCGCGCCGGTGGGCGCGGCCTTCACCTTCCTCGCGCTGGTGACCGGTTCGCTGTGGGGCAAGCCGATGTGGGGCACCTACTGGGTATGGGATGCGCGCCTGACCTCGGAGCTGATCCTGCTGTTCCTGTACCTGGGCTACATGGCGCTGCGCGCCGCGTTCGACGACCCGCGCACCGCGGCGCGCGCGTCCGCGGTGCTGGCGCTGGTCGGCGTGGTCAACATCCCGATCATCCATTACTCGGTGGTGTGGTGGAACACGCTGCACCAGGGCGCCACCGTGACCAGGTTCGATGCGCCCTCCATCCACTGGAGCATGCTGGTACCGTTGCTGCTGATGACGGTAGCCTTCAAGCTGTACTACCTGCTGGTGGTGTTGCTGCGTGCGCGCACCGAGGTGCTGGAACGCGAGCGCGCCAGCGCCTGGGTGCGTGATCTGATGGCCGGGCGCGAAGTGCGCTGACGCAGCCGCGCGCCCACTTGCCCGCGCGCCGAGGAGACCTAGCACGATGATTCCCGAGATCGGTCAGTTCGCACTCGCGCTCGCGCTGTGCATGGCGCTGCTGCAGGGGCTGTTGCCGCTGGCCGCCGGCAGTTCGGCCGGCGGCGCCGGCTGGCGTGCGCTGGCCGTGCCGGCCTGCCGCGCGCAGACCCTGTTCCTGGCGGTCGCGTTCGCGTGCCTGACCTGGTCCTTCATCGCGTACGATTTCTCGGTCGCCTACGTGGCGCAGAACTCCAACTCGCGGCTGCCGCTGTTCTACCGCATCTCGGCGGTGTGGGGCGGGCACGAGGGCTCGATCCTGCTGTGGGCGCTGGTGCTGGCGGGCTGGACCACGGCCGTGAGCTTCTTCTCGAAGACCCTGCCCGAGGTGTTCCGGGCCCGCGTGCTGGCGGTGATGGGGCTGATCAGCGTCGGTTTCCTGCTCTTCATCCTCGCCACCTCGAGCCCCTTCGACCGCCTCGTGCCGGCGCTGGCCGAGGGCAACGACCTCAACCCGCTGCTGCAGGACCCGGGCATGATCGTGCACCCGCCGCTGCTGTACATGGGCTACGTGGGGCTCGCCGTGCCGTTCGCCTTCGCCATCGCCGCGCTGATCGACGGCCGCGTGGACGCGGCGTGGACGCGCTGGACACGCCCCTGGACCACGGTGGCGTGGCTGTTCCTCACGCTGGGCATCGCGCTCGGCAGCTGGTGGGCGTACTACGAGCTGGGCTGGGGCGGCTGGTGGTTCTGGGATCCGGTCGAGAACGCCTCATTCATGCCGTGGCTGGTGGCCACCGCGCTGATCCATTCGCAAGCGGTGACCGAGCAGCGCGGCGGCTTTCGTGCCTGGACCGTGCTGCTGGCGATCTTCGGCTTCTCGCTGAGCTTGCTGGGCACGTTCCTGGTGCGCTCGGGCGTGCTGATCTCGGTGCACGCATTCGCGACCGATCCCGAGCGCGGCGTGTTCATCCTCACGTTCCTCACTCTGGTCGTCGGCGGTGCGCTGGCGCTGTTCGTGTGGCGCGGCGCGCGCGTGAGCGGCGGCGGTGCGAACGAGCTGTTCAGCCGCGAGACGCTGCTGCTGGTCAACAACGTGCTGCTGGTCGTCGCGAGCGCCTCGGTACTGCTGGGCACGCTGTACCCGTTGCTGATGGATGCGCTGGGGGTGGGCAAGATCTCGGTCGGCCCGCCGTACTTCAATGCCGTGTTCGTGCCGCTGATGCTGCCGCTCGCGCTGCTGGTGGGGCTCGGTCCGATGGTGCGCTGGAAGCGCGACGATGCGCGCCGGCACCTGCGCCGGCTGTGGCCGCTGTTCGCCGGCGCACTGGCGATCGCCCTGGTGTGGGTGGCGCTGGCACCCTCGCCGCGCTGGTGGCTGACCGCCGCGGGTCTGGGCAGCGGGTTGTGGATCGTCGCGGCGACGGCGTTCATGGTGATCGATCGGGTGCGCCCGGCCCGCGGTCAGGGCGCGGGCGCGCGCCGGCTGCGGCCGGCGTTTCTGGGCATGTGCATCGCGCACCTGGGTTTCGCGGTCACCGTGCTCGGCATCACCGGCGTGAGTGCGTGGAACCAGCAGACGGATCTGCACATGGTCAGCGGCGGCAGCTACGAGTACGCCGGCTACACCTTCCGCTTCGGTGAGGTGACGCGGGTGCAGGGGCCGAACTACGTCGCCCGGCGCGGACACGTGAGCGTGCTCAGCGACGGCGAGGAGGTGGCGCTGCTGACTCCGGAGAAGCGCACCTACCTCGCGCAGGAGCAGCCGATGACTGACGCGTCGATCGACTGGAGCCTCGCCCGCGACGTGTTCGTGGCGCTGGGCGATGCGGTGGGCGAGGGCGCCTGGGCGGTGCGGGTGCAGGTCAAGCCGTTCATCCGCTTGATCTGGCTGGGCCCGTTGATCATGGCCATCGGCGGGCTGCTCGCGGTGTGCGATCGCCGCTACCGCGTGCCGCTGCGCGCACCGCTGCCGGCCGCGCCCCGGCCGGATGCCGGGCCCCGGGCCGCGGGCGCGGCGGCGGGGTGGGGGGGTCGGGTGGGACGCGTGCTGCAAGCGGCCCGCGTGGCGGCGGTGCTGGCCGCGCTGATGCTGGCGGGCGCGCCGCTCGGCGCCAGCGTGTTCGAGCCGCGCGAATTCGCGAGCGAGGCGGCGCGGGCGCGCTACCAGGCCATGATCGCCGAGTTGCGCTGCCTGGTGTGCCAGAACCAGACCATCGCCGAATCCAACGCGCCGCTGGCCCAGGATCTGCGCCGCGAGGTCTACCAGATGATCCAGACCGGGCGCAGCGATCGCGACATCATCGACTTCATGGTGCAGCGCTACGGCGATTTCGTGCTCTATCGCCCGCCGCTCAACGCCGTTACGCTGGCACTGTGGGCAGGACCGGCCGTGCTGGCGTTGCTAGGCTTCGCGTTCTTGTTGCGGGTCCTGGCGCGGCGCCGGCGCGAGGCACGCGACGCGAGCGCGCCGCTGTCCGCTCAGGAACAGGCTCGCCTCGCGGCCCTGCTCGATGCGGACGAGCACCGCGGCCGATGATACGCGCCACAGGCGTGGGAGCGACGATGAGCCACGGGCGACGATGAGCCACGATCGCACACTGGATGACTACCGGCTGGTCCTCGGCGGGCGCGAGTACGTGCCGGTGGTGATCGGCGGCATGGGTGTGGACATCTCCACGCGCGGGCTGGCGCTGGAGGCGGCACGCCTGGGCGGCATCGGCCACCTGTCCGACGCGATGCTGCCGGCGGTGATGGATACCGAGCATCGCACGCATTTCGTGAAGAACAAGTTGAAGCGCTACAAGGCCAACGCCGGAAAGCGCGACAAGTCGGCGGTGCAGTTCGACCTGGGCGACCTCGCGCAGGCCACGCACATGCAGGTGAGCACGGCGATGGAGGCCAAGTGCGGCAGCGGTGCGCTGTTCATCAACTGCATGGAAAAGCTCACGATGAACAACCCGGCGGGCACGCTGCGCACGCGCCTGACCGCGGCCATGGACGCCGGCATCGACGGCGTCACGCTCAGCGCCGGGCTGCACCTGGGCACCTTCGCGCTGATCGAGGATCACCCGCGCTTCCACGACGTGCGCCTGGGCGTGATCGTGTCCTCGCTGCGCGCGCTGAAGCTGTTCCTGAAGAAGTCGGCGCGCACCGGCCGCATGCCGGATTACATCGTCGTCGAGGGGCCGCTCGCCGGTGGGCATCTGGGCTTCGGCATGGACTGGGCGCAGTACGATCTCAAGACCATCGTCGCCGAGATCATCGCCTATCTGCAGGCCGAGTCGTTGTCGATCGCGGTGATCCCCGCCGGCGGCATCTTCAGCGGCGGCGACGGCGTCGATTTCCTCGAGATGGGTGCGCATGCGGTGCAGGTCGCGACGCGCTTCACCATCAGCCGCGAGTGCGGGCTGCCGGCGCAGCTGAAGCAGGAGTACCTGGCCGCGCGCGAGGAGGACATCGAGGTCAACATGATCTCGCCCACCGGCTATCCGATGCGCATGCTGCGCAATTCACCGGCCATCGGCGACGGCGTGCGGCCGAACTGCGAGGCCTACGGCTACCTGCTCGATCGCAACGGCCACTGCGCGTACATCGATGCCTGGGAGGAGGCCGCGGCGGCGACCCCGCCTGGCGAGCCGATCCACGTGCAGTCGCTGACCTGCCTGTGCACGCAGATGCGCCGCTTCAAGGTCTGGACCTGCGGCCACATGGCCTACCGGCTCAAGGAGACGGCGCGCCTGCTCGACGGCGGCGGTTATCAACTGCCCAGTGCCGAGCACGTGTTTCGCGATTACCAGTTCACGCGCGGCTACGCCGTGCACCCGCCGGCGCTGGACGAGGACGCGGCCTGAGGCTGCGCAAGCGTGCCCGGCGCGGCGTGCCGCGTCACTGCACCACGGTGTCGATCACCACGTCCACCGTGCTGCCCGGAGCGGGCGCCAGCGGCGCGCTGCTGCCGAGCAGATCGCCGCTGGCAGGCGTGGCGTTGCCCGAGCGCGACACGCGCGCGCTGATCACCACCTGATCGAAGCTCGACAGCGTGAGCTGCGGCGTCATCGCCATGCTGTCGTCGAGGGTCACGGCGAGCGGCAGCTCGCGCGCGGCGCGGCGCGCGATCGCGAGCGGCATGCGCGGCCCCTGCGCGGCGCGTGCGAACACGAACAGGGTCTCGCTGCCGTCCAGGCGCGCGGCGAGCTCCGGTGCCAGCCGCACCCGGACCGTGACCTGCGCATCGCCGGCGGGCGCGGCGGCGCTCGGTGCGGCCGGCGCGGGCGCGGCTTCGGATCCTGCCTGGGCCAGCGCCTCGCGCACCTGCGCCGCGGCTTCGGGACCGAGTTCAGCGGTGTCGAGCAGGCGTTGCCACAGCGTGACGGCCTCGCCGGGGCGGCCCGCATTGAACGCATGCACGCCGGCGAGCCACAGCGCGCGCGGAAAGTCCGGTGCCACCTCCAGCGCGCGGCGCACCAGCGCGATCGGCGTGCCGTCGAGGCGCTCGCCCTGTTGCCCGGCGCGCACCTCGGCCAGCATCACCAGGGTCATCGGGTCGTCCGGAGCCTGCCGGTTTGCCTGTTCGAGCGCGGCGCGGGCCTCGTCGAGCCGGTTCAGCGCCGCGTAGCTGCGCCCGAGCATGACCCAGCCCTGCGTGTCCTGGGGCTGCTCGCGCAGCCGCTGCTCCAGGCGGGCGACCATTTCCTGCACCGACTGCGGCAGTCCCGCCCGGGCATTCGCAGGCGCCGCGCGATCCTCGAGCAGCAGCGCCGGCGTGCCCACCGCGAGGTAGATGCCGGTAGCCGCGAGCGGCACCAGCACCGCGATCACGATCGCGGGGTACGGGCTCGCCGCTGCGCCGGCGCCCGGCGTCGGCGGCTGCGCCGACACGTCGCGCAGCAACTCGCGATCCAGCTCGGCGCACGCGGCCGCGAACGCGGCGTCGTCGAGCAGGCCCGCGGCGCGATCGGCCGCCAGCTCGGCGCGCTTTTCCTGGTAGATCGCGAGGTTCGCCGCCTCGTGCGTCGCGTGCGCCCGCCGCTGGCGGCCGAGCAGCGGCGGCAGCACGAAGGCGAGCGCGGCGGCGATCATCAGGCAAACGGCAATCCAGAATCCGGCCATGGGTGGTGGTGCTGCTCGCGGGTCGAGATCGGGTGCCGGCGCGGCTCGGCGCTGGCGCGTCAGCCGCGCGGCGGCGCGCCCCGGGCGGCGCGCTCGTGTGCGAACTCACGTTGCAGGCGCGCGCGCAGCCGGCGCTCGCGGCGCAGCGGCACGATGAGATTGATCGCCAGCATCAGCGCGACGAGCGCGTAGGACAGCCACACGTAGAACGCGTAGCCGCCCATGTGCAGAAAGTCGACGAGCGTGTCCACGTGCTCCGGTGTCCTGGCGATGGGTGCACGCGCGGCGCGCCAGAGCGGGCCCGCGCAGCGGCGAATTTGCAGCCAACGCGCCGCACCGGCGCGTCGTGCACGCGGGCGATCATAACCTGCGCGGGCGGGCGGGGCGTACCTCGCCGGAGCATGAAATTGCCGGAGCATGAAATTGCGCGGGCCGGCGACACGCGCGAGCATTGACGCTTTGCCGCCCCGGACGCACGCACCCATGCAGGCATACGACTACATCGTCATCGGCGCGGGCTCGTCCGGCTGCGCGGTGGCAGCGCGGCTGAGCGAGGATCCCGCAACCCGCGTGCTGCTGCTCGAAGCCGGGCCCGCGGACAGCAACCCGTGGATCCATGTTCCGGTGGGCTACTACCGCACGATGTTCGATGCGCGTATCAGCTGGGGCTACACCACCGCGCCGATCCCGGGCAGCGGCGGGCGCAGCATCACCTGGCCGCGCGGCAAGGTGCTGGGCGGCTCGAGTGCGATCAACGGGCTGGTCTACATGCGCGGCCAGCGCGAGGACTTCGACCACTGGCGCCAGCTCGGCAACACGGGCTGGGCCTACGAGGACGTGCTGCCGTACTTCAAGCGGGCCGAGGACCAGTGCCGCGGCGCCGACGCCTACCACGGCGCCGGCGGGCCGCTGGGCGTGTCGGACACCTCGCCGCACCCGCTGTGCGATGCCTACATCCAGGCCGCGCAGCAGGCCGGGCTGGCGCGCAACGACGACTTCAACGGCGCCGCGCAGGAGGGCGTGGGCTACTTCCAGCTCACCACGCGCAAGGGCTTGCGCTGCTCGGCCGCGACCGGCTACCTGAAGCCCGCGCGCCGGCGCCCGAACCTGCGCATCGAGATCGACGCCCACGCCACCGGCATCGTGTTCGACGGCCGGCGCGCGGTGGCGGTGCGCCACCGCAAGGGCTGGGACGACATCGAGGCGCGCGCCGGCGCCGAGATCGTGCTGTGCGGCGGTGCCATCAACTCGCCGCAGTTGCTGCAACTGTCCGGGCTGGGGCCGGCGGATCTGCTGCGCGAGCACGGCCTCGGGGTGCGCCACGATCTGTCCGGAGTCGGTGCGGATCTGCAGGATCACTACCAGGCGCGCAGCGTGTACGAATGCACTCGTCGGTGGACCGTCAACGACGAGGTGCGCAGCCCGCTGCGCAAGCTCGCGGCCGGGTTGCAGTGGTTGGCCACGCGCAAGGGCCCGCTGGCGGTCGGCGCCGGCCACGTCGGGGTGTTCGCGCGCACGCGCCCCGAACTCGCGAGCCCTGACGTGCAGTTCCACTTCATCCGCTTCAGCGCGAAGGCGCCGGGCGAGGGCTTGCACGAGTTCTCCGGCTTCACCGCCTCGGTGTGCCAGTTGCGCCCCGAGAGCCGCGGCACGATCCGCATCGCCAGCGCCGATCCGTTCGCGAAACCGCAGATCCAGCCCAATTACCTGGCCACGCGCGGCGATCGCGACACCATGCTCGCGGGCATGAAGCTCGCACGGCGCATCATCGCGCAGCCGGCGATCGCGCCGCTGGTCCGGCGTGAGGTGCTGCCCGGTCCCGCGGTCGACAGCGATGACGCGTTGCTGGCCTACGTGCGAGACACCGGCTACACCATCTTCCACCCGGCCGGGACCTGCCGCATGGGCACCGACGCCGCCGCGGTGGTCGACGAGCGGCTGCGTGTGCGCGGCGTCGGGGGTCTG
>Ga0214472_10008864_pt1 | contig 10499 bp, 8 predicted proteins | sample RVTome_6_FD_207662 | JGI IMG/M metagenome (GOLD analysis project Ga0214472, IMG submission 207662) | Soil microbial communities from uranium-contaminated site in the Upper Colorado River Basin, Wyoming, United States - RVT140D175 | ecosystem: Environmental > Terrestrial > Soil > Contaminated >...
CTGTTCGAAGGCGTCGACCGCGGCAGGATCGCGTTGGACCTAATCGAGGCGTTTCACTCTCCCCTCGTCACACATCTGAGCTACGCGACACGTTCGAAGTAAGGGCCTTCGTCGGCTCGGAGACGTCTCATTACGTGCAGCGTGCTCGAAAGCGGATAGGTGGGCGACCTCGGGCATCAGCCAAGTACGGGCCGAGAAGTCTCCAGATTCGTGGGATACGACTACGCCCAGAATGACCGTGCCAGAAGCAGCTCGCTTCGCGGGTCGTAATCCAGAGACGCTTCGTCGCTGGATACACGAGGGAAAGCTGAGGTCGGAACCGATCCACGATCATCCCGTAGTGGACAGGTTGGCGATGCAGAGGGAAGGCTCCACAAAGGGCCGCAGTTCGTCTACCGACACCGACCCGCCGAGCTCCTCCGCCATTCCTCGCAGGATTCCCAGATGGACCGAGCAGACCACATCACCGCGGGTACGGGCGAGGTCCCGGAAAGGGCAGTCATGAAGCCGGATAAGGATGCGCCGTTCATCCTGCTGTTCCTCAGGGGCAAAACCCAGCTCGGAGAGAGTCATGACGATCTGTTCCACAACACCCGACGTATCGAGCTGTAGGAACGGAGCCGGCCGATCGACCATATAGCGGCCCCAGACTCGCCCTGCCTCCTCGGCAGCCGCCGCTGGATCGTCCAGCGTCGCCTCCAAGTAACTGGCCAGCACCTCGGCGAGAAAGCGGTATCCCTCGGATCCGGGAGACCTTGTCTCTCGGGGAGCAGCCTCGTAGAGCATCTTGGGCCGACCTGGTCGAGTCCTCCTCTCGGGAGTGCGGGTCACCAATCCCGCCTGGCTGAGCAGCTCGAGATGCTCCCGGACCGTATTGGGATGCAACCCAACCTGCCTGGACAATACGTCCACCTCGAGAGGGCTTTCGGCATCGTCGAGCAGGCGGAGGAGGTGGCGTCGATTGGGGTCGGCAAGCGCCCGATAGGTCAGTTCGCCTCGCCCACCGATCGGATGAGTACTCACTGCAACCCGATTTTATCTCTTCCAAGACGTAAAAACTAGATCAGGGGTGTCAATAGGGACTTTCGACCCTATGTCGAAGAGATCGAGCGCGCTTTGTTTGTACTGATGGCCAGTGAGGATCGTTGGTGTTTCGTGCTACCGACCCCGTTGACCACCGTATCGGTCGGCCAAATGTGTTGGGGGGATTGAACATGGCCGGCATCACACGACGCCGCTTCATCCGGATTGCCGGAGGGGCAGGTCTGGCCGTTCTTACCGGCGTTCTCGATCTCGACCTGATCGCGCTGGAGGCGTTTCCCGGGATTGACAACCCACTGCTGACCTACCCAAACCGAGGTTGGGAGAAGATCTACCGGGATCAATACGGCTACGACGACAGCTTCACTGTGATCTGCGCGCCCAACGACACCCACATGTGTCGTCTCCGGGCGTTTACCCGAAACGGGGTGGTTATGCGCCTCGAGCAGAACTACGACGGTGACCGTTACGGCGACCCCCAGGGGAACACCTCGACCGCGCACTGGAATCCGAGAGGGTGTCTCAAGGGCTATACCCTCCATCGTCGGGTCTATGGCCCATACCGTCTGCGGGCCCCGATGCTGAGACGGGGCTGGAAAGAGTGGGCCGATGACGGATTCCCGTCACTTTCCGACGATCCACAGCTCCGCGCCAAGTACCGCTTCGACGACCGAGGAAACGACACCTTCGTCCGTCTTCCCTGGGACGAGATCGACGATTACACCGCCCGTGGTCTCCAGGCGATAGCGACCACCTACTCGGGCAAGGAGGGGCGACGCCGTCTCATGGATGAGGACGGCTATGAGCCCGAGATGCTCGAGTACTGGGAGGAGTCGGGGGTCCGGACCATGAAATTCGGGTCATCGCTGCCGGTGCACGGTGTGGCCGGCAAGTTCGGGTTGTTCCGCTTTGCAAACATGCTCGCTCTTCTCGATGCCATCGGCCGTGGTGTCGGTCCGGCAGAGGCCAAGGGAGCCCGTGACTGGTCGGAGTACACATGGCGGGGGGACCAAGCGCCAGGGTTCCCCTTTGTCCACGGGTTGCAGACGACCGAAGTCGATTTCAACGATCTCCGTCACAGTCGTCTCCTCATCCAGGTCGGGAAGAACCTGGTGGAGAACAAGATGCCGGAGAGCCACTGGTTTCACGAGATCATGGAGCGAGGGGGAAAGATCGTCTCCATCGTTCCCGAATACGGCCCCCAGTCATCCAAGTCTGACTATTGGATCCCGGTTCGAGCAGGTCTGTCCGACACTGCCATCTTCCTCTATCTCGCCAGGGAATTGATCGAACGCGAGCTGTACGACATCGATTTCGTGAAGCGGTTCACCGATCTCCCGCTTCTGATTCGGCTCGACACCCTGACCAGGCTCCGAGCCGACGAGGTTTCTTCCGACCACCAACCGTTGCTCGACCCAGGCGGTCCGAGTTTCACTCTCCATGGGATGACCGAGGATCAGTACCGCTCTATTGGAGATCGGGTGGTCCGAGACACGTCGGGCATCTTCCAAGCGGTCAGCCGGGAGGACGTCGGCGAGAGAATGGCAGAGCTGGGAGTCGATCCCGAGATCGACTGGCGTGGGTCCATCCAGTTGAGCAATGGCAGTGAGATCGAGGTCGCCACCGCACTCCACCTCTATCGGGAGCATCTGGCCGATTACGACCTGGACACCGTCGTTGACATCACGAGTGCTCCCCGAGATCTCCTCGAACGGCTCTTGGAGGACGTAGCCACCATCCGCCCGATGGCGATTCACGTTGGCGAGGGGGTCAACCATTACTTCCACGCCACCCTGCACAATCGGGCGACATATCTGGTTTCGATGCTGACGGGACAGATCGGCATTCCCGGAGCCGGGGTCAGCACGTGGGCCGGCAACTACAAGGGAGGGATCTTCCACGGAGCACCCTGGTTCGGCCCCGGAGTCGGTGGTTACGTGAACGAGGATCCGTTCCGCCCGATGCTCGATGAGGACGACACCTACACCTTCGACAACATCCACCACTACATCCACGGCGAGGAGACGTCGTACTGGGGCTACGGCGACCGTCCCCTCGTGGTGGACACGCCAGGCGAGGGTCGGAAGGTCTTCACCGGCCGAACCCACATGCCCACCCCCACCAAGGTGCTCTGGTACAACAACGCCAACCTGATCAACCAGGCCAAATGGGCCTACCACCTGATCCAGAACGTCAACCCCAAGGTCGACATGATCGTCGACCAGCAGATCGAGTGGACCGGCTCTGCCGAGTTCGCCGACGTGATCCTCCCCGCCAATAGCTGGCTCGAGTTCGAGACACTCGAGATGGGTGGCTCCTGCTCCAACCCGTTCCTCCAGTTGTGGAAGGGAGGGATCCAGCCGTTGTACGACAGCCGGGATGACGTGGCGATCTTTGCCGGGATGGCGAGGGCCTTGACCCGGCTGACCGGTGAGCGGCGGTTTGCCGACTACTTCAAGTTCGCCAGTGAAGGCCGCCCGGAGGTCTATCTCGATCGGGTGATGAAGGCGTCTTTCACCACCGAGGGGTACACGGTGAACGACATCATGGCGGGCAAGTACGGAGAGCCGGGCGGCGCGCTGATGCAATACCGCACCTACCCCCGGATTCCCTTCTGGGAGCAGATCAAGGACAGTCTCCCCTTCTACACCGACACCGGCCGCATGAATGCCTACTGCGATCTCCCCGAGGCGATCGACTATGGAGAGAACCTGATCGTTCACCGAGAGGCGGTCGAAGCGACTCCTTACCTCCCCAACGTGATCGTCTCCTCCAGCCCATGGATCCGCCCCAAGGACTACGGAATCTCGCCTGATGACCTCGATCCCGACCGTCGGCAGGTTCGCAACATCAGCATGCCCTGGAGCGAGGTGCGTCGGACCGTCAACCCGCTATTCGAGCAGGGTTTCCGCTTCCTGTGCCTGACCCCCAAGTCACGTCATTCGGTTCACTCGTCGTGGGCCATCACCGACTGGCATTGGATCTGGAACTCCAACTTCGGGGATCCACAACGCAGCGACAAGCGGATGCCCGGAGTGGGGGATGCCCAGCTCCACATGAGCCCCGTCGACGCCCGGAGTCTCGGCCTGGAGAGCGGCGATTGGGTGTGGATCGACGCCAGCCCTGCAGATCGCCCATATGTGGGGGCCTCTCCCGACGATCCTTTCTACGAGGCTGCCCGACTCATGGCGAGGGTCAGCTACAACCCGTCCTATCCGCCGGGGGTGACCATGATCAAACACGCCTTCTACATGGCGACGCCCCGGACGGTGAAAGCCCAGAAGACCCGTGCCGACGGCCGCGCTCTGGCCGACACCGGCTACCAGTCGAGCTTTAGACACGGAAGCCAGCAGTCGCTGACCCGTGGCTGGGCGCCGCCCATGCATCAGACGGACACCCTCTTCCACAAGAGGGCTGGGGCGATGGGCTTCGTCTTCGGCTTCGATGTGGACAACCACGCCATCAACACCGTTCCCAAGGAGACCGTGGTCAGGATCACCAAGGCCGAGTCGGGAGGTCCGGATGGGGTGGGCGTGTGGTCGGGTGCCACCACCGGTAAGAGCCCTGGGGGCGAGGACCGCTTCATGCAGAGATATCTCGGGGGCCAGCTTGTCACCATAAAGGGGAGGATCACATGAAGGGTCTGGAGAGGGACGACCCCTTCGAGCTGATCGGAACCGGATACCCGGTAGCCAACGCCGAGGAGACCGACAGACAGACGGCTCGCTGCATCATCGAGGAGTATGCGCTCAGCGGCTTCACTGCCACCGAGATCCTCGTGTTGTTCGAGTCGCCCCTGTACGGCTTCCCCAATGCCATCTTGCGACGCCGCGGGGCCGAGTTCGTCAGCCGGCTGGTCGGCGAAGTCTTTGGAGGGCCCGCGTGACCACGGCCTATAACTGGCAGCTCGGTCGGGAGATGGATTACCGCTTCGAGGGCGGTGGGGCCAAGCGTCAATTTGCCGCAGTCTTCAACATCAACCGTTGCATCGGCTGTCAAACCTGCACCATGGCCTGCAAGTCGACCTGGACTTTCTCTCCCGGCCAGGAGCTGATGTGGTGGAACAACGTCGAGACCAAGCCCTACGGCGGATACCCCCGGCATTGGGATGTCAACACGTTGGAGCTTGTCGAGAAGGCCAATCCTGGTGGCCAGGTGTGGGAAACCCGTGACCAATCGGCCGAAGCCCCCTATGGCCGGTTCGAGGGCAAGACCATCTTCGAAGCCGCAGACCTCGAAGAGCGGGCAGTTGGGTATCTGCCCAGCGACGAGGAATGGAAGGCACCGAACCGTTTCGAGGACCACGGAACGGGCTGGTCGGCGAAAGGGACGAGCCTTCCCGAGCATGAGGGGTGGTTCTTCTACCTGGCCCGTATCTGCAACCACTGCACCTATCCCGCCTGCCTGGCCGCCTGCCCCCGCAACGCCATCTACAAACGCCCCGAGGACGGGATCGTCCTCATCGACCAGGAGAGATGCCGCGGCTACCGAAAGTGTGTCGAAGCGTGCCCTTACAAGAAGGCGATGTACCGCCCGAGCACCGGGACCTCGGAGAAATGCATCGGGTGCTACCCGAGAGTAGAAGGCTCGGACCCCCTCACCAACGGCCACCCCATGGAGCCCAGATGCATGGCCGCATGTGTCGGAAAAATCCGGATGCAGGGCCTGGTCGACGTCGAGGCCGACGGAACCTGGACCGCAGACCCTGACCACCCCCTCTACTACCTGGTCCATGAGGAGCGGGTGGCTCTCCCCCTCTACCCGCAGTTCGGCACCCAGCCCAACATCTACTACATCCCGCCTCGCTGGGTGCCCCGCGACTACCTACGGCAGATGTTCGGCCCCGGTGTCGATCATGCCTTGGAGCGTTACACCAGGCCCTCCCGCCGTCTTCTCGCCGTGCTTCAGCTCTTCCGAGCGTCCCAACAAACCATCTTCTCCTTCGACGTGGAGGAAGGAGAGAAGGTCGGCGAGGTCGATGTCGGCGGCGAGCCGTACTCGATTTTCAACGACACCGCGATCGGTTTCGACGCCGACCGTCACGAGATAGTGCGGATCAGAGTGGAGGAGCCATTGCATGAGCGCCCCTTGAAGGTGAACTCGATATGAGCACGACCGTCGAACTCGAATACGAGGTCGTCGATGCGGCAGCACGCGCCACCATGTATTCATTGCTGGCGACCGGACTGGCCCTGCCAACTTCTGACCGCCTCCGTCTGCTTGGCACGAAACTGCTGCCGGGATTGGAGATGCTCGAGTTGCCGGTCTCGCTGGACGTCGCGATAAAGACCCTCGGATCCAACCTCCCAGCCGACTTGCAAACCGCGCGTGACGACCACATGGCGCTGTTTCCTCCGATCACATCCCAGGATGCTCCCGCTTACGAGACCGCCTACCGGGGCGACGGCATCTTCCAGCAGGTGGCCCTCCTGGCCGACATCGCCGGCTTCTACCGGGCCCATGGGCTCCGCGCCGGGGGAAGCGAGAGAGAACGTCCAGATCACATAACCGTGGAGCTCGAATTCATGGCCGTGCTGGCCAGAAAAGAGGTTCGATCGTTGCAGAGCGGCTGGATCGAGAGCACCGATATCTGTCGCGACACGGAAGCCCTGTTTCTCCAGGATCACCTCGGGTGCTGGGCCCCCGCCTTCGGAAGGCGCGCCGCTGCAGTGACGGACAGCCCTTGGTACCAGAGTCTCAGCGAGTTGACAGCCGAATGGATCGAACAGGACACGACCGCGGCCGGAGTCACCCCGGTGGAGATAGTTGAAGAGCCTCTCCCGCAGGAACCGCCCGACGACGGCGCGTGTGGCCCATGCCCGATGCCAGAACCAGGCTCGGTCAGATGAGATCGACTCTTCCAAGACTGGCCGTCCTCCTCGGCCTGGTCCTGGTCGCGGTGCTGCTCCGAGTGACCGACGCCAACCCGGCCATTGCCCAGACCCAGACCATCGGTGCCTGGCGTGTCTCCTCCGAGCCTGCCCTTGACGGATCGGCCCCCGAGTGGCAGTCGATCGTTCCCATCTTCCTGCCCACCACCGCCCAGCAGGTGACACCGCCAATGGGCGGAGGTGCCATCGAGCGGGTCGGCGTGCGGGCGGTCCACTGGGAGGAACGGCTTTATGTGATGTTGGAATGGGCCGACCCCAGACCGGACTACTTCACCGACCGGTACGAAGCCTTTACCGATGCCGCGGCCATCCAATTCCCCGCAGAGGCCGGAAGCGAAGTCCCGTTTATCTGCATGGGCCAGGCCGACCAGGCGGTGAACCTGTGGCAGTGGCGGAGCGACCAGCAGCAAAGCGCCCCGGGGCTTCCCGCCGACGGTTACGTGGACCTCTACCCATCGACCGACGATCTCTACTTTCCTGCCCGTGCTGCGGGCAATCCGCTCTCCCAGCTCGACCGTTCCCCGGTGAGGAACCTGGTCGCAGGAGGTTTCGGCACCCTCACCGCAACCGACCAAGGAGAGCTCGAGGGCCACGGCGTGCATTCGGGTGGCCGCTGGATGGTTGTTTACTCCCGCCCCTTCGATCCGTCAGGAGAGCTACAGCCGACTTTCGGAGGCGAGCAGCCAATCGATGTCGCATTCGCGGTCTGGGACGGCAGCAAAGGCGAGCGCGATGGGATCAAGTCGGTTTCCTCTTTCACCCAGCTGATCATCACCCCTGAGGACCCACCACGCCGGAGCGTTGCGGCCACCGACGACTGGCCGGCTTACACCCCACCCAATCCCATGTTGGGCGTGACCGTCGGGTTCTTCGGGGTGCTCTTGGTGGTAGTCGCTGGCGTCTGGGTGTACCTGAGACGTGGTCCGAAGGAGTCAGATGTCGACCAGTAGTGAGCGGTGGCAATTGCCAGGCCTTCCCGGTCTGCTCGGTATCTTCGCCCTCGGCGAATTGGTCCTGTTGCGAACCGGCACCCGAACCCTCATCCACATTCCGGGCCTGGGTCGCTACGAGACTCCGATCGGCATCTTGGCCGAACTGGGCCGCTTCACTTACTACCTGGCCACGGTCTGCCTGGTGACAACGCTGATCCTCCTGGCTTACCAGGGCCTGCGTATCCGGACCCCGCGTCTCGTTGTGATCGGTATTGGGGTGCTCGGCTTTCTGGCTGCGGCCGCGGCGGGCCGTCTCGGTGTGATCTCGGCGCCGGTCGTGGGGTGGTCATCCGTTGCCGTGCTCGTGGTGGTGTGCGCAGCATCGTGGGGAGGACTCCGCACGATTCCGATCGCCTTCTTTGTCGTCGGCTGGGTCGCGGCGGGATGGACGGTTCTCGGTCAGGGGGTCGGGGGTGGTCTGAACGGAAGACAGGTCGATGGTTTCATGCTGGCCGCCGAGATCTCACTGATCCTCAGTGCGATCACCGTCCCGCTGCTGTTGAAGGGCCCACCACCCAGACTGGCGATCCTCGCCGGACTCGGGGCCACGGTGGTCAGCGCCGGAGCCTTCTTTTCGGGCTCGTCGACGCTGTCGATCCTCGTCCTGTGGAATCTGGGTGTTCCGGGATGGCTTCCAGGGCTCGCCTACTCCCTTGCCCTCGGGAGTCTGGTGGCCACTGTGTGGTCGGCCTTCTCCTCCGGCCAGAGCTCAACGGTGATAGGCCTGGTGCTGCTGGCTGCTGGCGGCATCGGGACAATCAGCACCTACCAGACGGGACTAGTGCTGACCGCAGTGCTCCTGCTGGGCAGCACGGTCATCAGGACCGATCCGGATCCCACCGGACCGATCCCAAATATCAGGGCGGGCGAATCGCTCACGGCCACAACCCGACCGCCCCGGGTGCCCGAGACGTCCAATGCTCCGACTCCTGTCGGGTGATCATGTCTGAGCTACGGACTCCTGGTAGCGGATTTCGAACCATCATCGAGCCGTTCCGGATGCACTCGGTCGAGCAGATCGACTTCTCAACCCTCGAGGAACGACAACATGCTCTGGAACGAGCCCGGTACAACCTGTTCGGGCTCAAAGCCCACGAGGTGATCATCGATCTCCTGACCGATTCGGGAACCGGTGCTCTCTCCACCCGGCAATGGGCGGGGATGATGCAGGGCGACGAGTCCTATGCCGGCAGCCGTTCCTATGAGCGATTCCGAGAGTCGGTTACCGCCATCACGGGCTTTCCCGAGGTGATACCGACTCATCAGGGGCGGGCCGCGGAGAGCATCCTCTTCTCTGTCAAGGTTCGTCGAGGCGACGTGGTTCCCTCCAACACCCATTTCGACACCACACGCGCCAACGTCGAGCACCAGGGGGCAGAAGCTCGAGACCTCCTCATCCCCGAAGGGCGCGATACCCAATCCGAGCATCCCTTCAAGGGAAACATGGACGTGGGTGCCTTGGAGGAGACCATCGCCGAGGTTGGTGCCCCAAGGGTCCCTTTGGTGATGATGACGGTCACCAACAACTCCGGGGGAGGCCAACCCGTCTCGATGGAGAATCTCCGAGAGATCCGTTCGATCTGTGATAGGCACGGCATACCGCTGATGCTCGACGCCTGCCGGTTCGCAGAGAACGCCTGGTTCATCAAGCAGCGGGAGCCGGGGTACGCCGAAGCCGCCCCCTTGGATATCGCCCGAGAGATGTTCGCATTAGTCGACGGGGCGACCATGTCCGCCAAGAAGGACGGGATGTCCAACATTGGAGGATTCCTCGGTCTTCACGATCCCGAAGTCGCCAGTGCAGCTCGCAACCTCTTGATCCTCACTGAGGGATTCCCCACCTACGGGGGTATGGCCGGGTACGACCTTGAAGCAGTCGCCCAGGGGTTATGGGAGGCCCTCGACGAGGACTATCTCCGCTATCGGATCCGCTCTACCGCCTACCTTGCCGAACTGGCCGAAGCCGCCGGAATGGCCACTGTGCGGCCCCCGGGAGGGCATGCCGTCTATCTCGACGCTGCCCGGGTGCTGCCGCACATTCCCCCAGGCCAGTATCCCGCCCAGGTTCTGGCCTGCGCCCTCTACCTCCAGGGAGGGGTGAGAGGAGTAGAGATCGGATCGATCATGTTCGGCAAACCTCAACCAGATGGAACCGAGATACCCGCCGCGATGGAGCTCGTCCGCCTGGCAATACCCCGCCGCACCTACACCCAGAGCCACATCGACTACGTAGGGGAAGTCATCGCAGCGGTGGCGGCACAAGCCGATCAGCTCGCCGGCCTCCGGATCGTCGAACAGGCACCATGGCTGCGGCATTTCACCGCAGCTCTCGCCCCTCTGGCCTGACCGGCACGAAATGACCCGACATGACGAGCGACAGGGGCGTGTCGAGGAATCCCGCCGGATCGTCTCTGCCGCCTTTCGTCTGGGAGGTGTCTTCGGTCTCGTCACCCTTGGCTGGTCGCTGTGGGTCATGACCCAAGGTGGTTCCTGGTGGGGCCCTGTGCACACCTTTCTCGCCGGCACTGTCCTCCTCACCATCTCCGGCGCCACCCAGGTCTTCACCATCACCGGA
>Ga0214472_10008865_pt1 | contig 10498 bp, 7 predicted proteins | sample RVTome_6_FD_207662 | JGI IMG/M metagenome (GOLD analysis project Ga0214472, IMG submission 207662) | Soil microbial communities from uranium-contaminated site in the Upper Colorado River Basin, Wyoming, United States - RVT140D175 | ecosystem: Environmental > Terrestrial > Soil > Contaminated >...
CCGATCTCCGAGCGGATCCGGGCGAAAGTCTGCTCCAGGTTCTCGACCAGGCATTCACCGTGCGCCACCCGGAACACGAGGCCCTCGTCGATCGCGCAGTAGAAGGTGAGGCTGCCGTCGGGATTGGCCTTCTGGATCGAACGCACGTAGTCGGTGCCGTCGATCAGCACCACGACCGGCGAGGCCGCGAAGCGGCTTGGCGTGAGTTCCCGCACCTCGGCGCCGATGCGCCGCGCGTACTCCTCGGCCGCCGGCAGGCCGTTGATTTCCTTGACGACGCGGTGCGCCGGGTCGGCTTCGGTGACGACCAGCTTTTCCTGATCCGAGACGAAGTGCTGGGTCTTGAAGATCTTGAACGGGTAGGAGGTCGCGACCACGATCAACACGGCGCTGTCCGGGTGGAAGGCGCCGTCCCCGTAGATCCAGGTACGCTCGAACTTCAAGTCGTCCCCGGCGGAGCCGCCGAACAGCGCGATGTTGCCGAGGGCATGCTGGAAGGTGCGCGTGACCGGCTCCTCGCGCATGGACATGCCGTCGATCAGCAGAAAGCCGAAGCAATGACGCGAATCCACATGAGGAGTGCGGCTTTCCAGGTCGTCCAGCAGCGAGCGCGCCAACGTTTCGCCCTGGCCGATCTCGAAGTGCTGGAGATTGCCGAGCCGCCCGACCGCGGCCGTGAAGGCGCCCGCCGGAAAGCTCGCGCCCGAGAGGCTGCGCTGTCGGTAGCCGGAAGGTCCGATCTCGCCTGCGGTGGTGCAGCCCACCAGCGGCACCCCCTCGAACAGGCGACGAAGTTCGTCGGCGAGCGCCTCGAGGTCGTATTCGCTGGAAGCGAAGAAGACGGCCAGCGCGGTGTCGGGCTGGCTGACCGCGGTGTGAAATTCGCGCGCCGCCGTGCGCGCGTCGGGCGCACAGCTGTGCGCGGTCTTGATGCGGGGACGAGCGCTCATTGGATTACTCCCCCCGGTGGAGCGTCCCCGACCCTGGTCGGCTCAGGGCACGAAAACGGGCGATTCTCGCTGCAGCCTGGGCGGGCGACCAGGGATCAAGGCGGGCGCCGGGTCAATCGGCAATCGTCAAGGCGGGTAGCAACGTTACCCAAATGAAGCATAGTCCATTTTCCCGTCCAGCTATAAGCATCTGGCCGGCGCCGCGCCGATCCTGGAAAGGCGTCGACATGGCGGTGTATCTGAACCACACCGGCGTGGCGGGCCGCCGACACCGCCGCGCTCGCCGCCGAGCTCGAGCAGCCTTCCCGGGCGCTGCGCGAGGCTGTCGGGCGATTCAGGGTATAGGCGGCGCCTGGCGGGCGGAACGCCTCGGCAGTCCTCCGGAATGCGAACGCCCGTCGCGGCGCCGCCTGCGCCGTTCGCCGGGAGCTGCGGCATGAGCGCGCCCCTGCGTTTCGCGATCAACGGTTAGGGCCGCATCGGGCGCTGCGTGCTGCGCGCGCTCTACGAGTCGCCGCTCAGGGACCGGCTGCAGGTGGTCGCCATCAACGAGCCGGCCGACTTGGCGACCGTCACCTATCTCACGCGCTTCGATTCAACCCACGGGGTGTTTCCCGGGCGTGTCGAAGCGGGCGGGGACGGCCTGGTGATCGACGGCGACGAGATCCGCGTCAGCCATGCGCTGGCGCCGGAAGAGGTCGACTGGTGCGCGATCGGGGTCGACATCCTCCTCGAATGTTCGGGGCGCTATTCGCGCCGTGCCGAGCTCGAGCGCTTTCTCGATGCGGGCTGCCGGCGCGTGCTGCTCTCCCTCCCCGGCCACAGCGCGCAGGACGTCGATCTCACGGTCGTCCTCGGCATCAATCACGACGGCCTCGCGCCGCAGCAGCGCATCGTCTCGAACGCCTCCTGCACCACCAACGCGGTGGTGCCGGTGCTCGCCGAGCTGCAGCGCGCGTTCGGCGTCGGTCACGTCTTCCTCACCATGCTGCATTCGGTGATGAACGACCAGCCGCTCATCGACGGCTACCACCACTCGGACCTGCGCCGCACGCGCTCGGCGATGCAGTCGATGATTCCCGTGGGAACCGGTCTCGCCCAGGGCGTCGAGCGGCTCCTGCCGGAGCTCGCTCAGCTTGCCGGCATCGACCTTCTCGAGGTCGAGCAGGTCGTTCACATGCTTCAGCAGTGTTGCCGCATTGCGGTGGATGACGACGAGGTCGTGGTGCCGACGTTCGCTCAGCGGCTCGGCGCCGGCGAGCATGGCTTCGGCCGGCCCGAGGATCAATGCCAGCGGCGTGCGCAACTCGTGGCTGACGTTGGCGAAGAACTCCCGCTTCATCGCGTCCAGGCGCCGCACGGTGTCGAGCAACTGCTGCAGTTCCTCGTTCTTGCGCGAGATCTCGGCCTCGGCCCGCTTCATCTCGGTGATGTCGCGGCCTTCGGCGAGCAGGAAGACGATGCCGCCGTGCCGGTCGCGGACGGGCAGCAGCGAGAAGTCGACGACGATGGTTTCCTCGCCGGCGGCGCGGCCGTAGTTCTCGACGTGGCAGCGCACGAATTCGCCGGTGGCGGCGCGGCGGACGGCATCCCGCGCCACCCGCCGGGTTTCCTGCGAGACGGCCCACCAGCGGGTTTCCCAGAAGGGCCGGCCCCGCACGTCCGCCAGCCGCAGGCCGGCCCCCTCCAGCGCCGCCCGGTTGATCTCCAGCGTATTCCGGGCAGTTTCGGGCGCGCGCTGTCCCCGACGCCGTCGGTTATCGGCACGGCCGATTTCACGGCGGCGGGGCGGGGAACTCCACGTACGGCGGCTTCGGCGTCCGGTCGGGCGGGACGTAGGCCGGAGCGGGCTCGCCTGCCGCCCCGAGATGCCGGAGGTAGCGGTAGATCGCCGTGAGGTCCGCCTCGGTCATGGCGCGCAGATTGAACCAGGGCATCGGCGGGCGCCGTTCTTCGCGCGCCTTCGTGAGCCACTGCACCTCGCTCATCCCGTCCGCCACCAGCCTGAGGTTCGGCGGATAGATCGTTCCCCACGGCCCCCGCCAGCCCAGCGTGCTGCCGGTGAGCCATTGCTGCTCGTCGATCGTGCCGCCGGCTTGCCGATAGCCGTGGGTGTGGCAGTCGTTGCATCCGCCGATCTGCACGAGATAGCGGCCGCGCTTGACCGCCGGATCGGCCGGTGACTGCGCGGCGGCGCCCGCGATGCCTGCAACGAGGGCGGCGAGGCGGCCGGCGCGCGGGGAGATGAAGTAGGGTTCCATGGCGAGATCCTCCGTCGGGTTGGGAGGTACGTGATGTCACGCGATCGGGATGCGGTGCTTGTTCTGTGCAAGCCACTCGTCGAAGGTCTGCATCGCGGGATTGAGCTCACGCGCCACCGCCGGGTCGCGTGCGCCGCAGTACGCCTGTTCGAAATCACGCTTGAACTGGAACATGTTGCCGAGCTCCTCGGCGGCCGGGAAACCCAGCCGGCGGTAGGCCTCGGGCGAGATGTCGTTGAAGCGGACGTCCTGACCCAGCGCGCGCGAAAGGGCGGCCGCCATCTGCGCGCCGGCGAGGTGCTCGCCGGCGAGGCCGACCGTCTTGCCGACGTAGGCGAGGCCGCGCCGGAAGATGGCGAAGGCGCACTGGCCGATATTCTCCACCGCGATCCCCGGGAGCTTCTTGTCGCCCATCGGCAGGGTGAACACCAGCCTGCCGTCCGCGTCCTTCGCGGGTCCCATGCCGAAATGGATCAGGTTCTCCCAGAAGAAGGACGTGAGCACGAAGGTGGTGGGCACGCCCAACTCGCGAAAAACCGCGTTGGCTTCGCCTTTCGCGTCGAAGTGCGGCACCTTGTAGCGGCCCATCAGGGTGGGCATGCGCGGATCGTCGAGCGGGACGCGTTCGCGGGTGTCCTCGAGGGTGGACCACAGCAGGTGTCGCACCCCGCTGGCGTGCGCGGCGGTCGCGATGTTGGCCGCCTGGGCGAGCTCGCGCTCGGGCGAAAAGTGCTCCCAGAAATTGGTGACCGCGAACACGCCCCAGGCGCCGTCCATCGCCCGACGCAGGCTCGCCGGGTCGTCCAGATCGGCCGCCACCACGTCCGCACCGGCGGCGGCCAGTGCCTGCGCAGGGGGGGCAGCGGGCTTGCGGGTGACGGCGCGCAGCGTGAAGCCTGCGTCCGGGGCGTTCAGAATGGCGCGCGCAAGGCCGCCGCCCTGGGCGCCGGTGGCGCCGATTACGGTGATGATCTTGTCGTTCATGGAGGCACTCCGTCGGGGGGATCGATGGGGGCGGCTGTCGCTCGGCCGCTGCCGGAAAGACGGCGCGAGAGCCATCCAAAGTCCATATGAGGTGGCAGATGAAGTCTCGGTGCGACCTCGCCCGGCCCACCGCCTCCGTGCCGGTGGGCGGCCGACGTCCCCGCCCCGCTGCCAGGAGCATCGCCATGGAGCGCCTTCACATTCATCCTTCCGTGCAGGACCTCGCGCACTCCATTTCTATAGCTGACTCATCGGCACGGCGCGCCGGCCTCGCATGGCTGCCAGTCAACGCCGCGCTGCACAACGTGTTGCGGCAGACCCGCAAGCTTGATGCGGGGGCAACGCGGCATCGGATATCGGCTCACATCAGAAATAGCTCAACATCGACCTTTTGCGCTAGCTCGACCGGACGCCGAGGGAATCAATAACCGACGGCCGGCGCTTCCTCGCCGATGAACTCCCCGTTGCGCCACGTGTTCAGGCAAAGCGGGTGCGTAAATACGCTCGCCCCATCGGGCGCTGAGTAGGTGATGTCATCGACCGTCATGCCGCCGGGGGGATTCAGTTCGGCCAGATCGCGCACTCGCTTTGCGATCTCGTGGTCGGTACAGGAGGTATCGCCGCTGATGCCCAGGCCGCCGATCAGGCTGCCTCCTGCGTACAGGGGCACGCCGCCGCCGAAGAAGATCAACCCACCCGCCGTCTTCATCTTCGACCTCGCGTCCGGCGCCACCAGCGCATCGGGGTCGAACAGGTTCGACTGTCCCAGGCTCCACAGCGAGTGTCCGGGCTGGGTGAAGGTGTACAACCTGGCGGTCGATAGGGCGAGCACGTCGAGACTGAAGGCGTTGGCGGTATAGGCCTTGGCCTTGGCGATCGCCTGGCTGCCGGTCCACACTTGGGTGGGGTCGTCCGTGGACGCGACAGCGGCGCAGATCTCGCCATCGCGGTTGACCACCGCAGCCCACATCCGGGTACCGCTGAACAGTCCGCCGGCCTCGCCTCCGCTGGCCGGCGCCGCAGCAAGATGCGCCTTCAGATTCGCTGCGGTAGGCAGCCCTTGGCAGTCGCCGGCCCATCCGCACACGGGGATACCGGCGACAGAGAGAACTATCAGAGCTTTGCGATAGAACATGGCGACCTCCTCAAGACGCATCCTCGATCGGCGAGGCTCGTTGCTCACCGACTGGCGGATTGGAACCCCACTCGTGCAACTGCCGGCTTAGGGGCTGAACCAGCCTTGCGCACCTGCAAGAGTCGTGCTGGACCATTAAAAACGTAGCGATTCAAGCGGATGCCTTGGCCGGAGCGGGGCGCACCCGAGCGGATCGTAAAATCGTCCGACACAGGACTTGGCGGAAGGCGCAGATCGGCCCGAGTGCGCGTCCGCTGACGCACGCGGACTACGCAAGGCAAATGCGTTCGGGCGCAGTGTCTGCTCCGGGCCGGTCGTCGACTACGGCCCCACACGCGGGCCGCGCGCGGCTTGCCGGTGGCCGGGGATTGCGCGACGTGCGCACTTCGGCGCGGAGATCCCTGAAACGCAGGGGCACACGCGCGATCGCGAACCCCCTAGAACATGGAAACCCGGTTGCGTCCGGTTTTCTTGGCCCGGTAGAGCGCTTCGTCGGCCTGCCGGAACAGGGCGTCGATACTGTCGATGGCGCTGTCCAGCGTGGCCACCCCGATGGACGCCGTGCAGCGAAGCGGCATGCCGTCATGGACCGGTATCTCCAGCTCGGCGATCGACTGCCGCAGCCGCTGCGCCGCGTCCAGGGCCTGATTGACGTCGGTCTCGGGCAGGATGATGGCGAACTCGTCGCCGCCGATGCGGCCCGTGACATCCACCGCGCGCAGGGTCCGGCGGCAGGCTTCGGCGAAACGCTGCAGCACCCGGTCGCCGACGCCATGGCCGTAGCGGTCGTTGATCTCCTTGAACTGGTCGATATCGAGCATCAGGAAGGAGAGCGAGCAGCCGTAGCGCCGCGTGCGGGCGAGTTCCAGTTCGGCCAGTTCGAGGAAGTGGCGGCGCGTTGCCAGGCCGGTCAGCGAATCCTCGTGCGCCTGCCGTTCCAGCTCCTCTTCGAGGGCCTTGCGGGCGGTGATGTCGATGCCCAGGCCGACCAGGTAGAGGCGGCCGTCGATGCTCGTCCTGCGCCCCGAGAAATAGTGCGGAATCAGCCGGCCATCGCGGGTCAGCAAGGGGGCCTCGACCGACGACTCGCCGAGTTCGAACACCGCCATGATGCGCGCCTGGATGAGGGGACGGACGTCGCTGCCGAAGAGGTCGAGGGCGTGCATGCGCGCGATCTCGTCGTGGCTGTAACCGCTCACCTCGCAGAACTTCCGGTTCCAGCGGGCGAAGCCGGCGTGCTCGTCGAGCATGTAGAAGATCCCCGGCAGGCTGTTGATGCTGTCGTCGGAGAACTGCATCTCGTGGCGCAGCGCTGCCTGGTCCTGCTCGTGTTCGAGAATTTTTTGCGACAACAGGCGGTTCTTCTCGGACAGCTCCTCGGTGCGCTCGCGCACCCACCCGGCCAGGTCCGCGTTGAGCTGGCGCAACTCCCGTTCGGCCTCCAGCTGGCGTCGCCGCGCCAACCCCTGCTGGGCGAGGACCTGGGCCAGCCCCACCAGGAACGCCATGATGTCCGGCATCCGTTCGCGGGGAACGATCTGCACCCGCTGCACCGCTTCGAGGTAACTTGCTTCGTCGAAACCGAATTCCGCGGCCTGGCGGCGGAAGAATTCGAGGTCCGGCGGGGCGTGGAACATCTGGCCGGTGAATACGTTGGCGACATGCTCCCCGTCGATGACGACCGGCGTGGCGTAATCGACCAGCCCGTTGGCGCAGTCGTAGCCCACGTAGGGACCGGCGTGAAGGTGAGTGAGGATGTAGCGGTCGCTCGCCAGGCAGCGCTCGCAGGATGCGGGATGGGCCCGGTGGAAATCCGTGCACACCGGTTCCCAACCGACCGCGGTCAGGAGCCGGCTCTGATTGTCGATCAGCGCGTGCTTGATCCCGGTTGCGCGGTAAAGCGACTCCATGAGCGCCTGCAGCGCTGGCAGGTCAATCAGCTCTGCGATCTGATGCGTCATGTGTGGCTCTCGAGACGTCGTCAGGCATGCACGATCCTGCCGGCTCGCGGCACATTGGCATCGATGAGGGAGCTTCTACCTTGGTCTTAGTAGATCAATAGCCGGGCGCCGGTACGATGTCAAGGCAGCCGCGGGGCGCGTCTTTGCCATCCATCCCACGCTTCGACATCAATGGGTTCCGCTCTCGCCTTTGCGACGAGCTCCGGCGCATACTGCGCGCCCCGGACGGGGCGCGCCCCACGAAAACTCACCGGGCGACGCGCGCTTCCGCATACCAGTCGAGCTTTTCGCGCAAACGCACCACCTCGCCCACGATGATGAGCGAGGGGGCGCGCACCGCGGCCGCCGCGGCGCGCGCCGGCAAGGTCTCCAGCGTGCCGATGATGGTGCGCTGGTCGGCGGTGGTGCCCTGCTGGATGATCGCGGCCGGTGTGGTGGCGGCGCGGCCGTGCGCGACGAGCTGGCGGCAGATTTCGGCGAGGCCGACCAGGCCCATGTAGAACACCACCGTCTGGCGCGGGCGGGCGAGCGCGGTCCAGTCGAGGTTGCAGGTGCCGTCCTTGAGGTGGCCGGTGACGAAGATGCAGGCCTGGGCGTAGTCGCGGTGGGTGAGCGGGATGCCGGCGTAGGCCGACACGCCCAGCGCCGCGGTGATGCCCGGCACCACCTGGAAGCTCACGCCGTCGGCCGCGAGCGTCTCGATCTCCTCGCCGCCGCGCCCGAACACGAAGGGGTCGCCGCCCTTCAGGCGCACCACCCGCTTGCCCGCCTGTGCCTGTTCGACCAGCAGGCGGTTGATCGACTCCTGGCGCATGGTGTGCTTGTCGCGTTCCTTGCCGACGTAGATGCGTTCGACGCGCGCCGGCACCAGCGCCATGATCTCGGCCGACACGAGGTTGTCGTAGAGCACCACCTCGGCCTGGCGGATGAGGCGCAGCGCGCGCAGGGTCAGGAGTTCCGGGTCGCCGGGACCGGTGCCCACCAGCGCCACCTGGCCGGGCTCGAGCGGGGTGCGCACGGGGATGTCGCCCAGCAGGGCGTCGGGGGGAATCGTCGAGCGGTCCATGATGTCGGCTTCCTCGTGTGGGGCGTGGGGTAGGGGGGCAATCAGCCGCAGGCCAGCGCCGGCTCGGCGGCGTGGCGGGCGGCGCGGCAACGGTGCACGAAGCCGACGAAATGCGCCGGCCATTCGATGCCGAGCACCGAGCGCAGGTGGCAGTAGGCGCCGAGCACGTTGCGGTGGATGAGGCCGTCGCGCTCGCCGTCGATGCCGTGGCCGCGGTGCATGCGCCAGGCGTAGCGCAGCTCCGGCGCGACGTTTTCGAGGCCGGAGTGGTGAAATTCGTGAGCACGCACGATCGCGCCGGGCGCGAGCCACGGATGGTCGGCGGTCGCCTCGATCTCAACGTAGCCGCGTCCGACCGCCTTCGCCTGCATCACGGTGTCGGCCGGCAGCGCGCCGACCATGGCGTGGCTGCGGTCGTGCCAGCGGATCGAGCGGGTGAGGTACATGAGGCCGCCGCACTCGGCGTACACCGGCAGCCCGTTCTCGATCTCGCGGCGCAGCTCGGCACGCAGTGCGGCATTGGCCTCCAGCGCGGGGGCCATCACCTCGGGAAAGCCGCCGCCGATGAAGAGGCCGTCGACGGCCGGCAGTTGCGCGTCGCGCAGCGTGTCGAAGGGGACCAGGTCGGCGCCGGCCGCGGCGAGCGCTTCCAGGTCGTCGGCGTAGTAGAAGCCGAAGGCCGCGTCGCGCGCGATGCCGATGCGCACCCGCGGGCGGGCCCTGGGCGGGCGCAGCGCGGTGGCGGCGGGACGCGCTTCTCGCGGCAGGTCGTCGCCCGCGGCGGTGAGCGCGAGCAGGCGGTCGAGATCCACGTGCGCGGCGATCGCCTGTGCCAGGCGCGCGACGTGCGCGTGCGCCTCGGCCGCCTCGTTGTACGGCACGAGCCCCAGGTGGCGTTCGTCGATCGTCAGCTCGGGCAGTTTCGGGATGGCACCGAGCACGGGAATGTCGGTGTAGTGCTCGATGGCGGCGCGCAGCTTGGCCTCGTGGCGCTTGCCGCCGACCCGGTTGAGGATCACCCCGGCGATGCGGATCGTCGGGTCGAAGGCCTGCTGGCCCAGCAGCAGCGGGGCGATGCCGCGGCTCATGCCGCGCGCGTCGATGACCAGCACGACCGGCAGCCCGAGCATGGCGGCGAGCGCCGCGTTGCTGTTGCTGCCGTCGAGCGCCAGCCCGTCGTGCAGGCCCATGTTGGCCTCGACCATGCACACCTGGGCGGCGCGCGAGCGCCGGCAGAAGGTCGCGCGGATCTCGTCCGGGCCCGACACCCAGGGATCGAGGTTGTAGCAGGGACGACCCGCCGCCTCGCCCAGCCACATCGGGTCGATATAGTCGGGGCCCTTCTTGAACGGCTGCACCGCAAGCCCGCGCGCGCGCAGGGCCGCGGCGAGCCCGATGCTGACCGTGGTCTTGCCCGACGAGCGGTGGGCGGCCGAGACGAGGAAGCGGTGCATGGCGCGGTCTCCGCTGAACGCTGCTGTTACTTCGCCGGTGCCGCGGCGGACTGCGGCGTATCGGCCGGCACGAAGGGCAGCACGCGCACGCCGACCAGGGTGATCAGGAAGGCCGCCGCCAGACCGCCCAGGCCGAGCAGCACCTCCGGCAGAGTCGGGCGGTAGCTCGCGAGATGGCCGTCGCCGAAGCTGCTCGTTACCGCGTGACCCGGGAAGAGCTCGAGCGGCCAGACCTGCCCGCCGATGATGAAGGCGTAGAGCAGGGCGAACGCACCGGCCAGCACCCCGCACGCGGCGAACACCGTGGCGCGTGGCGACATGCCCAGCGTCGGGTGGAAGAGCAGCATCAGCGGCAGGACCGTGCCGACCACGCCGAAGCCCAGCCACAACAGCACCGAATGGACGCCCCCATCGATCAGGATGAAGCGCTCGAACTCCGTCTGGCGCGCGAAATAGAGGTTGGTGAGGTGGTGCGCGACGACAAAGTACAGGGTGGCCGCGACGAACACACCCAGCAGATTTTTCATGCGGCGCTGGATCGCCGGGTCGAGCGTCATGCCGTGCGCGGCCAGGAGCGCGGCCTGCACCAGGTAGAACAGTGCCAGCCCCCACGCGAAGGACATGATGATGAACATCGGCGCGAGCATCGCCGAGCCGTAGCCCTGGCGCGCCACGAGGAAGCCGAAG
>Ga0214472_10008866_pt1 | contig 10498 bp, 7 predicted proteins | sample RVTome_6_FD_207662 | JGI IMG/M metagenome (GOLD analysis project Ga0214472, IMG submission 207662) | Soil microbial communities from uranium-contaminated site in the Upper Colorado River Basin, Wyoming, United States - RVT140D175 | ecosystem: Environmental > Terrestrial > Soil > Contaminated >...
CGACATCAAGATCGGTCTGGGCGATTTGCCCGGCGGCGGGTTCGACAGCATCGCGACCGGTATTTCGTCAGACGGAACGACGATCGTCGGTTTGGCCGAAAGCACCGCGGGAGAAGAGGCCTTTCGTTGGACGGAGGCCGGCGGCATGGCGGGCCTGGGCGACTTGCCCGGCGGCTCGTTCAGCAGCATCTCCGAGGCCGCTTCCGCCAACGGCTCGACGATCGTCGGCGTCGGCACCAGCCAGATCGGCCGCGAAGCCTTCATTTGGGATCAAGACGCCGGCATCCGCCCGCTCCGCACCGACTTGGTCAACGCCGGGCTCAATCTGACCGGATGGCGCCTGAATTCGGCCATGTCGATCTCCGGCGACGGCCGCGTGGTGGTCGGCGTCGGCACCAATCCGCAAGGCAACACCGAAGGCTGGCTGGCCTTCCTGGGCGCCGGCAGTTTCTTTATCGCCGGCGACACCGACGGGGACAACGACGTCGATATCGACGACTTGAACAATGTCCGCAACAACTTCGGCCGTATGGGGCTGGGCGACACCGACGGCGACGACGACGTGGACATCGACGACTTGAACAACGTCCGCAACAACTTCGGCGCCGGATCGGCCGCCGTGCCGGAACCTGCGGGTCTTGCCCTCGCCGCTTTGGGCGGTATCGCCCTGTTGGGTTTCCGCCGTCGCATTCGTTGGCTGCCGCTGCGTAGTAAGCAGAGGGCAGAGGGCAGTAGGCAGAGGGCAGTTTTTTGGCGACAGCGCGTGACTTTTTCCGTCCGAACCTGCTGATAGGCGTTGGGACCTCTCTGTGCGGGGCGTTGTTCGTCCTCTCTGCAACAATGCTGTGCTTGCGGAAACGGGAGTTGAGGGCATTTGGCGCGCCGCCGGATCGATCGGTTGATCCGTCAAAATGAGTCCTCAATCTGCGGTCCGGCTGACGGATACGAAGCCGGGAATATCCCGCCGCCCCGGCCAATTCTTGAGCTATGCTTATATAGGCAATTCTGCCGTTCCGCTGGCGATTCCGTGGGCCGTTTACCCGGGCGAACCGGGGCATTTCCTTGCATTACGCTCGATAGTTTCTGATCACATCGTGGCCATCATTTGACCTTGGGGAAAATGTATGTCGTGCTCTTGCCCATACTGTCACAAGCACTTGCGATTGAGCCAGGGACCCGATCCGGCGGACGTCTACTGCCCGCACTGCGGCAGCCTGTTCATCCTGCCGCCGATTCGCGGCTACGGCGCGGCGCGCGGCGTGGTCGCGGGGATCGACGGTTGGATCCTGGGCGTCACCGCCGTCCTGGCCATCGTCGCCTACGGCCTGACGTTTTGATTGGACGGCCCGCCGGGGACTGGTTACCCTCGAAGCGATGTCGCAGGCAAGCGTTTGATCGATGTGCGATGTCGCGGCGGATATTAAACCACAATTGCCCGGCGCCTGCTGGCTGCGCTCATATCACGACCGCAAGTCGTTGGCAAAAATTCCTCCGTTCCCTCCTGTTCAAAACCCGTTGTTGCTCCCATTGTCGAGCGGCGTGGGCAGGTCAGCCCCTTGTAAACGATTTCGAGCCTGACTCGTCCGCACTGCCTTCGCGGGACATTCAACTCCGCGTTGTGGGAGCAAGACGATGGACGGGATCCGAAACGCCGGCCGGCTGTGTCGAATGCCCCGACATTCATCTCGCACCGCCTGTGGCACTCGGTGAGGTCGATCGATTATACTTGGCGCTGCGCGTTCCTGATCCAGCCGTGTCTTCCGGAATCGAAAGGGTGAACCCAAACGCTCCGGGCGGCGATTGACCCATGCACTGCCACCGTTACCTCCGTCGGCCGACCACGCGGCGTGCGATGTTGCTCGCCTGCGCCGGCGGTTTCGGCGCCGTGGCAATCGACGCGCTGTGGGGCGCACGATCGGGCGTCGCGCGGGCCGCCGATCCATTGGTGTCTCGCCCGTCGCATTTTGCGGCCAAAGCCAAGAGCGTGATCTTCCTGTTCATGGACGGAGGACCTTCGCAGGTCGATACGTTCGACCCCAAGCCGCGTCTGGACCGCGAGCACGGGCAACCGATCAAGATGGACGTGCCCGCCACGCAGTTCGACAACGTCGGCAACGTCCTCAAATCACCTTGGAAATTCCGGCAGTACGGTGAGAGCGGGATTCCCGTCAGCGATCTGTTCCCGCACGTGGCCACGTGCGTGGACGACCTGGCGATCATCCGCTCGATGACGTCGAAGTTTTCCGAACACACGAGCGCCAATTACTTCCTCCATTCCGGCAGCGGCCTGCAGGGACGCCCCAGCATGGGCTCGTGGGTCACTTACGGGCTGGGATCGGAGTGCGACAACCTGCCTGGCTTCGTCGTGTTGGACAGCGGCCTGATCCCGCCGGGCGGCATGGATTGTTTCGGCAATGGCTTCCTGCCGGCGGCCTATCAGGGATCGGTCTTCAAACCGGGGCGACAGCCGCTGGCCGATCTGGTGCGCCGTGAAGCCACTGACAAATTGCAACGCAGCAAACTCGCCCTGGTGAGCGAACTGGATTCGCAGTTTGCAGCCCTAACCGGCGGCAACGACAAATTGGAAGCGGCGATCGCCAACGCCGAGTTGGCGTTTCGGATGCAGTCGGCCGTGCCGGACTTGATCGACACGAATCAAGAGACCGCGGCCACGCGGCGGATGTACGGCATCGACGAAAAACATTCCCAAGTGTTCGGCAATCGCTGCTTGATCGCCCGACGCCTGGTGGAACGCGGCGTGCGGTTTGTTGAAGTGCTCTGTCCCAAGGTCGGCGGCGACCGCTGGGATCAGCACGGCGATTTGAGGAACGGGCATCACAACAACGCGATCGCCACCGATCAGCCGATCGCCGGATTGCTCACGGACCTGAAGCAGCGCGGCATGTTGGATGAGACGCTGGTGATCTGGAGCGGCGAATTCGGCCGCACGCCAATGGCCCAGGGCAGCGACGGCCGCGACCACAATCCGTTCGGTTTCTCGATGTGGATGGCCGGCGGCGGCGTGCGCGGCGGGACGATTTATGGCGCGACCGACGAATACGGTTATTTCGCCATCGAAAACCGGGTCGAAATCCACGACTTGCACGCCACGCTGCTGCACCTGCTGGGCATGGATCATGAGCGGCTGACCTACCGCTTCAGCGGCCGGGACATGCGGCTGACCGACGTCCACGGTCACGTCATCCATGAAGTCCTGGATTGACCGTCGGATTTGCCGCCCCGTCTTTCTTGCCCGATCAGGCCAATCGGGCGTCGCATACGTCTGACACCCGCAAGACCGATAACATCCTACTTTTTGATGTGACAAAAATTCCATTTTGGTGAACAAAAATACCTGGTCGGGTCGATAAACCAGGTGAAAGATTCAAAATAGGAGTCTTTGAATCTCAGGATTCGTGTCGAACCATCCGGGTGAAATCCGTTTTCGACACACTACCCACGACCATTACGGAGGGGCCGACATGGTCAACCGCGTTTTGCATTTCTTCCGTCCGCGCTGCCTTGGTTTTCGCGGTTTTCTACTGTCGGCGGGTGTCGTCGCGGCGGTGGCAACGACGGCCACTCTCGCCGCGCAAGGCACGGAGCCTGGCGGCCCGCTCCAACTCGTATCCAGCACGTACTGCGAAGACGAGTGTTGCGAGGAAGAAGAAGACGAACGCAAGTGCTACGGGCCTTGTTGCTGCCAAGAGCGCGGGACGCTGTTGCAGTGGAGCTACGGCACCAGCTTCAGCGGCGGGCCCGATTTGGAAGAGCCGCTCGTCACCGATCGGCCGGATTTCACCGAATCCAGCGTTACTGTCGGCCGCGGCGTGGCGCAACTGGAGGCCGGTTACACGTACCTGTACGACACGGAAGCGGGCACGAGTGTAAAAACCCACTCCTATCCGGAAATGCTTTGGCGGATCGGGATGCTGGCCGAATGGTTCGAGTTGCGGATTGGCTGGAATTACCTGGAAGAAACGACGACGGTCGCCGGTGCGCCGATGTCAGTGCGTGGTTCGGACGATCTTTTGGTGGGCGGCAAATTCGCCTTGACGCCGCAGGAATGTCTGTTGCCGGAAATGGCACTCATCGTGCAGATGACGGTGCCATCGGGCACCACCGGCATCTCCGCCGAAGAAGTGCTGCCCGGGGTCAATTGGTTGTACTCATGGGAAGTGAACGACTACTTGTCGATTGCCGGCAGCTCCCAAGGCTTCCGCTCGGTGGACGACACCGGCGAGTTCCATTTCGTCTTCGCGCAGTCGATGTCGGCCGCCGTGTCGCTCACCGAAACGGTCGGGGCTTACGCGGAGTGGTTCGCGTTGTTCCCATCAGGGGCGGCCACCGCACCGACCGAGCACTTTTTCAATGGCGGCTTCACGTATCTTGTCAATAACGACATCCAACTCGACGTTCGCGCCGGCACCGGTCTGAACAGTGCCGCGACGGACTATTTTGCCGGCACGGGTTTTTCTGTTCGGTTTTGATGAATCGGACGGCAAACCGAGACAAGAATACCACGACCGCTCGGCCAACTGGCGGCACGCTGACATTCGGTTGCGACCTGGCAGAAGCGTTTCGCGAATCAAACTTCCCGACCAGGTGTGAGCGTCACGATTGTAGGTGGAATTTTCACGCACCAAAAAGACGGCGAAATCGGGAAAGAATCTGTGTCATCTGCGAAATCTGTGGATGCTCTTCCCTACGTCCAGTCGATGTCCACAGATTTCGCAGATGCCGCAGATTTCCTCAACAGCTTGTTGCGTGAAATGGACCACTCGATGAGCCTCTCCACACGACTCGACCGACAATCGTGACATCCAAACACCGACCAGCGAACCATCGGTCTGCTGCAACCGGCGGAAAAAACGGCTATTGCCCGTTGACACGTGGCCTTGACTGGCAGAACAAGCGTGCTATATTTTGACTAATCAAAATATGTTTTGCTAGTGGTCAAAATATCAGCGCGTTACCATGTCCGGGAGGTCACTATGGTTCGGTTTCTGTCTGTATTCACTTTGATTGCGGCCTATTTCGGCTTTTTGAACGCGGGTACGGCCGTCGCGGCGGACGAGCGGCCGCTGATCGTCTGTTCCACGACGCAAGTGGCGGATTTTGCCCGGCAGGTGGTCGGCGACCGCTGCCGGGTGCGTTCGATTCTGTCTCCCGGCGCCGATCCGCACCTGTACGAGACCAAGCCGGGCGACGCCGTGCTAGCGGCCGAGGCCGATCTTTGCCTGGACAACGGGTTGCACCTGGAGGGCAAAGACTGGATGAAGACGCTGGCCGGAAACGCCGGACGGCCGCTGGTGACGTGCAGCGACGGCATCAAGCCGGTGTGGTTGGATGAAGACGGTCAGGTCGTCGCCATTCCCGACGACAACCAGCAAGGCGAAAAGTTCTGGGACCCGCACGCCTGGTTCTCGCCGGCCAACGCGGCGGTTTATGTGAATAATATTGTCAAAGCCGTCTCGCGGATGGATCCGGCCGGCACGGAACAGTATCGCGCTCGCGCGGAGCTTTATCTGGACCATTTGCGGGCCCTGGACTTCTGGATCAAGCGGCAGGTCAGCGCGATCCCACCCGCCCGGCGCGTGCTGGTGACCAGCCACGACGCTTTCAACTACTTCTGCGCTGAGTACGGTTTTAAGGCGGCCGCGCCGGTGGGTTGGTCGACCGGCGAGGAAATCGGCGCTGGTCTGACGCCGCAGCGGAGGATTGAAACGGTGGACTCGATCCGCAGCTTTGGCGTGAGGGCCATCTTCGTGGAAACCAGCGTCAATCCGAAATTGATTCGCGAGATCGCAGCGGACGCGGGCGTAAGCATCGGCGGCGAGTTGTACAGCGACTCGATGGGCGAGCCCGGCTCGGCCGGAGAGACGTACATCGGCATGATGCGTGAAAACGTGCTCACGATCGTCGCGGCTTTGCGATAGAATTTGGTTGCCATGCGTCCGCTGCTTGCCGTCATCCTGTCAGTCGTCATCCTCGGAGGGCTGTGGGCATACACCGGCATGCGCACGCACGGGTCCCCGTCGGTGCGTGTGATCGTCCCCGACGCGCCGCAGGAACGGTTCGCCGCTGAGTTGACGCTCACTTTTTCGGCCGAAGCCGATCCCTTCGCGCTCAACGTCGATGAGGCCGAAGCGCCCGCGGCCGTGTTGGTGCGTTTCAATGGCCAGCAGGTGTTGCGGATCACCGAACGACTCGTGGCCGGCGACCCGGTAGAGATCGATCCCCTGCCGGGCGCCGTGATCGGCGACAATGAGCTGTTCCTGGAGGCCAATCCTCCGGTCGCACAGGGCAATCAAGCGCACGCCGTCCGCGTGCGGATCACGCGTGACGACGTGCCGATCGTCGAAAAGACGTTTTGGTCCGAACCCGGCACGCGGCTCTCGGTCCGGTTTCCATTCGAGATCCGGCCGCCAGTTGCGGATGAGGCGATTGACGACCATGAGCACTAAGGCAACCGCCCACGAATTGTGTACCATCAAAGGGTGGCGCCATCAAAGGGTGGCACGCCCAGTATGGGCGTGTTCGGCCGTGCTCTATCACGCCCATTCTGGGCGTGCCACCCGATGCGGCGTGCCGCCCGCTGCGGCCGCACCACCCAGCCTATAATGAGCACACATGGTTAACACGTCAGATTCACAGGAATCCGCTGCCCAACCGGCGGCGATCGAAGTGGAGAACCTCACCGTCAGCTACGGCCCTCGGCCGGCGTTGTTGGATGTTTCCGTTTCGATCCCCGCCGGCTGCCTGGTGGGAGTCATTGGACCCAACGGCTCCGGCAAGTCGACGCTCATCAAGGCGATCCTGGGGTTTCTGCGACCCGATTTTGGCACAGTCCGCGTATTCGGCGAACCTGCCGATGAGGCCAAAGGCCGCGTGGCCTACGTGCCGCAGCGCGGGGCGGTCGACTGGGATTTTCCGGTCACCGTCCGCGAAGTCGCCTTGATGGGCCGCTATGGCCATATCCCCTGGTGGCGCGATCCGGGCCCGGAAGACCGACGCGTGGCCGACGAAGCGCTGGACATGGTGAGGATGAAAGACCTGTCCACGCGCCAAATCGGCCAATTGTCCGGTGGACAACAGCAGCGCGTGTTCATGGCCCGCGCCATGGCTCAAGGCGCCGACGTGTTGCTGCTGGACGAGCCGTTGGCCGGCGTGGACGCCGCCACGGAACGCGCGATCCTGGACGTATTGCAGCGCACCAAAGACGCCGGCCGGACGCTCGTCGTGGTGCATCATGACCTGGCCACGGCGGCCGAGTACTTCGATCTGCTGATCCTGCTGAAACAGCGGCTGTACGCCTACGGCCCGCCGGCCAGCGTGTTGCACCCTGAGTTGCTCGCCGAAGTGTACGAAGGCCGGCTGCGCGCGTTTGCCAATTTGGTGACGGCGAAGGATGCGCCATGACCGACGTGCTCTACAACGCGATCATCGAGCCGCTCCGGCAGCCGTTCTTTCAAAAGGCGCTGATCGGCGGCATCCTGGTGGCCATCGTCTGCGGCGTGGTGGGCTGTTTTGTCATCCTGCGGCGGATGGCGTTCTTGGGAGACGCCATTTCCCATGCGATGCTGGCCGGCGTGACCGGGGGCTACCTGTTCATGCGGCTGGTCTTCGGCGCCAGTGCGCACGCGCCGGCGATGTTGATCGGCGCTTTGATGGCCGCCGTAGTCACGGTCGGCCTGATCGGTTTCGTCTCGCACGTTTCGCGGATCAAAGAGGACACGGCGATCGGCATCATCTATACCGGCGTGTTCGCCGCCGGCGGCGTGTTGGCCTCCGTGTTCAGTCACAAAATCCCGATCGACCTGTTCCATTTCGTGATGGGCCAGGTGCTGGCCGTGGGAGACGGAGACCTGTGGGTCGCCGGCATCGTCGCCTCGGTGGTGTTGTCGGCCGTGCTGATCTTCTATCGGCAACTGCAACTGACCAGCTTCGATCGCGTGATGGCGGCCTCGATCGGCGTGCCGGTGTTGCTGGTTGATTACCTGCTGACCAGTTGCACCGCGTTGGTCGTAGTCAGCGGCGTCACGATGGTGGGCATCATCCTGGTGGTCGGCCTGCTGGTCACTCCCGCGGCCAGCGCCTATCTGCTCTGCAACCGGCTGCACCGCATGCTCGTCGTCAGCGCGCTGTTCGGAGTCACCAGCGTCGTGGGGGGGCTGTACGTTTCGCTCTGGGCCAATGTGGCCGGCGGTTCGGCGATCGCGCTATTCGGCACGGTGCAGTTCCTGCTGGTGCTGGTGATCGCGCCGCGTTACGGGCTGATTGCCGGCTGGTTGCGTCGGATACAGACGGTTCCGCAACAGTTAGTCGAAGATATCCTCAGCAGCGCGGTGCGCTACACACAAGATGGCGTCGCCGTGAAGAAGATTACGGAAAACATCCACGCCCGCGCTGATGAAATACAACGCGCGCTGCGCGCCATGCAGCGGCGCGGGCTGATCACGGTGGAAGCCGGCAGTTTATCACTCACGCGCCCGGGCCGTAGCGAAGCCCGGCGTATCCTGCGCGCCCATCGCTTGTGGGAAACTTATTTGCAGCACGTCGGCACGCCGGCCGGCGAAATCCACGACCGCGCCCATCAACTGGAACATGTCCACGACGAGCGGGCGGTCGACTATCTGGACGACAAGCTGGGCCATCCGCTGCGCGATCCGCACGGCGCGGAAATCCCCATGGATTTTGTCGACGTGGTGCCCGGCCGCCCGGTAAAGGCCAGCCTGCTGCGCCAAGGGCACGTGGCTACCGTCGACGCGGTGCTAGCGCCGGCCGACGATGCCGTGTTGCGTCCCGGCATGTCAGTGCGTGTGGGCCCTCGCCGTGACAATGAAACTGTCTGGACGTTGATCCTGCCTGATGGCCGAGAGGTGGAGTTGGATCATGATGCGGCCGACGCCGTAATGGTCCGCGTGAAATCCGCCCGTCCCAACCAGCCGAGCGGCTCGTAGCTCTGCCGACGCCGGCGGAGTGATTCCCGATCAGGCGCTGCCTGCCGTGTCATGCATGGGGAGTGTCCATCGCCGAACCACGCCGGCGCGGCTGCCATTTTGGCATAACTGCCAGTTCTGGGACACTTGGAATGCGGAACTTCCAGACGATCGAGACCACGATAAGCGTTTATTTCGCATCGACTTCTGGGCCGATAGGCCGGCTTGGCACGCCGGTTGCATTTCCCACGGGTGAGGCGGCGTTATGGCTGCCAAATGTGGGTGCGCCGCAAACGGCGCCGACTGGCGACGGCGGAGTGCGGCAATCTCAACACACCTGAATTAGTTCCGGAACCTGGGCGTCAGCACGGCATTGGGACGACTCGGGCATTCGATTTCACGACATCAGCAGGAGGAAACCGCGGTGGCAAAAAAGATGGTCTTTGATGACGAGGCGCGGCAGCCCCTGGCGGCCGGCGTGAGCAAATTGGCCCGGGCCGTCCGCAGCACGTTGGGGCCGCGCGGCCGCAACGCCGTGCTGGACAAGGGCTGGGGGTCTCCGAAGATCACCAAGGACGGGGTGACGGTGGCCGAAGACATCGAGTTGGACGATCCCAACGAGAATCTCGGCGCGCAATTGGTCAAGGAAGCCGCCAGCAAGACCAACGACGTGGCCGGCGACGGAACCACTACGGCAACCGTTTTGGCCGAGGCCATTTTCCGCGAGGGCCTGAAGATGATCGCCGCCGGCGCCGATCCGATGGCGTTGTCGCGCGGCATCGCCAAGGCGACCGAAGTGGTTGTCGAGGCCGTCGGCAAAATGGCAATCTCGATTGACGAAAGGAACAAGACCGAGATCAAACAGATCGCCACCATCGCCGGCAACAATGACCCCAGCATCGGCGACGTGTTGGCCGAAGCCTTCTTGAAAGTCGGCAAGGACGGGGTGATCACCGTGGAAGAAGGCCGCTCGGGCGAAACCACCGTCGAAGTGGTCGAAGGCATGCAGTTCGACCGCGGCTTCCTCTCGCCGCACTTCGTCACCAATCAGGACGATCAGACCGTCGAGTTGGAAAACTGCTCGATCTTGATTTACGAGGAAAAAATCTCCAGCGCCAAGAACCTGGTGCCGCTGTTGGAGGCCGTCAGCAAGGCGAATCGCCCCCTGCTGGTAATCGCCGAGGACATCGAAGGCGAGGCGCTGGCCACCCTGGTGGTCAACAAGATGCGCGGAATTCTTAACGTCTGCGCCGTCAAGGCGCCGGGGTACGGCGACCGCCGCAAGGCCATGTTGGGCGACATCGCCACGTTGGTCGGCGGGACCGCCATCTTCAAGGATCTCGGCATCGCCCTGGACGCGGTCAAGCTGACCGATCTGGGTCGGGCCAAGAAGATCATCATCACGGCCGACGACACTACGATCGTCAAAGGCGCGGGCAACAAGGCGGACATCGACGGCCGGGCGGATCAAATCCGTAAGGAAATCGAAGTCACCGACAGCGAGTACGACCGCGAGAAGCTGCAAGAGCGGCTGGCCAAACTGGCCGGCGGCGTGG
>Ga0214472_10008867_pt1 | contig 10496 bp, 12 predicted proteins | sample RVTome_6_FD_207662 | JGI IMG/M metagenome (GOLD analysis project Ga0214472, IMG submission 207662) | Soil microbial communities from uranium-contaminated site in the Upper Colorado River Basin, Wyoming, United States - RVT140D175 | ecosystem: Environmental > Terrestrial > Soil > Contaminated >...
AACCTATCAGTCGCGGCACGCGATTTCGAGCAGAGTGGCGTTTGCCTCACGCCCAATTCGGCGCGTCACCCCGCAACGGTGGGCATCGTACGGTCTTGCCACCGTAATCCACCGCGGATACTTTGTACGAAGGTTTTCAAATCAACTTGCTCGTTTAACAAATAACTCTTGCCATGAGCGACTACGTTCCACCGGAAAACCCTTACGACACGCCGCAGGAAGAGGGCGCGCCGGCCGCGCGGCGCTCGCCGTGGGTGATTGTGCTCGTGGTGGTCGCAGTGCTGCTGCTGGCAGGCGGCACCTGCCTGTGCGGATTGCTCGGGCTGAGCTGGGTCAGCTACCGCAGGGCGAGCGTGGCGCCCCCGCCGGCCGAACTTCAGGCGATCCCCGCCGATAAGACGCTTGAGGCCGTCCCGCCGTCGCCCGATACCGATGAAACGTGATGTCGCGGGCCGCTGTTTCCGCAACTTGGATGATCGCGCGGCTTATGCGGGTGCCAGTTTGCCTGCGGGCGAATTCGCGGCGCGCGGCTGGCAGCGCTTCCACATGGTCAGTTCGTTGCCGGTCTGATTGAATTTGACGCCGTCCATCAACGACTGAATCAGCGTCAGTCCGCGGTTGTGGCCGTTTTCAAAGCGGCCCGCGGCGCCGCGTCCGTTGATCGCGGCGACGTTGAAGCCGTTGCCTTCGTCACGGATCACAAAGCGGGCTTCATCGGGCGTGATCTTGACGACAAGAATCACCTTCCGCTCGTTGTACGGCGCCTGGTCGCGGCGCGAACAGATCAACTCGGTCAGCCGGCAGCCATCCAATTCGGCCCGGGCGGCCGCCAACTGGCGAGCGTTGATTTCCAGATTGCCGTGCAACATGGCGTTCAGCACCGCTTGCTCCAACGCCTCGCCCACGCGAATCCTGCCGCCGAGATCGGCAAACCCGATGCTGGCCATCATTTCCTGAACGTCTTCGACCAGCGGGGCGACCAAGGCGGGGTCGCTGTCCAGCGCCAGCCGCAATTGGTGCTCCAACACGCAACGGTCCAAGCGCCCCCGACAGCGGTCGGCGGTGACCCGCTCCAGCAGACGTTCCACGACTTCGACGATGCGTTCGGCCTGTTGGGCCTTGGGCACGTAACTGGCCGCGCCACACTCCAGCGCTTCCAGCACGATTTGTTCGCTGCCGTGGGCCGTCATCAAGACCACGGGGATGTCGGGATAGCGTTGCCGCAGCGTTTTGACCAGCTCGAGCCCGTCCATCTCCGGCATGACCAAGTCCGTCACCACCAGATCCGGTTTGCGGGCGTCGACAAGTTTCATTGCCTGCCGGCCGTTTTCGGCCAACTGCAGCGAATAATTCGGATTGTTTCGCAGCAGCCCGCTGATCAGACAGCGGTCCAATTGCGAATCATCAACGATCAAAATAGAACTTTTCATCGAATCTTCCCCCCCCAGACATTTTCATTCCGTTGCGCCATACGTTGGCACTGGACTCGTGGTATCAGCCTTGGGTCTTAAAAAAACCAGAGACTCGGCAGCGTGGTGTCACCCGCAAATCGTCCGCGCGTCCGCCGCGCAACACAACGAGACGCGTAAGCGGTTTCGATTTCGGGTGAACAACGGCTATGAGAACCACTACGCGCAGCCGGTCGGTCTGGCTGCTCGATGTAGACGATGCGACTTGCTACCTCCTCTGCCCGCCGCAATGCCGAAGGTGAGAAATTGTGCCGGCAACAGAAAGATAATCCACCTGCGGAGCAAGATCAAGCGTCGGTGCCCCCGAATGGCGCCGCAACCAACGCTGACACAACGACTTAAGAAATTCTCCGATACGAAACTGTAGGGCCCGGCGCACTCGCAATTCGGCGCCCACGACAACGCGGCCCAGAATCGATCTGGCAGAACTGGTGCCGGCGCGGCCGATCAGTCGCTTGCCGACGCGCCGGTCAATTCATCCAGTGCCGCGGCAAACGCCGCGTACGTGGCTTCGTCGAAAAGGACGAAACGGACCACCGGTGGTCGTCCGTTAACCTCTAGAAATTCGATCGCCGTACGCAGGCCGATCCGCGCGGCCTGATCCAAGGGGAAGCGATATGCCCCGGCACTCAAGGCCGGAAAGGCGATCGATTGGCACTCGTGCTCCACGGCCAGTTCCAGTGCCCGCCGGTACGCGCCGGCCAGCAATTCGGCCTCGCCACGCTGGCCGCCACTCCAAACCGGTCCCACGGCGTGGATGACGTACCGGGCCGTTAATTTACCGCCGCCGGTAATCACGGCCGAACCGGTCGGGCAGCCCTCGGGATACCTCCGGGACGTCTCGTCCTTGATGTCCGGTCCACCGCGGCGGTGAATCGCCCCGTCGACGCCGCCCCCGCCTGCCAGTCGGCTGTTGGCGGCATTGACAATCGCGTCCACTTCCTGATCGGTGATGTCGCCTTGCGTCAGTTCCAATGATTGTCCGTTGATGGTCTTGTGCATGGGCCTGAATCGCTCGAGTGCCACGTTGTACCATCCGGCGGTTTATCACCATAGCCGAAGGATAGCTTTAGAACTGAAGTAACACGTTGAAACTTGGCTCACGCAAAAAACCACAGCATCGCAGCGCCAACAATTCCAGCGCGGACTGTTTCCTCATCTCCGCGCCTCTGCGCCTCTGCGTGAGACTTGATCAACGTCCAACCGCCGATCTGTTTTGACGAACTCGGCATCGCCGGACTGCCCCGTCTGATCCGCATCCAATTCACTCTCCGCCGCGTGCATCAACTCGGCCACCTCGCGCCGGCTCGTCAGGTAATAACCCATTCCGACCAGGGCAATCAACACAGTCACCACGCGAAAACCGACGGCGACCAGAATGCCCTGGCCTTCCGCAGCGCCGGCAACATGAAAATACAGAAAATCGAACATCTTCTCAAACGCGCCCAGCGATCCCAGCGGCAGCGGCAGAGCCGACGCCACCAGCGCCAGGGGCACCGCCACAAAATGTCGTCCTAACGTCGGTGACCGGCCCGGCAGCCCTTGGGCGATCAGCCCGATGCCAACCACAAACATCACGTGAACGCCGACGCTCATCAGGCCGGCCACCACGACCGTCAACGGACGACTGCGATAAATGCGAATGGCGGTGATCAGCCGGGAGACGTGCGAGCCCACTTTCGGCAGACCTGATAGGAACTCCGACAGCGCGCCTTTGGTGAAACCAGGCGTCAACAGCGCGATAATGGCGATCGCCCCCAGCCCGGTGAAGATCAGCGTGGCGTGGCTCACCAGACGGATGACGGGGGCCGGCGAGCGGTGCTGGCCGGTGATCAAAATGGCGACAGTGGCCACGATCAACAGTCCGTACAGCCCGAACACGCGGTCGACGACCACCGTGGCCACCGCTTCGGTCCGCCGGCCCGGCTGTTCGCGGGCGATGAACACGGCCTTGAACAAGTCGCCGCCGACGCTGCCCAGAGAGACAAAATTGAGCAGGTAGCCGAGAAACCCCAACCGGAAAGCGTCCCGCAGCCGAAACGGCAACGCCAGCGCCCGGACCAGCAGGTACCAGCGCAGGAAGGTGGCACAAACACCCGCCATACAGACGCCCCAAGCGGCCGCCAACAGCCCCCAGTCTTTGGGCTGCTCGATCAACTCGGAAAACTTGTCGTGGCTCACCGCGTCGCGCACCACCCAGGCCACCAACGCCGCCGTCACGCCGTATTTCAGGCACCCGATGAGAATCCGCTTGTGTCGCAACGCCCGTCTCCGATGGATGCAACTTGTCGTGCCGTGATTGCCGCAACCGCCGTGCACTGGCTTTGATAGGCGTTGGCAGACGAAGGGGCAAGGGCAGTTGGGAGGGTGCCAGTCCTCTTCTCCTTCACCTGCGCTGGCCTCGCCGGAAGAACTGATTTACAATCGGTGGCATTGGTGCTTGTGGAGATTCTGTCGATGATGTCGGTTGATGCCAATGCTGACTGGCCGCGCCAGGCGACGCCGCCCTTTCCGGTGCGGCGATTCACGGTCGAAGAGTATCAGCAGATGGCCGATGCGGGCATTCTGACGGACGACCATGTCGAGTTGCTGGAAGGTTGGATCACGCCGAAGATGATTCACAATCCGCCGCATGACCTGGCCGTGGGACTGGCCGAAGAGGCGCTTCGCGACCGGTTGACCGACGCCTGGAAAACAAGGTCGCAATCGGCGATTACGACTGACGACAGCCGGCCGGAACCGGACGTGGCTGTCGTACGCGGGCCTTTGCGACGTTACACGCGGCAGCAACCGGGGCCGGCCGACATTGCCCTGATCGTTGAAATCGCCGACACATCATTGGCCCGCGACCGCGGCAAGTGCCCGCTCTACGCCCGCGCCGGGATTCCCGCGTACTGGATTGTGAACCTGGTCGGCCGCCAGGTCGAAGTTTACACGCAGCCGAACAGTGCGGCGGATCCGCCTGGCTACTCACGGAAAGCCGTCTATGAACCGGGTGACGACGTGCCGCTGGAAGTCGCGGGCCAGCAACCGGCCGCCATAGCGGTCGACGATCTGCTGCCGTGAACGCGAATCCAAGTCGATCCGCCGTTTCAAGAAGACTTCAACTCACGACGCCTTGAGCTTCTCAAGCTGCGCCGTCAGATCGGCGACTTCTTTTTCCAGCCGCGACAGCTCTTCAGGATCGTCCATCTGCTTCCTGGCGCCGGCCAACTGCTGCTGAGTTTTCTGCAAGCGCTTTTGCAGGACGTCGACTTTCTTCTTGGTCTTTTTGTCCATAGCACGCGTCAATTGCCCAGCCGCGATTGCAGCGCACGCAAGGCGAGGATCGACTCGGGGCCCTGCAGGCCGAAACATTCCCAGAGGAGCATCAACGAATCGTTGATCTGTCCATCCTCCAGCAGGGTGCGCAGCTTCATGGCTTTTTTTAGAATATCGGGCTGCAAAGTCAATCGGGCGCGGAAGGTGGCCACGCAGCGGCGCGCCCGGCCGTGATCGACGTTCAGCAGTTCGGCCAGACAGGCCGCCGCCCGATCCGAATCTCCGTCAGCCATCTGTCGCACGAACAAGGGGAAACTGACCAGTTCGCCGGGTGACGTTGGCTCCGCCTCGGCAACGGCGGCCGCCGCTTCGGCAACGGGAACGGCCTCGTCGTTGGGCGCGGGCACGGAATTCGAGGTCGCTCGTCCCGGCGGCGAATCAGGCGGCAGGTTGGACAACAGACCGTGGATATGGGCCAGGCGGACGCAAATTTCGTCGTAGACCGATTCGAGTTCGCTGGTATACGTCCCGCCTTCGGCATCGTCCATGATCTCGTCTTGCGACTGGAGAATCCGAGCGGTGAGCCGGTCGACGAGAATTCGCCGGGCATTGTGTAAAATCGAGATGGCGCGATCGCGGTCGCTCATCGCTGACCCCTGCTCCGCAGGCGACGTATGGGCGAGCAAAGGTGGTTCGCCCTGCCTCCGGCCCGTCGCGCCTGCCCTCCAGCGAGCCGGAACGTGATGAGATGTGAAAATGCCCGAATCGTGCCTGACGTGATTGGCTCGAATCCGATTGGGGCGTTCCGTTTGCCTCTCTCCATTAAGCTTATTCACCGTCAACAAATGAGGCAACCGAATTCGCATTTTCGCGCAAGCGTCAGGCGTCCCCGGTAAGTGGAGGCGGGGTGTCGCCGGCTCGATCTTCCAACAATCGATCGACGTAGCGCAGGGCGTCTTGTTTCGTTTGGATGTGCCCTTCCAATTGGGCGTCCCGCACCCGGCGCAGCAACTGGCTGTACAGCTTGCCGCGCGGCACGCCGTGGTCGATCAGATCGTTGCCGTCCAGCAGATCCGGCGGGTCGAGCTGCTCGACCGGTAGAGCGAGCAACTCCCGGCAATGGGAGACATTTTCCGCATCACCGCCCTGGGCCGCGACGACCGCGGCCGCCAGGGTCAACAATTCCTCAATGCCTGGCGATATCAGAATCCGCTGCAGCCGCGGCCAGGCGGCTTGACGCGCCTCGGCGATTGTCGGCAAATGCGTCAACAGCCAGGCCACCCGATCGATCTCCTTGTTCGGCAACTTCCAGCGGGCGCCGACCGACTTGGCCACGGCGGACGGATCGGTGGGCGCGCCGGCGGCGTCGGTTTCCGGCGTGGACAATTGGGCGTCTTCGGAATCGGCCGCCACGTGCAGCAGCGCGGCCAGCGCCACGGCGAAACTGGGGCGATCAAGCTTCCCCAGCACGCGCAGAGTCCGCCCCCAAGGGTCATCGTCCTCAGCATGATCGAAGTGCGCGGAGGGAGCCTTTCGGTGTCCGCCAGGCAATGCGGCCGCTTCGGGAAGCACTTCTTCCAACAGGCCGGTTTGTCGCAATAATCGAAGTGCGCGGACCCGCTGCTCGTGCACCAGCATCAGCCGCATTTCCTGGGCAATGCGTTCGGCACTGACCAGCGTGATGTCGGCGGCCAACGACGCGATCGCTGCCAACGTGTCCGCGTCCAGTTGAAAATCCAACGTGGCGGCGAAGCGCACGGCCCGCAGCAGCCGCAGCTTGTCCTCGGCGAAGCGGGCGTGGGGATCGCCGATGGCGCGGACGATCCGCTTCTCGAGGTCCTCGCGGCCGCCGACGTAGTCGATGACCCGATCGGCCAGCGGATCGTAGAATAGCCCATTGATCGTGAAGTCGCGGCGCAGCGCGTCCTCGCGGTCGCTGGCAAAGGTGACGCTGTCCGGATGGCGGCCGTCGCTGTACGCGGCGTCGCTGCGGAAGGTGGCCACTTCGATCTGTCCGGCGCCGCGGCCGCCCAGAACGGCCATCACGCCGAAGGCCGCGCCCACGCCAATCGAGCGGCGGCGGCCGAAGACCTGGCGGATTTGCTCCGGTGTGGCGTCGGTCGCCACGTCGTAATCCTTAGGGCAAGCGCCCAGCAGCCGGTCGCGCACGCACCCGCCGGCCCAATAGGCCGTGAACCCGGCCGCGCGCAGCTTCTTCACCACTTCGACGGCGAATTCGCGTTGTCGCTCCGGCAGCAGCACTGGCACGGGGGGCTGTCCAATTTCCGTAGCCGAAGCCGCCCGACTTTGGCCCGGCGGCCTGTTCATGGGGAGAACCGCCCAAGTTGGACGACTGGGGTTACTGAGCGGTTCAAGTTTTTCAAGGATCGATCGTTAATTCGCGAGATCGCGACGCGGTTTTCAGTTTTTGTCCGTGGTCATGCGTTCGATGGAGTTCAAGTAAAACCAGCGCGCCAAATACCCACCCAGTAGCGCCAGGCAAAGTGTAATAAGCGCATGGCCGGCCAGCTTGAAGTTCTGCCGCACGGGAACCCGGTACGCCACAGGACCCGTGTAGACGCGCGGCAGACCGTAATAACCTCCGGCAGACCCGGACGTGGAAGTGGTGGTCCAGTTCTCCTCCAGGTACGGCGTGACCTCGTAGACGTGTGCTCCCCTGGGAATATCGGCCTCGTCGGCTTCCTCCATCGATGCGAATTGCACTTCGCGCTCAATCGCTCCGTGCAGCGCGTTGAGTAAAGTATCCGTCGCCAAGTGAGGCCTTGAAAAATCGGCATTCACGTAAACGCCAGTCGTTTCAACCCAAGGTATGACCAGCGCCCATAATAAGAGATATCCCCAGCCGAAAATCGCCGCTCCGACAAAAAATGCACGTGAAGCGTGACGCCGGTAAATCACGCCCAAGATCACTATGGCCAGCATCAACAACATCAAACCGCACGCCGCCCGCGACCATGCGGGCGATCCACCCGGCAACGCCGCCACGGAAAATCCAATCAACGCGAAGCCCGCCAACAATCCCTTGAGCGAGAAGCGAAAGGCGCGCATGGGGAAAATCTCCGGAACTCACGAACCGTCCGAACAATGGCCGCGATCTTGACGAATGATCGAGTTATTATGCTATTATTACGCTCGAATCAATAGGAGCTTACGGTGTCGACGTTTGCTCGCATTTGCCTATGGAAATAATTCGGATTTTCAGACCTCCTGCAGTGTTCATTTCCGCTGTGCTGGCCGTCGTGGCGCTCAGTCCGTCGCGGGCGTTGGCCAGCGACTATTCGCAGTTGGTTTACGAGGCGCTGTTGTTTCTTGTCGCCGTAGGCGGGATCGGATTGGTTCTCGGGGCGATGACCTCGGCGATCGCGGCTCGGGCATGGCGCCGCAAATGGGTTTGGTGGCTGTGCCCGGGCTTCGCCGTCTTCTGGGCCGCCGTGATTATCGGCCTGTTCAACCTTTGGGGCGAGGTCGAGTCATCTCAAGCGCCGCCGGAAGTCCCGGTTGCGGCGCCGCGCGGTCCCGACACCGACCCGCTCCCCCAGCGATAGGCCGGTGGACCGGCGCAATACCAACGACGATTCAGGCAAGAGTTCGCCTGCGAGCCGAACCAACGGTGACCACAACATTGACGGGTGATTGTCGTATTTGGCTATGGCCATTGACCGGAAGTGTCGCCTGATTACGGCCGACGAGCGTTTCGTCAACGCGCTTGCCAGGACACCGTTTGCCAAGCGTATCCGCCATGTCGCGAATGTGCGGTGACAATTCGTTCAATTCGTGGTGGCGCGGTCGGGGCGGAACCGTTCCAGGCGAACGGCAAACGTGCAACGAAACGCCCCGCCCGGCGCAAGGACGCGCAGTCCCGACGGCACGCCCTGCTCCTCCAGCCAGAACGCATCGGGCACGCACGTGTAGGGCTCGATGCAGATTGCCTCGCGGTGCGGCGGGGTGTAAACGACGCAGTGAGCGAAGTTGTCGTCGAAGCGAATCGACAATGATCGCCCGGCCGCGGGATCGTCGATCCGCGCTGCGCACTGTCCATCCGTGAACTGCACTCCGGAAAATACGGAATCGAATTGCTCCGCGTTCAATTCCCCTCCGGCGCGCAACGTGTGATCTTCCTCCACCGGCAGCGATTGCCCGGTCGGCAACAAGTCGATCAGTTCCCATTGCTGGGTCACCGGCACCGTCACGCGGCATTGTTCCGCCGTGCTCTGTCCGCCCAATGGCAGCCGGAAATAGGGATGCGCGCCAAAACCGAACGGCAACGGCACGTCGGCCGGGTTCTCCACTTCGATGGACGCGGCCAACGCGCCGCCGGCCACCGAGTAGGTAACGCGCAGGCGGAAGTCGGCCGGCCAATGTTCGAGGATCGACGGATCGTCCGTGGCGGGCTGAAACTCGCCGGCGACGCGTGCATTGGATTGCTCGACGATCCGCCAGGGACGATTCAGCACGAACCCGTGGATGGCGTTGCCGCGCCCGTCGCCCGCTGGTATGGAAAACTCACGTCCGCCGAAACGGAATCGACCCTGCCGAATCCGGCCGGGGAATGGGAACAACAGCGGGATGCCGCTGCCCGATGCGCGGCCCTCGCCGGAGGTGAAGTCGGCCGCGGCCCAGAGCATTGCGACCGGTCCGCTGACCGACGACGCCTCGAAGCTGTAGCAGTTGAACCCCAAGCCGGGCAGAACGCGAGCCCGCGCGCCGCTGGTTTCGTCTTCGAGCGTGATGGTTTCCAGCGCCATGACCCTATTTCCGTTCCTCGCAGATTCGTCGCCGGCAGTGAGCATAACACCCACCCGGCGGGCTGCGAAGGGACGGGCATTTTCTGGGCGGCGACCGAACATCGCCCGGCGGCGAGTCCGCCGTCCACTCGGCACCTCGCGCTGGACACCGCGTGAGCCGTCCCTTCCCAGGGTACTTAGGACGATGGCGGCCGATCTGGTACACTCTGGCCCCAGATGATCCAGTACTCGGCCCGCCATCGGTAAAATTCCCGCCAGTTTTTCGTGCCAACACCATAGGGCGAGCATGAAATACGTCGTCTGGGGACTGATAATTTTTCTGGCCATTATCCATCAGGACGTGTGGTTCTGGGATGATCCGACGTTGGTGTTCGGATTCCTGCCGGTCACGCTGCTGTTTCATACCGGCATCTCGCTGGCCGCCGGCGTGACCTGGTTTCTGGCCACCAAGTATTGCTGGCCTGATTTGGTCGAAGCCGACGACGCTTCCGCCAAGGAGGGAGGGCCGGCCGCATGACGCCACTTTGGATCATCGCAGGATATTTGGCTCTGCTGCTCATCTTAGGAGGCGTCGCTAGCCGGTTGTTCCGCGGCACCAGCCAGGATTACATGCTGGCCAGCCATTCGATTGGTCCGTTTCTGCTGTTGATGTCGCTGTTCGGCACCACGATGACCGCCTTCGCCTTGGTCGGCTCGACCGGCGAAGCGTATAAGGAAGGCGTCGGCGTCTACGGGATGATGGCCTCTTCCAGCGGGATCATCCACTCGTTGTGTTTCTTTCTGATCGGCATTCGCCTCTGGTCGTTCGGCCGCCGGTACGGCTACACCACGCAGATTCAGTTTTTCCGTGACCGGCTGGAAAGCGACAAGATCGGGCTGTGCCTGTTTCCGATCCTGGTCGGCTTGGTGATTCCCTATCTGCTGATCGGCGTGATGGCCTCCGGTACCGTGATCCACCGCGTCACCGAAGGGGCGTTGCCGTCGGTCTTTGGCGCGACCG
>Ga0214472_10008869_pt1 | contig 10493 bp, 10 predicted proteins | sample RVTome_6_FD_207662 | JGI IMG/M metagenome (GOLD analysis project Ga0214472, IMG submission 207662) | Soil microbial communities from uranium-contaminated site in the Upper Colorado River Basin, Wyoming, United States - RVT140D175 | ecosystem: Environmental > Terrestrial > Soil > Contaminated >...
ACGATAAAAAAGGAGTTAACGCCATGAGGACCCTGATCGCCGCTGCCCTGCTTCTGCTGTTCTGTTTCGGTACCGTCCATGCCGCCGAGGTGAAAATCGCCTACGTGGACATGCAGAAGGCCCTGAACGTCTCCGAGGCAGGCAAGGAGGCCAAGGAGAAGATCAACGTGCGGGTCAAGGAATTCGAAACCCTCCTCGATGCCCGAAAGGCCGATCTTGAAAAGCTCCAGGCCGAGCTGGAAAAGCAGTCGCTGCTGCTCTCCGAGGCCGCCCGGGGTGAGAAGGAGCGCAGCTACCAGCAGAAGGTGAAGGAATTTCAGCGCTTCACCAAGGACGCCCAGGAAGAGCTGCAGCAGCAGGACGCCGATTTCACCCGCAGCATCCTTCGGAACATGATGACGGTGGTGCAGTCCCTGGGCAAGAAGGAGGGCTACAGCCTGATTCTGGAGAAGACGGAGAGCTCCATCCTCTACGCCTCCGAGTCCATCGACATCACCGATGCCGTCATCAAGGCCTTCGACGCCCAGTTCCTGAAGGGCAGGAAGTGATGGGCGGTAAAGTTCTGAGCCTAGGCGAGCTCTGCGAGCTCGTGGGCGGCACGCTCTGCGGGGATCCCTTGACTCCCATTTCGGCCGTCGCCCCCATCGACGCGGCCGGACCGGGAGCCATTACCTTCCTGGCCAATCCCAAGTATCTCGCCAAGCTCTCCGGGTGCAGGGCCTCTGCGGTCATTCTCACACCGGGCGTCGAGACGCAGATGGTCAACCGCATCGAGACCCGCAATCCCTATCTGGCTTTCGCCAAGATTCTCAAGGCTTTGCGGGTTCCGGAGCCGGAGCCGCGGGGCGTCATGGCGGGAGCCTTCGTCGATGAGACGGCTGACATCGGCGTCGACGTCAGCATCCATCCGGGGTGCGTGGTCGGAGCAAACGTCGAGATCGGCGATGGAGCGGTTCTTTATCCCAACGTGGTGCTCTACGAGGGGGTGCGTGTGGGAAAGGACGCCGTCCTGCATGCAGGCGCCGTGGTCCGGGAACGCTGCATCCTGGGGGATCGGGTCATTTTGCAGCCCGGCGCCCTCATCGGCGCCGACGGCTTCGGGTACGCTCCGGATGCCGAGGGATATTTCAAGATTCCCCAGGTGGGCATCGTGGTGCTGGAGGATGACGTGGAGATCGGCGCCTCCAGCTGCATCGATCGGGCGACCATGGGCGAGACCCGTATCCAGCGCGGAACCAAAATCGACAACCTGGTTCAGGTGGGGCACAACGTCCGCATCGGAGAGCACTGCATCCTGGTTTCCCAGTCGGGCATCGCGGGAAGCACCAGCATCGGACAGCGCTGCACCTTCGGCGGCCAGTCCGCCGCCTCCGGCCATCTCAAGATCGGCGACAGCGTCACCGTGGGAGGCAGAGGCGGAGTGACCAAGAATCTCGAATCCAATCAGGTGGTATCCGGCCTGCCCGTGATGCCTCACAAGGAATGGCTCAGGGCCACCACGAGTTTCGCCAAGCTGCCCGAGCTGCGCACTGAAATAAAAGAGATGAAGAAAAATTTGGCCCGTTTGGAGGCCATGTTACTTGAGAGGGACGGGGATGGTTCTCAATAGTCAACAGATCATGGAAAAACTGCCGCATCGCTACCCCTTCTTGCTGGTGGATCGCATCGACGAGGTGGACAGCACCTCGGAGGTCAAGCGTATCGTCGGCACCAAGAACGTCACCATCAACGAGCCCTTCTTTCAGGGGCATTTCCCCGGCCATCCCATCATGCCCGGGGTGCTCATCATCGAGGCCATGGCCCAGGTGGGAGGTCTCTACGCCCTGGTGACCGGCGAGGTGGAAGACGACAAGGTGACCTACTTCGTGGGCATCGACAAGGCCAAGTTCCGCAGGCCCGTGGTTCCCGGAGATGTCCTGCGCATGGAGCTTTCCCTCGAGTCCTGCCGCCGGGGGATCTATGTTTTCATCGGCAAGGCGTTCGTGGGTTCCACCCTGGTCGCCGAAGCCGAACTCAAAGCCACTTTCGCGGATCGCTGATCCAGGAGCCAGGTTATTGCCATGATCCACCCAACGGCCAAAGTTCATCCGACGGCCATCGTCGAGGAAGGCGCCCGCATCGACGAAAACGTCCAGATCGGGCCTTTTACCATCGTCGGAGCCGACGTCAGCATCGGAGCGCAGACCCAGGTGGGCCCGCACGCGGTGATCGAGGGCTGGACGACCATCGGGCGGGGCAACCGCATCTTCCAGTTCGCCTCCGTGGGGGCCGTCTCCCAGGATCTCAAGTACCGGGGGGAGCAGACTTGGCTTCACATCGGCGACGGCAATACCATTCGGGAGTTCGCCACCCTGCACATCGGCACCCGGGACGGCGGCGGCAAGACGGTGGTGGGAAACCACAATCTCTTCATGGCCTACTCCCACGTCGCCCATGATTGCCTGGTGGGGGACCGCAACATCCTGGCCAACGGCGCGACCCTGGCCGGCCATGTGGAAGTGGGGGATCACGCCATCCTGGGAGGGCTCTCGGCCGTGCACCAGTTCTGCCGCATCGGTTCCCAGGTGATGGTGAGCGGGGGCTCCATGGTGGCACAGGATGTGCCCCCCTTCGTCATCGTCCAGGGGGACCGGGCCAAGGCCGTGGGGCTCAACCTGGTGGGGCTCAAGCGCCGCGGTTTCTCCCCCGAGACCATCAAGGCCATCAAGGAGGCCTACCGCCAGGTCTTTCGCTCCGGCCGCCGTCAGGAGGAGGTGCTTGCGCAGCTTGCGCAGCAGTTCGCCGCCGTCTCCGAAGTGCAGGAATTCGTCCGCTTCATCCGCTCAAGCGAACGCGGCATCGCCCGCTGAAATTGAGGTTGAAACCGATATGAAAAAACTTCGTGCCGCCGTCATCGGCGTAGGTTATCTCGGGCGCTTCCATGCCCAGAAGTTTGCCGCCAACGAACAGATCGATCTGGTCGCGGTGGTGGATTCCGATCCCCGGCGGGCCGCCGAAGTCGCCGAAGAGGTGGGAAGCCGCCCCTGTTCGGACTACCGGGAGCTCATCGGCGAGCTGGATCTGGTTTCCATCGTGGTCCCCACCCGCCTGCACTTCGCCGTGGCCAGGGAATTCCTCCAGGCCGGGGTCCATGTGCTGCTGGAGAAGCCCATCACCGAAACGGTGGCGGAGGCCGATGAGCTGATCCGCATCGCAGCGGAAAAAAAACTCGTCTTCCAGGTGGGGCATCTGGAGCGTTTCAACCCGGCCGTTCTGGCCCTGGAGGGCGTCATCGGCACCCCCCACTTCATCGAGTCCGAGCGCCTGGCCCCCTTCAAGCCCAGGGGGACCGACGTGAACGTGGTGCTGGATCTGATGATTCACGATATCGACATCATCCTGAGCCTGGTGCGCAGCCCCCTCAAGCAGGTCAATTCGGTGGGCACCCCCGTGCTCTCGGAGCAGGTGGACATCGCCAACGCCCGTCTGCAGTTCGAAAACGGCTGCGTGGCCAACGTGACGGCCAGCCGGGTGAGCCGGGAGGGCTCGCGCAAAATCCGGATCTTCCAGGAAGACGCCTACATCAGCATCGACTATCAGAGCCGCAAGATCAGCGTGTTCCGAAAAGGCGGGGAGGGGATTGCCGTCCCCGGCATCCCCAACGTCACCATGATGGAGCGCAGCTTCGATCAGAGCGACGCCCTCAAGGAGGAGATCGCCGCCTTCGTCCGCAGCGTCCGCGAGGGGCGCCCCGCCGTGGTCAGCGGGGAGGACGGACGAAGGGCCCTTGAGTTGGCTCACCGCATCAACGACCGGCTGATTCACGAGGTCAGGCCTGCCGGCCGCTGAGCCGCTGCTTTTTTCAGCATTGTTCGCCACGAACCCCGGGCGGTATGCCGCCGCCTTTTCATTTTAAGGACAAAGGACTCCACGCCATGCAGATCCCCATGGTCGATCTCAAGCAGCAGTATCTCGAACTTCGCAGCGTCCTGGACCCGGCCCTGATGGAGGCCATGGAGGCCACCAGATACATCCTGGGCCCCAACGTCCAGGCCCTGGAGCAGGAAATCGCCGCCTACTGCGGCCTCAAGCATGCCGTGGGCTGCGCCTCGGGCACCGACGCCCTGCATCTGGCGCTGCTGGGGGCGGGAATCGGGGAGGGCGACGAGGTCATCACCACCCCCTTCACCTTCATCGCCACCGCCGAGGCCATCGCCTACGTGGGCGCAACCCCCGTGTTCGTGGACATCGATCCCCGCACCTTCAACATCGACGTGGTGCAGGCGGAGGCCGCCGTCACCGAGCGCACGAAGGCGGTGCTTCCCGTCCATCTCTTCGGCCAGCCCGCCGACATGCCCGCCCTGGGGGAGCTCTGCGACCGGCGGGGCCTGCTGCTCTTCGAGGACTGCGCCCAGTCCTTCGGCGCGCACATCGCCGGGAAGAAATCGGGAGCCCTGGGGGTGGCGGGAGCCTTCTCCTTCTTCCCCAGCAAGAACCTGGGCTGTTTCGGCGACGGGGGCATGGTGGTCACCGATGATGCCGAGATCGCCCGGAACATGCGGGTCTATCGCAATCACGGCAGCCGCAAGCAGTACCATCACGCGGTCATCGGCTACAACAGCCGCCTGGACGAGCTGCAGGCCGTGGTGCTTCGGGCCAAGCTGCCCAGGCTGGACGAGTACAACCGCCTGCGCCGCCGCAACGCCCACCGCTACAGCGAGCGCTTCGAAGGCACAAGGGTGACCCCCCCCTTCGAGGACGGCCTGGGCCTGCACGTCTATCACCAGTACTGCGTGCTGGTGGAGGACCGGGCTCCCATCCAGAAGGCCCTGTCGGAGGCGGGCATCGCCTCGGCCGTCTATTACCCCATCCCCCTGCATCGCCAGGAGGTCTTCCTGAAGGACTGCGAGGGCCTGAGCCTGCCCGTGGCCGAGAGCGTGGCCGAGCGCATCCTGGCCCTGCCCATCTACCCCGAGCTGAGCCTCGCGCAGGTGGACCGCGTCGCGGACGTCGTCCTGTCCGCCGTCTGAAGGCCGTGACGGAGGCGGAGAACAAACGGGTCCTCATCGTCACGGGGGAGGCCTCGGGGGATATCCACGGCGCCCATTTCATCGAGGAGCTCCAGGCCCTCGACCCCGCGGTGCGTTTTTACGGCGTGGGGGGACAGCGCATGGAGAAGGCAGGCTGCGACATCCTGATCCCCTCCTGCGAGCTGGCGGTGGTGGGGCTGGTGGAGGTGCTCTCCCATTTCCCCCAGATCAAGCGGGCGTTCAACCGCCTCAAGGGGCTGTTCGGCGGTCCGGACAGGCCGGATTTGCTCGTGCTCATCGATTTTCCCGATTTCAACCTGCGCCTCGCCCGCCAGGCGAAGAAGGCTGGCATCCCCGTTCTCTATTACGTCAGCCCCCAGGTCTGGGCCTGGCGCCGGGGGCGGGTGAGGAAGATCGCGGAGGTGGTGGACAAACTGGCCGTCATCTTTCCCTTCGAGCCCGATTATTACCGGGGGCTGGATATCGATGTGCGCTATGTGGGGCACCCCCTGCTGGACGAGGCGGGCGTCCGGACGGAGCGGGAGGACTATCTCGCGAGCCTGGGGCTGGATCCGAAGCGTCCCGTGGCGGGCATCTTCCCCGGCAGCCGCCGAAGCGAGTTGAGATTCAATCTGGAGACCATGGTGGAAACCGCCGCCCTGCTTCAGGGCCGCTTTTCCGAGGTGCAGTTCCTGGTGCCCATGGCCGCCACCCTTTCGCGCGAAAGCATCCAGGGGCCTTTCGAGGCGGCGGGTGTCCGGGCGATTTTTGTGGACGAGAATATCTACGATGTGGCCAACGCCTGCGATGCGGTGCTGAGCGTTTCGGGGACCGTGACCCTGCAGACGGCCCTGGTGGGCACCCCCATGGCCATCCTCTATCGCATGGCGCCCTTGACCTACGCCGTGGGAAGGCGCCTGGTCAGGGTGGATCACATCGGGCTGGCCAATATCGTGGCGGGCAAGCCCGTGGTGCGGGAATTTGTCCAGCACGCGGCCCGGCCCGAAGCCCTGGCCGCCGAGATGGAGCGCCTGATTTTCGATAAGGACTACGCAGACGGGATGCGCAAGGAGCTGCTCAAAGTGAAGGACCGGATGGGAGAGGCGGGCTGCTCCAAGCGGGTGGCTGCCATGGCGCTGGAGATGCTGGGGGGCGCGGCGTGACCGAAGAGAAGTCGCAGCGCAATGAGTTCCTCTATCGTCGGCTGCTGAATTACGCCTATCCGTACCGGGGGCGCATCGTTCTGGCCCTGGCCGCCTCCCTGGGGGTCGCGGCCACCGACGCCACCATCGCCAGACTCGTCAAGCCCTTCATCGACGGCCTGGTCGGCGAGAGCCAACAGGATGTGCTGATGATCTATGTCCCCCTCATCGTGGTGCTGATCTCCCTGTTCAAGGGGGGCTTCCGCTACGTTCAGGAGTACTTCATCAAGACCGCCGGGCAGCTGGTCATTCAGAGCATCCGCAACCGGCTCTTCGGTCACAGCCTCTCGCTCTCCATGGGGTATTTCTCCCGCAACAGCTCGGGCAACCTCATGTCCCGCATCCTCAACGACGTGGCCGTGCTCGAATATTCCCTGGCCCAGGCCCTGGTGGGGCTCATGCGGGATCTGGCATCCTTCGTGGGCCTGACGGCCGTGGCCTTCTACACCGACTGGCGGCTTGCCAGCATCGCCTTCGTCGTGATCCCCGCCACCGTGGGCCCCGCCGTTGCCATCGGCAAGAAGGTCAAGGGATACTCCCGCCAGGGGCAGACCGCCATGGGGCGCATCACCTCGGTGCTGGAGCAGACCTTCTCCGGCATCAAGATCATCAAGGCCTTCGGCACCGAGAAGCGCGAGCACGCCAAATTCGAATCGGAAAACAGCGGCTTCTACCGCTTCATCCGCAAGACCATCAAATATGACGCCCTGATGTCGCCCATCAACGAGATCTTGGCGGCCCTGGGGATGGCCACGGTGCTCTGGTACGGGCTCTCCCGCATCGCCGAAGGCAGCATGACGCCGGGCGAGCTCTCCTCGGTGCTGGCGGCCATCCTGCTCATGTACACTCCCCTGAAGCGCCTGACCAAATTGAACAACACCATCCAGCGGGCCACGGGGGCGGCGGTGCGCGTCTTCGAGGTGCTGGACGTGACCCCGGATATTCAGGATGCCGCGGAATCCCGCAGTGTCGGCCGGCTGCGAGGCGAGATCCGCTTTCGGGATCTCTCCTTCTCCTACGGGGACGAGCCGGTTCTGCGCTCCCTCGACATCACGGCTTCCCCCGGCGAGGTCGTCGCCCTGGTGGGCCCCTCCGGGGCGGGCAAGAGCACCCTGGTGGGGCTGGTGAACCGCTTCTACGATCCCACCTTCGGCGCGGTGGAGATCGACGGCATGGACATCCGCTCGATGTCCCTGGACAGCCTGCGGGAGAACATCTCCCTGGTGGATCAGGAGGCCTTCCTGTTCAACGACAGCATCGCGGCCAACATCGCCTACGGCCGCCCGGAGGCCACGGCCGAGCAGGTGCGCGAGGCAGCCCGCCTGGCCTTCGCCGACGAGTTCATCGGCGCCCTGCCCCTGGGGTATGAGACGGAAATCGGGGATCGCGGCCTTCGCCTCTCCGGCGGCCAGCGCCAGCGCATCTGCATCGCCAGGGCCATCCTGCGCGATGCCCCCATCCTGATTCTGGACGAGGCCACGAGCGCCCTGGATACGGAGAGCGAGACCCTGGTTCAGAGGGCGCTCTCCAACCTCATGAAGAACCGCACCACCCTGGTCATCGCCCACCGGCTCTCCACCATCATGCACGCCGACAGAATCATCGTCATGGAGGAGGGCAGGGTGAAGGAGTCGGGCCGCCACGAGGAGCTGCTCGCCCTGAGCGGCCTCTATCGCAAACTCTACGACATGCAGTTCGGAAGCTGATGGCATCCGGATTTCCCCAAACCCTTCTAAACGTGCTGGTTCCGAGGTTGGGGGCTTTTTTTCTCCGTCTGCTGCACGCCGGCCTTCGCCTCGAGACCCTGGGGGAGGAGCATCCCAGAGCCTTCTGGAATCGGGCAGAGCCCATCCTCATCGCCTGCTGGCACGACGAGTTGCTGCTGACGGTCTGCGGGTACAAAGGTCCCGGTGCCCGCATGCTCATCAGCGCCTCCAAGGACGGGGAGCTGCTGAGCCGCACCTTCGCCCGCTTCGGCCAGGAGGCCGTGCGGGGATCTTCGAGCCGGGGCGGCAAGGCGGCCCTCAAGGCCATGATCGAGCTGTGCAGGAGCGGCTTCGATCTGGCCATCACCCCCGACGGCCCCCGGGGCCCCCGTCACGAGGTGAAGGACGGGGTGCTGCAGCTCGCCCGGGTCTCGGGCCGCCCCATCATCCCCATGGCCTTCGCCTGCAGCCGGGGGCACCGATTCGCCTCCTGGGATCGCTTCCTCTTTCCCTATCCCTTCTGCCGGGCGCTGTTCCGTTTCGGTGAGCCCGTCTTCTACCGGGAGGGGGAGGATTGGGAGGCTTTTCGCCTCCGGGTCAAGTCCGCGCTGGATGACAACAGCCGTGCCGCCCGGCAGCACCTGAGGGACCATGGTTTATCTGCTCTATGATCTGATTCTCTTCCTCGCCGCCCTGGTGCTGGTGCCCTATTATTTTTTCCGGGGCCTCCGGGGGGGCAAGACCCGGCAGGGCATCCGGGAGCGCATGGGGGTCTACGCCGCAGGGCGCCTGGACCCTCTGGCGGGGCGCCCCGTGATCTGGATCCATGCCGTTTCCGTGGGGGAGACCCGGGCGGCCATCCCCCTGGTCAAGGCCCTGCGGGAGGCCTATCCCGGCCATGCCCTGCTGCTCTCCAACGTGACCGAGACGGGCCGGGAGGTGGCCTCGAAGATCCCGGAGCTGGATCTCTGCCTCTATTTTCCCTTCGATCTCTCCTTCATCATGGGGTCCGTTCTCGGCCGCATCCGGCCCGTGATGGCCGTCGTGGTGGAGACGGAGATCTGGCCCAATTTCGTCCGGCAGCTCCATCGCCGGGCCGTGCCGGTGGTTCTGGTCAACGGCCGCATCTCCGACCGCTCCTATCCCCGCTACCTTCGGGTTCGCCCTCTTCTGGAGCCGATCCTGAGTCTCTTCTCCGCCCATTGCATGCAGAGCGCCCGGGACGGCGAACGCATCCGCGGCATGGGGGCCCCGCCGGAGCGGGTCCATGTCACGGGCAACCTGAAATTCGACATGAAAGCCGAGATACCATCTCAAGCGCAATGTCTTGAGCTTCGCCGCCGCATGCGCCTTCCGAAGCAGGTACCGGTCTGGGTGGCGGGCAGCACCCATGCCGGGGAGGAGGAGATTCTCTGCGGCGTTCACCGGCGCCTGCTGGAGCAGGATGAACCCTGCTGCCTGGTGCTGGTGCCCAGGCATCCCTCGCGCTGCAAGAGCCTGACGGCCCTGCTGGACGCCCGGGGAATTCCCTGGCGGCTTCGCAGCCGGCTCGATGCGCAGTCGCCGGAGCTGGCCCCCGGCGAGGTGCTGGTGGTGGATACCCTGGGCGAGATGCTCTCCTTCTACGCCCTGTGCGATTTCGTCTTCGTCGGCGGCAGCCTGGTGCCCGTGGGCGGGCACAATGTGCTGGAGGCCTCCCTGATGGGCAGGCCCGCCGTCTTCGGCCCCCACATGAGCAACTTCAGGGACATCGCCCGGCTGCTGCAAGAGGCCGGAGGCGGCCGCCGGGTGGCGGACGAAGAGGAGCTGCTGGCCTGCGTCCGTCAGCTGCGGGCGAGCCCGGAGCTCTGCCGCGGCATGGGGGAGAAGGGGCGGGCGCTTCTGGATGCGAACACCGGCGCGACAGCAAGGACCATGGAGCACGTGCGTCGCCTGATGGGCAGAGCGTGAAACGGCTCCTGGGTTTCCATGCCCGCATGGTCGCAGGGGAGCCTCTTTCGCTGCCCGGGCGCCTGCTTTACCGCGCCCTGATTCCCCTTGGATGGCTCTACGGCCTCGTCGGCCTGGTGCGCTGCGCCTTCTATCGCTGGAGTATCCTCCCGAGCTACAGGGCGGCGGTGCCTGTGATTGCCGTGGGCAACCTGACGGCGGGGGGCACGGGCAAGACGCCCGTGGTGGATCATCTGGTCCGAGCTCTTCTTGCCCGGGGCATGAAGGTGGCCGTGGTGAGCCGGGGCTACGGTGGCCGAAACGTGGGCGAGCTCCTGGTGGTCAGCGAGGGGCGGGGGCCCCGGGTCGAGGCCGCCGACTGCGGCGACGAACCTTTCCTGCTGGCCCGCCGCAACCCCTCGGCCGTCGTCATCGCATCGCCCGAACGAGGGAGGGGTGTCGCCCAGGCGGTGGAGCGCTTCGGGGCGCAGGTGGTGGTGCTGGATGATGCCTATCAGCACCTGGCCGTGCACCGGGATCTCAATCTGTTGCTGCTCGACGCCAAGCGCCCCTTGGGCAACGGCCAGGTGCTCCCGGCCGGGTCGCTTCGGGAATTCCCCCGCGCGATGCAACGCGCCGATCAGGTT
>Ga0214472_10008870_pt1 | contig 10493 bp, 9 predicted proteins | sample RVTome_6_FD_207662 | JGI IMG/M metagenome (GOLD analysis project Ga0214472, IMG submission 207662) | Soil microbial communities from uranium-contaminated site in the Upper Colorado River Basin, Wyoming, United States - RVT140D175 | ecosystem: Environmental > Terrestrial > Soil > Contaminated >...
AGCTGACCAGAGAAGGTGAGATAGCCGACATTGCCACCGTAGTAACCGCGCCGGCTCTGTTCGTGGGTGTCAATATAGGTCATGGCCGCGGCTTTCGGCGCCCCGGTCAGGGTGCCGGCATTCAGGCTGGCGATAAAGGCATCAAAGGCGCTAAACCTCGGCGAGAGCTGACCCTCCACATGGGCCACGGTGTGCATGACGCGTGAGTACTTCTCCACGTACCGATAATCACTCACCGCCACCCCCGGTTCGCACACCCGGCTGATATCGTTGCGAGCCAGGTCGATGAGCATGTCGAGTTCGGACTTTTCTTTCTCCGAATTGAGCAATTGCATCATATAGTGATAGTCTGACAGACTATCCTTACCTCTCGGTACCGTTCCCGAGATGGGACGCGCTTGCACAATGCCCTTTTCCACCCGCACAAACATTTCCGGAGAAGCGCCGACTAAGGCTTCGTCGCCATAATTGACATAAAACTGATAGGGTGAGGGATTGATCTCCCGAAAGCGCTCGTAAAGCTCTAGCGGATGGTGATAATAGGTGCCGGTAAAGCTGTGTGACAACACCACCTCAAAAAACTCGCCGAGACGCATTTGCTCGCGGGCATCTTCAACCGCCGTCATGAACGCTTCTTTGCCGATATCGGATTGCAGCTTGTGCGGCACGCGCACGCGGGGCAGCCGTGCATCAGGCAGCTCGATCTCGATATCCGCGAGCCGCTCGTGAATGACCTCCTGGGCCGGTCTGTCCGCATCGCCAAAGTCGTACAGATACAGGAACGCACGTTCGCGCATATGATCATAGGACAGCAGGATATCGGGAAAAAAGAGCCGGTAGTCTTGGGTTGGAATGGCTGGCGGGGTACCCGGTAGGGGCTCAAATAGGCGGACAAAGTCATAGGCAAAGGCGCCATACAGCCCAAGAAAGCGATCATCGCAACGGAAGGCGTGAAGCAATTGCCGGACGACCTGAGAAATATTGTTGAGCTGTAAACGTTCATCCTCAGCCACCGGACGGCGCTCGCACGGCACGGTGCCGCTCAACGCATTTGAGGTGCGTTGGGCGTCGCGGCTACATGGCAGATCCTGCGGTTCAATGCGGTCGAGAATCGCCTGACCCCAGGAGTTGAGGGCCCGGATCGTAAAGGTATCATCCTTGCCCTCGACGATAAGAGGCGCATCCACTGCGGCGAGGGAGTAACGGCCGTAGACTGGCGAGATATCCACCGACTCGTATAAAACGCCGGGTTTGGTGCCGCTTAAACGCTGAAATAAGGATAATGGGGCGAGAAAGGGCTGACTGTAGTCCAGGGGTACGGTCAGGCGCCGGATCTCTCCCCGCCCTTCGCCGTATGCAATTCGCTGTTCAATCGGTTGGACAGAGGCTAAATAGGCGCGAAAATCCTGATTGGACGTCATGGTAGACAGAGCCATGAGGAACTCTCCATCGGTTATCGCCGACACAGGCAATCCGCCTTGTGCCAGGTCCGGATCAATAAAGCGTCTGCAGACACACCACGACACGCGAGGTGAGGTGGCATGATCAATAAAAGGTCTGCAAACGATATGCAGATGTATGGCTATTGAGCTTTACAGAGAAAAGAAGTGGTCACAACGATCGAGCAGGAAGCAGCGTGACTACCGCCACCAAAAGGGCAGGGACCATCGCCAGGAGGTTGCGGAGAGGAAATTTGCTGACACATCACAGGGTAATGAGTACGGTGTAGGTGGCCGCGATGGCGCACGCGTTGACATGGGTCCTCTCCTTAAACTGACGTAAGATAGGTGCGAAATCGAATTTCGTCAACTATACAGAACAGTCCTATGGGTTGTCAATATAAAGCATCGCTCTCTTAGGTGACCGTTTGGTTGCTTGACTTGAACGAAAGAGTTCCTTAGGATGCCCCCCTTCATAACTGCGGCAGAGAGCATGGACCTAAAAATAGCAAGTGAATGACACGAAGGAGAGCCCACGTGCGACAACTACTCCATGGTATTATCAGTGCGCTGGTCGATTACCCTGACAATGTCGAGGTGACCCAAGTGGACGGCGAAACCACCTGCATCCTCGAAATTCGTGTCGCACCAGAGGATATTGGCAAAGTGATTGGCCGGCAAGGGCGCAATATTGCTTCACTGCGAACCTTGCTACATGCGATCGGGGCCAAAGAGCGAAAACACATCTTGCTAGAGGTCCTCGAAGATCCGTCGATATCTACGAAGCGCAACAACCTGTAGCACGGTCTAAGTCAATGGCAAAATAACCGACTATTTGCCAATGACTTAGACCGCATCATACAGACAATCAGGCGCTTCTACGCTTCTTTTACATAGATATCATTCCGGGTCCAGCAGAGACCGAAGCCACTCGGTAATCTCATCCATATCAAATGGCTTGGAAAAAATTTTGGCGATTCCGGTGGGTCCCAAATCAATATTGGCAAGCATGTGGGCCATACCGGTAATCAAAGCAATCGTCACATCGGGATCTCGTGCATGTATAGCGGAGGCGACCTCAAGCCCATTCATGCCCGGCATAGAGTAATCGAGCAGCACGACATGAAAGCGTCCGACCTCGAAGCGCTCAAGCGCGCGCTCCCCGTTTTCAACCGTTTCGATTTCATACCCCTCAAGCTCGAAATATATCTTTAACAAACTCCGAATGGACTCATCATCATCGATGACGAGTACTTGCCGTCTACTCTTCATCTCATGTGCGCCGCTCATACCTCTCCTACATCCGAGGCAAGATATTCCCCAGGCTGCTATAAGACATCATATTTTTGTAATTTGCGATACAGCGTTTTGTAATCAATACGAAGTCGCCTTGCCGCTTCGGACTTATTCCCCTGAGTTAAAATCAAAACCTGTTGGATAAAATGTTGTTCCAATTGCTCACTGACATCTCGAACGATCGTGGCCATAGAGGTACCACAATCCAAGGCGAGAACAGCCTGTTGCATATCGATAAGACGTTCTATATTCAGGGTCGGCTGGGCTCCCTCGGTGGCATGAACCAACTCTTCAACGGCACGGATATGAATCACATCCATCATTCCTTTCGCAATACAAACCATGTCATTGATGGATCGATTACTTATGATCCTGATAGGCATAGGGAGCAATAACCATGCCATGATACTCAGTGTACCCCACCCTACCGCGTCTGCCCATTTCAATAAGTATTTATAAATCAAATATGTTGAGGATACGAAAAACATTCGGCTCGGGGAGTCACACCAGAACGATGGCAGCGCGGGAACCCCGTTTGCCAAATACGCCTAGGTCGCTTGCGACGCATTGGCAACGGGGACGGGCCAACTTTGACCCACTTTATTGATGATGCACCAGCCGGGTTGAGCTGGCTTCTCGAATCGCTTCAGCAATCGCCTCAAGCGGCATGGTGGCCAGTTGTGCGGGGGCGATCCGATTGGGCAACACCTCCGGCAATGTGGTGAGGGGCTCGCTGAGCACAAGCTGCTTATTGGCCGTCACGTCATCGATCTTGTCCACCGGCGTAAAGTGAGGGACGGTGAGCAAAACGGTGGGCTGGGCATCGACCAGTTGTAGCATCAAAATCACGGCATCGGCAAAACGATCTAGCTCGGCTCGGGTATACGATTCCGTCGGCTCAATCATCAACCCTTCCGCTTCTGGGAAAGACACCGTGGGGGCGTGAAAACCGAAATCGAGAAACAGTTTGCCAAACAAGCTGATCGCTTTGTTGCGATGAATACCCGCCGCTTCCAGCCGTGCAAAAGTCTCAGCCGGCAAGGTGATAATAAACTCGTGCATACGCGGTGAATCCGCAGCCTCCTCGGGCAAGGTCGGGAAATGGTTTTTCAATCGCGTGTGCACATACCGCGCCGCCAACACGGCTATAGCCGACATGCGGCGCACCCCCTCGCGCCCCAGAGCCCGCAAATAGGTGTAAGCACGAATTTTGTGTGCCACATTACCAAAATGCCGATGCACGGAGCCAATCGACTGTGGCGGGCGCTCCAAGGCGTAGCCCTCAGCCGTTTTCACCACTTGATACCCTGGCAAAAACGGCACTAAACGCTCACTGACAGCGACAATCGCATCGCCCGGCCCACCACCACCATGGGGGATGCTCCAGGTTTTGTGGAGATTGTTGTGCACCGCATCCACCCCGAGGGCCTCGAGGTCGACCCAGCCGGCGATGGCATTCATATTGGCCCCATCCATATAGACGAGCCCGCCGTCTTCGTGTACCCATGCGGCGACCTCGCGAAAATTGAGTTCAAAAACGCCGGAGGTGTTCGGATTGGTGATCATCACGCCAGCCACCCGCCCCCGGTAGCGCGCCAGCAGCTCGCGGACGTGATCGATATTCATTTGCCCATTGGGCCCGGCCTCGATCTCCACCACCCCCGACAGCACGTCGCTGCCTCGATGCACCGTTTCAAACCCGGCCATGGTCGCGGTGGCCGGATTGGTGCCGTGGGCCGAGTGCGGAATCAAAACGATATCGCGCGCCGTGTCCCCCCGGCTGCGGTGATAAGCTTGAAACAATTTCAACCCCACTAACTCGCCCTGCGCCCCGGCCACAGGCTGCGTGGTCACGGCCGCCAACCCCGTCATCGCCTTAAAGTAGGCTTGCGTCTTGTACAACACTTCCAGGGTGCCCTGGGTATCGGCCACCGGTGCTTCCGGATGCACATGGGCAAAGCCCGGCAGGTTGGCGACGGCCTCATGCAAGTACGGATTGTACTTCATGGTGCACGAGCCCAGCGGATAACACGTGAGATCAGGACTGATATTTTGTTCGGAGAGAGCGGCAAAAAACGTCTTGAGCTCAGCCTCGCTCCAATCCGGCAATGGCGCCGGGAGCTGGCGCCGCATCGAGGCCGGCACGTTCAGGTTCATTTTCACTTCCACATCCGCCGCCGGCGCCCCGAGCAAGCCGGTTAAACACGCGCTCAGCCGCTCGATGTCTGACGGGGTATGCACATCCGAAAACGATAACTGCAAATGGTTGCCGGTAGAACCCGGAATGCGTGCGGACACGTCCACCCCAAGATGCACCCCGCGCTGCCTGGCGGCTTCGATCAACGCCGCGCTGGAGCCTGGCACAGTCACCGTGAACGTATTCCAAAACGGCGTCTGTGGAAACGCCAGTTCCACCCCACTAAACGACGTGAGCGCACGGGCCGCCAAACGCGCCATCTCATACCCGCGCGCGCACGATGCCTGCATGCCCTGTTCACCGCGTCCCAAGATGGCGGCAGCCGCCAAGGTGGTGACAAAACCTTGATTGGTGCAAATATTGGACGTTGCTTTTTCGCGCCGAATGTGCTGTTCGCGCGTGGACAGCACGAGCAGCTTCGCGGTCCGGCCCTCGCTATCTAACCCAGTCCCCACAAAGCGCCCCGGGGCGCTGCGGATATCCTGCTTGTGGGCGCTGTTGAGCCGAACGCCGAAAATGCCCAGGCCAGGGCCACCAAAATGCGGGGCAATGGCGAGCGGTTGGCCTTCGCCCACCAAGAGATCGGCCCCCAACCCATCACCGCCAAACCGGCCCGGCGGTTTCAGTCCCCCGGTGGCCAACAACATGGGGTCAATCACCACGATCGCCTTCGCCCCCTGCCCGTGCGCCATATCGGTTAACCGGTCTACATCTTCCAGGCACCCCAGGCTGCCAGCTTGTGGAAATACAATGCCAGCCAGCCGCTCTCCACACGCCGCCGCCTGTGCCTCTAAGGCGGAGAGCGCGACCGTACCATATCTGGGATCAATGGGGACGACGTCAAACGTCAGCAGGGTGTCTTGAAGCAGCGTCCGCACCACTTCTACATCTTGCGGAAACAGCGAGCCGGCCAGCAAAAAATGCGTTCGCTGATGGCGTGCGAGGCGAGCCGCAGTATGGAGCGCTTCCACCAATGCCGAAGCACGATCGTACTGCGAGGCATTGATGGCCTCAAATTCCGTCAGGGCCACCAGACAGCTCTGGTACAGCCACTGAGTCATCAACGTGCCCTGACTGCGCTCGGGTTGATAAGGCGTGTAGGCCGTCAGCAGTTCGCGTAAGCCGGCGACAAACGGCACGAGATCGTGGACCGCATAATGGGGCAGGGCATCGCCCACAAATGACACAGCGGGGAGACGGTTTTTGGCGCTCTGGGCCACCATGTGCTCATAGAGTGCCTCATACTGCAGTTCCTCGGGGAGCGCTAATGGCGGTACCATACGGCAGTCCGGTGGAATATGGTGAAAGAGATCATCGAGATCGGCGACCCCAACGGCCGCACACATATCCCCCACCTCTTGATCGGTGACGGGAATATAGTGCCGGGCATGCTCGCGCGGTAAGGCGCTCGCATCGTAGGGCAGAGGCGGGATGTGGTTGTGGCTCATGACTCACCCCCATGCGGGCATAAAGTTGCCGTGGATCATCAACAGGTTTACCTGCTATTGTAAAGGAGACCAGGCGAGATGTGCACCTATAAACCCTTAGACCTCCTAATTGGCGTCATTCCGACCGGACAAGGTTTCGGTGCTTGCCCGACCGGAACCGGAACTGGTAATCTCTACAGAAGACCGCAAGCAGTAGAACGGTAGCCATGGGCGGTCTATGCCCATGGGACTCGGGATCGCGATTTTGGTTGACTGCGAGGAGGTCCTGCGGGATAGTGCACCAAGGGCAGGGAGAACACAAAGGAAGTGTCATGAGCCATTTTTTTACGCGCCAGTCGCATGCTCGTATCACAGAAGAACTAACGAAGCTCCGACAACAGCTGATCGAAATAAGCCGCGCCAAAAACGTCGCGGCGGCCGAGGGTGACCTAAGTGAAAACGCCGAATATCACGCCAATAGCGAAAAATTGATGATGGTGCAACGGCGCATCCACGACGTGGAAGAGCAACTCGCCTCGCCGCGCTTTATCGAAGAGCTCAACATTGATGGTCAAAAAGTCTCGATCGGGACCAAAGTGATCTGTCTCAATCTCGACACGGACGAAGAAATCGTCTATACCATTTTGGGACCTGCCGACGCGGTGCCGGAAAAAAATGTTATCTCGCATCAATCCCCCTTGGCGCGCGGCTTCATCGGCAAAGAACTCGATGACGAAATCACCATTGAAGTGCCTTCCGGAAAGCGGAATTTCCTCATTTTGGGCATCAAGCGATTTGATGAATAAATCCCACTAAAAGGACACAACATGCACGCGGAAATCGTGGTGGTGGGGACCGAGTTGTTACTCGGGCAGATTATCGATACCAATGGCGCTTACCTCGCCCAACAATTGGCAAGTATCGGCATCGACCTCTACTACAAAAGCACGGTGGGGGACAATCGGGGCCGCATGATCGAGACCTTGAAGCGTGCGGTCGACCGCAGCGATATTATTATCACCACGGGCGGTATTGGCCCCACGCTAGACGATATGACCCGCGAAACCGTGGCCGAAGTTCTGGGCGTCGAACTCGAACTGCATCCGAATTTGCTCGAGCAGATCAAAGGGATGATGGGCACTCGCTACACGGACAACAATGCCCGTCAGGCCCACATCCCGGCCGGTGCTCTACCCCTCGAAAACCCAGTGGGGACAGCCCCCGGCTACTTTGCGCCCACCCCTCGGGGCGGCGTGGTGGTCAGTTTGCCCGGCGTGCCGGGCGAGCTGCGTTACCTGGTGGAACGCACCGTCGTCCCGCACCTCAAAGAACGGTTTGGAATTGAGGCGATGATTGTCTCGCGAACCCTCAAATGTCTAGGGCTGAGTGAGAGTTATATTGACGAGCAACTCGACGACCTCATCAAAACGAGCCACAATCCGACCATCGGCCTGCTGGCCCAAATGCAACTTGGCGAAATTCACGTCCGGCTCACCGCCAAGGCCGCCAATGCGGCAGCCGCCGGCAAGCTGATCGATCCCTTGGAGCACCAGGTGCGCTCGCGTCTCGGCAAGGCGGTCTTCGGCACGGATGAGGTGGAATACGAGCAAGTCGTAGCGGCTTTGCTCCAACAACACAACTGCACTATTGCGGTGGCGGAATCGGGCTTGAGCGGTGGGGTGGGTCATCAGCTCAGCAACGCTTTAGCCGGCGATCGGCACTTTGCAGCAGCGGTCACCGCGCATCTGCCGGAAGCCTTGGAACAGTTACTCGGCGTTCCGGTGGCGTTGCTCAATCAGTACGGCACGGCGAGTCCCGAGGTCGCGGTGGCCATGGCGCGCGGCGTGCGGCAGCGCAATGGCACCGATCTGGGATTGGCGGTCACCGGGGCGGAACGCCTTACTGGCGGTGATGAAACCGGCGCCTTCATCGCCCTCGCCCATGGGAACGACGCGGTGATCGAGAGCGAATATCGCCGGGTGAGTAGCATGCGCTTTGCCCGCCAACGCATTGGCCGGGCGAGTCTACAAATCGTATATGAGTATTTCATGGATGAGACATCAAGGTAAATGACGATGACCGCTTTTGTCCTCCAACGTATCTCTCTGGTCGTCTTACTCAGTACCGGGTTGTTCTCCCCGTTCGGCTGTCAAAATACCTATTACGCCGCCCTGGAACAGTTGGGCTACCACAAACGCGAGTTGCTCGTCAGTCGCGTCAAGGATGCCCGGGACAGTCAAGAAGAGGCCAAAGAACAATTCAAATCCGCGTTGGAGAAATTTAGTACCGTTCTCCATTTCAATGGCGGTGTGTTGGAGGACAAATACACGCAGCTCAACGCCGAACTCGAACGCAGTGAATCCAGTGCCTCAGCAGTACACTCACGTATTCAAGCAGTAGAAGATGTCTCAGAAGCACTATTCAAGGAGTGGGAAGCAGAGCTCGCTCAATACACCAGCGAGACTTTACGGCGCGACAGTGCACGGCAGCTCAATGCGGCACGCCGGCGTTATGCTCCTCTCATTCGCGCTATGCAGCGAGCGGAAGCCAAAATTGACCCGGTACTCTCTGCCTTCCGCGATCAAGTGCTGTACCTCAAACACAATCTCAATGCCCGGGCTATCGCGTCCCTACAAGGGGAATTAACCTCGATCGAGACCAATATCGATGCCCTCGTTCGAGAGATGGAAGCGGCGATTTCAGAGGCTGACACGTTTATCAAAGCGATTGGAAACACTTAAGTTATACTGTTTGACAACTCGTGCAACCCCCTCTTACTTAACGACCTGTATCCTTTCACCAACCCCCCGATTCATATTATAAGCATATTACTGACTTGACAAATACATGATATAAAGGAATACCTTAGGCAGCCTATGAAAGAACAGCATAAACAATTATGCTGTTAGATGAGGCAATATATCCGTTCTTCTAGGCCTACCGGGATTGGGTGAAGGATTTTGTGTTCTACGATCAGACGGCGTTCCGGCTGGCAAAGGTGTGGTTGGACAAATAAGGCGCTCACGCGCGGCCCAGCCCTGGCGGAGGACCAGGGCTGGTTTGAGCAGCGACTCACAAGCGAAAACACTAGGAATAGCCAGAAAGCATACGCTCTATTGTCTTCTTCTCCGTAGTAATCTTAGTCAACGAATAAGATAGGCCGTGATATCGCTTCGTTGCATCCTTCTGTCTCCGCGATCACCTCGCCAATGTCAGGGTCTAGGATCCTGATCCTATTATCACCCTTGCCGCTCAGATAATAAGGCTCGACCTCAGGAGTATCCGGATTGTCTCCGTTGATCAGCCTTGGAAAGGTGTTGACTTCAAGGATTATGACGAGGCGCCCATCACGGTTAAAACCATGGGAACGGAAGAATACGCGAAAGGTGCGCTTGCCCATAGGCTCCCAAATGCCGTGCCCGGCATCGTGCGACACCACCGGATCGCCAGGGCGGCCAGAAGAGGGAGGCGCGCCCCCTTCTATCAGCACGCCACCGCGCATATACGTGATCATACTTTCAAATGCCTCGAAAACGATACTCGGATCATCGCAGTCGACAATTTTGACCGTATTGAGCCAGGTACCGACTAAACTTCTACTCCCTTCTGCGCGCACTTCCGGACCAAACACCAGACCTTGCGCAACCCCTAGTGCGAGCATAACCACGAGCGTCATGCCGGACATCTGTATGAGTCGTTTCATCTTCATTCCCTTGTCTCCTTGCAAATTCTCCAAAAAGCGTCATTCGCACACCCAGACACGCCATCCTCACAGGTCAGCCGTTATGCTCTTAGTCCAAGAACACCACCGCCTTACTGCCGGCGCCCGAACCAGAGGACTGCGCCTATCACTGCTCGAAACCCTAGCATGGCGAACAGACGCAAGTCCTGAGATTACTTTGAGATCATTTTGAGATTGTTTTGAGATGGAAATAAGATTACGATGCGCGCAATAACAAGTTTTGGACATTGATGCGGCTGCGTCATCTGATTGAGAGGTTCTATGAATCTCGCGCCTGGCTCCAACTTGCATTTCGGCCCTTTCTCCCTCGATGGCGCGGACGGCGATCTCTGGCGCGGCCCGGAGCGGCGCAAACTTACGGCCAAAGCCGGGGCCGTTTTGCGCTATATGGT
>Ga0214472_10008871_pt1 | contig 10492 bp, 12 predicted proteins | sample RVTome_6_FD_207662 | JGI IMG/M metagenome (GOLD analysis project Ga0214472, IMG submission 207662) | Soil microbial communities from uranium-contaminated site in the Upper Colorado River Basin, Wyoming, United States - RVT140D175 | ecosystem: Environmental > Terrestrial > Soil > Contaminated >...
CAAACTTAAGATTTGGAATAATTATTATAATAATTTAGAACATTGTAGTTTAAATGGAAAAACACCAAACGAGATGTTAAAATTACATCAACAAAAAGTGCCAAATGTCCTTAGTTAAAACATATAAAAAGATGAAATAAAGCAATGCTGTAATAAAAAAATTGACTAAAATTAGAATTTTTGGTAGTGTTTTTGAAGAATTAAGTCATTTTGATAAGATTAAAAATAAAATAGCGAGGTGATAAAATGCTTGTATTTGAATTTATTGGTACAGACGGCGATACAGGATGGGTAAATTTTATGTTGAAAGAAGTTATACATAAAAATAACCTTCTTGAACTTTTTGATAAAACGAGGCCTAAAATAATCAAATCAGCTTCAAAAATATTAGAATCTGGTATTCTTGAAGGAGAATCTGTCCAATATGAATTGGAATACGACCCAAACTCTCAAAAAGAACGACGTCACGGAAGACCTTTGGTTAAAATCTACACGACTATGCCAGGAAGTCTGGTAGACGACCTCAGGTCAAGAATTAAGTCTGGCTCCGATGTTGATACTGCCGTTGAAAGCTCTGTTTTTATCTTTCCAAAACTAGCAAAAAGTAGAAAAAAAATTAATGAGCTCATGGCTCTTGCCAGAATTTTTAGCAAGAAAGCAGATGGTTTTGATTATCTCATAATCAAATGCTAAAACATTTTCATACTTACAAAAGCTCCCGTACGGGAGCTTTTTAAAATTCAAAACGAGACTCTGGGTTTAGTTTAAATTACAAATTATGGATTGCTTCGCCCAACACCACTTTTTATTTTTTAAAAAATAAAAAGTGGTGTTGGACTCGCAATGACGGACAGACTCCCTTCTTCCTTTTAGTTTTAGATCATCACGGATTAATTTCTTGTGTTGTTGTTGATACATTTGTTGAAACATCAACCAAAGGAGTTGAGGTTGAAGTTAAAGTTAAGGTTTCATCTAATTGAAAAACATCCCCAACAATTACTTTTCTATCTTCACTTGTAATCACCCCATTATTATCTATGGCTGAATAATTAATTATATAAGTTGTACTTGTTGATGTATCTAAACTAATCGCCGTTGTTGTTGCTCCGTCTAATAATGTAGTAATTGATAAATCATTTCCATTTGAATCTTGAGCTATAGCTCCCATATCAATATAAATAGATCCGATTTCAATTTGGGCTGGATTATTACCTTGAATTTGTATAGTTGGATTACCAACATTTCCTTCTTCTAATACTTGGTCACCAGATGACTTGATATTACTATTTGATATCAAAATCGCCAATTGTTCTTTATTTATACATATATCATCAATACAAATTTCATTCCTAGCTACAATTTTATCCGCAACAAATTGAGAAATTGAATTAATAGCATTAGAAATTCTCTCGTCAATTGTAGCAACTAATTCTTTAATGGCATTTACCAAAATAGAAGTCAGTTTTGGATAATCCAAGTTCATAACATTCCCCTCATCATCATAACCAATTACTTCTGGAATAATTTGTTCTACTTCTTCTGCAATAAATCCAATTTGAGGTCTTCCGTTTGGCAAGAAATCTTTTTTCCAATCAAATGATACTGGGTTTAATTGTAAAACAGTATTTAATCCATAAGTTAATGTCTGAATATTTTCCTTAAATCTTTCTGATGAAGCTCCACAGGCTGTAGTTGATGTTGCCAACTCACCAGTTGAAGAATTCACACAAGCATAATAACCTGTTCCGTCGTTTATTAGTCCAGTGAAAGCAGCGGTTCCATTTACTGAGAATGTTCTCCAAGGAGATGATGTTGCAATTCCAATATTACCCGAACTCAAAGTTGTCCCTGTTCCATCAATTCCTGTTCCGTAAATCAAGTTTCCGATTGTCATTGTGTTGGAGTTTGTGGCTGTAGGTGAATCTATTTTATATCCGATGACAATATTTGTATCTCCTGATGTTAAATTGTCTCCTGCTTGATAACCAAGGAGCAGGTTGTTGTCTCCTGTGGTTAGACCATATCCTGCTTGATAACCAACCAACACTCCGTTTTTGTTGTAGGATTGACCAGATACTCCATATCCTGCTTGATGACCGATGGCAACGGTGGAGGTGGCGGAGGCATTGAATTTTAGAGTTTCAGAACCTAAGGCGTTGTTTTCAGTTCCTGTAGTGTTGAAACGAAGAGACAAATAACCCAAAGCATTGTTTCTAGTTCCTGTGGTGTTGGCGTAGAGAGAAGAATATCCAAGAGCATTGTTGGAAAATCCTGTTGTATTGGAAGAGAGGGACTGATGTCCTATGGCTGTATTTGAACTAGAATGAAAAGTCTGTGTTGCTGTACTTCCCATTGTTAAGTTTCCCGCTTCTTGTCCTACAAAAGTGTTGAAGCCAGCTGTCGTTACCGTTCCGTTGTCTCCATAATTAAAGTTGTGGATGAATGTTGAACCGTTTTTGTAAATTATTCCATTTTGGTTTGCAAAGGTTGTGTCTGCTAAATATACAGATGATGTGGCTGTTATGTCTGAGGCTGTGATATTGCCGTCTGCATAAATATCTCCTGCAACGGATAATTTTGCAAAAGGTGAGGTGGTGCCGATGCCGATGTTTCCTGTCGAATAATCATAAACCAAACCGTTTGTATCAACAGCCAAACCTCCTGCAAAAGTACTTGTTGCCGAAGAGTCTGTTGCAGTGAAGTAAGGTGCGGATATTGAACTTGTCGCGGTAAATGTTGAAGCGGTAAGTGTTCCATCAAAATATCCATCTCCTGCAACCGAAAGTTTTTCAAAAGGTGAGGTGGTGCCGATGCCGATGTTACCACCAGAAGCAATAGTCAAGTGTTGAGTGTTTGAAGTATTACCACCAAAAAGAGAGAACACTCCATTAGCACTAGTTAATCCCCCTACTGTGGCGCTATTTCTTCTAAACAAAAAATTTCTGGCAGTATTTGCTTCGTCACCAAAATATGCATCTCCTCCTTCGGCATTAAATATTCCCGCGGATGCAGTTGTTGATCCTATAATAACTCTGTTGCCCGATGTACCTAATTGTAAGATTCCAGATTCTGCTTTAACAGGAATATCGGGAACACTAAAATAATCTTTATTAATTATTATCTGTTTATTTGGATAAGAATAACCACTTGATCCATCAACATCAGCCATAAAATCCAATCTGATTTCACTGTTCAAAGTGGTACTTGTTACATCATTTATATAAGCATGCAACCTGGCTATTGTATGCTCTTGCAAAGTGTCATCAACAGCACCAAAAGCATAGTGACCAGCTCTTTGTCCATCAGTAGGAGTTGTAGGTACTATTCTCAAAACATTTATAGCTCCATCTGAGCCGTGGGCTCTTTGATCTACTCGTCCATTATTATTAAATGTAAATATATTATTGCCATCAGAATTTTTTGCATTTAACCAATTTTTATTTGCATCAGATGTCTCTCCTAACACCTCAAATTTAGCGGTTGGATTAATTGTCCCAATTCCAATATTATCAAACTCATCAACATACAAAATACTTGCACCTGTGGAACTAGCAACATTCAAGACAGGTGTTCCTACCACACCTTCTAAGGTTAGTTTCGCATAAGGTGTTGTTGTTCCAATACCGATGTTTCCCGAAGAAACAGTTGTCCCTGTTCCGTCTATGTCTGTTCCGAAAATTAAGTTTCCTATTGTCATTGTGTTGGAGTTTGTGGCTGTAGGTGAATCTATGTTGTAGCCGATGACGATGTTTGTGTCGCCTGAGGTTAGATTGTCTCCTGCTTGATATCCGAGCAAGAGGTTGTTATCTCCTGTGGTTAATCCATATCCTGCTTGGTATCCGAGAAGAACTCCATTTTGGTTGTAAGATTGACCTGATACTCCGTAACCTGCTTGATGTCCGATAGCAACAGTGGAAGTAGCGGAGGCGTTGTAATACATTGATTGGTAACCGAGAGCGGAGTTGCTATAACCTGTGGTGTTGGAGTAGAGAGCATTCACTCCTTGAGCGGAGTTGTAGTAACCTGTGGTGTTGGAAGAGAGAGATTGATATCCTACAGCTACATTTGCACTAGAATGATGAGTCTGTGTCGCGGTATTTCCCATTGTTAAGTTTCCTGCATTTTCTCCAACAAAAGTGTTTTGTCCATCTGTTGTCACTGTATCATTATCTCCATAATTAAAATTGTGCATAAATGGGTTTCCATTTTTGTAAATTATTCCTTTTTGGTTTGTGAAAGTTGTGTCTGCAAGATAAACAGATGATGTGGCGGTGATATCTGAGGCTGTGATATTGCCGTCTGCATAAATATCCCCTGCAACTGATAGTTTTACAAAAGGTGAGGTTGTTCCTACACCAACTATGTTGTTTACAGAATCTACATATAGAGTGTTTGTATCAAAAGCAAAATCTCCAGCCATTGTGGATGTGGCTGTGCCTGATACTGTTAGCTGTCCTGCTGTGGAAAGATTGCTTGAGAATGTTGCACTTGTTCCAGATAATGTGCCTGTTAAATTTAATGCCCCTGAAAAATAACCTGTTGTTCCTGAAATAGATGCACCCGAGATTGTCCCGCCTGTGATGGTTGAATTGTTGATTACAACAGAAGTCAATTTGTCTATTTTGTTTGTTAGCGCTATTGCTTGGAAATTGCTATTGCTTTGTGATGTCGCATTATCGGCTACTCGGTAAATCTCTGAGCGAAGTTGGTTGTTTAAATTTTGTAAATCAGCCAAGGTTACTCCAGAAATTAATTTTTCAACAATAGTCTCTTTTATAACTTCTTTTATTGGTTGGTTAATTATTGTTTGTTGTATTGGTTGTATTGGTTGTATTGGTTGAGTTGGTTGTATTGGTTGAGTTGGTTGAGTTGGTTGAGTTTCTTTTGTAATTACAGGTTCTTCAATTTCTACAACGATTACTTCTTCATCAACAATTTCTTCTTCAACTAAAACTGTGTCTGTATCTGTGAACAAATTTCCAAAAAAAACTGAGATTGTTTTATAAAAATCAGAAGCAAAATTTTCTAATTTTGAAATTTCTTTTATTTGGTTTTCAGTTTCAACTAAAGCTAAATTGTATTCGTGCAAGCCTAATTTAATAGAAAGGGTGTCAATCCCTACGAACACAAAATTCCAAAATATAAAAACTGTCGCAATTATTATAATTAATTTAAATTTTTTCATAGAAGCAAAAAATACAAAAACAATGTCGCACAAATGTTCAGTTAATATATATAATAACATATTAAAATATTTAAAATAAACCAAAATGTTAATTAAAATATTTTTTTCGTACTGGATTTATTGCTCCGAATTTTTTACTGAAAAAATCCGAAGTTCAGACTTCGTCGTCCAAAAAACTAAAACCGGACTTCTGATTATTTGGACTACCTATCGGTACGGGAAAATAATCAAATTTCCGGTTTTGTTTTTTGGACTTCTCGCAAAGACGGACAGGTGTCCGTGCTTTGCGCAACGACCAAAGACGGACAGGTGTCCGTGCTTTGCGCAACGACCAAAGATAAATTAAAAAATCGCTCCTAGGAGCGATTTTTTATTTTTTAACTTATTTCTCTTCTTTTTTGAAAGGCCAACCTAAATTTGTAAGATAAACTATTGCTTCTTTTTTATTTTTAGCGGTTGTTACTATTGTAATAGACATTCCAAATACATTTCTCAATTCTTCATCTGCTGTTTCTGTAAAAATAGTGTGGTCTTTGATTCCTAAAGTATAATTTCCCATTTCGTCTACTCCTTTATTTGAAAGACCTCTAAAGTCTTTTGTTCTGGGTAATGCTACATTTACAAGTTTATCAAAGAAATTTTCCATTCTACTTCCTCTAAGTGTAATTTGATACCCCACATCAGAACCTTCTCTCAGTTTGAAAGCAGCAATTGATTGTTTTGCTTTTTTAACAGCTGGTTTTTGTCCTGTTATTTTGTTTAATCTGTTTTCTATAAGTTCAACTTTTTTTGCGTCAGAAGTAGAACCGATACCAACACTCACCACTATTTTTTCAATTTTAGGAGATTGCATTACATTTGAAAACCCGAAATCACCTTTCATTAAATCAAATATTTTATTTTGTTTTTGTTTGTAAGTTTCCATAATTTTTTATTTAAACAATCTTAAATAATTTTAAAATTGGATGAGATTCGTTTTTAATTTCAAAAAAATTTTCTGAATCGTATTAAACATACGGTGAACGGAAATTTTCTTGAAATTAAAAACGAAGATCGCCAATTTTGGAATTATTTTATTACTGATCCACTTTTTTTAGCCACCCTAACATACTTTTCTCCAACCAGCTTTTTTCCTACTCTTGTTGGTTTTCCTCCTTTAGGGTCAACTAGCATAACATTTGAAACATCTATTGGAAAAGTTTTGTCTAAAATTTGTCCTTTTTGTCCTCCTTTTGTTGGTTTTTGGTGTTTCTTTCTGATATTTACACCTTCAACAATTACTTTTCCTTCAGCAGGAAAAGCCTTCAAAACCTTACTTGTTTTTCCTTTATCTTTTCCAGATATTATTATTACTTTGTCGTCTTTTTGAATTTTCATATTTTTTAATATAATGCGAATCCGCGAATTTATGCGAATACCTCGAATTAAATTTATGCGAATATTCGTATGAACTTGATTAGTGGTATTCGCATGCATTCGTGGATTCGCATTACAATTATTTTATACGATTTCTGGTGCTAACGATGCAATCTTTTGATACCCCATCTCAGAAATTTCTCTTGGGATAGGACCGAAAATTCTACCTGCCTTTGGTTCTTTCTTTTCTTTGTCCACTATAACTATAGCGTTTTCATCAAAATATATATAAGAACCATCTTTTCTTCGGAATGGTTGTTTTTGTCTTACAACAACTCCTCTAACAACATCTTTTTTCTTAATTTGCTTTCTTGGTTCTGCTGATTGTATAGAAGCAACCACAATATCACCGATTCTAGCGTATCTTTTCTTTGATCCTCCGATCACTTTGAAAACTCTCGCAATTTTTGCTCCAGAGTTATCACTTACTTTTACTATTGTTTGTGGTTGAATCATATTTTTAAGTTTACAGTAAACATTTTACAGTTTACAGGATTACTATTTTACCAATATAAAGTGTTTGTCTTTTGATATTGGTCTTGTCTCTTTTATTTTTACTTTATCTCCTATCTTTGCAGTATTTCCTTCATCATGTGCTTTAAATTTTTTTGCAATCTTAACATATTTTTGATATTTAGGATGCTTAACAAATCTTTGAACTTTAACAACGATGGTATTTTGCATTTTATCTGAAACAACAACACCATCCAATATCTTGCCTTTGGTGAATGTTTTTTTATCTTCTGTTTTTTTATCTTCTTTTATCATAATATTTTTGAGCTTATAGCCGTTAGCTTATAGCTTTTGAAAAAATTTCCTCTGGAAATTTTTTACTATTAGCTATTGACTATCAACTATTAGCTTTGTTCGTTTTCAATTTCTCTTTTTCTTAATTCTGTAAAAATTCTAGCAATATCTTTTTTAAGAGTGTTCCCTTCTTTTACATTTTTAATTTTGCTACCAGAAGAACCAAAACGAAAATTTCTTAGTGATTCTCTCTTTTCTGCTATCATTTTATTTAAATCTTTTTCTATTTTTTTATTTAAATCTTTCATAATATCGTTTTAATACTAGTTGTTTTACTAAAAAAGTCAATCATTTAAACATTTTCTGAATCTTCTCTACTTACAACTTTTGTTTTAACCGGCAATTTTGTTCCTGCTTTTCTCAAAGCTTCTCTTGCTATTGTTTCATCTACTCCATCAACTTCAAGTAAAATTCTTCCTGGTTTAACTTCAACACAGTAAGCATAAGGGTCTCCTTTTCCTTTACCCATACCTACTTCCGCTGCCTTTTTTGTTACAGGTCTGTCAGGGAAAATTCTAATCCACATTTTACCAAACTTTCCTATTTTTCTGTTGGCAGCAACTCTGGCTGACTCAATTTGATTTGCCTTAACTCTAGCAGAAGTTGTGGCTTTCAAACCAAATGATCCGAAAGAAACTTTTGCACCACGAACAGCATTACCCCTCTTTTCGGGATGCTTGCGTCCTGATTGCCACTTTCTATGTTTAGCTTTTTTAGGAAATAACATCATAATAATTATTTTTTACTAAAAACATCTCCTTTATAAATCCAAACCTTTACACCAATAACACCGTAAGAAAGGTTTGCTCTCTTTCTTGTAAAATCAATATCGGCTCTTAATGTTTGAAGAGGGATTCTTCCTTTCTTAATTTCTTCTTTTCTAGCCATTTCAGCTCCTCCCAATCTTCCTGAAACAACAATTCTAACACCCTTAACATCTCTATTAGCCATTACTTTGTCAGCTGTCATCTTTAAAACTCTTCTAAAAGGCATTCTTTTTTCCAAACCTTCAACAACCATAGACCCCACTATACTTGCGTCTGTTTCTGGATAACGAACTTCTTCAATATCTATATTTATTTCTTGAGGAATAACAAGTTTATTCTTTCTCATTAACTTAATAACCTCATTTTTTATTTTTTGTATTCCATCACCACTTCTTCCAATAATCATTCCAGCGCGGGAAGATTTTATGATAATTCTAAATCTTTTTTCGTCTCTTTCCATATCAATAGAACTAATATACATATCTTTCAATCTTTTCTCCAAATATTCTCTAACCAAAATATCAGTTTTTAAATAGTTTTTATATTTTTGACCCACACCAAACCAACGAGATTTCCAGTCTCTTAATATCTTCAATCTTTGTGCGTATGGATGTACGATATGTGTCATTTTTTTAAGTTTATAGTAAACAGTTTACAGTTTACAGATTTAAATTATTTTTTAACCTCTTTCTTTTTTGTTTCTTTTGTCTTTTTAACAATTTCTGGTTTTACTTCTTCTACATTTTCATCAAGAGATACAAGTACACGGCTTGTTCTCTTTTTCATTGGAAAAGCTCTTCCTCTTGCTCCTGCTCTCCATCTCTTTAAAGTAGGTCCTTCATCTACTCTTATCTCTTTAACAACCAAATCTTTTTTTTCTTTATCAAAATTATGTTTTGCGTTTGCCACAGCTGATTCTATCAATTTTTTAACAACAGAAGAAGCTTTTTTATCCAAAAAATGTAATTCTGCTAAAGCAGTTTCCACCTTCTTACCTCTAATAAGATTCGCTACTAAACGAACTTTTCTAGGTGATTGTCTATAATTTTTTAACTCTGCTTTAATCATAATTATTTATTACTTGCTGATGTTTTTGCTGCTTTTGCTGCTGCAATTTCTGCTTCTTTTTTCTTTTGATCCAAGTCTTTTTGCATCTTACCTCCATGTCTATAGAATTTCTTTGTTGGTGAAAATTCTCCAAGTCTATGACCAACCATATCTTCTGTAACAAAAACACTTATGTGTTCTTTTCCATTATGAACACCGAATGTAAAACCAACCATCTCAGGCGAAATCTGACTTGCTCTTTTCCATGTTTTAATAGCACCATCTTCTGGTTTTCTTGTTTGTACTTTCTTTAAAAGTTTTTCGTCCACATAGGGACCTTTTTTTAGTGATCTTGTCATAACAAAAAACTCGCATTGGAGTTTGATATATACTAGCAAAATTAAAATAAAAGTCAAATTTTTTAGGGTTCTATAAAAATTCGTGTGGTGGAAAACAATAATTAAGCCCTAAAAATATCTTTTTCTGGATTGCTTCGTCGTTCCGCTTCGCTCCACTCCTCGCAATGACGACGAGTGTTCGTCATTGCGAGCGTTAGCGAAGCAATCCACGACGACCTCGCAATGACGGTCCACCTGTCCATCATTGGTCGTTGCACAAAGCACGAACTAAGGTTCGTCTTTGCGAGGACGAAGTCCGAAGCAATCCATATCGTCTTTACAAAGACATATGTAAAAATGAGAAAATGAGGTCAGAAAATGGCAAAAAATGAGGTCTTCCACCTTTTTTATACCATATTTATTCTTGACATAAGTGAATTACATTATAAAAAGATGATTAACCTTATTGTCTCTATAAAATTACAAAGGGCTACATGTTATAGTTCTTTTATCACAATAGCTTTGGCTAGAATCATAATAGCTTGTTGATGTTATAAAATATTCTGCACAAGAACTTGATGTAGTGACCTGACCTGCACACCTACTATCATCAAAAATAAAAGGATCTTTGCATATACTCCTAAAATCATAACTACCTAAACCAGGATGTGCAGGACACTTATACAACATAGCGCCCCCACCACCTCCATTATTTACAATCTGAGTGGCGGTCCAACAAGTTCCATCACCATCAAGAAATTGGTCATTGGGACACAATGTTATTGCGTTGGTATCAGCACCTCCTCCCATCTCACTCGTTGTTTTACAATTTGCTCCGTTAATATCACAATAACTAGAGGCTCTCATACCTCCACTAGCTTTTGAATAACTACTGGTAGTAACAGTTGTAAAATTTGGGTTATCTATCATTT
>Ga0214472_10008872_pt1 | contig 10492 bp, 5 predicted proteins | sample RVTome_6_FD_207662 | JGI IMG/M metagenome (GOLD analysis project Ga0214472, IMG submission 207662) | Soil microbial communities from uranium-contaminated site in the Upper Colorado River Basin, Wyoming, United States - RVT140D175 | ecosystem: Environmental > Terrestrial > Soil > Contaminated >...
GCCTGTGGCCCAGCAGAACTGGGCCGAGATTGCGCCCTGGGTTCAGCCGGTGATCGTCAAGCAGGACACGAAAGTGCTGTATGCGCGCCTACGCCAGACTGATTTCCAGGTCTCCGATGCCGCCTGGCTCGCCGACTTCGATGATCCGATCAACTATCTCTACCTGCTGCAATCGACCACCGGGCAGCAGAATTACGGCAAGTATGCGAACCCCGAATACGACGCGCTGCTGGCCCGGTCGAATCAGGAACAGGACCTCGCCAAGCGGGCGCAGCTGTTCGCTGAGGCCGAGAAGCTGATGCTGGAAGACTATCCGATCACGCCCATGTGGGTGCAGGTGACGCAGAACCTGGTGGACCCGGCGCTGACCGGCTGGGTCGACAATGCCAAGGACAACCACCGCTCGCGTTTCCTCTGCCGCGAGGGTATGAAGACACCCTGATCCGCGTTCCCGGGGGAGGAGCTGATGGAACATGACGCCGAAGCCGCAGGACTGGCCTCCGCCGGCGGGGCGGGTAGCGGCACACATCATCCGGTCGAGAAGGATTTGCCCTGCCGCAACTGCGGCACGCTGATCGGTGAGCGTTACTGCACAAGGTGCGGGCAGCTGGGGGCGGACTTCCACCGGCCAGTCTGGGATCTGATATCTTCAAGCATCGGCGACATGTTCGCGTTCGACGGCCGGCTGTGGCGGTCCCTTCCGATGCTGGTGCTGCGCCCCGGCCGGATGACGCGGGAATACATCGACGGCAAGCGCGCGCGGTTCGTGCCGCCGTTCCGGCTGTTCCTGCTGACCTCGGTGATCTTTTTCCTCACCGTCTTCACCGCGCTTGAACACCAGCCGTGGATGAAGGAACTCAAATTCACGCCCGGCAACCAGCCGGAAGGCGAGTTCGTCGTCGTGGGCGATGCGCGGTTCCAGCTCGGCTACCAGCCGGACCTGGAGGCCCTCAAGGCAGAACTTGCCGGGGGCGACCTCAGCCCGGAGCGGCGCGCCGAGCTGGAGGGGATCATCGGCGACCTTGAGCAGGGCGGGGCGCCGGAGCCGATGGTGATCAAGCCGGACGGCACGGTGGACCGCGAGGCGCTGCGCCAGTCGGTCATCGAGTCCAACCCGGACATGACGCCCGAGCAGCTTGCCGCGGCCCAGGCGATGGCCGACCGGGCGGCGAACTTCTATGAGAACCAGGAACGCTTTGGCACCCGGCTGAAGGAATGGGCGCCCCGCTTCACGCTGCTCTTCCTGCCGATCTTCTCGACCCTGCTGGCCTTCTCATACGCCTGGCACCGCAGGCGCTTCTACTATGACCACCTGATCACAGGCCTGCATTTCCAGACTTTTGTCTATGTGCTCGCGACCGTGTTGATTCTCGCCTCCACCGCCTGGCCGGCCTTCACGCCCTTTGCCGGGGGCGCGGCCTTCCTCCTGATCTTCGTCTACCTGCTGCGCATGCTGCGGGTGACCTATGGCACCGGCCACATCCTGTCATTCCTGCGGGCCTTGTTCCTGCTTGTTGCCGCGATTGTGGTCCTGTCGTTGCTGGCAGTGGGGCTGGTGGTGCTGAGCTTTTTCCTGACGTAGCAGAAGCGGTCAGCTGATTCGCCGGACGCGGATGCTGGCGCCGCTGTCATTGATGACCATCAGGAAGCTGCCCATGGTTGCCTTGCGGATCGTGGCTTCCTTGCCCTTGCGGACTTTCGAACGCGGCAGCTCCTCCGAATCGACCTGCTCCCAGATCTGCCCGTTCTCAAGGGTGATGGTCGCCTTCTTTGTGACCCGGCTGACTGAAATCGAGGCAATCGGGAGCACAACTTCGTCGACTTCCGGGGAATCGGTCTTGCCACCCGCCTCATCGCGGCGGAATATTTCCGTCAATGAAGGCAACGCAAAACCGAAAGATTCACGCTCGATCTTCTCGATCGAGGCGACGTCGACTGTCTTAACCTTGCCCGCATTCTCAGCGCCTTTCAGATCGGCCACAGCCTTGTCGAAGCAGGCAAGCCGGAGCGCGTCGTCCGGTTCGGCGGCGCAGGCGTAAAGTGTCTCGGTCGGACGCGGCAGGGGTGTTTCCGCCTGCGCGGTGAAAGTTGCGCCGGACGCTGCGGAAAGCGCCAGCACAACGGCCTTCATCTGAAAATTCATGGCTTCCTCCTGACGGAATTTGATCACACGTCACCGGATCATTAGCGCGAGAGGCACATCGATGCACGATCGGGCCACATATCGAAACAAAGACTGATGCCTTTGTGTCACACTTGCACCAATTCGCCACAATTTCCGGATTCCCGGCATTGACGACCCCATGACCCCTATCGTTACTAAAACGCAAGGTCTGGCTCCGGGGAGTCGGATTGCCCGCGAGGGGCGGGAATTCTTTATTTTCACATTGGAGGTTTCAGGTGAGCGAGAAGAACTGGAAGACACGTCTTCTTACGTCTTCGGTGTTTGCGGGTGCGTTGATCGCGTCTGCCGCACTGCCGGCGATTGCACAGACGGAAGATGAGCCGGTAGCAACGACTGCGCCGGCCGCAGATGAGACAGAAGCACGTCAGGAAAAAATAACGGTCACCGGTTCGCGTCTGGCGCTCGCTGACTTCCAGGCGATCAGCCCGGTCACGTCGATTACGTCGGAAGCGATCGAGCTCAACGCAACGCTCACGGTCGATACACTGCTGAACGAACTGCCGCAGGTTATCCCGGGCAACACGGTCACCTCGAACAATGCCGGCGGTGAAGACTTCGCCACCATCGACCTTCGCGGCCTCGGTCCGCAGCGTACACTGGTCATCGTTGACGGCGAGCGCGTTCCGGGTTCATCGACTACGGGCGTGGTTGACCTCAACTCGATCCCGGCCGGCCTGATCGACCGTATCGAAGTTGTGACTGGCGGCGCCTCGGCCGTGTACGGTTCGGACGCCATTGCCGGCGTCGTCAACTTCATCCTGAAGGACGACTATGAAGGCGCCCAGATCACTGTTGGTGGCGGCGGCGGCTTTGATGGCAACGCCCAGTACGAATCCGCCGACTTCCTGTTCGGCGGTAACTTCGACAACGGCCGCGGCAACCTCGTGACCTATGCGTCCTACTTCAACCGCGACGGCGTGCTGCAGAGCCAGTATGACTACTCGCGCGTTTCGGCTTCGGTCGTGTACGGCTATGATCTCGTTAATGGCGGATACGCCCAGGGAGCGGCCCGCGTCGTTGACACGCTCGACGAGTATCTCGCCGCGCGCGCCGATATCACGGCAAACTTCCCGGGCTACTCGGTGTTCAGCTTCAACGGTGGTTCGGCGACGCCGCCTTGGGGCATGATCTCCAACAACGCGGCGAACCCATTCGGGGGCGCCGATGCGGATCCGCTCGTGTCAGGCTGGCAAGCGGGTGACCCAAACAACCTGAACCTCAATCCTGTGCTTGCTGGACAATTTGTAGCTGCAAACACGGATTGCAACACGGCGACGCCAGGAACCACTGTCGCCGGTAACGCGACACTTTCGTTCAATGACAGCGGCCAGCTGACGCCCTACTTCGGCGGCAACACGGCAGCCGGCTCGTGCGGCATTCCGCTGCGCGATACAGGCTCGTCGCGTTACAACTACGCGCCGGACAACTACATCTATCTGCCGGCCGAGCGCTGGGGCATTCAGACTTTCGGTAACTATGACATTACCGACAATATCCGGATGAAAACTTTCCTGTCCTACGTTCGTAGCCAGGCTCAGGTCCAGCTGGCCGCAACGCCAATCACTGGTCTGTCGATCCCGGTTTCTTCGCCGGCTATCGCAGGCGCTGACGGCATCGTCGGCACGGCGGACGACCCGCACCCCGATCTCTCGGCAGCCCTGAACTCGCGTCCGAACCCGGCCTCGAACTTCACCTACGCCTGGCGTTCGAACGGCGTCGGTCCCCGCGTTGGCGACTTCGTCAACTCGCAGCTCCTCGGCCGTGTCTCCTTCGCAGGTGACATCTCCGAAGACTGGGAATGGAACCTGTCAGCCGGCTGGGGCCAGGGCCGTTTCAATCAGGGCCTTCGCAACAACGTGAACCGGGTTGCCCTTCTGCAGGGTATTGCCGGATGCGCGAACATTCCGACATCGGCGCAGCTTCCGGGCTGTATTGACGTTGATATCTTCGGCCCGCCGTCCCTGACGCCGAGTTCCGACGCTGCCAGCTTCATCCGTACCGACGTTCAGGCCAATCAGCTCATCGAGCAGACGCTGTTCTCGGGCTATGTCCGCGGCGATCTTTTCGATCTTCCGGCTGGCCCCATCGCTACAGTGTTCGGTTTCGAATACCGCGATGACGATGTGCAACTGAACGTCGACGACGCTCAGCGCCGCGGCGAGATCGCCGGCTTCAACGCTGTCCAGAACATCAATGGATCTCTGGATGTCTACGAAGCCTATACCGAGATTTCGATCCCGATCCTCGCAGACCTTCCGTTTGCGGAAGAGCTCTCGATCGAGGGCGGCTTCCGGGTGTCGGACTATTCGACCATCGGCAGCGTGGAATCCTACAAGTACGGCGCTCGCTATGCCCCGGTTGACTGGCTCCGCTTCCGCGCCGTCTTCAACAAGGCCGTCCGCGCGCCTTCGGCTCTGGAATCCTTCCAGGCTGGCGACCAAGGCTTCCCTGCTTACACGGAACCGTGCCGGAATGCCGCCACCGGGGCCAACCCGGCCCTATTGGCTTTCTGCACCACGAACGGCAATATTGGCGCTGGCTTCGTGCCGGTGGCAGTCGCGCCGACCTTCGTGGCGGCCAACGCCCAGGTCCAGGCCTTCGCGTTCGGTAACCCGAACCTGCAACCGGAAACCGGTGAGACGTTCACGGCGGGTGTCGTGTTCGAGCCGGACTTCATCCCGGTTGGCGATTTCCGGATGACTGCGGACTACTTCCAGATCGAGCTGGCCGATGCGATTGTTGCGCGCGGTGCGGCAACGATCCTGGCGTCTTGCTACAACAACCTTGGCAGTACGCCTCAGTCGGCTTCTGACTGTCAGCAGATCGTTCGTGATCCGGCCACTGGTCAAATCACATCGATCAACACCTCGCTGACGAACTCGATCGCTCTGACCGAGGTTCAGGGCTGGGATATTCAGGCAGACTACCAGATGGATCTCGATGAGGTCGTGAACGGTGCACCAGGTGCGCTGGGCGTCAACCTCCTCCTGACGCTCACCGACAAGTGGAATCAGGGCGGTGCGGACCTCTTGGGCGTCACTTTCGCCGGCATCGGCGGGGCAACGCCGGAGTACAAGACAGTTACCACGGTTGACTATCAACTGGATGACTGGCTGTTCCAGGTTCGTCACAACTACATCCCACCGCTCGAGCAAGCCTATTTCGGCGGCCCGGACACGGATGCGTTCTCGAACTTCGATGCCTCGGTTGCCTGGGATGTGACCGACCGTTTCCGAGTCGTCGGAAACATCTCGAACGTGACCGACGAATTCCCGCCGCAGACCGTGACGGGCGTTATCGACCAGGGCAACACCGACGCCGCGCTCTACGCGCCGTGGGTCATTGGCCGGACGTTCTCGGTCCAGGCCCGCCTGAAGTTCTAAGCTTCAGACGATCCAGAAATGAAGGGCGGCAGGGAAACCTGCCGCCCTTTTTTCTTTGTGCGGAGTGTCCTGAGGAAGTCGAAGACAAGCGCCCATCGGCGCAGGTTGCCTGCGGCGCGGTGGAGAATGCGTGTTTCGCGGAAGTGCCGGTTCAGTCCGTGACCGGAGTGATCAGCTGGCGGTTACCAGACCGGGTCGCCGCTTGCATCGACGAAGCCGTCAGCTTCCAGCATTCGGCGCAGGGGCACGAACCCCTCGGCATAGCGCCGCCAGGCGCCGACGCCCTGGCTGTTGATGGGCTGGCGCACCTGCGTACTTGATGCCGTTGAGACGCCGCCCCGGGCGGTGTGCGGGCTGAGACAGTCGGCATGGAATTCGAGGCCGGTGCGGGCGAGCAGCTGGCGGATATGGGGTTCAGGATCGGCGATCAACTCTTCAAGCGTCAGGTCGACGAAGCTGGCACCGAGTTCGCAGCGCCAATGATCCGTGATGCGGCGATAGAGGCCGTAGGCATGTGCGAGATCTTCGAACCTGTAGGACCAGAGATACGACTCCTCGCCGAACAATATCTTGTAAGCACCGAACAGCGAATCCATCGGCGCGCGCCGCAAGTGCACGAAGCGGGCTTGTGGGAAGGCGCGGCGCATCGCTCCGACGAGGTGGTAGTTGTGCGGCAGCTTCTCGGTGAAGAAACGGGTCACGGGCTTGCGATAGTCAAGCGTGCGCAGGTAGCGCTGACCGACTTCGCTCCAGTCAACATTGCCAAGCTTCTGCATGGTGTCGAAATCGAGTTCGCCAAAACGCGTCAAGCCAGCTGCATCGCGCATGGACAGCGAGAAGCCATGGGTCTCGCCCATGTCGGTCACGTCCGGATGGGCCGAGAAGATGCGCTCGACCAGGGTGGTGCCGGAACGGGGCAGACCGACGATGAAGATCGGGACGGGGGCCGGGCCATCGGCCGGCGGCGCATCGAGTCCGCCGCGGAAGTGATCAATCAGGAATTCGGTGAAAGCCGTGCGCTCGGCCCGTTTATAGGGCGTTCGTTGATTCACAAGCCCTGCGCCATCGGTCAGCGCCTGCCAGGCGCGGCCATACTCGCCAATGTCGTGGGCTTCCTTGAACAGCGCATATTTGAGGCGCGCCGCGTCTTCCGGTGCGAGGCCGGGTGCCATCAGCGCCGATTCGATTCCGGCAATGTGGTTGTGCTCGCGCGTCCAGCGCCGGCAGTCGGCAAGGGTGAGAAAGGCGAGAGCATGAGTAGGCATGGCGGCAAGGAGGCTCTCGAAAGCGTCGACCGCGTCCCCGATCCGTCCCATATGGCGCAGAGCGAGCGCGCGGTTATAGGCGGCGGAAGGATCGTTTCCGAGCGTGGCTGCCGCCATTTCGCTGTGGCTGAGGCCCTTCTCGAACAGGCCTGCGGTCGAATAGGTGCTTGAGAGGATGTCGTGCTGACGCGGCGAGAGGCGGATCTGTGAAGCGAGCAGGTTTGCGAGTTCGACTGCTTCACCATACCGGCCCCGCTTGGCAAGGACGCGCGTGCGCTCGACCGCCAACATTGAGTGCGCAGGATGTGTGACCGGGATCGCGGACAGCGCATCGGCGAGCGCCCGGTCGTCGTCCGCACTCCCCATGCGCATCAGCGCGGCGCACAGCATTACCCAGGCGTCCGGATGGTGCGGTGCAGCGCGCAGGACGGCCTGCGCAAAGTCTGCCGCGCCCGGCAGGTCGCCGCGGCGCAGGCGCGCCTGGCCTTCGTTGAGCAGCCCTGCAACATCTGCAGGGGCAATCGGGACGGGGCGGTTTCCGGGGGGTAAACTCATGCGCGTGTGGTAGCGGTTTGGCCCTTGCCGGTCACTACTAAAACTCCTTGACGGGAGGGCGCGGCGACCGATTATCTCACCCCACAGGGCGTTGAAACAATAATCTCGAGTGGGAGCATTCCTCATGCACGTGAAACGGCTCGGCGCAGCTATTGTTGCGCTTGCAACGATTGTCATGGGCGCCGGCGTACTGGCCGCGCCGGCTGCGGCCGAACCGGTACGCGCAGATGTCAGCATGTTTGTCGGCTACGAAACCTTCCGTGCGCCGACGCTATCGCCAGACGGGCGCTATGTGGCGGGCGTCCTTCGCGACAAGGACGGGGACCTTCTGATCATCCACGACCGCACGACCAAGGTGACAAAGCCCGTCCAGCGGGCGCGGGCCGACCAGAATCTTGAACTGACATTCGTCGAGTTCAAGGGCACCGACCGGCTGGTGTTTGGTCTGCAGCAGAAGTTCGAGATCGTGCAAGGCAAGTCGAACCTCACGCGCGTGAAGGAGGAGGACAGCGACGAGGGCTTCAGCTATGTCTCGCGCGTCTATGCCTCAAACCTCGACGGCACTGGCCTGATCTCGCTCTACGATCCGGCGCTGGAGCAGGGTTTCCCGCGCTGGCTTAGCGCCGGTATCGACAATATGCTGCCGGACGATCCCGACCATGTGCTGATGCGCACACCTTCAACGGGTGGAACCCAGTTGCGCAAGGTCGATGTCCGCACGGGCAAATTCAACCTGATCGAAACCGGCAGCAGCAACACGTTCGGCTGGCTGGTCGACAGCAATATGAAGCCGGTGATGCGGGTGGACCGCGTGGCCGGTGGGCGGGGCTCTGCTTGGTCGCGGCGCGATGCGTCTGGCAAATGGATCGAAATTGCGCGCTATCTCGGCGCCGAAAATGCAAACTCGGGCGCCGATTTCGAGGGCCTCGGCCGGGGACCGCAGCCAGACACGGCAATTGTTCGTGCGCGAACGAAAAGCCGGGATACTGTCGGCCTCTACGTCTACAATACCAGTACCGGCACCTATGGCGAAGAACTCTACACCAACAGCGATTGGGACGTGAACGGCGTGCTTCGTGCGCCGTCTACGTCAACCGTCATCGGGGCCTGTTACTTGGCCTTCAAGGTGAGATGTATCCCGAGCGACGAGAAATTTGCGTCTCACTGGTTGGCCATGGAAGATGCGGTGGGTGAGGAAAGCAATCTCTATCTGGAACCGGGCGGCAATCTCAACGGGGACATTCTGGTCAGCACCGACGGACCAAAAGATCCGGGCACGTATTATATCTACGACACGAGAACCAGGTCGCTGGAACTGTTCCAGACGGCCCGCACCGGTATAAGTCCTGATACCCTGCCTTCGGCAATGGTAGTCGATTATCTCGCCAAGGATGGCACCGAGATGTGGGGCTATCTCTGGCTGCCGCCGGGGGCGACGAAGGAAACGCGCAACATGCCGACGATCGTGCTGCCACATGGCGGCCCGGAATCGCGGGACGTGTGGGGTTTCGATCCTCTGGCCGGATACTGGGCTGCGCAAGGTTATGCCGTGTTCCAACCGCATTTCCGGGGTGGTTCGGGTAGTGGCCGTGGTTGGGTTGAGGCCGGCCACGGTCAATGGGGCCAACTGATCCAGGAAGACATCAATGACGGCACCCGCGCGATGATCGCCCAGGGTTTCGTGGACCCGAACCGGATCTGCATCGCAGGCTGGTCGCACGGCGGGTATGTCGCCTTCACGGCGAGCTACCGCGACACCGAACTCTACAAATGCTCGCTCGCAGGCGCCGGCGTGTCAGACTTACGCGACATGCAGGCCTGGGTGCGCAAGGAGCAGGGCGGTAAGCAGAGCAGCAGCTACAAATACTGGGCCGAAGCAATCGGTGATCCGAACGCCGATGCTGCGAAGCTCGACAAGTATTCAGCCCGCCGCCACGCCGACCAGGTGGGCATGCCCATCCTGATCGTGCATGGAGAGCTTGATTACACAGTACCCGTGGAGCAGTCGCGCGACATGGTCTCGGCGCTCAAGAAAGCCGGCAAGCCTTACGAGTACATCGAAATCAAGGACATGGACCACTACCTGCGCCGCGATCAGGGGGATGACTGGAAGGTTGTGCTCACACGCGGAAAGCAATTCTTCGATACCCATATCGGCCCCGGCTGGGCGCCGCCATCCTGACCTTCGGACGCTGGAACCTGAACGGGCCCACCCTCCGTCCACGGATGGGCGGGCTCTTTATTCCGGCACGAGGTCAAAGGCGACGCTGATGCGTTCTGCCTCTTCGTGGAAGGCGTTGACGCCGTGCCACATGTAGGACGGGAACAGCACCAGCCGGCCTGGCTTCGGGCAAATGGCGCGCTCCGGATCGATTCCGGCAACCGGAAAGAAGGGTGCGCCGAAGGTGATCCAGCCGTCGCGGGAATTGCTCTCCGGGCGGACGGAAGGCGGGACGACGACGTGGAAGGCGCTCGAGATCCAGCCTTCCGGATGGATATGGTTGACATGGCTGCCGCCCTTCACGAGCCGGACCGACCAGCAACCCTGCATCCGCCATTTGCCGGTGTTCGGCGCGAGAAAGGGATGGGCGGGGTCGTGGCCAAGCTGCGCGAGGTATGTATTGATCGGCGCCTTCAGCGCGGCGAACAGCTTCTCGACCAGCGGGTCCTGCGGCACGTCGGGATTGAGCTGAAGTTGCGAGCCGCCGCGCAGCGACTGATCCAGCGGATGGGCGCTGAAGCCATGCAGTTCACGCAGCCGGCCGGCGAGCGCGTGGATGAAGTCTTCCGTCGTCTCGAAGCCTTCCGGCGGCTCAAGGTCGAACGCTTGCACGAACCGGTCATAATCGTAGTTGGTCCGGTAGGCGCTGTCGCCTGCGGCGCGGCGCGCGACGGCGTCGATGGCGAGCCATTCCTGGTCCAACGGATCAAGGCCGAGGCCCCAGCCGGAATGGGCACGGGCTTCGTCCGGTGCGCCGGCTGACAGCAGGACGCAGGCGGCGTTACGGCGGATCCAGTCCAGGCGGGGCAGTTGCGCGGCGGAGCTGCGTGCCAGTCCGGCGGCTTCGGCATGCCGGTCGAGCGCCGAGAGGACGATCGCAGCG
>Ga0214472_10008873_pt1 | contig 10491 bp, 5 predicted proteins | sample RVTome_6_FD_207662 | JGI IMG/M metagenome (GOLD analysis project Ga0214472, IMG submission 207662) | Soil microbial communities from uranium-contaminated site in the Upper Colorado River Basin, Wyoming, United States - RVT140D175 | ecosystem: Environmental > Terrestrial > Soil > Contaminated >...
GGAACTCGAACCCGTTGCCGTGGAACGCGTTCGTCCCCGATCGCGTCACGGCGTTGACCGACGCCCCCGAGTGCCTGCCGGCCTGCGCTGACAGGCCGCCGGTCGCCACGCTGAACTCCTGCAGCGCGTCGGGGAACGGGAACGGCATGTTGGTGTTGTCGTACGGATCGTTGTGCATCGCGCCGTCGAGCACGTACGCGACGCCGGTCCGCAGGCCGCCGGCGACCGAGATCGCGACGGCGTCCTGGCGATTGCGCTGGCCGCTGACGTCGCCGGTGTTGACGGCGGCGCCGGCCAGCACGATCAGGTCCGTCACGCGGCGCCCCTGCAGCGGGAGCTCCAGAATTCGCTCGTTCTCGACCACCTCGGAGATGCCCGCGCTCTGCACGTCCACGAGCGGCGCGGCCGCGTCGACCGTCACCGATTCCTCGAGCGACCCGAGGGCCAGCACGGGGTTGATGGCCGGCGAGGCGCCGACCTGCAGCACGATGCCGGTCTGGACGTAGGTGCGGAACCCCTGCAGCGACACCTCCAGCCGGTACGGGCCCGTGGGAAGGTTCGGCATCACGTACGCGCCGCTGCCTTCGGTGACGGCGGTGCGCGTGAACCCGGTATCGGTCTGCGTCACAGTCACCGTGACGCCGGGCAGCACGAGGCCGCTTTCGTCGCGCACCGTGCCGCTGAGCTGCGCGGTCGCCTGGGCCCAGGCGATCCCGCTGGCCAGCACGAAGATCAACGCCGCCGCGAGACTGCTTCGGAAAAACCGCTGCATGATTCCTCTCCTCCGGAGACCTGAAGGTCTCCGGCTACCACCGCGCGGGTCATGTCCCCGACTGGTAGCCGGAAGCCTTCAGGCTTCCGGTTAGAAACCGTATTTGACGCCGAACTGCATGATCCGGGGGTCACCCGCCTGCGACTGGATGCGGCCGAACGTCGCCGCGTTGAAGTTCGTCGTCGGATTGCCCCAGTTGAAGTTGTTGACGTACCCACCCTCGCTTTCGGTCACGACGGACCGGGTGAACCCGGTATCAGTCTGTGTCGCGGTCACGGTGACGCCCGGCAGGACGGCGCCGCTCTCGTCGGTGACGCGGCCATTGAGCTGCGCGGTCGCCTGCGCCCGGACGGAGGCGGGCGCGACAAGGAGGATCGTCAATGCGATCAGCACGAAGATCGTGTGTTTCATATCGCTTGTTCCTGATGGAACAGCCTGCGGCGGCGCGACAGTGTACCGGCACGTCGCCGGGACTGTCAATAAACACGAAGGCCACCAAGGGTACCAAGATCACGAAGTTCGACGTTCGCGAAGGACACGAAAACCTAAGGCTTCGTGTCCTCCGTACTCTTCGGACCTTCGTGCGTTAGCGAGCGGGCGCGCTGGGCCGCGGCGTCGCGGCCGGAGCGGGTCTGGCGAAGCGTGATGCGTCCACGGGCACGTTCGGCTGCAGCGCGTCCAGCGTGATCGTCATCTGCATGTACGTCAGGCTGACCGTCCACGTGAACGGCATCCTGATGCCGGCGACGTCGCGGTAGTCGTCGTAATCGATCTGCGTCGGGTTGGGACCGACGGGCGTCTCGTTCCAGCGCACGACGCGGACGAGCAGGCCGGTGGTGGTGTCGAAGTAGAAGTTCACGGGCAGCAGCCCCGAGTTCGGGTTCGATCCCTGGACGATCGTGACGTCCTTGTCGTCGATGATCGTGCCGCCGACCTTCCATTGGCTGTAGGCCTGCTTGATCCCCGCCGGAAAGGCCACGAGCGCCTCCAGGCGGGCGGCGTCCAGCACGCCGCTCGTCAGCGTCTCGAGCGGCACCGGCGCGTCCGGCCCGGCGAACCAGCCGTTGCGGCCGTCGAACACCCGGATGTTGTCCCCGTAGTCCATGTGCACGACCGTGGTGCGCTGATTGGGCGCCTTGCCGAACACGTCGACGGGCACCTCGGCGAAGCCCGTGTCGAAGCCGGCGTACGTGCCCTTGGCGGTGAAGCTGGTGACCTTCGCCAGGCGGCCGACGCCGCCGAGCGCGTCGAGATACTTGTCAAGGATCGTGTCGGCCGACGCCCGCGGGTCGTCGACAAAATTGATCATGTTCGGTTCTTCGAGCGGCGTGCCGTACTGAAGGGTGAACCGCGGCGCCGTCTCCGGTGTGTACGCCGCCCGGTGGCAGGTGAAGCAGGTCACTTTCGTCTGACCGGCGAAGTACGTCTTGTTGATCGTGTTCATCATCACGATCATCTGGCGCGCGCGCTGGATCCGCGGCGTGGCCACCGCAAACGCGTCGCGGTTGAAGACGGCGTCCTTCGAATGGCAATACGTGCAGTCGCCGCCCATCGAGGAGGCAAACAGTCCCATCGCCTCGAAGAAGGTGTCGATCGGAATCCCCTTGAGCACCTGGATGTTCTTGAGTACCTGGTCCGACAGCGGCGGAGTCTGCGCGGCCGGAGCCTGGGCCCCCTGCGCAGACGCGACGGCCGCGAAACCGCGAGTCGACACGACGGCAAGCAGGCACGCCATTGCCACCACCGCAGGCCAGAACATCTGGCGCTTCAATCCACACTTCATGCTCCCTGCCTCCTGATCACAGGCGAGTTTCTATACGGGACGCGAGCGTTTCAATATACGTCGCCACGCGGTGAGCGGGCAAATGAGGAGAGGGAAAAAGTTCGCACCACTCGAACCGTTCGGACCGTCACTTCTGCTGCTGGAGGCTGCGATACACCGCCTCGATGAACATCTCCGTCGTCGAGGGACCCGTCGCCGACCCGTAGCGCCCGTCGAAGTCCGGCGACGGCCGCGCGGCTTTCACCTGATCGAGCGTCGTACTCTTGTCCAGCAGATTCTGGATGCGGTCCCGGATGATGACCAGCATGTTGCGGTACGACGCGACATCCGCGGTATCCGACAACCGGCCGTGGCCCGGAACGATCCACCTGCCGCCCTGCGATCGGTATTCCGCCACGGCCAGGTCGAGGGATGGCGTTCAGGCCGCGAATCACTCCCTGCACGCTGCCGCCCTTCGCAACGTCGATCACCGGATAGCTGACGGTCGAGAACAGATCCCCGGCGCTGATGACGTCCGAGCGGCGCTAACCAGTCAAGGGCTCTGCCTTGATATCCCGGTGACTGGCGAATCCAGTGAAGGGCAGAGCCCTTGACTGGTTAGCAGTGTTTGCTGGGCGCGCTACGCGCGCCACGACCGTTATGCGGCTCGCTGTCCCACGCGGGAACAACGGAGTCAGGGCGCGTGTGCCCGTAGCGGTGTTCGTGGACGTATTCTTCCGGGTGCTGAAGCCTGGAGGAGCCCATGAACACCTTCTACGAGCATCATCACGATAGCATCCGTGTCGCGTACCGCTGCTTCGATCGCATTCTGCTGAACGGGCTGATTCAACCGTTTCAGCAACCCGAACGCGTGGTCGGGTTCTTCAACACCTACCGCGAACTCTACCCGGTGAGTAAGGCCGTGCTCCGCGACATCGCGACTCAGTACCAGCACTGGGTGACGGCCCGCGCCGCGCAGTGGGGCATCCCCGTGGTCAAGGCCCCAGCGGAGGTGCGTCGGGACAGGTGTGTTGACCCGTATTTCCGCCGGGCGGACGCTGATCAGGTCGTCGTCATCCTGAAGGCTCGCGAACCCGCGCGCATTCTCGTCGCCATCGGCAAGGATGATCGGTGGCACCTGCAGTACGATCGCCGCTGGGTCGACCAGTACAACTTCTACGTGTTCGATCGCGCGTGGGGCCGGATGTTCGTCCGCCTGTGTCCCTACTTCCCGTTCTCCGCACGGGTCTGCCTGAACCAGCACCACTGGCTCGCGCATCGGATGCGGGCCGAGGGCCTGACGTTTCGCCAGTATGGAAACGCGCTCCTCAGCTGCAGCGATCCGACGCGCCTCCAGCAACTCGCGGACTCGCTGACGCCGCGCGATCTGGATCGGTGCGCACAGAAGTGGCTCCGGGCCTTCACGCCCTTCTTCACACCCACGGAACGCCGTCACGCCGCCTGCCAGCATCGGCTGTTTCTCGCCCAAGTCGAATACTGCGACAACCGCATCTTCCACCGCCGGGCTGCGTGAGACGCGCTCGGCGAGCGGCTCTTCGATGCGAACCGCACCATTGGCCAACCGACGAAGCTCGCGGCGGTCTTTGGCCGCAAAGTCACGAAACGGTATCGTGGCAAGCTCGAAACGCTCATCGAAGATCGCGACCTGCCGAATCCTGTCATCCGGAGCTGCTACCGCGACGGCTCCATCAAACAATACGTGCGCGATCACCTCCTGCTCCGCACCGAAGCCACCTCCAACAACGTCACGGATTTCGGTGTGCCGAAGGCCATTGCGGCCGTGCCGCAGCTGCGGCCGGCCATGGCCGCGGTGACTGACCGCTACCTCACCGTCCCACAGGACATCCTTGAAACGTTCGTGGACCGCGGCCAACTCCGCCAACTCGCCGAGCCCACCCGGTTGCCCAGTGGCCGCCGCATCCCAGGACTCACACTCGATCACCCGCGCCAGCTCGCGCTGATGCACGCGCTCGTCCGCTTCACACACATTGCGGCCAGCGATACTTTCACGACCACGGACCTGCGCCCCGTCACGGCGGCGGCGCTTGACCTCGCACCCGACCAGTACCGTCTGTCATCGCTGCGATACGACCTGTCGAAGCTCCGCGCGAAAGGGCTTGTCGAACGCGTCCCACACTCTCGCCGGTACCGCCTCCTCCCGCAGGGCTATCGGATCTGTCTGATCTTCTTGAACCTCTTCGAGCGCGTGTATGCGCCGTTGACGGCCGGCTTGCTCCGGCCCGTCACTGCCGACGCACGACTGCCGGAGGACAAGCGCCACCAGCTGGATCGGCTCTACCAACGTCTGGTCACCGACCTCGACGCGCTCCTCAAGGCTGTCGGGCTGAAGACCGCTGCGTGACGCACGCTCGAAACGTGTACATAATTCGCGCAAGGAGCCGCATCACGGTCTATACGCATCTTCACCTGCGTGTACCGCGTGGGCTTCAGCCCACGCCGTGACAGACACGCGCAGGCTGAAGCCTGCGCGCTACACCAGCGTGAAAACCGCAAATAACGTGCGCGAAGAGAGCCAGGTCCCCCTGGTTCGGGTGAGACGGCTTCCCGCGCCGAGCAGGGGGGCTACAACGGCGCAAGATCAAGATACGGTCTATTCTGCCGATAGAGCTGCAGGCGCTGTCGGATTCGGGCGGCCAGTTCGGCCTGCCCCAGCGTCGAGGCGCGATCGAGCGCAGCGCGCGCCGTGTCCACGGCTTGGTCGAATCGGCCGGCAGCAGCATAAGCGGCGGCCAGGACGTCCAGCGGCAGTATCTCCTCACGGTCGGTCAGCTCGGCGGCGCGCTCAGCCAGGCTGACTGCTTCCTGCGGATCGCGCACGTCGGAATCCGGGTAGGTGGCCAGCATCCAGGCTAACCCGCTCAGCGATGCCGGCCGGTCGGGCCGTACCTGAAGCGCCCGTCGAAAATGACTGAGCGCCTCAGCCGGCCTGCGCTGGGAAGCGAGCGTGACGGCAAGGTTATAGTGAGCGTCTGGATTATGGGGGTCTCGTTCCAAGACCCGGAGAAACTGATCGATCGCCTCGTCCGGCCTCCCCCGTTCTGCGAGCACAACACCCAGAGCGTTGTGCGTCTCGAAATCGTTCGCGCTGAGCTCCAACACCTGGCGATAGGCGCTGATCGCCTCGTCAAGCCTCCCCATCGATCGCAAGACTACCCCCAGGTTACGCTGCGCTCCGACGTCGTTGGGATCGAGCTGCGCGGCCCGACGATAGTGCGCCATCGCCTCCTGCAACCTTCCGAGGGAGTGAAGCACGCCACCGAGGTTGTTGTGCGCCTCGGCACGGTCAGGCTCGATCTGCACCGCCCGGTTGAGATGGGTGGCCGCGTCCTCGAGCCGGCCGAGCCTCGCAAGCACTGTTCCGAAGCTGTAGTGTCCATCGCCGAAATCGGGGTTCAGACGAACCGACTCCTCGAAATGCCGAACGGCTTCCTCGTGCCTGCCGAGAGCGTGGTTGCGAAGCGCCAGGGCGTTGTGGCTTTCATAGTCAGTGGGATCGTCCCGGAGCATCTTCTCGTAGCCGGCGATCTCCGCCTGCACCGCGTGGTGCGCAAAGTCCTGCCGCAGCAGGGCGAGATCGTCCGGGTGGCTCGGTAGCACCTGCACCATCAGCTGGGCCATCTCGTCGCTGGACCGCGGTCCGAAGACGACACGTCTCGGGGGCGTGGACGGGTTGCGCAGGTTCTCGGCGGAGTTGTCGTAGACGTAGCGCATGACGAGGGTTGTGCCCTTGGGGAGGTGAACCGGCGTCGCGAACTCGTACTCGTCCTGCCAATCGAAGTCCCAATCCGGGATGTGAAGCAGCGGCTCGGTCGTTCCGTCCGGTAGCGTGGCGAAGGCCTTCAGGTCCTTTCCCAGGTAGTGGGCATGGGGAGACACGCGCAGGGCGTCGACGTCGACCGGCAGAGTGTAGGTCGCTTCAACGAGATGCTCGCGCTCGCCAGCGGGGATATCGATGGTCCTCGAATCCAACACGAGGACTGCCGGTTCGCGAGTCGGCGGTGTCTCGGAGAAGTAAAAGCCGACCGCAGACTGGAGCGCTTCGCGCCGGCCCGTCGGCAGCAGATGCATCTGCAGCACCAGATCCGTGCCGGGATCCAGCCGCCACGCCAGATCGTCCGGCACGATTGACGGCATCTTGCCGGCCGCCCATCCCAGAAAATGACCTGCTGGAAACTCGGCGCCGTCGATCAGCATGCCGTCATAGCCAGCTTCGTGGTGTCCCGCCTCCAATTTTCGCGACGTGCCCCTCCTATCGATCATGATGCGGGCATGGTGAACGACCCGGGCGTTGCCCGGCCGGAACTCCACACCCCTCACGTACTGTGTGGTTGTCATCGGGATTGGCATCGCAAAGCTGCGGTAGATGTCCGGGCCGTCGGCGGGCAGCGCGTAGGGTTCCGGCATCGTGGCAACCAGGTCGGGCTCGCCAAGCTGCCACGTATCGGGCCACGCGGGCGTCGGCGGCAAGTCCGATGGGTCGCCCTCGACCGTCCCCTCTTCCACCCAGCGCCGGATCCGCGCGATCTCGTCATCGCTGAGCCGCCGCACGCCCTTGAACTCGCCGTAGCCCGCTTCCGGCTTCCAGGGCGGCATGTAGCGGCTCGTCGTCACCGTGACGATCTGCCGAGCGCGTGCGCTCACGTCCTGGTAGGTCAGCAGGCTGAACGGAGCAAGGCCGCGCGGGCGGTGACAGGCGGCGCACCGTCGGAACAGGATGGGTGCGATGTCCCTGGTGAACGTGACAGGATCGGCAGGCCGCAACGCCTGCGCAACAGCGATCGTGTCCCAGGCTGGCCAGGCCCCCCACCAAGCCGCGGTGCCGATAACGATCGCGAGAGCAAATCGTGTTCCGCTCATCGAAGATGGCACCTGGCAACAACCGCGTCGCGAACGGAGAGGGCGGAGGCAACGGAATAATACGGAGAAACGAAGCAACGGAGACAAGAAATATCTCCGTTCCTCCGGTGCTCCGTGTGATCCCGTTCCCTCCGTCTCCTCCGCTGCCTACACGGTTGTGAAATCAGCGCTAGGAGTTAAGGAGTCCTGCTCAGAACTCCAGTCGGGAGCCGATCTTCCACATTCGGCCGACCCAGGTCTCCTGGACCCCGCTCCCGCGGCCCAGGGTTCGACCGAAATTCGGACCGGGCGAATCGCTGGTGTTACTGCTCTGGTCCTCGATGGTGTCGATGTTGAACACGTTGTACATATCCATCGAGACCTTCCACCGGAGGCCCCCCGGGAGGTTGATCCACTTTGCGAGACTCATATCCACCTGGTTCTTGCGCGGCTGATAGACGGCCCCAATCGGCACCAGTCTCACGCTGACCGTTTCTGTCCGGTTCAGGCCGGCGTCGGCGAACACGTCCCGCGGGGGACTCCAGGTGTACTGGAGCGGGCTGCCCGGGTAGCTTTGCAGCACTCCCGATACCTGGACGCCGTACGGCAAAGGATACGTCCCGGCCAGCTTGAACAGGTTCTGGAAAGGAACGCCCCCTCCGTCATTGTCGTCGCAGAAGCGAAACGTGTTCGGATTGTCGGGCGAATCGCAGTCGACGTCGACCGTCTTCTCCATGTTGAACGCGCCGAACACCGTTCCTCCGCCCGCGAACCGTGCAAACCAGCCGAACTCGAGGCCGTTGTAGACGCTCGAGCGCGTGTCGCCGTCGAGCGAGTTCGTGACGAGCGTATCCTCGAGACCGCGCGTGTTGGGATTGCGGTTGTAGATGGTGATCGTGTCGTTGAACCGCCCGAGGTCGGCTGCATCCGGACAGCAGACGGACGGGTTGGCGCCTCCTAGCGGGTTGGGGACCGTGAACGCCGTCCAGTCGTCCAGCGTCAGGGCCCGGTTGTCGTTCAGGAACAGGTCGAACCAGTGCCGCCGATAGTAGTTGACATTGACCCGCACGCCCTGCAGGACCTCACGCTCGACGCCGACGTTGAGGAGCCAGTTCCCCGGGCGCTGGAGGTTCGAGTCGGCCGTGTCGGTGGCGCGGGCCGCGAAGAAGTCCTGGTTCGGCGGCCCGATCTCCCAGTCCTGCGCCACGTTATCGCCATTGGTCCCATACGGGTTGGTGCCCGAGCAAATCGACGATGCCGGCCGGTAATGGCAGTCATCCCAGTCGCGCACGTCCCTGAGTCCGGCCCGCGGCCCCCCCTGCGTTCCCATCAGGTTGAAGTCCTGCACGAACCCGGTCGTGAAGGGGCGCATGTACTTGCCGAGACTGGCCTTGATCGCGGTACTCGCATCCCCGAACAGGTCATACGCAAAGCCCACACGGGGCGCCACGTCATGCCAGATCGGCAGCGTGACGGCGGGGAAGTTGCGTTCGGGCGCAAAGCGTCCGACGCCCGACTCCGTGGCGACCGTCGACTGCTTGAACGTCTCGTACCGGACGCCGAGGTTCAGCGTCATGCGGTCGATCTTCCATGTGTCCTGCCCGTAGACGCCGATATCGTAGTTGAACTCGTTGTCGAGATTGATCGGCGTGTTGGCCGTCTCCACCGAATCCGGAACCCCGTTGCGATAGCGGAGCACGACATCGCCGTTCCTGGTGTTGGGCACGAAGAAATGCCCGGAGGACCACTGGTACCCGACCTTGACCTGGTGCGTGCCGGTGACATACGAGAGCGCTCCCGTGCTCGACATGCGCTGGGGGAACTCCCCCCCTCGCTGCGCGCTGGCCCCCCAGGCGGTGCCCCGCGTCAGGTCCTGTCTCCGTACCACTTGATACCAGGGATCAATGCGGGCGCCGAACGCCCCCTGGTTCGGGTCGCCCGTGAAACACGGGGTCTGGAAGCAGGAGACGAAGTTCGCCGGCCGTTCCTGAAAGATCTGTTTGTTCGGCAGCGCGTTGGTGATGAAGTTGGACTCGGTCTGATATGGCTGGGCGAGGTGCTGCGACATGCCCGAGATCCCCACCTCGAGCAGGCCGCGGCTGCCGAGCGTCGCGGTCCACTTCCCCAGCCACGCGACGTCCAGCGAGGATCGCCAGAACGCCGACGCATCCTCGATGCGGGTCCCCACGCCTGTCCCGATGTGGGGCTGTTCGCGCCACATCCGATCGTAGTGCGCCATGAACTTGTTCGACGAGCTGATCTGGTACGTGAGGCGGCCCGTGGCGTTGATCTGACTCTGCTCCTGGAACGCCGGGCGGCCGGAATCGGGCACGACCCCCTGTGTGGCGCTCGAGCCCATCCAGTCCGCGAGGCCCGCGCCCGGGGCGGGGTTGTTGTAGAAGCTGCTGGGCGCGACGAGGTCGACCTGCGAGCGGCGCGAGCCGACGAAGAACCACAGGCGGTCCCGGACGACCGGCCCGCTCGCGTAGCCGTTGATGTCGTAGATCTTGCCGATATTCGAGGTCCCGGTCACCCCACGGTCTCTCAGTGCCTGGGTGAGGTTGTCGCTCAGCATGCGGCCGCCGAGCACCTCGTTGCCCATGCCCTCGGTCAGGAGGGCTCCGGCGAAGGTGTTGCCACCGCTGCGCCCGATCATGTTGACGCGAACGCCGCCCCTCGACGCTTCGGCGCTGATGCCGCTGGTCTGGTAGGTGACCTCCTGGTTCGCGGAGTCGTTCATGTAGTGCATGCGTCTGCCATCACTCCCCACGCCGTTGATGAGCTGCCCGTCGATCTCGAACGTCGTCTCCACCTGATCGGACCCGTGGGCGGTCATGTAGATCTGGTTGCCGGCCGTTCGGGATCCCCCCACGTCCGGATCGCTCAGCGTGATGCCCGGCACCATCTGGGCCATGGCCTGAATCGTCCGGCCGGTCGGGACCGAGTTCATGATCTCGCGGTCGAGCACCTGCGTCTGCGACGTCTGCTGCACGTCGACGATGGCCGACTCGCCCGTGACGGTCAGGGTCTCCTCGAGGCCGCCGACACGCAGCGCGACGTCGAGGGCCATGGTGAAGTT
>Ga0214472_10008874_pt1 | contig 10490 bp, 9 predicted proteins | sample RVTome_6_FD_207662 | JGI IMG/M metagenome (GOLD analysis project Ga0214472, IMG submission 207662) | Soil microbial communities from uranium-contaminated site in the Upper Colorado River Basin, Wyoming, United States - RVT140D175 | ecosystem: Environmental > Terrestrial > Soil > Contaminated >...
AAGTTAGCCTACGACATAACTTGACTGAGTGCCCTCGGCTCTTCGAGCCGACCAACTTTCATCCCCCAGCTCACGCAAGGGGACTTCCCGTTGGAGCAAGTTAACCAGCCAGGGAAACTACGACCTCACCAAAAATGCGATGGACGCCTACGCGGCGCTCTACGACCGTTTCTACGATGACCCCAAACGGCGGCCACAGGTGGAAGCCAAGATCAAAGCCGCCATTGACAGCCTACCGGTGTGGTGCCGCCTTGACCTCCTGATGACCCTGGCCAAGTCGGCATGGGCGCACACCGATCGAGCGGCGGCCATCGAGCTGCTGCACCGGGCCCAGCGCATGACCGATGCCCATCAATGGCCACCCCGATACGGCCTGCCGCTCAAGGCGCGGCTGGTGGCGCTTCGCGCTCAGGTAGGAGACCCACAAAAGGCCCGCGCCGAGGCGGACGCGGCCCTGACGTGGTTTGATGCCGTGCGGCATCAAATGGTCGACATCGACCGGGCGGGGGCGCTGCGCCCTCTGGCCGAGGCGTATCAATCCATGGGTGACTCGGCCACCGCCTTAGCGGTGTATCGGCGGGTCGTTGACGAAGGGGTGGTGAATCCCAATTCCAGGCCGAACGCCCAAGATTTGTCCGCCACCTGCCTCTCGATGGCCACGCACGGGGTCGAACCGGACGAGGCGTTGTGGGCTCGGATGCGCCAGATCCACAAAGCATTGGGGCCCCCATGGTAGGGCAGCGATCGTCGTGTTGGTTTTTCATTGGCGCGGCGCTGTGCTATGCCGCCCCCATCCTCGCCCAGACGTCGGGTTCGATCCGCGGGGTGGTCTACGACAAGGATTTTGACGCGCCGCTGCCCGCCGCACAGGTGCTCATTGCCGAAACCGGCGCCCACGTCACCGGCACGGATCAGGGCAACTATGTGTTTCCTCGCGTGCCATCGGGGACTTACACGCTGATTATTTCCAAATCGGGCTACACCCGCCAGATCAGAGCCAAAGTGGTGGTGGCTGTTGGCCAGTTGACGGATGTGGACGCCTATCTGAGTGGCGACTTCACCGAGATGGAAGAAGTTGTCGCGCAGGACATGGCGCTCGACGACGGGTCGGAAGTGGCCTTGCTCAACTTGCGCATGGAGAGCCCGCAGTTGCTGGATTCGATCAGTGCGGATTTGATGAGCCGGGCCGGGGCGAGCGATGCCGCAGCCGCCTTGAATCTGGTGGCTGGCGCCTCCGTGCAGGACGGTAAATTCGCCGTGGTGCGGGGACTGCCGGATCGCTATGTCAATTCACAGATGAACGGCGTGCGCCTGCCGACCGCGGACGCCGACAAGCGGGCGGTGGAGCTCGATCAGTTTCCGTCCGCCGTGATCGAGAGCATTCAGGTGAGCAAAACCTTTACCCCGGATCAGCAGGGTGATGCGTCCGGCGGCGCCGTCAATGTGCGGCTCAAAAGTATCCCGGACGAAACCGTTCTCGACCTGGGTGCCGGGGTCAGCTTCAATACCCAGGTGACTGGGCGTGGGGATTTTCTGACCTACGACGGCGGCGGCGTGAATGTGTGGGGTCTCGATGGCGGCAGCCGAGAGATGCCGTCGGATGGCATGTTTGACGGTGCAGTAGGCGTGTCGCGCGGCAAGGCGCCGTTCAATTTTGATTTGTCGCTGACCGCGGGGCACAAGCACCAATTCGATCTCGGCATCGAGGTGGGTGGCTTTGCCAGTTTGTTCTACGAACGCGACAGCTCATTTTTCGACGGCGGCATCAATGACCAGTTGTGGGTCGAAAACCCCGGCGCTCCGCTAACCCCGCAGAAAGTGCAGAACCAAGGGGATGACGACTTCAAGACGTCGCTGTTTGATGTGACCCAGGGGAGCGAATCGGTCAAGTGGGGTGGTCTGGGTGCGGTGGGGGTGGAAATCGAAGACCATGCGCTGACCCTGCTCTACATGTACACCCGGGTGGCGGAAGATAAGGCGATCCTCGCCGAGGACACGCGTGGCAAACAGTTCTTTTTCCCCGGTCACCACCCCGATGACCCGGAGACCCCGGGCCATGGCGGCGATTTGTTTGCCGCCCCCTACCTCAGAACCGAGACGCTGGCGTATACCGAGCGCAGCACGCAAACCCTACAGGTCCATGGACGGCACACCCTGCCCATTCCCGCATACCACGTGAAAGATGTATTTAAGTTGCTGCGTCCCGAAATCGACTGGACCGTCGCGATGAGCGCTGCCACCTTGGAGGAGCCGGACAAGCGGCAGTTTGGGTCGTTTTGGCGGCCCGAAATCCCCGAGCGGGTTTTTCCTTTTCCAGGTATACCCCCGAGCCCCCCGATTCCCCCGACCCATTTTCCGTTCAAGCCGGCGGCCAATTTCACCCTGGGGAATGTGCAGCGCACGTTTCAAATCATTACCGAAGATAGCACCCAGTATTTCGTCAATGTAAGAGTTCCCTTCGAACCCTGGAGCGGCGACGAAGGCTATGTGAAACTTGGCGTGTTCAATGACCGGGTGCAGCGCGACTTTGATCAGGAATCTTTTAGCAACTTCAACAACAATAATGTGACCTTCGAAGGCGACTTTGAAGCGTTATTCAGTGAGGCATTTCCAACCCTGCCCGAGGCCGGCACGGTGACCGGCGGACCCCCCTTTGTCGACGTGGATTACCAAGGCAAACAAGATCTCACCGCCTGGTATTTGATGATGGATTTCCCCCTGACGTCGTCTCTCAACCTCATCGGAGGTCTCCGCTTTGAACGCACCCGCATCAGCATCAGCAATGACCCTGAAGCCGATGCCACCTGGCTCCCGCCGGGTGCATCGGGGCCGGTGACCCTGAATCCCGGCGATGCCGACGTGTCGTTTGCACAGGATGACATCCTGCCCTCCATCGGATTCGTCCTCACCCCGCTCAAACCGGTGACGCTGCGCGGTTCCTACACGGAAACCGTGGCCCGCCAAACCTTTAAAGAGCTTTCACCCATTCAGCAACAGGAATTTCTCGGCGGGGATGTGTTCATCGGCAATCCCGATCTGATGATGAGCGCCCTGAAGAACGTCGACCTGCGCCTCGACTACACGCCCTATCCTGGCGGCCTGATCTCAGCCTCCTGGTTCTATAAAGACATCAAAGATCCCATTGAGTTTGTGCAGCAAAACGCGGGGTTTACCTTCACCCGGCCAGTGAACTTTCCCAAAGGCAAACTGAGCGGTGTCGAATTTGAAACCCGGCAGGACCTGGGGCACTTCTGGGATATTTTGCAGGGACTTTCGATCCAGGCCAATGCCACGATCATCGAGGCCCAGGTCACCCTCCCCGAGACGGAGATCGAACGCTTTGCTTCTGAGGCTCTGAGGGTGCCGAGGACGACCCGAGATATGGTCAACGCGCCCGCCTATCTCTACAACATTGGCTTTACCTACGATTTGGCGCGCACCGGCACCCAATTGGCCTCGTTCTACACGGTACGAGGTGACACGTTGGTGACGGGTGCCGGACAGGCGAGCGGCAATTTCATCCCCGATGTCTATGCCAAAGCGTTTGGCGCTTTGAATCTGAGCATCTCGCAAAACATCGGAGCGCACTTGCGACTAAAGTTCTCAGCCAAAAACCTGACCAATCCAAAGATTGAAGAGGTCTATCGCTCCGATTTTATTGCTAGCGACGTGACCAGGGCCTCGTTTCGCCAAGGTTACGACTTCTCAATCAGCCTGAGTACAAGGCAATGAAACATGAATAGGTATGAAGGACGTCTGAAGAGCCTGTATGTCAACCGTTGGCGGTCAGTCCTCGCCGCGCTTTTGCTGACCACAGCCCTGTGGGCTGCGGCCCCTGCGGCCGTGTCGGCCGACAACGGGGCGACCGCCAGCGGGACGGCCGACAACGGGACGGCCAATATCGACGATGCCCGCACGGCGCTCAAAAAATGGGTCGAGATCCGCCGCCTCCTGTCACAGGAGAAGCGCGATTGGGCACTGAGCCGGGAAGTGCTCAACGAGCGCCTCGATCTCGTACAGCGAGAGATCGAGGCGCAGCGAGCCAAGATTGGCGAGGCCGAGAATAGCATGGCTGAGGTGGATCACAAGTGGGCCGACCTGAGCGAGGAAAATGAGGCCCTCAAGGCGGCCACCGCGGCCCTCAGCAGCACGTTGACAGCCCTGGAAAACCGAACCCAGACGCTGTTAAAACGCCTGCCCGAGCCGATCCGGGTGCGCGTCAGACCCCTGAGCCAGCGCCTTCCGGCAGACCCTGATGAGACGAAGCTCTCTCTGTCGGAGCGCTTTCAAAACATCATTGGCATCTTGAATGAAGTGAACAAGTTCAACCGCGACATCACCGTCACCAGCGAAGTGCGCCAGCTGCCCGATGGCACCTCGGCCGAAGTCACCGCCCTTTATGTCGGGATCAGCGCCGCCTATTATGTCAGCCGCGATGGGCGGTCAGCGGGTATGGGCACGGCTTCGCCTGACGGTTGGGTGTGGCAGGCCGCCAACGACGACGCGGCGCAGATCGCCGCCGCCATTGCCATTTTGAAAAATGAACAGGTGGCATCGTTTGTCAAGCTGCCGCTCGATATCCAATAAATCGCCTAAGGCCAGCCCTCATGCACATAAAGCCCACGCTCATCCTGGTTCTCCTCCTGGCGAGTACGCTGGCGGCCCATGCCCAGAGTGCGCCGCCAAATCCACCCGAAGACAAGGCGAAGTCTTTTAACAGCGCCGTCTCCAGCGTGAACCGGCAACTTGAGGAGAGTCTGGCTGAGCTCAATCAGCTGCGCGAGCAAGTGGCTCATGAACAGATTCCGCTGAGCCGCAAGCTCAAACAGCTCGAAAACCAACTGACCGATACCCGCCGCGAGTATCAGGAGACCTCCCGCCGCCTCGATAGCACGACCCTCGATCTCAGCAATCTGCACACCGAGATCAAATCGCACCGGGAGGAGGTGAGTTATCTTGCCAATCTCCTGAGCGAATACCTTCGCAACTTCGAATCCAGTCTGCATATCGCCGAACTGCAGCGCTACCGCGACGTCCTCGACACCGCCACCCTGGCCACCGAAAACCGAGATTTGCCCACCCAAGAGATCGCTCAGCGGCAAGCCGCCCTGGTGCACGCCTCGCTCGACCGGTTGTTCGACGCTCTCGGCGGCGATCGCTTTGTGGGAACGGCCGTCGATGCCGACGGGGTGGTCCAATCCGGCACCTTTGTCCTGGCGGGTCCGGCGGCACTCTTTCGCTCTGCAGATGGCTTGCACATCGGTACTGCTGAGCAGCGTCTCGGCTCGCTCGAACCCACCATCATCGGGTTTCAGGCGGTCGATGACGTCGACGCGGCCGAACAGCTCATCACCACCGCGGCCGGTCATTTCCCGCTCGATCCCACCCTTGGCAACGCACACAAGATTGAGGCCACCCGAGAATCGCTCTTGGAGCACGTGAAAAAAGGCGGGCCAGTGATGCTCCCCATCATCGTGCTGGCGGCTGCCGCGCTGCTCGTGGCCCTCTATAAATGGCTTGGCCTGCTCGCCATTCGCAAGCCCTCCGGCAAACAGATCGACGCGTTGCTGAGCGCCGTCGCCCAGCATGATGAAGCGGCCGCCCGCCAGGCCGTCGGGCGCCTCAAGGGACCGGTCGGCACCCTGCTGGCCACCGGCGTGGAGCACCTCGGCGCACCACGCGACCTGATTGAAGAAGTGATGTACGAAGTGGTGCTCACCACCCGTCTCAGACTGCTGCGCCTGCTGCCGTTTATTTCCGTCTGCGCCGCCGCCGCCCCGCTGCTCGGACTCCTGGGGACGGTCACCGGCATTATTAACACCTTCAAGCTGATCACCGTCTTCGGCACCGGCGATGTCAAAACCCTGTCCGGTGGTATTTCCGAAGCGCTGATCACCACCGAGTTCGGTCTGATCGTGGCGATTCCCTCGTTGCTGCTACACGCCTTTCTGTCCCGCAGGGCCCGCGGTGCCATCGAGCAGATGGAAAAGGTGGCGATCGCGTTTGCCAACCAGGTCAGCAAAGCGCGCCAGGAGCAGGTTGACCCCCACCACCGCGCCGCCAATGAGGCGACGACCCAGATCAATGGGTCCCGAGATGGCGAAGCGGCCCCGGCGCCAGCCTCGCAGCCGGTATTGAGTCATGACTAACCCCATGCATCACCTCATCGAAACCCTGTCTGAGCCCCTGGGCGCACTCATCGACAAGCTCCACGCGTTATGGGCTCAGGCGCTCGGCATCTGGCTGGCCGGTGGCTGGGCCATGGCGGGTATCGCAGTCATTGCCCTGGTGATGTTCGGTCTGGGGATGCACGTGCATCTCAAGCTGCGCGCCAAAGGCGTGCGCTTGAAGACCATGCGTGAACAGACCTGGCGCCGCTGGATTGAACATCCCCGCGAACGGCGCGGCCCGCTCGGCAATCTGGTCCATGCGGCCATGCACCAAACGTCGCACGAACAGCTAGCGGCTTTCTTCGAGGAACTGCGCACCACCGACATGGCGCCCTTTGCACGCGATTTGCGAGTGATGAAAATCTGCGTCACTGCCGCCCCGCTCGTGGGTCTACTGGGGACCGTGACCGGGATGCTTGCCACTTTCGGGGCCCTGGCCTCCGGCTCGAGCGGTGACAAGACCATGGGGCAGGTGGCCGAGGGCATTTCCGAGGCTTTGATCACCACGGAAACCGGGTTGGTCATCGCCCTACCAGGACTTTTTTTCAATTACCAACTGCTCCGTAAGCACGAGCGCTACCAGGCATTCCTCAAGTATCTGGAAACCGTCTGCAGCCAAATCATCTACCGAGGACAAGGCCCAGAAAAAGAAGAGGAGGCCATGCATGGGACGATTTCGTGACCTGGGCAGCGATGACGACAGCGAGAGCGGCATCGACATCTCCCCACTCATCGCTTGTGTCTTCATTCTGCTCATTTTCTTCATTGTGACCACCACTTTCGTTGAAGAGACGGGGGTGGAGGTGGACAAGCCGCAGGCCGCGTCGGCTGTCCAGCTTGAAAAAACCAGCATTTTGATCGCCCTCACCGCTAAAGGCGAGGTGGTCTACGGCGGGCGGGAAATCGGCATCAGCGGCGTGCAACCCCTGGTCAAGCGCCTGCTACAGAAAGACAACGTCCCGGTCATCATTCAAGCCGCGACCGAGGCCCAGACCGGCCTCTTGGTTCGCATTATTGACGAGGCCAAGCTGGCTGGCGCCACCAAGGTGAGCATTGCCAGTCGTCCACATCAGAGTTGAGCATCGGCATCGTGAGGCAGCGCCATACAGATCGTTTGTTCAAACGACTTCTTCACGGCATCTGGGTCCTGCTGGGGGCAGCGACAATGACACTGGCGTTTTTTCTCGTACTGCCGCTGATTCAGATGATCAGCGAGTCCCCATCCACGGATCTGATCTTACAAGCCACCGATACTGCCCTGCCGCCACCGCCACCGACGCTAGAGCAGCCGGAGCCGGAGAGGGAGCCCGAGCCAGAGGACAAGCCGCCCGAGCTCATAGAGGAGGCACCGCCACTCGATCTGTCGCAGCTTGAACTCGCCCTCAACCCCGGTGGCGAGGGCGCTGGGCAACTCGGTGATTTTGCCAGCAGGCTCCAACCTCTGACCGCGGGTGGCAAAGATGTCGATGCCTTGTTTTCACTCGCGGACCTCGACCAAAAGCCGCGTGCGGTCTATCAGCCCGGGCCGACCTTGAACCCTCAGATACGGAAAAAAGCGCCCGGCACAGTTTATATTATCTTTATTGTTGATGAGCGCGGACGGGTGGAAAATCCTATCGTGCAGAAGTCGAGCGACCCGGTCTTTGAGCCATCGGCATTGGCCGCCGTCAAACAGTGGAAATTTGAGCCCGGTAACCGCAACGGCCAGCCCGTGCGGTTCCGCATGCGGGTTCCCATCACCTTCCCGAAAGGGTGATTGCGATGAATCGAGTCGGCGCGGTGTTCGGTCTGCTAACATGGGTATTCGCCGGGGTATTGGCAGGATGTGCGCCCCCTCTCAAACCTGTAGCCGAGCACAACGTCACTCGCACGCCGGTACCCCCTGAGACGTCCCAACCGGAGCCATCGGCAGACGCAACGTCCCACGCCTCCGAGTCGTCTCGGCTCAGCGGGGCCGAGCTGAAGACCTGGAACGATCCGGCATTCAAGAAGCATTACACGGAGAGCTACATCGCCGAAACTGAGATCGAACAACGCGTCACCCAGGTCGAGCGCGAGCACCTGCAAAAAATTCTCGCTCTCATTGCCTCTGACCACATGGGCGAAGCCGCCGCCCTGATTGAGAAAAACCGTGGCGAAGCGGCCAGTGCAGTGTTTGATTTCACCCTGGCCAATCTTTATTTCCAGCAGGAAAAGCTGGAGCAGGCGGCTGCGGCCTATGAAATCGCGGTGCAAAAATATCCCAAATTCCGTCGCGCCTGGCGCCACCTCGGCCTGAGCTACATCCGCAGCAACCAATTCACCAAGGCCCTGCCCGCCCTCACCCGCGTCATTGAACTCGGCGGCGCCGACGCCCTCACCTACGGCCTGCTCGGCTTTGCCTATGCGTCGGTCGACAACCACACCGCAGCGGAGTCCGCCTATCGCCACGCCACCCTGCTCGACCCTGACACCATGGATTGGAAAATGGGTCTGGCGCGCAGCTTTTTCAAACAAGCGCGCTTTGCCGATGCGGTGGCTCTCTGCGACACCCTCATTGAAAAAAACCCCGACCGTGCCGATCTCTGGCTGTTGCAAGCCAATGCCTACATCGGGCTCAAACAACCGCTGAGCGCTGCCGAGAACTTCGAGATCATCGACCGCCTCGGCAAATCCACGGTCAACAGTCTCTACACCCTCGGCGACATCTATATCAACGAAGCCATCTTCGATCTAGCGGTCCACGCCTATCGCCGCGCCATGGAGATCAACCCGACACACAAACCCGAGCGCGCCATTCGCGCCGCCACAGTCCTGACGGCCCGCGGCGCCCACTCCCAGGCGCAGCAATTGATTGAGCACATTGAAGCCGTATACGGCGAGCCACTCGCCACTGAGGACCGCAAAGACCTGCTGCGCCTGCGGGCCCGCCTCGCCGTGGCGAGTGGCGCCAGCGACGAAGAGGCCCGCGTGCTCGAGCAAATTGTCGCACTCGACCCACTTGACGGCGAAGCCCTCATCCTGCTGGGGCAGCACCTCAGCCGGGCGGGCGACACGGAAAAGGCAATCTTTTATTACGAGCGCGCCGCCAGCCTGGAACCGTTTGAAGCCGATGCCAAAGTGCGGCATGCACAGTTACTGGTCAAGAACGGCAAGTACGAAGAGGCGCTGCCGCTGCTGCGTCGGGCCCAGCAGATCAAGCCTCGGGATAACATTCAGGAATATCTAGAGCAGGTCGAGCGGGTGTCCAAAGGACGGTAGAAACCCGCACCTTGACATCCTTTGGAGGTCTCCGTATTCTGTTTCAGTTGCGACCAAGCCCAATGAGACTGACCATCATGATCGTCTTACGCATCCTAGTATTTGGTAGTGGCACGAGCCTGATCCTGTTCACCTTGCTCTCTACCATAGGAGCTCATCTCATGTCAAGCCGTGCATTGCCACCCAAATTACCCGAGGCGATCTTAGCCCGACGCGCTCAACTGCCTCTCAAACCTGCAACCGCCACGCTTACCGGCAGACGCATCCGTTTAGCACCGCTGGTGGTGGAGCGGGATGCACCAGCGCTCTTTGCGGTGTCCAACGGCGATCCCATCACCATTGGACACCGCACGGTCGGGGCCTACGATGCCGACGCCCTGGTGTGGCGCTATCTGTCCGGCGGGCCGTTTGCCACCCTCGATGACTTCGCCGCCAGTCTACACCGACAGGTGGAGGCGCCCAATGCGCTCTGCCTGTGCGTCTTCGACTTGGCATCGAACCGACAGATTGGCGTGACGAATTTAATGAACAACGTCCCGGCGGACCTCAAAATCGAGTTGGGCGGGATTTGGTACAGCCCGGTCATGCAGCGTACGGGGGCGAATACCGAAGCCACCTACCTCATGCTCAAGCATGCCTTCGGTCTCGGTTATCGCCGCCTCGAATGGAAGTGCCATGACCACAATGAGCGCTCCCGTCAGAGCGCACTGCGCATGGGCTTTACCTTTCGCGCCCGTAAGGCTCCTTGCGTAAGCTGGGAGATATAAGGGCGTTGTCCCCTAAAGGGACAAGAATCTTTCTTTGGCAAGCGTAAAAGTAATTGACTTGCAATCACTTCCGCGTATAGTGGTCCCACCATTCGTGGTCTAGGGCTGGATAGTCCCGAAGTCACGCCTGTGGAGACTTGTGAGACCTGGGGGGTTTGGCGGTTGCTTCGTCAGCGTAAAAGCCCCCGTGTGGGGCATAAACGCGATAACCAAGCTAAAACCCTCCGGGCATCGTCGTTGAAACAGGAACCTACAGCACCGGCTTTGCCGGTGGTCTGGAATCCCCCACCGTAAGGTGGTGGGAGGATGTCAA
>Ga0214472_10008876_pt1 | contig 10488 bp, 7 predicted proteins | sample RVTome_6_FD_207662 | JGI IMG/M metagenome (GOLD analysis project Ga0214472, IMG submission 207662) | Soil microbial communities from uranium-contaminated site in the Upper Colorado River Basin, Wyoming, United States - RVT140D175 | ecosystem: Environmental > Terrestrial > Soil > Contaminated >...
GCTCCACGCTCTCGCCGTGGCCGGGCACGTGGGTCGCGAAGCCCCGCTCCTGTGCGATGCGGGCCCCCAGGGCGAGGGCGGCGTCCTCCTCGCCGTGGGTGAGGAACACGCGGCGGGGCGGGGCCTCGACCCCCGCCAGCCAGCGCAGCAGCTCGCGGGCGTCGGCGTGGCCGGAAAGGCCGCGCAGCTCGGCCACCTCGGCCAGCACCGGCACGTCGCCCTTGTGGATGCGCACGAAGCGCGCCCCGTCGAGGAGCGCGCGGCCCAACGTGCCCCGGCCCTGGTGGCCGGTGATGAGCAGCGTGTTCTCCGCGTGGGGGAGGCGGACCCGGCAGTGGTGGAGGATGCGGCCGCCGGAGAGCATCCCGCTCGAGGAGAGGATCACGCCCGGGCCCTTGAAGCTGTTCAGGGCCTTGGATTCCTGCTGGGACCGGTGCAGGTGCACCCACTTGTTGTAGAGGAGGCTGCGGCCCCCGACCCCGTCCAGGTTGACGTTGAATGCGTCGGGGTAGGTGCTGTAGATGCGCGTGGCGTCGATGGCCATGGGGCTGTCGAGGTGGACCGGAAAAGGGCGAATCCGGCCGTCCGTCACGAGCTTGTCCATGAGGTAGATGAGCTGCTGCGCGCGGCCGACCGCGAAGGCGGGGATGAGGAGCACGCCCCCTCGGGCGAAGGTCCGCACCAGGGCGCTCTCCAGCTGGTCGAGGATCGGGACCTCGGCATGGGCCCGGTTCCCGTACGTGCTCTCGACGACCAGGTAGTCCGCCGCGGGCGCGGGCGCGGGGTCCTTGGCCAGGATGGTGTCGTACCGGCCCACGTCGCCGCTGAACAACACCCGGGTCGCGCGCGCGCCCTCCGTGATGCGCAGGTCCACGGAGGCGGCGCCCAGCAGGTGGCCGGCCTCCCGGTACTCGAACGTGAACTCCGGGCCCAGCCGGCGGCTCGTGCCCAGGGGCACGGTCTCGAAGAGCTTCAGCGCCGCCTCCACGGCCGCGCTGTCGAAGAGGGGGAGGGCGGGCGTGTGCCTGGTGAGCCCCTTGCGGTTGAGGTAGGCCGCGTCCTCTTCCTGCAGGTGGGCCGCGTCCTCCAGCAGGACCTCCGCGAGCTCCCGGGTGGGAGGCGTGCAAAGGACGCGGCCGCGGAACCCCTGCTGGACGAGCCGGGGCACGCGGCCGATGTGATCGATGTGGGTGTGGGTCAGGACGAGCCAGCCCACCGAGGACGGCTCGTAATCGGGGAGGCCCCAGTTGCGGACGCGCAGCGCCTTCTCGCCCTGGAACATCCCGCAGTCCACGAGCAGGCGCGCGTCGCCGGCCTCCACGAGGTACTGCGACCCGGTCACGGTCTTGGCCGCCCCCAGGAACGTGAGGCGGGCCATCAGCCCTTGAGCATCTTGCGGAGCACGGTGTGCAGGATCCCGCCGTTGCGGTAGTAGTTGATCTCCACCGGCGTGTCCAGGCGCGTCGTGACCGGGAAGGACGACGTGGCCCCGCCCGCGCGGCGGATCTCGACCGTGAGCTCCTGGCGGGGCCGGATCTCGCCGGAGAGGCCCGCGATCTGGAGCTCCTCCTGGCCGGCCAGGCCCAGGGTCTCGGCGTTCTGGCCCGTCCGGAACTGCAGGGGAAGCACGCCCATGCCCACCAGGTTGCTGCGGTGGATGCGCTCGTAGCTCTCGGCGATCACCGCGCGCACGCCCAGGAGCAGCGTCCCCTTGGCCGCCCAGTCGCGCGAGGAGCCGCTGCCGTACTCCTTGCCCGCCACCACCACGAGCGGCGTGCCTTCGCGCCGGTAGCGCTCCGCGGCGTCGTAGATGTCCATGCGCTCCCCGGACGGCACGTGGACCGTCACCCCGCCCTCCGTCCCGGGCACCATCAGGTTCTTCAGCCGGATGTTGGCGAAGGTGCCCCGCACCATGACCCGGTCGTTGCCGCGGCGCGACCCGTAGGAGTTGAAGTCCTTCTTGGCCACCCCTCTCGACTTCAGGTAACGGCCGGCGGGGCTCGCCTCCGCGATGTCGCCGGCGGGGGAGATGTGGTCGGTGGTGACGGAGTCGCCGAGGAGGGCCAGGACGCGCGCGCCGCGGACGTCGGTGATCGGCGACGGCAGGGGGGCCAGCCCCTGGAAGAAGGGCGGGTCCTGGATGTAGGTGGACTCCTCCTTGAACGCGTAGAGGTCGCCCTCCACGCCCGCGATGGCGTTCCAGGTCGCGTTCCCGTCGAAGACGTTGGCGTAGGTCTTCGCGAACATCTCGCCGCCGATGGTGGCCTCGAGGGCCGCGACTTCCTGCTGGCTGGGCCAGATCTCGGCCAGGCGCACGGGCCGGCCCTGGCCGTCCACGCCCAGGGGCTCGCTCACGAGGTCCACGTCGGTCGTGCCCGCCAGCGCGTAGGCCACCACCAGCGGCGGGGAGGCCAGGTAGTTGGCCTTCACGTCGGGGTTGATCCGGCCCTCGAAGTTCCGGTTGCCGGAGAGGACGGCCGCCGCCACCAGCCGGCCCTCGTTCACCGCCGCGTGGACGGCGTCGGGTAGCGGCCCGCTGTTGCCGATGCAGGTCGTGCAGCCGTAGCCCACGAGGTGGAAGCCCAGCGCCTCGAGGTCGCGCATGAGGCCCGACTTCTCCAGGTACTCGGTGACGACCTTGGAGCCCGGGGCCAGGCTGGTCTTCACGTAGGGCTTCACCTTCAGCCCGCGCGCCACCGCCTTCCTGGCCAGGAGGCCGGCCCCCAGCATCACGGAAGGGTTCGAGGTGTTGGTGCAGCTGGTGATGGCGGCGATCACCACGGACCCGTGGCCGATCTGCGCCTTTTCCCCGCGCATCTCCACGCTGGCCGTCCGCGGCAGGTCCTCCGCGGCCAGGCCGAAGCCCCGCTCCTTGACCGGCGCGACCAGGGCCTGGCGAAAGGCCTCCTTCATGCGGGAGAGCGCCACCCGGTCCTGGGGGCGCTTCGGCCCCGCCAGGCTGGGCTCCACGGTGGCGAGGTCCAGCTCCAGGGTGTCCGTGAACGCGGGGTCGGGCGAGCCGTCCGTGCGGAAGAGGCCCTGCTCCTTGCAGTACCGCTCCACGAGCTCCACCAGCGCGGGATCGCGGCCCGTGCGGCGCAGGTAGCGGAGCGTCTCGGCGTCCACGGGGAAGAAGCCGCAGGTGGCGCCGTACTCCGGGGCCATGTTGGCGATGGTGGCGCGGTCGGCCAGCGTCATCTGCGCGAGCCCCGGGCCGTAGAACTCCACGAACTTCTCCACCACCCCCTTCTTGCGCAGCATCTGGGTCACCGTCAGGACCAGGTCCGTGGCGGTCACGCCCTCCCTCAGCCCGCCCGTGAGCCGGAAGCCCACCACCTGGGGGGTCACCATGTAGAGCGGCTGGCCCAGCATCACCGCCTCGGCCTCGATGCCGCCGACGCCCCAGCCGAGCACGCCCAGGCCGTTGATCATGGTGGTGTGGGAGTCCGTCCCCACCAGCGTGTCGGGGAAGACCGTATGCCCGCCCTCGTCCGCCTTCCTCATCACCACCTGCGCCAGGTACTCCAGGTTCACCTGGTGCACGATGCCGGTGGCGGGCGGCACCACGCGGAAGTTGCCGAAGGCCTTCTGGCCCCAGCGCAGGAACTCGTAGCGCTCGCGGTTGCGCTCGAACTCGATCTCCGCGTTCCGCCGCAGGGCCTGCGGCGAGGCGAAGACGTCCACCTGGACCGAGTGGTCCACCACCAGGTCCACGGGCACCAGGGGGTTGATCCGCCGCGGGTCGCCGCCCAGCCGCTTCACGGCTCCCCGCATGGAGGCCAGGTCCACCACGGCGGGCACGCCCGTGAAGTCCTGGAGGATCACGCGCGCCGGCATGTAGGGCAGCTCGACGTCCCTGGGCGCGGCGGCGTTCCAGGCCGCGAGGTTCTGGACGTCCTCCTCGTTCACCAGCTCCCCGTCCACGTTGCGGAGGACGGCTTCGAGCAGGACCTTGATCGAGAAGGGGAGACGGTCGAGGCCCGGGGCCAGGCCGGCGGCGGCGAGGGCGTCCAGCCGGTAGAGCGCCGCGGTCCCCTGGCCGGTGTCGAAGCTCTGGCGGGCCCCGAAGACGTCGCGCTTCATGCTGGTAGCCTTTCCGGACGGCGTCACGCCGTGCTTGCAGTCTACCTCGACTCGCCCGTGGGCGAGACCGCGGCGCTAGAGGCGTCGTAGAAGCGCAGCGGCCGGTCCGCGGCCTTCCGGATCCCCACGCGCGTGGAGACCGCGATCCGGCGCGGGGGGACGCCTTCGCGCAGGTAGAGCCGCGATCCGGCCGCGAAGAGGTCGCTGCCGCTGTCCCGCAGGTCGAGGCCGAGGGCGCGGCAGAGGCGGCCGGGCCCGGTCAGGGATCGGTCCTCCGGGCCGCCGAGCGGCTCCGCGGAGCGGATGAGCACGCAGCCGGGCGCGCCCTCGCGGTCCACGGCCACGTTCAGGCAGTGGTGCATCCCGTAGATGAGGTAGACGTACACGGTGCCGGGGGGCCCCCACAGGGGCCGCGTCCTCGCGGTGGGACCGCGGAAGGAATGGGCGGCGGGATCGCCCTCGCCGAGGTAGGCCTCCGTCTCGACGATGCGCGAGGCGAGCGGCCGGCGGCCGCGGCGGACCAGGATCTGGCCGAGGAGGAAGCGCGCCGCCCGCTCCGGCGGCTGCGCCAAGCCCTCGCGCAAGCGGCGGCGCTCCGCGCCGCGGGGAGGCCCGCTGAGCCCGCGCACGCCGACAGTATAGGAGGACGCGGCGGGGACGGACGCCGAGGGCTAGTCGGTGGACTTGACCGTCGAGTACTCGCCCGTGGAGGGCGGCGACTGGGTCATGTGCACGACGCCCTTGGCGTCCTTCCAGCGGTAGTAGACGCGGGGCCCCGGCTTCACGGCCGAGGACTTCGCGCGGGCGGCCCCGGAGGCCCGCGCGGGTGCCGGGATGGGCCGGGAGCCCTCGCCGGCCGCGATGAAAAGCGCGGGGATCTCCGCGGCCACGGCCGCGACCGCCCCGCCCAGGATCGCGTTCACCTTGCGGACGTAGTTCTGCGTCTCCTTGTAGGGCGGGATGCCGTTGTAGCGGGCCACCGCGCCCTCTCCGGCGTTGTAGGCCGCCGCGGCCAGGGAGACGTCCCCCCCGTACCTCCCGAGGAGGCTGCGCAGGTAGCGCGTCCCGCCGAAGATGTTCTGGCGGGCGTCGAAGGAATCGGTGACCCCCATGCTGCGGGCGGTGGCGGGCATGAGCTGCATGAGCCCGCGCGCCCCCGCGGTGGAGATGGCCAGCCGGTCGAACTGCGACTCCACCTGGATGACGGCGCGGATGAGGTCCTGGCTGATCCCGTGCAGGGCCGCCGCCGCCTGGATGTGGTCGTCGAAGTCGCGGTTGGCCGAGGGCCGCGGGTGGAACCCGGGGGAATGGATGACGATCCCCTTGCTGCGGTAGGTCAGCTTGAAGTCCTTGGCGTTCGGCAGGTTGGTGGCCTCGGTCACGCCGCTGCTGTTGACGCGGGTGTAGACGTCCGCCCGGGCCTCGGGGACCACGGCCAGCACGGCCAGCGCGAGCAGGACGCCGGCGCCCGTCGACGCCCGGCGGTCGCCCCGCCGGCGGTCCACGCCGCCGCGGTGGGCCTGGCGGCGGTCGGCCTGCCGCCGCTCGCCGCGCCGCTCCTCGAACCGGTCGCCATCCATCTCCGCCATCCTAGCCTCACAGGATCGCTCGACTTCCCCCCGGGTCCTATGCGCATGCTCACAGTCTACCTGTCCCTTCCTGCATCAAGCGTGCCCGACCCCGGCTTGACGGGAGCCGAAATACCGCTTACGTTCGAAAGGGCGGCTTTTCGCAAGGCGCGGCACGGGGGAGGGTCAGGCTGAGGAAACGATTGCGACGCAAAGAGTTATGACCGCCGAGCGCGGGTCGATCCTCGGCTTGGAGCCGGAGCGTCGCAGTAGCGATCGCCGGGCCTCGGTGCGGCCGGGGCCGGATCGGCGCAAACGTGATGGGGCCCGGGCCGGCGTTTTCGTGGCCGCCCTGACGGCGGTGGCGGGAATGCCCCGCGCGGTTTGTCTCCCCGAGATGGGCTGGAGGCCGGCGCCGGCCCCGCAAGCCCGCCGCGGCGGGGTCCCCATCGAGATGAACGACGCCGTCCGAGCGACGATCCACCTGTACCGCAACGGGATGCGGGACTGGTTCTCCGGCGCCCTCTCCCGCGGCGCCCGTTACCTGCCCGCCATCCGGGAGGCGTTCGTGGCCGAGGGCCTCCCGCCGGAGCTCGCCTACGTGGCCCTGGTGGAGAGCGAGTTCCGCGCGGAGGCGGTCTCGGGGGCGAAGGCCAAGGGCTTCTGGCAGTTCATGCCCGCGACCGGCCGGCGCTTCGGCCTGGCCCAGGACTCGTGGGTGGACGAGCGCAGCGACACCGAGAAGGCCACGCGGGCGGCGGCGCAGTACCTGCGGCACCTCCACGGGCTGTTCGAGGACTGGAACCTGGCCCTGGCCGCCTATAACGCCGGCGAGGGGACCGTTCGCCGGGCCATCCGCCGGCACGGTACGAACGACTTCTGGGAGCTCTCCCGCGCGCGGGCCCTCCCGCGGGAGACCCGCGATTACGTCCCGCGCGTCCAGGCCGCCATCCTGATGGCCAACGCGCCGGCGAGCTACGGCTTCGAGATCGACCCCGGGGCCCCCTTGTCCGTGGCCACGGTCGAGGTGGACGGCCCCTTCGCGCTGCGCGACGTGGCGCGGTGCACCGGCCTCGACCTGGAGACGCTTCAGGACTTGAACCCGGCCCTGTTGCGCCGTGCCACGCCCGCGCGCCGGACGTTCGACCTCAAGGTCCCGGAGGGCAGCGCGGACGAGGTGGCGGCCTGCCTGGAGTCCGTCCCCCAGATCAAGACCCACGTGGTCCGCGGCCGGGGCGTGACGCTGGCCGTCGTGGCCAGGAAGTACGGCACCCGCGTGTCCGACCTGGCCCGGGTGAACGGCCTGGCCACCCGCAGGAAGCTGAGGCTCCCGCGCGGGACCGAGCTCATCATCCCCGCGCGGCACGTCCTGGGCGACTGACCCGCTCGCGGCCGAGCGCCGCCTCAGATCCCCCAGCCGCCGCTCACCTGGAGGTTGGCCCCCGTCACGTACGCGGCCTCCGCGGAGAGGAAGAACAGGGCCGCGGAGGCGGCGTCGTCGGCCGAGCCGACGTAGCCGGCCGGGATCTTCGCGGCCATGGACTCGAGCTCGTCCGCGTCCGCGGAGCCCGAGTCGATGAACCCCGGGGACACCGCGTTGACCGTGATCTTGTGCTTGGCCAGCGCCTTGGCCAGCGCGCGCACGAGCCCCAGGACGCCGACCTTGGCCAGGTAGTGGGCGGTGAGCATCGGCTGCCCGATCAGCCGGTCCGCGTTCGCCATGGAGAAGGCCACGATGCGGCCGCCTCCGCCCTCGATCATCCTCGGGACCGCCGCCCGCGCGAGGTAGAACAGACAGTCGAGGTTGTTGGCGAACATCTCCCGCCATCCCTCGGGGGTCTCGGACAGGATGTCGACGCGGCGGTAGGGGCCCGCGCAGTTCACGAGCGCGTCGAGGCGGCCCTTCCAATCCACGACGCGGCGGACGAGGTCCTCGCACTCGTCGGCCCGCGAGACGTCGGCCCGCAGGGCCAGCGCGGAGGCGCCCTGCGCTTCGATCGCGCGGCGCGTCTCCTCCGCGGCGGCGTCGCTCGTGCGGTAGCAGAGCGCCACGGCCCATCCCCGCTCGGCCAGGCGCAGGCCGATCTGGCGCCCGATGCCCTTGGCCCCCCCGGGGATCAGCGCAACCCGATCGGCCATGCCTGCCTTGCCGCGGCCTCGTGGGCCAGCAGCCACCTCTTGCGCTCGATCCCTCCGCCGTAGCCGACGAGCCGCCCGTCGGCGCCGATCACCCGGTGGCACGGGACCACCACTCCCACCGGGTTGGCGCCGTTGGCGAGGCCGACCGCGCGCACCGCCCTTGGGCGATCGATCCGCCGTGCGAGATCGGAATACGACACGGTCGTTCCCACCGGGATCCCGCGCAACGCCGTCCAGACCGCGCGCTGGAACGGCGTGCCCACCAGGGCCACGGGCAGCGAGTCGATGGCCGTGAGGTCGCCCTCGAAGTAGGCATCGATGGCCGCCGTCAGCCCGCCCGGGTTCCGCGCCGGCTCGAGGGCGAAGCCGTTCGCCCCGTATTGACGCTCGAGCATGCGGACAAGAGCCTGCTCGTGGTCGGAAAAATGCGTGGCGCGCAGCCGTCCTTTCCCGTCGGCCACCACCATCAGCTCGCCGATGGGGGTGCGCGTCCGATCCACGGACAGGCGCAGGACGTCGTTTGGCTGGGTGTTCGGGACGGAATGCGCAACTGGCTGTCGACGGCTGCGTCGTCGCCGACTCCCGTAAGCCATTTCGTCGGTACCCACCTGTCCGCCCAGGGCGCGGGCCGAAATTGTACACATCTTTCGGACATCGAATTCCGGCGAGGCGACAGCCGAAGATGGCCCTGGTTGCCGAGGGCGTCCAGCAGCAGCACGGGACTCGGCTGCGGATAGTCCTTGACAGGCGCCGGATCGTGGACTATCACGCCATACTCGATCGGGCCGAAGAATGCCGACCAAGAACGAGATCCTGCTCAGGTTCCAGAAGGACCTTCAGGAGCTGAGCGCCTACTTCGAAGCCGGGCTCGCCAAGATCGAGAAGGCGCGGATCGAGACGTTCGGCACGATGCCTTCATCGCGGGCTGCCGTCGACGGCTTCGAGACGTCGAGCGCCGCTGCCATGACGGAACGTCACGCCGATCGGGCGCGGGCGCTCGGCGCGCGAGACAAGGCGGTCGCCGTGGCCGCCCAGAAGCGCCGCGACGCGTTCCAGGACGCCGAGAAGGACTGGCGCGAAGCCGAGCGGGACGCGGAACGCGAACGCGACGACGCGAGGGAGAAGGAGGACCGCAAGTACGAGGACGAGCTCGAGGAGATCTCCAAGGTCCTCCCGCTGTACAAGCAGACCCCGTTGCGCGAGGCCGAGAACGCCCGGCACGAGAAGGAGATGAAGCGGATCCAGGAGGACTTCGACACCGCCTGGGACCGCGCCCGCGAGGACTACCAGTCCGCCAACCAGGAGGCGCTGGATGAAGAGCGGGCCGCGACGGAGGCAGCCAACAGCACGGAGAAGGAAGGCCTGGACGCCGCCGAGGCCGAGTACGTGCAGACCCTCGACAACGCCGCGGACAAGCTGCACGACATGCTCCTGAAGCGCGCGGACACGAAGGAGCTCGAAGAAGGATTCCAGCAGCAGCTCCGCGACACGCGACAGCGCCGGGAGACCGAGAAGGCTGCGCTGCGCGCCAGGTTCAAGAAAGACTACGACAACGCGTAGCGGCCCGGATTCGAGTCCCGGGACGATGCCGTTCCACTACAGGATGGCTCGAGCTACGGCGTCTTCGGCCAGCGCGATTTGAGTGGCTGGGAGGCAGGGATTCGAACCCCGATACCATGGTCCAGAGCCATGTGTCCTACCGTTGGACGACCTCCCAGGAGGCGGGAAAAAACAGTGTAGCCAAGCCGACCCGCGGGCGTCAAACCTCGCGCCCGCAGCGGCGGCGGGTGCCCGCGGCGTAAACTGCCCCTCGTGGCCGCCCTCCGCTTCGACGCCGAGCAGCGCTTCACCTGCCAGCAGTGCGGGCGGTGCTGCCGGCGGGGGTGGGACATCGCCCTCACGCCGGGGGAGCTGCAGTCGTACCGCCGCGCGCGGGCGGAGCGCTGGTATCGCGAGCGGGAGGACGCCCCGGAGGGGGCGGAGGCCGACCCTTTCGAACCGATACCGGGCCACGCCCCGCATCACCGGATCCGCAAGCGGCCGGACGGGGCGTGCGGGTTCCTCTCGCCCGACAACCGCTGCCGGATCCACGAGGAGCTGGGGGCGGAGAGCAAGCCCCTCACGTGCCGGCTCTTCCCGTTCCGCTTCCATCCCGGCGAAGGCGCGACGGTGGTGACGGCCAGCTTCTGCTGCCCGACGATCGTACGGAACGCGGGCGCGCCGCTGGCCAGTCAGGCCCGCGACCTCGCGGGACTGCGCAAGGACTGGTCGCGGGAGCATGCCGAGCCTCCGGGACGGATCGAGCTGGTGCCGGGCGTGGCCGTGGGCGGCGCCACCCTCGGCACGCTCCGCTCCGTGCTGAGGCGGATCCTCGACCGCCCGGGCCCGGCCGGCGTCCCGGACCTGGCGGGGAACGCGGCCCGGATGGCGGCCCTGCTCGACGACCTGTCGCGCCATCGCGTGGTCCGCCTGAAGCCCGAGGCTCTGGCGGAGTACGTGACGCTGGTGGGAGAGCACGCGGCGGCGAGCGAGAGGCCCGCCCCGGCGAAAGGGCCCTCGGCCCTCGGCCGTCTCCTCTTCCGCGGCTTCCTCTTCACGGTGCTGGCGGGACGCGAGCAGATCGAGGAGGCCGGCGCGGCCGGAGCGCGGCTCGCGCTGCGCCTGCGCCTGGCCCGGCTGCTCGCCCACGTCCACGGGC
>Ga0214472_10008877_pt1 | contig 10488 bp, 9 predicted proteins | sample RVTome_6_FD_207662 | JGI IMG/M metagenome (GOLD analysis project Ga0214472, IMG submission 207662) | Soil microbial communities from uranium-contaminated site in the Upper Colorado River Basin, Wyoming, United States - RVT140D175 | ecosystem: Environmental > Terrestrial > Soil > Contaminated >...
CAGGACCCGGTCGGGTAGTAGAGGCCCGCGTGGATCACCTCGCTGTTCCGGCTGGACGTCTCCTGGCCGTGCCGGGCGTTGCGCTCCAGGATCACGAGGTCGGGGTGGCGCGGGGCCAGGCGGGCGGCCACCGCGAGCCCCACCACGCCCGCGCCGATGACGACGATGCCGCTGTCGGCCATCCGCGGGCATCGTAGCATCGCGCGCATCGTTGACACGCCCCCTGCGCCGTCGGATGATCGGCCGGTGACCCCGCCCGCCAAGACCGTCGTCCACTACAAGGACGGCCGGATACTCAAGGGCTTCACCAGCGACTTCTTGCCCCACCGCGAGGTCTTCCAGCTCGCGGCCACGGACAACCCGGAGGCCAGGGTGGTGGAGGTCTGGGCCCCGGACCTCAAGGCCGTCTTCTTCGTGAAAGACCTGACCGGGAACCCTCGCTATGTGGACAGCACGGAGTTCGACCCCAACGTGCCCGTTGTGGGCCAGAAGGTGAGGGTCCGTTTCACGGACGGCGAGCAGATGGTGGGCACGACCGAGACCTACCAGCCGGGCCGCAAGGGCTTCTTCCTCGTCCCCGCCGACCCCGGCTCCAACATCGAGCGGTGTTACGTCGTGGTCTCCGCGACGCAGGAGATCACGTTCCCCTAGCGGCCGGCGGCGCCCCCAGTTCCCGGCGGGCGTACGCCGGGAAGGTCGTGATCGTCACCGGCGCCTCCTCCGGGATCGGCCGGGCCCTGTGCGAGGCCTTGGCGCCCCAGGGGCCGCGCCTGGTCCTGGCCGCGCGGGACGCGGGCCGGCTGGAGGCCGTGGCCGAGGCGTGCCGCTCCCTCGGCGCGGAGGCCCTGGTGGCGCCCACCGATGTGACGCGCGAGGACGAGTGCGCGCGGCTCGTGGACTGCGCGGTGGCCGAGCTCGGCGGCCTCGACGTCCTGGTGAACAACGCGGGAGCGGGGATGATCGCCCCCTTCGAAGAAGTCCAGGACCTCTCCATCTTCGAGCAGCTCATGCGGGTCAACTACCTGAGCTGCGTCTACCTCACGCATCACGCGCTCCCGCACCTGAAGAGGAGCCGGGGCCAGATCGTGGTGGTGGCCAGCCTGGCCGGCCTCACCGGGGTCCCCACCCGCACGGGCTACGCCGCGAGCAAGCACGCCCTCTTCGGCTTCTACGACTCGCTCCGCATCGAGCTGGACGGCACGGGGGTCGGGGTCACCATGGTGGCCCCCGACTTCGTGGTCTCGGAGATCCACGCGCGCGCGGCCGGGCCCGACGGCCGCCCCCTGGGGAAGAGCCCGGTGCAGGAGTCGCGGATCATGACCGCCGAGCGGTGCGCGGCCCTCATGGTCCCGGCCATGGAGAGGCGCCGGCGGCTGCTGGTGATGTCGCTGCGCGGACGCGTCGGCCGGTTCGTCCGCCTGATCGCGCCCGGGCTCATCGACCGCGTGGCCCGCCGGGCCGTGGACCGGGGCCGCTAGGGAGGTGGGATCCGAGCGCCGCGCCGCCGCGGCCTGCGCGCTGGCGCTGTTCGCGGCGTCGTTCCTCGCCCGTTATCCCCTGGCCCGGACCTGGTCCGCGCTGGGCGTGCTCGACCAGCACGACGTGCTGTTCGACGCCGACCCCGTGGTCTTCCTGCGGGCCTTCCGCGACGGGGACATGCGGGACCGGCTGTGGCGCACCCATCCGAACGTGCGCAACCTCGCGAACCCGCCGGTGCGCGCCGCCGCCCTCCTGGGGCGTGTCGTGCGGCCGAGCTCCACGGACGAGCAGGCGCGTGGGGAGGCCGCGCTGCTGGTGGCGCCCGCCGCGTCCGGCGTCACCACCGCGGCGGTCTTCCTCACGCTCCGCCTTCTGGGGGCCTCGCTGGGCGGGGCGGCCCTGGGCGCGGTCGTGGAGATGTGCTCCTTCTCCGGCCTCGTCTTCGGCAGCATCCCGGAGTCGTATCCGCTGAGCGGCGCGGCGCTGGCCGCGGCCTTCCTGCTCCTCGCGGACGCGTTGCGGCCCGGCGGGCGGCTGCGGTACGTGCCCTGGGTCCTCGTGGCCTCGACGGCCTTCGGGATCACGGTCACCAACCTGGGGCTGGTCGGGATCCCGCTCTTCTTCGCGGCTTCGCGGGCGCTTCGGTCCCGTCTCCGCGCCGCCGCCGCCACCGCGGGGCTCCTGCTCGTGTCCGCGGCCCTGGGCGTCGGTGAGCTCCTGGCGCTGAACGCCGTCTACGGCGAGCGCCTCCCGCTCCGCAAGATCGAGCGGACCGATCCCTTCCTGGCCGCGCGGCCCCTGGCCACGGCGGGGTCCTTTCCGGAGGCCGTGGTGTCCACGGTGCTGCCGGATCGGCCCGCGGTGGTGACGAACGAGATCGGCCTGCGGCGCGACTACCCGATCAAGCTCATGTTCACGATCGAAGGGGGGCCGCAGGGTGTCGTCTCCAGGCTGCTGCGCGGCCTGGTGGTGGCGGGCTTCCTCCTGCTGGGGGCCCTGCAGCTCGCGCGCCTCGCGGGGCCGGGGCCGCCGGTCCTGTGGGCCGCGCTCGGGGTCCTGGCCTTCAACTTCGTGCTGCACTCCGTCTACCGCGGCCCGGACCTGCTGCTGTACTCGATGCACTGGCACGCGGCCCTGGCCGTGGTCATCGGCGCCACGGCCCTCGCCCCGCGGCGGGCCGCGACCGCCCTCCTGGCCTGCGCGGTGGCGTTCAACAGCGTCTCCGTGCTCTTGTGGATGGTGCGGACGCTGCGGGCGATGGCGTGAGCGGCCCTCACCCTCCCCGGATCAGGCGCGTGAGCGCGGGCTCGATCCCCATGACGCGCTCGTAGACCGCGAGCTGGCCGCGGTGGTACTCCTCGTGGGCCAGGCCGTGGTGCAGCCAGGCCAGCTTGGTGCCCTTCTTGCCGTCGAAGCGCGTGATGGGCTCCTGGATGCCGCCCTCGCCCAGCTCCCGGAACCGGCGCACGGACTCCTCGAACGTGCTGGACAGCGCGGCGATGAGGTCGGTCTTGGCGCTGGCCTTGCGGACGGGACCGTCGTAGAGGGCCAGGAGCTGTGGCCACGGCTCGCGGCGGAGGTTGGTGTCCGGGCGGCACAGCTCGCCGGTCATCATGAGGGCCACCTCCAGGACGTGGCGCACGAGCTCCGCGACCGTCCGCGTGTCGGCCGCGGGCCGGAAGCCGAAGCGGTCCTGCGGGATGTTGTCCACCTCGGCGATGAGCCCGTCGCGGATGTCTTCCCAGGCCTCCAGGGCCTCTTCGAGGGGAGTCAGGGGATGCTGGTCGCGGACCATGACGCCTCCTTCCGGTGGGGACGCGGGCATTCTATTCTGGAAGCATGAGGAACATCCTCGTCCTGGCGCTCCTGGGCCTGGCGGCGGCGGTCGGGGTGGCGCCCGCGCGGAAGACGGACTACGACCTGGTGATCGCCGGGGGCCGGGTGGTGGACGGGACGGGCGCCCCGTGGTTCCGCGCCGACGTGGGCGTCGTCGGCGACCGCATCGCCGCGGTGGGCCAGCTCTCCGGCGCCCGCGCCGGGAGGCGCATCGAGGTCCGGGACCTCGTGGTGGCTCCCGGCTTCATCGACATGCTCGGCCAGTCGGAGCTGAACCTGCTCGTGGACAACCGCGCCCTGTCCAAGATCCGGCAGGGCATCACCTCGGAGGTCACGGGGGAGGGCGGCTCGGTGGCGCCCCTCAACGCCGCGATGACCGCCGACTACGGGCCCTGGGTCGACAAGTACGACGTGAAGGTGGACTGGAGCGACTTCACCGGCTACTTCGGCCGGCTGCGCGCCGCGCGTCCCGCCATCAACCTCGGGACCTTCGTGGGCGCGGCCCAGGTCCGCGAGTACGTCCTGGGCAAGGGCGACGTCCAGCCCACGCCGGCCCAGCTCGACCGCATGGTCGCCCTCGTGGACGCGGCCATGGACCAGGGTGCGCTGGGCCTCTCGACCTCGCTCATCTATCCCCCGGGCTCCTACGCGCAGACGCCGGAGCTGGTGGCCCTGGCCCGTGCCGCCGCTCGGCGGGGCGGGATCTACGCGACCCACATCCGCGACGAGGGGACGAAGCAGATGGAGGCGCTGGAGGAGGCCTTCACCATCGCCCGGCAGGCCGGGATCCCCGTCGAGATCTGGCACCTGAAGGTGGCGGGGCGGCGCAACTGGGGACGCATGCCCGATGTGGTGGCCAGGATCGAGCGCGCCCGTGCCGAGGGCCTCGACGTGACCGCCGACATGTATCCCTACGTGGCCAGCGGCAACGGCCTCGACAACACCGTGCCGCAGTGGGCCCACGACGGCGGCGTGGCCCGGATGCTCGAGCGCTTCCGCGACCCCGAGCTGCGCCCGCGGATCCTGCGGGAGATCCGCGAGGGCGCGGGCGGGGAATGGGACGGATGGAAGGGCCGGCCGCCGGGGGACATCCTGATCATCTCGGTCATGAACCCCGGCCTGCGCACGTGGACGGGGAAGCGGCTGTCGCAGGTGGCGGCGGAGATGGGGAAGCCGCCGGAGGAGGCGCTCCTGGACCTCGTGGAAGCCGACCACGCCAACGTCTTCGTGGCCCGGTTCTCGATGAGCGAGGAGGACCTGCGGGTCGCGCTGCGCCAGCCGTGGGTGGCCCTGGACCTGGACGCGGGCGCCTGCGCCGTGGACGGGCCGCTCGGCGCGGACCGGCACCACCCGCGCGCCTTCGGCAGCATGCCGCGGGTCCTGGGCCGCTACGTTCGCGAGCTGAAGCTGCTGAGCCTCGAGGAGGCGGTGCGGAAGATGACGTCCCTGCCCGCCCGGCGCCTGCGCTTCCACGACCGGGGCCTGCTGCGCCCGGGGATGGCCGCCGACATCACGGTCTTCGACCCCGATCGCATCCGGGACGTGGCCACCTTCGAGGACCCGAACCGCTATTCGGAAGGCGTGGCCTACGTGGTCGTGAACGGCAGCGTGGTCCTGGACGACGGCAAGCTGACCGCGGAGCGGCCGGGCCGCGTGCTGACGCTATCCCGCCCTTGACCGCCTCACACTAGTCGACCGTAAACCCCATCAGCTCGACCGGTACGAACGCGAAGAGAGCGAAATCGTCCATGTACGCAGGGCTGCTGTTGATGGAAAGGAAATCGATCGCCTCCACCGACGAGGGCGCGGTGATGCCCCAGGGGCCGCCCCCCACATATGAACCGTTGTATACGATGTCGTACTGGTAGCCGAACTTCGGGGTGGAGTTGATGACGACGTGAAGCTGGGCCCATTGGTCGGTGACGAGAGGCGCGGACCCGGTCCCCGGCACTTCGCTGCCTCCGATGTTGACGATGCTGCCGGGTATGGCTCCAGGTGTGGTGCATGCGCTGACGCACATCACCGTCCGAACCGAGAAGTCATAGGGGCCACCGGGGGCGTACGTATTGGCCAGCCTGACCCAGACCTCGCCGGTCTGGGTCGACGGGATGTACACCTGCACGAAGAGGTCCCACGGCCCCGCCACGTCCGTGAACTGTTGGAGGACGTCCGCCGCGCCGGCCACGAGCAGCGAGTTGGGCGCCGAGAAGGACTGCGCGTCGGTGACGATCGTGTTGAACGCGGGGTTGTTGTCCCAGGTCTCCCATCCCCCCTGGCCCGCGATCAGTGAGCCCGTGGGGTACCTATCGAGGTTGTCTTCCCAATTGTCTTGTGCCGCCACCGCCGCCGGCACGACCGCGGCGAGGAACGAGGCCGCGAGGAAGCGTGGAGTGCTCATCTCGTCCTCCCGGTTCTGTCCGGAGGCCGGAACGAGGAGTGTCGGCCGAGGAGCCGGCCCGCAGAACGCCCTTGCATCGATCATAATCCCGGAACCGTCCATTGATCTCCGATCGAGACTCCGGAGGAGCGAGATGAGTTTCAGGCTGTCCTTCCTACTGTTGATGGCCGCGGGCAGTGTCATGGCCGCCGCCCCGCCGGCGGACGACCTGGCCGCGCGGGCCGCGCGGCTGCACCGGGACGCGATCGTGGTGGACACGCATCAGGACGTGCCGGAGGCGCTGGAGGAGCAGTGGGGCGCCTTCGCCAACTGGCCCGACATCGGGCAGGCCGGCGCCACCAAGCACGTCGACATCCCGCGCCTGCGGCAGGGAGGCGTGACCGCGCCCTTCTTCGTGGTCTACGTGCCCGCCTCCTACGCGGAGAGCGGCGGCTCCACCCGTTACGCCCTCCAGATGAGCGACATGGTGGACGGCATGGTGGCCCGCCACCCCGCCGAGCTGATGGCCGCCGCGTCGGTGGCGGACGTCCGCCGGGCCAAGGGGGAAGGCCGGATCGCGGTGCTGAAGGGGATCGAGGGCGGCCACGCCATCGAGGACTCGATGGGCGTCCTGCGCGACTTCTACCGCCTCGGGGCCCGTTACATGACGCTGACCCACACCAACACGAACCACTGGGCGGACTCGGCGGGGAACTTCTTCGCCCCGGACTACGACCCCGCCGCCTCCCAGGTCCACCACGGCCTGAACGACTTCGGCCGCGCGGTCGTCCGCGAGATGAACCGCCTGGGGATGATGGTGGACGTCTCCCACGTCTCGACGGAGACGGTGGACGACGTGCTGGAGACCTCCCGGGCCCCCGTCTTCGCCTCCCATTCCTCCTGCCGGGCCCTCTCCGGCATCCCGCGCAACCTCACCGACGACCAGATCAAGCGCATCGCGGCGAAGGGCGGGGTGGTGATGATCAACGTGTCCTCGGCGTTCCTGGACCAGGCGACGGTCGACCACTTCAAGGCGGCCATGGCCCGGATCCGTCCGGAGTACGTGGGGATCAAGCAGCGGTACAAGGACGATCCCAGGCGGCGCCGCGAGGAGCTGGACAAGCTCCTGAAGACGATTCCCCTGCGCGCCCCCACGGCCTGGACGAAGGTGGTGGACCACATCGACCACGTGATCGCGCTGGCGGGCCCCGACGCGGTGGGGCTGGGCACCGACTACGACGGGATACCGGATCCCCCCGAGGGGCTGGAGGACGTCTCCAAGCTCCCGAGGATCACGGAGGAGCTCCTGCGCCGGGGCCGCTCCGAGGAAGACGTCCGCAAGGTGCTGGGCGAGAGCTTCCTGCGCTTCTTCTCGAAGGTGGAGGAGGTCTCGCGGTCGCTCTCCGCCGAGCCTCCCTCCCTGGCCGAGGTCCCGCCCGCGTCCTGATCCGGCGGTGGGCGTAGAATGACCGCATGGGGTCGTTCGCAGGCTTCGAGCCCCTCGACCGGGGCGCCCGCGGCCGCCCCGCGCAGGCCTTCGACCGCTGGCTGCTCGCGCTCCTGCACAAGTGCCTGGGCGACGCGCCCGTGCGCCTGGTCCTGTGGGACGGCACCGACCACCTCCCGCCCGCGCATCCGGTAGCCACCCTCCACGTCCGCGACCGCAAGACCCTCGTCGGCGTCCTCCTCGATCCGGACCTGAACTTCGGGGAGGCGTACGCCGCGGGCCGCATCGAGGTCCAGGGCGACCTCGTGGCCCTGAACCAGGCGGTCTTCCGCGCCTTGCAGCACCGAGGGTACACGGCGGTGCCCTGGGCCCGACACCTCTCGCTGCCGCTCGGGCGCAACACCCTGCGGCGCTCGCGCCACGACATCCATCACCATTACGACCTCGGCAACGCGTTCTACCGGCTCTGGCTGGACCGGCAGATGGTCTACACCTGCGCGTACTTCCCGGACGCCGCGGCGACGCTGGAGGCGGCGCAGGAGGCCAAGATGGACTACGTGTGCCGCAAGCTGGACCTCCGGGCCGGGGAGCGCGTGGTGGAGGCGGGCTGCGGGTGGGGCTCGCTGGCCGTCCACATGGCGCGGCACTACGGGGTGTCGGTGCGGGCCTTCAACATCTCGCGCGAGCAGGTGCGCTACGCGCGCGGGCGCGCGGAGGACCTGGGAGTGGCGGACCGCGTGGACTTCATCGAGGACGACTACCGCAACATCGACGAGAGGTGCGACGCCTTCGTCTCCGTGGGCATGCTGGAGCACGTGGGCCCGCGCAACTACCGCGCGCTGGGAGCGGTGATCGACCGCTGCCTGGCCCCCCGGCGCGGGCGGGGTCTGCTGCACTTCATCGGCCGGAACCGGCTCCGTCCGCTGAACGCCTGGATCCGCAAGCGCATCTTCCCCGGCGCCTATCCTCCCACGCTGCGCCAGGTCATGGAGGGGATCTTCGAGCCCTGGAGCTTCTCCGTCCTCGACGTGGAGAACCTGCGGCTGCACTACGCGCGCACGCTGCGGCACTGGCTGGAGCGGTTCGAGGGCGCGGAGGGGGAGGTGGCCCGGATGTTCGACGAGCGCTTCGTCCGCGCGTGGCGCCTCTACCTGGCGGGCTCCGAGGCGGCGTTCGCCACGGGCTGGCTGCAGCTCTTCCAGGTCACCTTCGCCCGCGCGGACAGGGACGACGGCCCGTGGACGCGGGCCGGTCTGTACGAGGGACCGCGGCGACAGGCCTGACGCGGTCGCGCGATGACCACCTGTGACGTCCTCATCGTCGGCGGCGGCCCCGCGGGCTCGAGCTGCGCCCGGCGGCTTTCCGGGGCGGGGCTCGACGTGCTGGTCCTGGACCGGGCGCGCTTCCCGCGGGACAAGGTCTGCGCGGGCTGGGTCACGCCCGCGGCCTTCCGGGCCCTCGAGGTGGACCCCGATCGCTACGGCGACGGGCGCACGCTCCAGCCGATCACGGGGTTCCGCACGAGCGTCATGGGCCGCGGGGAGGTCCTGACCCGCTATCCCCGACCCGTCAGCTTCGGGATCAGGCGGTGCGAGTTCGACGAGTACCTGCTGCGCCGGTCCGGGGCCCGCCTCGAGACGGGGACCGCCCTCACGGACCTGCGCCGGCTCCCGGGTGGCGAAGGCTGGATCGCCAATGGGGACGTGCGCGCGCGGGTGGTGGTCGGCGCGGGTGGGCATTTCTGCCCGGTGGCACGCGCAGTGGGAGGGTCGCGCGCCACGGAGCCCGTGGTGGCCGCCCAGGAGATCGAGGTGGCCCTGGACGAGCGCGACGAGGCGTCGTGCGGCATCCAGCCGGAGGTGCCCGAGCTCTTCTTCACGTCCGACCTCAAGGGCTACGGCTGGTGCTTCCGCAAGCAGGGCTTCCTCAACGTCGGCCTCGGCCGCCTCGACCGGGACCGGCTCTCCGGCCACGTCGCGTCCTTCCTGGAGCTCCTGAAGGCGCAGCGGCGGATCCCCGACCGCGCGGCGTCAGGGTGGCACGGCCATGCCTACCTTCTTTATCAGGGGGCGCCGCGGCCGGTCCTGGACGACGGCGTGCTGCTCGTGGGCGACGCCGCGGGCCTGGCCTACGCCCCCAGCGGCGAGGGCATCCGCCCCGCCATCGAGTCGGGGCTGCTGGCCGCGGAGGTACTGCTCCAGGCGGAGGGCCGATACACGCGCGACCGGCTGGAGCCGTATGGGGCCAGGCTGCGGGAGCGATACGGGTCCCGCGACGCAGGGAGGAGCGCCTCGGGGCTGCTGCCCCCGCGCCTGCTGGCCTGGCTCGGGACCCGGCTCATCGCCGCGCCCTGGTTCGCGCGGCACGTCGTGCTCGACCGGTGGTTCCTGCACGCGGGGCAGCCGGCGCTGCGGCTCGGCGCGCCGCTCCGGAAGGCCGCCGCGCTCTAGTCGAGGCCCAGCTCGGGGGCCTTCTTGAACACCGCCAGTCCCAGCAGGCAGCCGCTCGCGAGGTACGTGTACGACTGCACGAAGGCCCCCAGGAACCGGCCCGCGAGCGGGATGAGCCCCAGGCCGGCGACGAGCACGGTCTCGACGACGGCGATCGCCGTATACACCCCCATCGCGGACCAGTACGTCGCGCCCATGATGCGGATGGCGCCGAGGCCCGCCACCGGGTTGAGGGTGGAGAGGAACCCGCGGGAGATCGCCGCCGCCACCAGCGCGACGGGCGTGTACAGGACCTTCCAGACGATCGCGACGAGGTAGGCGAGGATCACCCAGCCGGGGACGCCGGGCTCTTCGAAACCGGCCTCGGCGGCCTCGTCGGCCAGCGCTGCCTCGCCGGCTCCGGGCTCGTCGCCGCTCTCCTCGTCGCCGGACGCCCCCTCCCCCTCGTCCGAGGCCGGCGGCTCCTCGAGGAGCGCCTGTACCTCGGGATGAAGGCTCGGCTCGGGGGCCGGAGGCGGCTGTCCCGTGAGCGCGGCGGGCGCGGACACGCCCACGGCGCCCAGGACCGCGCCCGGCGGGTGCAGGAAGGCCAGTACCAGCAGGGGGCCCGTGCTGATCAGCAGCGCCGCCACGCCGCATCGCATCGGCTCGACGAGGTCGGAGATGTCGCCCACGTTGGGCATGAAGCTCTTGAGGTCGCCCGCGGACACGCGGTTGATCGCGTTGAAGGCGTAGGCGAAGAGCAGGCCCTGCGAGAACAGTATCGCGAGGCCGGCCCCGAAGGCGGCGAACGACGCCGCGACCGAGAAGACGCCGACGATGACGGCGAGCAGGACGAAGCCCAGCTTGTCCGAGAGCGGATAGCCGAACACCGTCCCCAGCTCCTCCGTCAGGGGCCG